>Ga0193706_1000299_pt1 | contig 30773 bp, 20 predicted proteins | sample U3c1metaG_FD_160130 | JGI IMG/M metagenome (GOLD analysis project Ga0193706, IMG submission 160130) | Soil microbial communities from a riparian zone of the East river system, Colorado, United States - U3c1 | ecosystem: Environmental > Terrestrial > Soil > Riparian zone | place: USA: East River... | reverse complement strand
CACGACGTAAGCGTACGGCGCCCCATCAGTAGTACTCCTCGGGCAATGCCGCCGGGCGCGTGAGAAAGAAGTCCTCCACCGGGAGCATGTGCGAAAACCTGAGCACGGAATGGCGCAGGGCGGCGCGGAGGCGCTCCGCCACGTCGGGGTGACGGCCGGTGACATCGTGCTCCTCCGACGGATCGCGCTCGATGTCGTAAAGACGCCACTCGACCCCGCCCTTTTTTGGCGCATAGAGCAGCTTGAAAGGCGGGAGAAACGCCATACGGTGCTTGGCGGCGCGAATGACCGGCAAAAATGGCTCCTCGATCACGATGCGGCCTTGTTCGATGCGCGCCAGGCCGGTGATGGGCGGGTAAGCGATGCGCCCCGAAGGGACCGCCGGCGTCGGCCAGAGCCACTCCCCCGTCTCGGCAAAGAAGATGCGATCGGCGGGCGGCGTCACCGGCGCGCCGTGACCAGTGAGCAAGGCGATCCCCTCCTGCACTGGCGGGCGCGCCGTATCGAGCAGCGTGAGAAGCGTCGGATACACGTCGAGCTGCGACACGTAGGCAGCGATGGTGGTCGGCTCGGCGCTCGGAAATCGCCGCCGTGGAAGGCGAAAAGCGAGGGGGACGCGCAGCGACATCATCCCGTGCAGGTTGTCGCCGTGGCCGATGCAAGTCGGACACTCGTAGAGCCCCTCGCCGTGATCAGCGGTGAGCACGACGATGGTGTCCTCGAGGTGGCCCGACGAATCGAGGCGCGCCAAAAGATCGCCCAGCGCGGCGTCCGTTTGGGCGAGCGCGGTTCGATAGAGCGCATCGATCTGCGCCCGATCGGCAGCGGTGCGCACGTCGCCGTGGGTCACGTCCTTGCCGAAGCGAAGCGCGGGATCGGCGGCCGCCACGGTGCTCGTTCCGTCGAAAGGGCTCGACGAGGTGTACGGGAAATGTGGCTGCGAGTAGAACACCAGCGCAAACCACGGCCGAGCGGGGTCGACCTGGGACGTGAGATCGTCGGCGAGCACGCTGGGGTGCGAGAACGAAGCAAGCCCGCGCATGAGCTCGGGCAGCGGCGCGGGAAGCAAGGGCAGGAGTGCTCGCGGACCGGTATAGAGCAGACCCGCTAAGCCGAGCGCCAACGGCTGGCGGCCGAGAAATCCCTGACCGAGAATCTGCTCGAGCTCGACGCGAGGCACCGACTGCCTTTGAAAGCCGAGGCTCATCCGTCCGAACGACTCGCCCGCGTACTCCGAGATGACCGTGGTCGCGTAACCGAGGGAGGCGAGATGGGCTGGCATGGCCAGCGCGGCGAGTTGAGAACGCGCCGCGGTGGGAAACATGGTCTCGACGCCGTTGGCGAGCGGCGGCAGCGACGTGAGTAGCGCCGTCCACGACGGGGCGGTGCGCGGAAGGGTCACGAGCGCGTTGGGGAAGTACACCGATTCGCGACACAGGCGCGCCAGGTGCGGCGTCGCCACCGGGTCGATCTTGTCCGGCCGGAGCGAATCGACCCCGAGCAAGAGGACGTTCGGGTAGCGGCGCAACGTGGCCGGACGTTCCACCCGCGCGGCCAGAGGTGCTGCCCCTGCACCGGGCAGTTCGCGCAACTCGAAAACCGCCAGCCAGGCGACGGCGATCATCGCGCCAAGTGCGCCGGCCAATGCCTCGGCGGCGTGGCGAGATTTTGGCACGAAGCGCGCCCAGCCGACGGCGGAAGCGACGAGGATCGCCGGCCACAAGAACTGGGACAGGCTGAGCCACGGCGCGGCGGCGCGGCTCGCGCTGAGGAGCGGAAGAAAAAGGCCCGGATGACGCCGCGCTTCGGCGCCCCACGCGACCAGGTGCACCAGCATCGCCATCGCCAGCCAGCGGACCAACACCGTCAGGCTCGGCCCAGCGGGCGCGCCCAGCGCCGTAACGGAATCGTTGCGCGCTTCGGCTCCGCCCGGCCAGCGTAGCCCCGCGAGCAACGCGACGAGCCCCGAAGTCGTGGCGAAGAGCGCCAGAACTTCCGTCGCGCTGAGCATGACGATGGCCCAGGTGACCCGACGGAGGTAGTCAGGAAATGCGGCGACCCCAGCTTGCACCGCCCCTTCGTCGCTGACCCCGGCGTAGCTGGTGCGCACGAGCACGAAGGAAACCGCGCTCATGACGAGCGCACCTACAGCGAGTGCCAACAGATAAAGGAGAGCCTCCCGCCAAGTCTTTTGCATGACGACCGAAAGCGGCAGCGCCGACAGACGGCCGACCTTACCACCGTGCGGGGGGCAGGGCCGATGGCAAGGCGCAGCTCCCCCGACCGTCGCTCCCCGGGTGAAACGCGAAACGCACGACGCTCGCGCCTGGCGGCCGGAAGATTCGTGCTTATCGTTCGCAGGTGGCGCTTTCTCCGTTCTTTCGGTCGGCCTCCTCGCCACCCCCTTTTGCTTCCGCCGACCCCGAGAAAGACACGCTCGGCCCGGTGAGCCGCATTGCTCAATTGCGGGAATGGACCCTGGTGCTCTCCTCGATGGGGATCGCCCACGCCGTTCGCGACCGCGGCGAGGCCTGGGTCATCCTCGTCAGCGCCGAAGACCACGCACGGGCCGCCGAGGCGATCCGCCTTTACGAGGTCGAAAACCGCAACTGGCCGCCGCGACGGCAGCGCGAGCTGCTTCCCCATGCGCGGTCGCTCGTGGCGCCGCTGCTGATGCTCTTGCTCGTTCTCTTCTTCTCGGTCACCGGGCCTGCCGACCGCTCGTCGGAGTGGTTTGCGCGGGGGACCGCTTCGAGCGATCGCATCCTTCACGGCGAGCTTTGGCGCGCGGTCACTGCCTTGACGCTGCACGCCGATACCCTGCACGTGCTCGGCAATGCGCTGACGGGCAGCATCTTCCTTTCCGCCGTGAACCGGCGCCTCGGCGATGGCCGAGGGCCGCTGGTCGTGCTCTTGGCGGGGGCCCTCGGCAACTGGATGAACGCGGTGTGGCATCGCTCCGGTCACCTCTCGATCGGCGCATCCACCGCGGTGTTCGGCGCGGTAGGTGTCCTCGCGGCAACGCAGCTGGCGCTCGATCAGCGCGAAAAGGGGCGGCCGTGGCTGGAACGCATGGCCCCGGTGGTCGGCGGACTGGCGCTGCTCGGTATGCTCGGTGCGAGCCCTCACAGCGATCTGCTCGCGCACCTCTTCGGGCTCGGTGCGGGGCTCGTGGTCGGGATCGCCGCCTCGATTCTCATGACATTTTCGCGCCGGCGCGGTTCGTCCGCCGCGGGTTCGGCGGACGCCGACGCGCCACCGCCCCCCGCCCGAAATTCGCGCGCGGTACAAATCGCCTCCGCGCTCGCGGCGCTGACGATCGTACTCGGCTCGTGGGCACTCGCCTTTCGCACGGTCTGACAGCGGGCGGTCGGCGTCTCGCCCCGAGCGCGTTCGTGACATCGTTGGCAGCGAAACGCCGCCGGCCAGGTGACTGCGATCTCACGTGGATTCGAGCCGCGCTGGGGTTAAGCTGGGCCCGTGTCCGCCGAGCCCGACAAGAAAGGTCAAGCGGCGGCGTTCGGTGCGACCTGGCTCGCGTACGCCACCTACTACCTCGGACGCAAGGGCTTCAGCATCAGCAAAGCCCGCATCGTCAAGGAGCTCGGGGTCGGAGAGGGCACGCTTGCCACCATCGACACGGGCTACCTCGGTGCTTACGCCATCGGACAGTTCGTCAGCGGTGTCATCGGCGATCGCATCGGCGCGCGGCGCCTCGTCTCCATCGGGATGCTCTTCGCCGCCTTCACGTGCGCGGCCTTCGGCGCCGCCGGCAGCGGGCTGCTCATGCTCGTCGCTTTCACGCTGAACGGGTTTGCCCAATCGACGGGGTGGCCGGGGACGACCAAAGGCATGGCGGAATGGACCCCGCCCGCGCGCCGCGGCGCGGTGATGGGACTCTGGTGCACGTCGTACCAAATCGGCGGGATCATGGCGTCGTGGTTCTGCACGCTGATGCTCGGGTGGCGCGGGTGGCGGGCCGCCTTCTACGGCCCGGCGCTGTGCATCGCCGCGGTGGGCGGGATCGTTTTTCTCACGCTGCGACCAGGCCCATACGCCGTGGCCAGTGTGCCGCAGACCGGAAGCCTCGCTGCGCGCGCGGGCATCAATCGTGAGGTGTTCCGCAATCCGACGCTCTGGAGCTACGGAGCAGCCTACTTTTTCATCAAGCTGATCCGCTACAGCGTCCTTTTCTGGCTGCCTTATTACCTTCACACCGCCCTCGGCCTCAGCGAAATGGCTGCCGGCTATCTCTCCATCTCCTTCGAAGTAGGAGGCGTGATCGGCGCGGTCTCCATTGGATTCATTTCCGATCGCATGGCGCACCTGTCACGCTCGATGATCGCAGCGACGGGTCTCGTCGGGCTCGCTGGCGCGCTGCTCGTCTACGCGTGGCTCGCGCCGTCTTCGGCGCTCGTCCAGTTTTTGCTCATGGCGCTCATCGGCGGGCTGCTCTTCGGTCCCGATTCGCTGGTTTCCTCGTCGGCGGCACAGGACGCCGGGGGACCGGCGGCTGCGGCGCGCGCCACGGGTTTCGTGAACGGCATCGGCTCGCTCGGAGCGCTCTTGCAGGGCTATGTGACCGTTGGGATCCGAAAGTCGTTTGGCTGGTCGGCAGTTTTCTACGTTTTCGTGGGGTTTGCACTTCTCTCGGCACTCGCCCTTACCCCCACGTTCCGCCGCAGCGCCAAATCCGCCGCCTAGCAAGCATTTTCGAAAAAAACGCGTACGTTGCCCTACGTTTCCCGACCGAAATCAGCGGCCGGCCGAAAGCCATCGCGTCAGCCTTTTCTGGTACCTTGGTGGGGAATCACCATGCTCCATCAGGCGCGTCTCGAGCACCGAACGGCGAAACGCTCTGGCTAATGCGGCGACAAGAGGCCACCGGCAAAGATCGCTGGGAGCGGGAACGCGAGGCGTTGCGCAAGCTCTCGCAGGTCTTTGCCGAAGAGGCCCGCGGGGGTCTCCTTGGGGAAGCGCTGGAAACCGTCCTCACGACCTGTCGTCTGGAGGCGGGGGCGGCGTTCTCCTTCGACGGGACCTCGCTCGACCTCGTAGCGGAGCGCAGTGCCAGCCTCAAAACGGGGGACCGCGCCGGGTCGATTTCGTCGCGCGATCTCTACCGGGAGGCGCTCACCGCAATCGCCCAACACACCTGCGAGGAACGCAAGCGCGTCACCTACCTCGATCTGAGGCGATCCGATCTCGATCCTGCGCTTCGCGGTGAGCTCGCGGCGCGCGGTGTGCGCTCGCTGGTGGCACAACCCGTCCGGCATCAGCGCGAGGTACTCGGCGTGCTCGTCGTCTTGTCGGGCGAAACACTCGACCCGTCATGGCAAGGGTTTCTCGAAACGGTCGCCCACGTCGTGGCGCTCGCCGCCGAGCGCGACCGCCGCGTGGAGCGCGAGGTGGGCTACCGCGCCGAGCTCGCGGAGGCCGGACAACTGGCGTCTTTGGGGCTGCTCACCGCGACGGTCGCTCACGAGCTACGCGGTCCCGTGCAAGCGCTCGGCGTCCAGGTGGCCGAGCAAGAGCAGATCGTCTCGCAGCTGCGCGAAGGGGGGACCGATTGGGCCCAACCCATGCTCGCCGAGCTGGCCGAACTTTTCTCGGACATGAAAGCGGCGACCAACCAGATAAGTACGGTCATCGCTCAGCTGTCCTCGCTCAGTCGGCGCGACACGGGACCGGAAAAGGTGGAGCTCGGCGACGTCGCCCGCCAAGGTCTCAGCATTGCGCGCACCGAGCTGCGGCGCCGGGGCATCACGCTCGTCGAGGACTACGACAAGCGCTGCTACACCACCGGCCGGCGCGACAACCTGGTGCAGGTGATCATCAACCTCGTTTTCAACGCTGCCGACGCCTGCATAACGGTCGATCGACCCGAGGCCAGGGTCGTCGTGCGAACGCGAGTCGATGGACCGCGCGTCATCCTCTCCGTCGACGACACCGGGCCCGGCGTTCCGGCCGAGAACGTGCGCGCCATCTTCCAGCCGTTTTTCACCACCAAAGAGCGCGGACACGGAACGGGGCTCGGTCTCAAGATTTGCAGCGATGTGGTGGCCGCGCATCACGGTCACATCGAGGTGGTCAACATCGAGGGCGGAGGCGCGTCGTTTCGCGTCATTTTGCCGCGGCTGTCGGTCACCGGCGTATCGAGCGGAGCGCGCCAGGCGCCGACCTTGCCGCCGCCGCCAGAGCAGATCGAGATGAAACACGTGCTCGTCGTGGATGACGACGAGCTCTTCACCCGCACCGTCAAACGCGCGCTCAAGCCGCACGATGTGCGCATCGCATCGAACGCGTCGGAGGCCGAGATGGCGCTGCTCGATCCGCTCTATGCGCCGCACGTCGTGCTTTGCGATCTGGGTCTGCCCGGCATGACCGGCGATCAACTGCACGCCCGCATCAATGCGCATCGCCCCCTCATCGCGGCGCACTTCATCTTCGTGACGGGAGGCGCCTGCTCCAAGCGCGAGGCCGACTACCTGCGCGCGTCGGGGTGCCCCACGCTCATCAAGCCCATCGAAATGAAGGACATCTGGGGCGCGCTGCAGACCTTCCCGCGCTCCACGACGTCGGCCGAAGGGGTGGCCACGCTGAGGCCCGATACCGACGAGCCGCGGCACTCCGAGATTCCGACGCAACCGCCCGGCAAGCTCGAACCGAACGTCTGACCAAAGCGGCGGCGGAAAAAGGCGCATGGATCGCGCTCTTGGTGGAGCGCGGCGCTCACTTCGCCCATGTTAGACTCTGCCCATGCGTATTCTTCTCCTCGGCGCGCGAGGACAGGTGGGTCACGAGCTCGGCGGTGCGCTCGCGTCTTTCGCCGACGTTGCGGCATCGTCGCGGGCCGAGATGAGCCTCGATGCGGAAGGGGTACGACCGCTCGTGGAAGACACGAAGCCCGATGTCATCGTCAACGCCAGCGCTTACACCGATGTCGACGGCGCCGAGCGCGAGCCGGAGGCCGCCTACGCCGTCAATGCCCGACTGGTGGGCGCGCTCGGAGAAGAGGCCAAGCGACGGCGCGCCGCCCTCGTGCATCTCTCCACCGACTTCGTTTTTGACGGCGAGAAAGGCACGCCCTACGTCGAGACCGACGCTCCGGCGCCACTCGGCGAATACGGGCGATCGAAGCTCGCCGGTGAACGCGCACTCGCGGAGATGGACGCGCCCGCGGTCGTCTTCCGCACGGCATGGGTCTACAGCTTGCGCCGCAAGAGCTTCGTCACGACCATGCTTCGCCTGGCGCGCGAGCGCGAGGAGCTCGCCGTCGTCACCGACCAAATCGGCAGTCCGACGTTCTGTCGCGATCTCGCCCAGGGAATCGCGCTCATCCTCCATGGGTGCCGGGCCAACGTGGTCGAGGCCCTCGGCGCGGCACGCGGCATTTACCACCTGGCGGGGGCCGGCAGCGTCAGCCGCTACGACTGGACATGCGCCATTCTCCAGCTCGACCCGCGCGCCTCGGAGCATCGGGTCAAAGAACTTCGACGAATCGAGGCCGCGCAATTCCCTCTCCCCGCACGCCGCCCCCGCGCGACCCCCCTCGACACGAGCAAAGCGTGGGCTCGATGGGGCGTGCGGCTCCCTCCCTGGCGTGACGCACTGGCCAGGGCATTGAGCAGCGATGGGTCACCCCTTGGTGCTCCTCGTTTCGTCGACTAGAGTACGCCCACCTTGTCTAACCCCCTCCCTGATGGCTCGCCGACATGGGTCTGACCTATTTCATTACTGGCGGGGCCGGTTTCATCGGTTCGAACCTGGTCCACTATCTTCTCACCAAGGACACCGCGTCGCGGGTCGTGGTTTATGATCGACTCACCTACGCAGGGAACCTCGACAATCTGGCCGACGTCGCCGAGAGCCCGCGCTATCGCTTCGTTCGAGGCGACATCTGCGATCGTGAGCAAGTGCGGCAGGCGCTTCTGGAGACGACGCCTGACGTCATCTATAACCTCGCCGCGGAGTCCCACGTCGACCGGTCGATCGATGCACCCGGCGAGTTCGTGCGGACCAACGTGACCGGCACCTTCGAGATGCTGGAGGGCGCCCGGGCGCTCATCAGCCGCGAGAACGAATCCTTCCGGCGCCGCTTTCGGTTCGTCCACGTGTCGACCGACGAGGTGTTTGGGTCCCTCGGAGCGCAGGGGCTTTTCGCGGAAACGACCCAGTATGCGCCCAACTCGCCGTACGCCGCGTCCAAGGCGGGGGCTGACCACTTGGTGCGTGCCTATTTCCACACCTACGGCGTGCCCGCGCTCACCACCAACTGCTCCAACAACTATGGACCGTATCAGTTTCCCGAGAAACTCATCCCTCTCGTGATTCTGAACGCGCTCGAAGGAAAGCCCCTTCCCATCTACGGCGACGGCAAGAACGTCCGTGATTGGCTTTACGTCGTCGATCATTGCGAGGCGCTGCACCTGGCGGCAGAGAAGGGGGTGCCCGGCCAGACGTACAACGTCGGTGGCAGCAACGAGCACACGAACCTCGCCATCGTGCACGCCATCTGCGACGCGCTCGATCGCGTGGTCCCGCGCGCGAAGAGCGGCGAATCGCACCGCGACCTCATCAGCTTCGTCACCGATCGGCCCGGACACGACCGGCGCTATGCCATCGACTCGGCCAAAATTCAGCGCGAGCTCGGCTGGAAACCGAGGACCTCCTTTGCCGAGGGCCTGGAGACGACGGTCAAATGGTACTTGGGACACCGGCCGTGGTGTGAGCGCATTACCCAAGGCGTCTACCGGCGCGAGCGGCTCGGCCTCGCCGAAGGGCGCCCATGATGGCGATGAAGGGGCTCATCCTGGCGGGTGGCGCCGGAACACGCCTGCGACCGCTCACTCATACCGGCGCCAAGCAGCTCGTCCCGGTCGCCAATCGACCGGTGCTGATGTACGTCATCGACAACCTTACCGATGCGGGGATCCACGACATCGGGGTCATCATCTCGCCAGAGACGGGACGCGAGATTCAGACCGCGCTCGGCGACGGATCGCAGTGGGGCGCGAAGTTCACTTTCATCCTCCAGGACCGTCCCTCCGGTCTCGCCCATGCCGTCGCCACGGCTCGACCTTTTCTGGGCGATACCGCCTTCGTCATGTACCTGGGCGACAACCTGATCGGCACCATGATCCGCGACGCCGTGAACAAGTTCCGCGCCGAACCGGACTGCGCCGCTTCCATCATGCTCAAGGAGGTGCAGAACCCAACCGCCTTCGGCGTCGCCGAGGTCGACGACAACGGGCAAGTGACGCGCCTGGTCGAAAAGCCGAAGGAACCGAAAAGCAACCTCGCTCTGGTCGGCGTGTACATGTTCCGCCCCTCGATCTTCGAAGCGATTGGGCAGATTGAACCTTCCCCGCGCGGCGAGCTCGAGATCACTGACGCCATCAGCAAGGTCATCGAGCTCGGCGGCAAGGTTCATTTCTCGCGGCTCAGTTCGTGGTGGCTCGACACCGGCAAGAAGGACGATCTTCTCATCGCCAACCACACCGTCCTCGACGACTGGCTGAAACCGGCGATCTTGGGCGAGGTCGACGTGAAGAGTCAGCTGGTGGGACGCGTTCGCGTCGAGCTCGGCGCGCGCATCGAGCGCTCGAGCGTGCGCGGGCCGGTCATCATCGGCAAAGGTGCGGTCATTTCCGATTCGCGCATTGGCCCCTTCACCGCCATCGGCGAAGGAGTCACGGTGACACGCTCCAACGTCGAGCATTCGGTGCTCATGGAACACAGCAGCATCATCGACGTGCATCGCCTGGAGGACTCGCTCATCGGCAAGCGGGTTCTCGTTCACCCCGGGGCGGCGCGCCGCGGTGCCCTTTCACTCATGGTGGGCGACGACTGTGTCGTCGAGCTCTCCAAGGACTGATGTCGTGACCAACAACAACATCCGCATTTTGGTAGCCAAGCCTGGTCTCGACGGTCACGATCGCGGCGCGAAGATCGTGGCCCGAGCGCTGCGCGACGCGGGCTTCGAGGTGATTTACACGGGCCTGCATCAGACGCCGGAAATGATCGCCAGCGCCGCGATTCAGGAAGACGTCGACGCCGTCGGTCTGTCGATCATGAGCGGGGCCCACAACACGCTCTTTCCCGCCGTGATCGAAGCGCTGCGGGCCAAGGGATCGCCCGACATGATCGTCTTCGGCGGCGGCATCATCCCCGAGGACGACATCGCGGCGCTTCATGCCGCCGGCGTCAAAGGCGTGTTCACGCCGGGGACATCGCTGGCGCAGATCGTGGAGTGGGTGCGGACCAACGTCTCCCCGCGCGCCGCGTAGCGCGCGGTCGTGACGCGGCGCCCGGACCGTTACCCGAGCGCCGCCCGTTTCGGTCGGTCAGCTGCTGCGCTGCCGGCGATTCCGACGGCGTGCACCGAAGAGGCCGATGAGGCCCAGCATGGCCAAGCCGCTCGAACGCGCACCGGTCACTGGATCGGAGCTCGCGACCTTGCAGCCGCACCCACCGCTCAGCGGTTCGGGGGTGGTGGGCTTGGTTGCGCCGCTTCCCCCTCGGCCCGAATCTCCGCCGGTGCCGCCGGTGCCGGTGCCGCCGGTGCCGCCCGTGTCACCACCGCTGCCGCCCGTGGTTCCACCGGTGCCCCCCGTGCTTCCACCGCTGCCCGCTGTACTTCCGCCGGTGCCGCTGCTGCCAGCTTTGCCCGCGGCTCCACCTGATCCGGCCGCTCCGGAGGCTCCGCCCGATCCTGCAGCGCCGGCGGTTCCGGTTCCAGCCGTGCCGCCTGCGGCGTCGATGCCCGTGCCCGCCGCTCCGCCCGCGCCCGTGTCGGTCCTGACGTCGACCGGCGGCGGTGCAGCGTCACTGATGGGCGGCGGTGACGTGCAGTCCGCGGCTCCGGGGGCCGTGAACGGCGTGTTGGCACCGTCGAGACAAACCGGATTACCCGACCCCGCGGCGTAGGTGATGTCGACGACGGCGTTGGTCGTGCTGACCGAGTCGACGGTGATGGTGAGACCGCCCGCGGGATCGGCGAACGATTTGCCCGCTGTAAGACCCCACGTCGTTCCGCCCGCCGCGAGGGCCCACACGTGCAGACCTTTCGGGTTCGCCGAATTGGGAAGAATGGGCGCGCCGCCCGCATGAACGAGCACCGAGGGTGCTCCGTATTTGCTGTCGAAGCCCGTCGCCGTGCGAAGCTCGAGGTAGTAGCTCGTGAGCGTGGTGTTCTGGAAAGAGCGCGTCTTGGCGCCGGGGAAGGGCACCTGCAGAACCTGCACGCCGTTGCAGGGCGCTTCGAGCGGATAGAGATTGAACTTGCCGCTCGACGTCGTGCGCACGCCGTTACAACCGTCGAACCACTTTTGGTAGAGCTTCTGCCACGCGTTCATGTGGTAGCAGCCGCCGCCCATGGTGTCGTACTTGTCGCCGTACTCGTTGTGCGTGCAGCCGGTGAGCGTGTCGGCGAAGGCGCCACCGCTGCACGTGATCGACGAGGAGTGCTGCATGCCGTAGTTGTGGCCGGGCTCCTGCACGGCGACGACGCAAGAGACGGAGTCGGCGTACCACGTGTCGGCCGCAGGCTTATCGGACGTTCCGACGGCCCCGAGACCGGACCACCCGCATCCGCCACCCGGTCCGAATACGAATGCGTATTGGTTGCACTTCACGGGCGACGCCATGTCCAACATTGGCTTGATGGCTTTCCCGAGGGCGTTGTAGTTGCAGCCGCTGAAGCCGGTGAAGGTGAGCGGACCATACGAGTCGCCGGCGAGACCGACCGCGCCGAAGGAGTTCTCGCGGTAGTAGTTGTTGACCGATCCGGTGCCGGTATGAAACGAGTTCTTGACGGATGCGACCGTCGTCTTGGCCGTGCCGTTGTCGATGTTGACGAGGGCAGCGCACATGACGCGGCCCGGCTCCACGGTGGCGTCGATGACCTCGCTCTTTTGCGCCTGCGAACCGATCCCCTCGGACGCGATTTCTGTCGCTAGCTTGTACTTGGCCACCACCAGCTTGTCGGCGCGCTGCGTGCCCCACACCTTGACCCGCGCGCCGGGCGTGAGATCGGGCTCGGCGCCGAAGTGCAGCGGGCGCTCGTCGCCTTCCGCGACTTTGAGGAAGTAGCGCGTATCGGCGGTACCGTCGTCGTAGTTGGCGATGTAGACGGTCAACTCACCGGCCACAAAACCGGGCTCGTCGTCGTCCACAGGCTGAAGCGGCGCGATCGATTCGCTCGAGCAGGAAGCGAGCGCAAAGAGAACACCGGCGGCAGAAAAGTGCTGCCACCAGGTGCGCGTGCGAGTTGCAATCATTTCATCCTCTTCGTGCAGGTTGAGAACCAACGGCTTGCGCCCGGACACGGTTCACCGGCGCCGGCGGTGGATCGCCATCACCCCATGTTGCTCACCTCTATCGCGACAGGTCATAAACGCGACGGATTGCGGATGAGGGGGGGCGATATAGCGTGCTTGAATCTTTCTAGTGAATGCCGTGTGGCTGCCTCGTGGCCTCACCTGGCGGCCGGCATCCTACCTTTCGTTCGCTGGATGTCATCTGTCAAAGTGACTGGATCGTCACTTCTTGGGAGGGACGCATCGACAGCCTGGTGTACGACCAAGGCGAATCGCGATGCGTGACCGCCACGTCGCGTCGACGATCGGCCTCGCGGTGAGCGTGGTCATGCTCGTGCTAGGACGAGGCATGCTTTCGTTCGAAGAGGCGCGCGACCGAGTCCTCAGCGACGTTCCCTTGGTTGGCATCGAGCGCGCCAACCTGCGCGACGCAGCCGGCCGCGTGTTGGCAAGGTCCGTCGTGGCGCGCGGACCTTTCCCCCCCTTTGCGGCCAGCGCCATGGACGGCTACGCCGTCGCGGCTGCGTCGTTCAGCGGCGAAGGGCCGTGGACGCTCGACGTCGGCGGAGAAAGCCGGGTCGGCCGGGAGCCGGCTCCGCTGATCCGCGGATCCGCGTGCCGCATTTTCACGGGCGCGCCCGTGCCCGCGGGAGCCGACACGGTCGTCATGCAGGAGGACGTCACGCGCGACGGCCATCACGCCGCTTTCAAGATTGCGCCCGATCGCGGCGCGCACATCCGTCAAGCGGGCGAGGATCTCGCGGCAGGTGCCGTCGCGCTCGAAGCCGGGGTGAGACTCGGCGCCTTTCAGCTCGCGCTCGCGGCGTCGCTCGATCACCCCGAGCTCGTCGTCGCCGAACGCCCTCGCGTCACCATCATTTGTACGGGCGACGAACTGCGTGCGCCCGGTGAACCTCTGCGGCCGGGATCCATCGCGGAAAGCAATGCCATCGGCCTGCGTCTGCTCGCCGAGCAGGGCGGTGCCTCGGTTTCGGTCGCGCCGCTGGTGGGGGACGATTTGCCGGCCACGCGTGCTGCGGTGGAGCGGGGGCTCGCCAGCAGTGACCTCCTGGTGACGGTGGGCGGGGTGAGCGTCGGCGACTACGACGTGGTCCGCCCTGCGCTCGAGCAGGCGGGCGTCACGCTTGGTTTTTGGAAGGTCGCCATCAAACCCGGTAAGCCTCTTGCGCTCGGGCGCGCGGGACGGGTGCGCGTGCTCTCACTGCCGGGCAATCCGGCCAGCTCGATGGTCACGTTCGCGCTCTTCGGGCTGCCCCTCTTGCGCGCGATGCAGGGCGACAAGAATCCGCTTCCGCCGAGACTGCGGGCCCGCCTCGGATCGCGCATCACGCGCAAACCGGGGCGACTCGAATTCGTGCGGTCGCAGCTCATCATGATGGCGGACGCGCTCACCGTCGTGCCGCTGTCGAACCAAGCCTCCGGTGCCGTCACCAGCATGGCCTGGTCCGATGCGCTGGCCATCGTTCCTGCCGAATCGACATCGCTCGCCGAAGGGCAGACGGTGGAAGTGCTCCGAGTGAGCGATGCCTGACGAGGCGGGCATCTTCGTCGGCGGGCGTGCGCGCCGCATGGGAGGCGTTGCCAAGGGACTCCTCACCGCTCCTTCCGGCGAGACGCTGGTGGCGCGGTGGCAGCGACTCTTTGGCGAGCTCGGTGTTCCTTGTTTCTTGGTCGGGCGTCACGAAGCGTATGCCGGCACGGACATCGCATGCATTGACGACGATCCTCCCCTCATCGGACCGCTGGGAGGGCTCGCCGCTTTGCTCGCCCACGTCGGCCAGGGCCGGGCCATCGCCGTCGCTTGCGACATGCCTTTTGTCTCCCTCGAGCTGCTGCGGAGGCTCGTTTCGGACCCGTCCCCTGCACCCATCGTCGCACCACGGCGGGACCAGCTCTGGGAGCCCCTTTTTGCGCGCTACGACGCCCCCCGGGTCCTCACCGCGGCCCGAGCACGCGCGCTCTCCGGCGAGCACTCCTTGCAAGGGCTCCTCGACAGCGTCGGGGCCGAACCCCTGCCCGTCAATGCGCGAGAGCTCGAGGAATTGCGGGATTGGGACTGGCCGGAAGATCGAAGGATTGGCGTCGTACCTACGGAATAGCCCTCCCACACCGGACCAGGCGTTCCCCGATTGCCTCGTTTTGCCGCACCGCGGGGTCGCGAGTGCGAAATGATGCGCGTCGGCCGAAGGTCCGAGGCGCGCTGAACTCGAGAGAAACCCTGGCCCTGACTTCGTAAGCTGAAGCGGACCCCTCTTATGCACCACCGCTTCGCGGCCAGTTCCCCCTGACGAACCGGGGAACCGTGTCGTGTTGGGCCCGATCGAACGATCGATCGAACAAAAAAGGACGTCCCCTTGCATTCCAACGGCAAGCCACTCCTCGATCAGCTCACTCCCAAACGTTCGCCCAAGTCGGTTAAGCAGTCGCCCACCAACGGGCGAACGGAAGTTGCCCCTGCCGATCTGCGAGGGCTGCTGCAAGCGCTGGAAGCCGCGGGACGCGGCGACTTTACGACACGTCTGCCGGAAAATGGCCACCGCGGTGTCATGGCCGGGCTGGCCTCGGCTTTCAATCGCGTGGCGAGCCTGAACGAAGCGATGGTGAGCGAGGTGGTGCGCGTGGGGCGCATCGTCGGGCGCGAGGGAAGAATGACCGAGCGCGCTTCGCTCGATCACGCCGGCGGCGGGTGGTCGCGGATCCTCGACGCCATCAACTCCCTCATCGGCGATCTCGTCCAGCCGACCACCGAAGTCGCTCGCGTCATCAGCGCCGTCGCCGATGGCGACTTCACTCAGAAGATCGCCCTCCAGATCGAGGGACAGCCGGTCAAAGGCGAGTTCCTTCGCATCGGCACGACCGTCAATTCGATGGTCGATCAATTGAGCTCTTTCGCCGCCGAGGTCACGCGCGTGGCCAAGGAAGTCGGCACCGACGGCAAGCTCGGCGGACAGGCGGCCGTTCCCGACGCAGCCGGCATCTGGCGCGATCTCACCGACAACGTCAACCAGCTCGCCAACAACCTGACGGCGCAGGTGCGCAACATCGCCGAGGTGACCACCGCCGTCGCGCGCGGCGACCTCTCCAAGAAAATCACCGTCGATGCCAAGGGCGAGGTGCTCGAGCTCAAGAACACCGTCAACACCATGGTGGACCAGCTCAACTCGTTCGCCGCCGAGGTGACCCGCGTCGCCAAGGAAGTCGGCACCGACGGTAAGCTCGGCGGACAGGCGGAGGTGCGCGGCGTTTCCGGCATTTGGAAGATCCTGACCGATAACGTCAATCTTCTCGCCAATAACCTCACCGCCCAGGTGCGTAACGTCGCCGAGGTCACGACGTCCGTGGCGCGCGGCGACCTCTCCAAGAAAATCACCGTCGATGCCAAGGGCGAGGTGCTCGAGCTCAAGAACACCGTCAACACCATGGTGGACCAGCTCAACTCGTTCGCCGCCGAAGTGACCCGCGTTGCCAAGGAAGTCGGCACGGAAGGCAAGCTGGGCGGGCAAGCCACGGTGCCCGGGGTTTCCGGCACGTGGAAGGACCTCACCGACAACGTCAATTTCATGGCCTCCAACTTGACGAGCCAGGTGCGCAATATCGCCCTCGTCACCACCGCCGTCGCCAACGGCGACCTTTCGCGCAAGATCACCGTCGACGTCAAAGGCGAGATCCTCGAGCTGAAGAACACCATCAACACCATGGTCGATCAGCTCAACTCGTTTGCCGCCGAAGTGACGCGCGTCGCCCGCGAAGTAGGCACCGAAGGCAAGCTCGGTGGGCAAGCCGACGTGCGCGGCGTGGCCGGCACGTGGAAAGATCTCACCGACAACGTCAATTTCATGGCCCGCAACTTGACGACCCAGGTGCGCGGTATCGTCAAAGTCGTCACCGCTGTCGCCAATGGCGACTTGAAACAGCGCTTCGTCGTCGAAGCCAAGGGCGAGGTCGCGGCGCTCGCCGAGACCATCAACAGCATGACCGACACCCTCGGCACTTTCGCCGAGCAAGTCAGCACGGTGGCCCGCGAAGTCGGCGTGGAAGGCAAGCTCGGCGGTCAGGCGCGGGTGCCCGGCGTGGCCGGCACGTGGAAGGACCTCACCGACAACGTCAATTTCATGGCCCGCAACCTGACGACCCAGGTGCGCGGTATCGTCAAAGTCGTTACCGCCGTCGCCAACGGTGACCTCGGACAGAAGCTCTTCGTCGACGCCAAAGGCGAAGTCGCCGCCCTCGCCGAGACCATCAACAGCATGACCGACACCCTCGGCACTTTCGCCGAGCAGGTCAGCACAGTGGCCCGCGAAGTCGGTATCGAAGGCAAGCTCGGCGGTCAGGCCAAGGTGCCGGGCGCGATGGGCACCTGGCGCCAGCTCACCGACAACGTGAACCAGCTGGCCGGCAACCTGACGTCGCAGGTGCGCGCCATTTCCGACGTCGCCACGGCCGTGACCAAGGGCGATCTCACCCGGTCCATCGACGTCGAGGCGCAGGGCGAAGTCGCTTCGCTCAAAGACAACATCAACCAGATGATCGTGAATCTGAAGGAGACGACGCAGAAAAACACCGAACAGGACTGGCTCAAGACGAACCTCGCCAAGTTCTCGGGCATGATGCAGGGGCAGAAGAACCTGGAGGCAGTGTCGAGCCTCATCATGTCGCAGCTCACGCCGCTCGTTTCCGCGCATTGCGGCGCGTTCTTCATGATGGACAACGAATCGCCGGTGCTCAAACTGACGGCAAGCTACGCCTACCGCGAGCGCAAGAACGTTTCCAACTCGTTCCGCCTCGGCGAGGGGCTGGTCGGCCAGTGCGCTCTGGAAAAGCAGGCCATCCTCCTCACCAAGGTGCCGCCGGATTACGTGCAGATCAGCTCCGGGCTCGGCGAGGCGCCTCCGCTCAGCATCATCGTCCTGCCGGTGCTCTTCGAGGGGGAAGTCAAGGCCGTCATCGAGCTGGCGTCGTTTCATACCTTCAGCGCCATCCACCGCCTCTTCCTCAACCAGCTGATGGAGAGCATCGGTGTCGTGCTCAACATGATCATCGCCAACATGCGCACCGAGCAGCTGCTCTTGCAGTCGCAGGGCTTGACGCAAGAGCTGCAGAGCCAGTCGCGCGAGCTCACCGTCCAGCAGGACGAGCTCAAACGAACCAACTCCGCCCTCGAGAAGCAAGCGCTCGAGCTGGAAGAGAAGGCCCGCCTGCTCGAAGAGCAGAACACCAAAGTCGAGGTCAAAAACCGCGAGGTCGAGCAAGCCCGCGCCTCACTCGAGGAGAAAGCAGCGCAGCTTTCGCTCATCTCCAAATACAAGTCGGAATTCTTGGCCAACATGTCGCATGAGCTGCGCACGCCGCTCAACAGTCTGCTCATTTTGGCCAAGCTCTTGTCGGAAAACAAAGACCACAACCTTTCCGACAAGCAGGTGGAATACGCCAAGACCATCTACGCCGCCGGCGGCGATCTCTTGAGCCTCATCAACGAGATCCTCGATCTCTCCAAGGTCGAGGCGGGCAAGATGCAGGTCGAGCCGCGCAGCATCGCCTTCGCCGATCTGGTGGACTTCGTCGAACGGCAGTTCCGGCCGGTCGCCGAGCAGAAGGGGCTCGAGTTCGAGGTGACCGTGGACCAATCGGCGGGAACCTGGATCACCACCGATCAGCAGCGCGTGCAGCAGGTGCTCAAAAACCTGCTCGCCAACGCGTTCAAGTTCACCGAAACGGGTTCGGTCAAGCTGCTCATCCACGCAGCGCGCGCCGGCATCTCCTTCTCCGAGCCGAGCCTCACACAGGGCGAGCCGGTGATCGGCTTTTCCGTGATCGATACCGGCATCGGCATTCCGCGGGACAAGCAACGCCTCATTTTCGAAGCGTTCCAGCAGGCCGACGGCACGACCAGCCGCAAATACGGCGGCACCGGCCTCGGCCTCTCCATCAGCCGCGAGATCGCGCGGCTTCTGGGGGGGGAAATTCGCGTCGAGAGCAAGACCGGCGCCGGAAGCACCTTCTCCCTCTATTTGCCGGCGACGTACGAGAGCAAGACGGAGCCGGGCATCGACGGCCTTCTGTCCGGCGAGATCGCGGACGCGTTGCGCGGGAACACGCCGCCTCCCGCCGGCGAACAGGGCGTCCTGGCCGAGCCGGATCCCATCCTCTTCGACCCGGTCGAAGACGACCGCGAGCGGATACGGGAAGGCGACCGAGCGCTGCTCATCATCGAGGACGACCTCAAGTTCGCGCGCATCATGGTCAACCTCGCCCGCGAGCGCGGTTTCAAGGCCGTGGTCGCCACGCGCGGCGACACCGGCCTCTCCTTGGCGAACGAGCTCCAGCCCTCCGCCATCACGCTCGATCTCCAGCTTCCCGTCCTCGACGGCTGGAGCGTGCTCGGGCGATTGAAGAAGAATCCACGCACGCGACACATCCCGGTGCACGTGATCTCGGTGGTGGAGAAGGAAGATCAAAGCGCCGTGCATGGCGCCTTTGCGTATCTCGAGAAGCCCGTCACCAAAGAGAGCCTCGACGCCGCCTTCGCTCACATTTCCAAGTTCCTCGAGCGCTCCGTGCGAAGGCTCTTGCTGGTGGAGAGCGACGCGTCGCAAGCCAGGGAAGTGGCCGAGCTGGTGGGTACCGGCGACGACGTGGAAGTAACCGTGGCCACCAGCGCCAAGATGGCCCTGGCCGAGCTCGCCAAGGGCGAGTTCGACTGTATGGTGGTCGACATCTCCCGCCCCGGGCGCGAGGGCCTCGGCTTGATCGAAAAGGTCAAGCGCATGCCGAGCCACCGTACGCTCCCGGTGGTCGCCTACACGAGCATGGATCTGGCCCCGGCCGAAGACCACGTCGCCCACAAGTACGCCGAGTCGGTCATCATGAAGAGCACGGAGGGGTCGAAAGAGCAGCTCCTCAACGATACGGCGCTTTTCCTCCACCGCGTCGAAGACACCCTGCCCGAGCAGGCGCGGCAGCTCTTGCTCGAACGTCGCGGCAAGGAAGATTCCATCGCCGATCGCACCGTCCTCGTGATCGACGACGACATCCGCAACATTTTCGCTCTGACCAGCGTGCTCGAGAGTCATGCCGTGCGCGTGCTCTATGCCGAGAACGGTCGCACCGGCATCGAAACTCTCCTCAAGAATCCCGAAGTCGACGTTGTCTTGCTCGACATCATGATGCCGGAGCTCGACGGCTACGAGACGCTGCGGCGCATTCGCCAAGACCCGCGTTACCGCGCGCTGCCTATCATCGCCATCACCGCCAAGGCCCTCAAAGAGGACCGCGAGAAGTGCATCCACGCCGGGGCTTTCGACTACTTGCCGAAGCCAATCGAACCCGACAAACTAGTCGATCTCATCCGTTTCTGGACACGGCGAAACCCGCAGGCTGCACCTGCGCTCGAGGTAGGGACATAGAATCGTGGACAAAGTCCTCGACTTGAGGAAGCGCCCGTCGGGCTCGATGCCGGTTCCGCTCGCCGACCCGTCGTCGGCGGTGGTGGGAACCGTTCCGCGGGCGCGCATTCTCGTGGTCGACGACCACCCCGCCAACCTGGTGGCCCTGGTGGCGGTGCTCGAGCCACTGGGACACGAGATCATCCGCTGTACCTCGGGCGAGGAAGCGCTGCGCGAGCTCCTGGCACGTGAGTTCGCCCTCATCCTCCTCGACGTCCAAATGCCGGGAATGGACGGCTTCAAGACCGCGCAGCTCGTCAAGAGCCGACCCAAATGCCGGGACGTACCGATCATCTTCATCACCGCTTTGAGCCGGGATACCGCCCACGTGTTCCGCGGGTATTCGCACGGCGCCGTCGACTACCTCCTCAAACCCTTCGATGGCGACATCCTCCGGTCCAAGGTCTCGGTCTTCGTCGAGCTGTTCCTGCAGAAAGAGAAGATCCGGCAGCAGGCGCAGCAGCTGCGCGAGCGCGACCGGGAAGCGGCCGAGAAGCGCACTCAGGAGCGCATCTACGGACTTTTCGAGGCCATGCCGCTCTGCGTGTGGGGCGCGACCGTCAGCGGGGAGGCGTACTACTGCAGCAAACTGTGGACCTCGTACTCGGGGCTCGATGCCCGGGCCAGCAGCTGCTTCGGCATCGATGCCGCGCATCCCGACGACGAGTCGCGGGTGACGACCACCATCCGAGAAGCTTTGCAGAGCGGCTGCGCGCTCGAAACCGAGGTTCGCTTCCGCCGTGCCTGTGATGGCGTGTACCGCTGGCACTTGCTGCGCGCTGTTCCCGATCTCGACGACGTGGGGAACCTGACCGGCTGGATCGGCACGGCCACCGACATCGAAGAGCACAAGCGCAGCGAACAGGCCCGCATCGATCTCCTCGCCCAAGAGCGCGACGCCCGCGCCGAGGCCCAGGCTGCCAACCGCATGAAGGACGAATTTTTGGCGACGGTGTCGCACGAGCTGCGCACGCCGCTCACCGCCATCCTCGGATGGGCGCGCATCATTCGAGGGGGCAAGCTCGATCCGGCGCGGTTCATACGTGGACTCGACGTCATCGAGCGCAACGGGCGCGCCCAAGCCGCCATCATCGACGACATCCTCGACGTCTCGCGCATCATTACCGGTAAGCTCCGCCTCGAGCTCGACGCCATCGATCTGCCCGCTGTCGTGCAAGCGGCCATCGACACCGTACGTCCCGCAGCCGATGCCAAAAGCATCCGGCTCGATTGGAACTCCGAGCTCCCCAACCAGCGGTATTCGGGCGACCCGGACCGCCTCCAGCAAATCGTGTGGAACCTCTTGTCCAACGCGATCAAATTCACCCCCAAGGACGGGCACGTCGAGATCGTCACCACGCAAATCCAGTCTCACCTCGAGATCCGCGTGACGGACAGCGGACAAGGGATCGACCCCGCCTTTCTCCCGCATGTCTTCGATCGCTTTCGGCAGGCCGACGGAACGAGCACGCGGCGCCACGGCGGGCTCGGGCTCGGGCTGGCCATCGTGCGCCACCTGGTCGAGCTGCATGGCGGCACGGTGGAAGTCGATAGCCATGGAGAGGGTCAAGGCGCGACCTTCACGGTGCGACTGCCCGTACGGGCGGTGCAGGTCGCTCCGCGCGCGCCGCGCGAGGCGCTCCCCTCGCTGTCCACGGAGCGGCTGCGAAATCAGCCGCTGGCCGGTTTGAGCGTCCTCGTGGTCGACGACGAGCCCGACGCGCGAGAGCTCATCGCCACCGTGCTCGAGCAAGCGGGGGCCCGCGCCATCACCGCCGGCGGCACCGCAGCAGCGCTCGATCTGCTGGCGCGCGAACACCCGGACGTTCTCTTGAGCGACATTGGGATGAGTGGATCAGACGGCTATGCCCTCATGCGGGAGGTCCGCTGCTTGCCTCCTGAGCAAGGAGGGACCATTCCCGCTGCTGCTTTGACGGCCTATTCCCGCGCCGAAGACGCTCGCCAGGCGCTCGAATCGGGCTTTCAGCGGCACGTCCCCAAACCGGTCGAGCCCGAAGCGCTCATCGCACAAGTCGCCGCCCTGGCCGGCCGACCGGAGCTCTGACGTCTGACGAACGGTTAGCTGCGGACGCTGGGGCCGTCCATCGGACGTACCACTGCCGCCGGCGTCTTCTCACGCGTGGCGAAGAGCATTCCGAGGGGGAATCCGAAGCCGACCACATGCAACCACCATTGCATCATCTGGGAATGATCGAACATCCAGGGATAGAAGAACCTGGCGATCAAGTGGAAGTTGAGCAGCCAGATGACGGTCGCAAAGACCATCCCCAGGAGCCCCTCACGCGCGCCCCAGATGCGGGACCGCCAGGGCACCTGCGTGTTGAATACGCCAAAAGCGAACGCGAACATCGTGGCGATCGAAAAGTGCACGATGGATCCGATGATCAACACCGTGGGCCATCCCGCGTCGAAGGCATTTTGGCTCATCACCACGCTGGCGGCGTAGCCAAACGGAAGGAGCAGGTGGTATCCGCCCGCCAAACTCGCCACCATCTCCAGACCGGCCATGATGGCGCCCGCCACCAGTCCCGCGATCACCGTTTCCGCTTCGATACGGCCGACGAAACCTTCTCCGTGTTGCCTTGTGTTCATGGCGCTCACTCTCCTGGCTGGCTCGTTCGTCCGACGATAGGTGCATTGGCAATGCCAGCGCCCCGTGCACACCTGCTTTTGCCCGATCTTTGGGGCGGACGGCCCTGCCGCGGCGGCGCGCGTCGCCATCGTGACCGGAATGCACAGCGGAAAATGCACATCGGAAGTGGTCTCGAGATTGCTCGTCGATGGAGAACTGCGCGTGCCAGGGAGCACGCCGAAAGTCCCATCCACGAGGAGCATCTCATGAAGAAGCACTCCGTCATGGCAGCAGCCGTTGCAGTTGCGTGTACGTTCACGGTCGCCCCAGCAGAGGCGCAATCGCACGAGCGCGTCACCACCACCGGCCCCAACCGTGAGCTCTTGCGCAGCGGCATCTTCGCGCTCGGGGTGCCCTACGTGGCCTCGGTGATCGTCGCAGCCTCGAGCGATCGTGCGGAAGACAAGCATCTCTACATCCCGGTAGCAGGGCCCTGGATGGATTTCGCCAACCGCGGCTCCTGCGGGCACATCGGAGAGTCCTCCTGCGACACCGAAACCGTCTACAAGGTCCTTCTGGTCGGCAACGGCATCTTGCAGGGTGTCGGTGCGCTGGAAATTGTCGGCTCGTTCCTCTTCCCCGAGACGAGGACCGTCGCGGCGAACAGCCGGCGCGTTCTCGTCACCCCTTCCTACGTGGGGTCCGGGTACGGTGTATCGGCGTTTGCCCGGTTCTGACCGGGGTTTCCTCGATTGGAGAGGCGGGCCGCGTAAGCAGGACTAGCGATCTTCGTTGGCGCCGCCCGTCTCGAGCGCGTGCACCGGATTGATCTCGACGATCTCCGATGCGAAAAGGGCATACGATCGCCTGACCTTCTTCATCAGGTCAGGGTCGCTGTCGGCGAGGTCGTTGCGCTCTTTGGGGTCACGATCGAGGTCGAAGAGTCGGTAGGTATTGGAGTCGATGGCGTGATGCAGCTTGTAGGGGCCATCGATGAAGGCCCGCTTGGGCGGATAGTAAGGGTTGCGCGGTTGATCGATGAGCACGGGATGCGCCGGCCCTTCCGCGCCGAATAACTCGGAGACGAGACTCAGGCCGCGCGCGCCGGAGTCTTCCGGTGCTCCCGCGAGATCGAGGATCGTGGGCGCCAGGTCGACATGGCTCACGCGGCGCGCGATCCGGCGCGGCGCAGCGCCGGGGACCGAAATGAGCAGAGGCACGCGCATGATCTCGTCCCACACCTCGCGTCCGTGGAAGAACGCGCCATGCTCGCCGAACGCCTCGCCGTGGTCGCCGGTGAGGAAGACCGCCGTGCGCTCGCGCAGCGGCGAAGCCTGCAGTGCACGCAGCACGCGGCCGACATGGAAATCGGTGTACGCGATCTCGCCGTCGTAGAGAGCGCGCGGACTCCTGCCGTAGTTGGAGTACCCGGCGTGCTCCAGGTATTGCTTGTGGGGATCGAGGAAGTGAATCCAGATGAGAAACGGGCCGCTCGTGATCTGCGGATCATTGAGAAAGCGAATGGCGGCATCGGCCAGAGGACGGGAGGAATGATAGAGGTCGACGTGCGACCCGCGCGGCGCGTCCCCTTCGACCGGAGCCATCACGAATTTCTCGAAGCCGTCGACCCAGCCGAGCTCGGGACTGAAGAGGAAATGGGAGGCGGCGCCGGCGGTGTGGTACCCCGCGGCGCGCAGCCGCTCGGCGAGAAGGACGTTCTCGCCGGCATAGGAGACTTCGTGCCGATCGGACCGCACCATCTCCGATGGGTAGCGACTCGCCATCAAGGGGACGATCGAAAATCCGGTGTACGTCGAGATGGCGTAGGCTTGCTCGTAGTTGGTCGAGCGTTTGGCGAGCTCGTCGATGTTCGGCGAAATCGGCCGATCGTAACCGGTGTACCCGAGGTCCGGACGCAGGGTGTCGATGGTGAGCAGGAGGAAAGAGAGGTGGTTGGGCAGCTGGGGTCGCGCCGCCCGCGTCCGCTGCTCGGCGATCGCCTTGGACGCGGGAAGATCCTCGCCGTCGCAGTCCTCGTCGATACCGTTGCCCCGGATCTCGCGAGCGCCCGGGTGGCGGTGGGGATCGTTGTCGTTGCAGTCGCCACCCCCGAGCCAACGCGAATAGCCGTCGCCGTCGCCGTCGCCGATTTTCTGCATCAACCGAAAGGAGACGGACGACATGGCGCCATGGTCGAGGATGATGGATCGCACGTGGTCGGAAGAAGCCGTGATGGCCCCGGCGGCGGTGCAGATGAGGAGCACGGCGCCGAGGATGAGCTTGGCCTGCTCGCGCACGCGTCCCACGTAACGCTGCACGAACAGGCCGGCCCCCAGCACGGCCATGGTGAGGAGCGCGGTGTAGTCGAGCGTATCTTTGCGCAAGAGGCCCACGAATCCGAAGGGGCCACTCACCGCGGCATCGGGTCCGGCGATGAGCCCCGGAAGCGCCAGCACCACCCACAGCACGCCCACCACCATCGCCGCGCGCTTGGGCTCTGCCCATGCCCCTTTCGTGTACCGCTCCGTCGTGGAAGCGACCAGCGCGCCCACCGCGGCAATGCTGATGATCGACGCCAGGGAGAGGAACATCGACGCCAGCGCGGCGAGCGACGTGTTGCGAAAATGATCGGTGACCCACAAGAAAATGCGAAAGAGCGCGGCGCAGAGCAGCGGCAGCGCGACGCCACCTCCGTAGATCCACGGTGGCGAGAGACGCTCGGTGAATTCGCCCCACAGACCCTCGGGTAACAGGGAGAGGGCGGCAAAAAGAATGACACCGATCAGCGCGCCGATCGGTGCGCAGAGCTCGGCGTTGGCGACGAGGAAAATGAACGCGCTGGCAATCCCGTTGGTCCCCAATCCGTGCCATTGAAGGAGCGCTGCTTCGGTTGCGCCTGCCATGAGCCCGGCGATGGCGCCCGAAAGGAGCCCGTCCACGGCGCGCGCGACGCGCGTCCGCCTGGGGGTGGGCCGCTCGTCCTGCTGCACAGCCTCGGCGGGCTTCGATTGCGGTTCGCTAATCACGAAGGTCGCTGCGGCGGCGCGGGCGCGCCGTCTGGAGTACCTTGCGGTAGCGTTGCTTCCCCTTGGGCCGCGCCTCGGCCACAGCAAAACCGCAAGCGTCGAACATCGAGGGGACGCCTGTATACGCGAAAGCCGCGGGCAGCCGTTGGCCGACCTTTACCGGGTACCCTTCGACAATCTCGGCGCCGCGGGCGACCAGCGCATTTTCAGCGGCGGCGAGCATCTGCGCCGCCACGCCACGACCGCGCCAGCGCGCGTTGACGAAAAAGCAAGGCACCGACCATACGCGATCGGCGTCGACGACTTTGAGGCTCGGCGACCGATCGAGTCGGGGCAGCTCGGTGCGCCGCTCGAAAGCGCACCACCCGACGGGCTCCCCCTCGTGAAACGCCAAGATTCCATGGACTTTCCCACGCCTGACGAGCCCCTTGAAGCGGGCCTTGGCCCGGGGCCCTTTGACGTCCTCATAACGTTCGCCCCGCCGCAGGCGCCAAAACATGCACCAGCAACCGCCGCATGCGCCGCTAGGCCCAAAAAGCTTCTCGAGCGCCGGCCAGAGGTCCGGCGAAAGCTCACGGAGGTCGAGGTTGGGGCTGTCCACGCGAAGTGGGGGGATGATATCGGAACTGGCCAATAGAGGCACAGAACTCATGGTCAGGGCCCTTTGCCCCCGCTAACAGTAGTGGCGATGGCGTCCGCCCCTCCCCTCGCTTCACCCGAGTCAGAGGTGGCGACTGCCGGCGCGCGGAACGTCATGAAGCCGTACGTGCCGGTCGAGGCGACCCTACCCGAGCTGACACCGCTCCCGCTCGTCCTCGGAACGCTGCTGGGGGTCGTGTTCGGCGCTTCGTCGCTCTACCTCGTACTCAAGGTGGGGCTCACGGTGAGCGCTTCCATCCCGGTGGCGGTGCTCTCCATCACGTTCTTTCGCCTCCTGTCCAAGCTCGGGCTGCGCAACGCCACCATCCTCGAGAACAACATCGTCCAGACGGCGGGGTCGGCTGGCGAATCGCTTGCCTTTGGCGTCGGGGTGACGATGCCGGCCCTGCTGATCCTCGGCTTCGACCTCGAGGTGTCGCTCGTCACGCTGGTCTCGCTGCTCGGCGGGCTGCTCGGCATTCTCATGATGATCCCGCTTCGTCGCGCGCTCATCGTCGATCAACACCACGTCTTGAAGTACCCCGAAGGGACCGCCTGCGCCGAAGTCCTCAAGGCGGCCGCGTCGGCCGAATCGCGCGCGGCCGCGGGGGGCTCGCCCGACCGCGATCGGGAGGCGAGCGGAGGAAATACCATCTTCGTCGGCTTCGGCGTGGGGCTCGTCTACAAAGCGGCGATGGTGATCCTTCGCACGTGGAAGGACATTCCCGAGAAGATTTTCGCGACCACCCTCAAGGCGGGCTCGATCTCCGCCGAGGTCTCGCCCGAGCTGCTCGGCGTCGGTTACATCATCGGCCCGCGCATCTCGGCAGTGATGGCGGCAGGAGGAGCACTGGCCTACCTGGTGCTCATCCCCACCATCCAATTCTTCGGGGAAAACCTGACCGGCCCGCTCCCTCCCGGAACCATCCCCATTCGCGACATGACCCCCCAGGATATCCGCGGCGCCTACGTCCTCTATATCGGGGCGGGGTCCGTCGCGGCGGGGGGCGTCATCAGCTTGGTTCGATCGCTGCCCACGATCTGGCAGGGCATGCGGGGCGGTTTGCGCGATCTGCGCGGCGGATCGCGGCGCGACGTCGGTGCGCGCGTCCCGCGCACCGATCGCGATCTCTCGATGAAAACGGTGCTCATCGGTTGCATCGTGCTCCTCACCGCCATCACCCTCGCCCCTCCTTTGCGCATGAACCTGGGGGGCGCGCTCTTGATCCTTCTCCTCGGATTCGTGTTCGTGACGGTGAGCTCGCGCCTCACCGGAGAAATCGGTTCCTCGTCGAGTCCGACCTCCGGCATGACCGTGGCGACCTTGCTTCTCACCTGCGGCGTCTTTCTGTTGCTCGGCTGGACGGCTCCCCGCTACTACGTGACCGCGCTCGCCATCGGCGCCATCGTCTGCATCGCGATTTCGAACGGCGGCACCACGTCCCAGGATTTGAAGACCGGCCACCTCATCGGCGCGACGCCGCGCTCGCAGCAAATCGCGATCCTCATCGGCACCTTGGCGTCAGCGGTCGTCCTGGGGCCGATCCTGCTCAAGCTCAATGCCTCGGCCACGGTCTACGTGCCGCCCACGATGACCGAAGGTGATCGCGTTCACGAGGTCTTCGATCCCGCGCTCCGCGCCGATCCTGCCGATCTCCGCACCCGCGAGCACCTCACCGGTCCTCAAGCCAAGGACGATGCACGCGAGTACCTCGTCTGGCAAAAGCTCGATGACAAGGATGGGCCCCGCGGCAAATACCTGGTCGACCCCTCCGGCAAAGCCGTTTACCTCGTCGACCCCGGGGTCAATGGCCTGCACAGCGTTCGCCCCGACGGCAGTCGCGTCACCAAGTTCGACGCGCCGAAGGCGACGCTGATGTCCTACATCATCAAGGGCATCTTGAATCGAGAGCTCCCGTGGACGCTCGTCATCCTCGGGGTGATGATCGCCATCGTCCTCGAGCTTTCGGGAATCCCGTCGCTCGCCTTCGCGGTCGGCGTGTATCTCCCCCTGTCGTCGTCGACGCCACTCTTGGCGGGGGGAATCGTACGCTGGCTCGTCGATCGACGGATCCGTCATCGTCCCGGCAACGAGCATCTCACCGCGGCGGAGCTCGACGCCGAGGGAGACAAGAGTCCCGGCGTTCTGCTGTCGTCGGGCTACATCGCCGGGGGCGCGATCGCGGGGATTGTCATCGCGTTCATGGCCGGCCTCATGGACGAATTCACGGCGAAGATCGACGCCTGGTCCTCGGCGAACAACCCGTTTTTCGGCGGAGCTCACGCCGATTTGCTGAGCATGGCGCCGTTCACCGTCCTGGCCGCGCTGCTTTATTTCGTCGGACGTCGCGCGCACCGAAACCTCGTGCCGAATGCACATTGAGACATTCCTTTTTCTCGTCCAGCATCCCGAGTCGCCCTATGCAAGAGACGTCCTTACGCTGGCCGGCGGGGCTCCCCTTCGTTGAGACGGGGTCTCATCTCTTCTTTTCCAGCGCGTCTGCCACGATGCGGCATGCTTCGACGCGGGCGTGCCATTTGTGCTCCCCCGACACCAGGTGCCACGGATTGTCGCGCGTGTGCGTCTCGCGCAGCATATCGTCGATCGCTTCGTCGTAGCCCGCCCATTTCTTGCGGTTGTGCCAGTCGTCTTTACTGATTTTCCACTTTTTGTAAGGATCGTCCTGTCGCTCTTCGAAGCGGAAAAGCTGCTCTTTCTTGGAGATCTGGAAGAACATCTTGACGATGACGACACCGTCGTCGCTGAGCATTTTTTCGAAGGCGTTGATCTCGCTGTAGGCGCGTTGCCACTCCGGTTTGCGGGCGAATTTGTCGACCCGTTCCACGAGCACGCGACCGTACCAGCTGCGGTCGAAAATGGACCACGTGCCAGGCGCAGGGACTTTTCCCCAGAAGCGGTAGAGGTAGTGCCGTCCCTGCTCGTCGGCCGCGGGAGGCCCGATGGGCCACACTTTGACGCCGCGCGGGTCGAGCTTGGCGGTGAGCCGCTTGATGGCGCCCCCCTTGCCAGCGGCGTCGCGCCCCTCGTAGACGATGATGGCGCGCTTCTTGTTGGCGAAGTGTTTGATCTGGAGGCGCAGCAGACGAAGCTGCACTTCATCGAGCGCCTCTTCGTAGCTGTCCTTGTCGGGAAACGCGAGCGAGAGATCGACATCGGCGAGTCGAGGCGTCTTCATCGACGCTGAACGTAGTACGGGGGCTCTCCCGTGTCTCTCGGCCTTGGGCGGGCGGTTCAGGCTTGTCCGGGCGGCGCCGAGCGCCAGGTACCGGGGTGGAGCGGCTCGCTGCGAACCGCCGCCCGGCGACGGACGAGGAGCGGGACGCCGCCCTTGGGGCGCAAGGTGATGAGCGGCTCGGTCTGAATTTCACGGGTGCTCGCGGCTTCGAAGGTGACCCGCTGCGCCAGTGCGGCCAGCACGATCTGCCCTTCCAGAAGCGCAAACTGGTTGCCGATGCAGACGCGGGGTCCGCCGCCGAAAGGCAAATACGACGAGCGCACCATGTCCTTCTCCGCCTCGGGTCGGAAGCGATCGGGGTCGAATCGCTCGGGGTTGGGGAAATACTTGGCGCGGCGGTGCATACCGTAGACGTTGATGAACACCGTCATGCCCGCCGGCAGCGTGTGCGGTCCGAGCGCCACTTGGTGCATGGCCATGCGACCGATGATGTAGGCCGGCGGGTAGAGTCGCATCGTCTCTTTGAACACCTGCAAGGCGTAGGGAAGACGTGGCATGTCTTCGAGCGTCGGGGCGCGACCAGCGAGCACGCCGTCGACCTCGCCGCGCAGGCGCGCGTAGACCTCGGGGTGCCGCGACAAGAGGTGGAGCGCCCAGGCCAGCGCGTTGGCCGTCGTCTCGTGGCCGGCGAGAAACAGGGTCATCGTCTCGTCGCGCACCTCCGTATCCGTCATCTTGTTGCCGCTCCCCTCCTCTTCCGCGGCCATCAGCATGGAGAGGACGTCGCCCGGGTCGTCCCCCGAAGCGCGTCGGTCGGCGATCATGCCGTAAACGATTTGATCGAGGCGGGCGAGGGCCTTCTCGGATTGGCGATTGCGCACCGTCGGCCAGGGGACGCGGAACGGGAAGATGGAGCTGATTTGATCGATGGCGTTGCGGTTGGCGATGGTGACGGCCTCGCCCACTTCGCTCGCATCTTTTTCGAGGTCGGCGTTGAACATCGTTTTGCCGGCAATGGCCAGCGTGAGCCGCATCATGGCCGCGCTGGCGTCGATCAGCTCACCCTCTTTCCAGCGCGCCTGCGCCGCCTCGGTGTAGCTCGCCATCGCGCCGGCGTACGTTCCGATGCGGCGATTGTGAAACCCGGGCGAGATGAGCTTACGCTGGCGGCGGTGAAACTCGTGCTCACTCGTCAGGAGGCCCTCCCCCAAGAGCGGTTTCAGCGACCGCAGCCCGCGGCTCTTCATGAAGTGGTGGGCGTTGTCGACGAGCACCGCTTGCGCGAGCTCGGGCGAGCTGAGAAACACGCAAGGAAAAATGCCCAGCTTGGCCCCGCAGATATCGCCGTATTCGTTCATCAGCTTCATCTGCCAGGCCGGGATGTTCCGCCGGAACTCGAGAAGCTGCCCCAATGCAAATCCGCGCACATGGGGGATGGTCGGAATCGACTCCGCGAACATCATCTGGCGCTCCGTTCGTTGGGCCCGCGAGGGCGCAGCTCGTTGGGCCCGCGAGGGCGCAGCGGGCATTCACGA
>Ga0193706_1000298_pt1 | contig 30949 bp, 30 predicted proteins | sample U3c1metaG_FD_160130 | JGI IMG/M metagenome (GOLD analysis project Ga0193706, IMG submission 160130) | Soil microbial communities from a riparian zone of the East river system, Colorado, United States - U3c1 | ecosystem: Environmental > Terrestrial > Soil > Riparian zone | place: USA: East River... | reverse complement strand
AAGCTCCACGGGACAGTCCGGTTCTTCAGGTAGCGGCGGCAGCGCCGGAAGTTCCACGGGACAGTCCGGCTCTTCAGGTAGCGGCGGCAGCGCCGGCACCGGCGGCATGGCGGGTTCTGGAGGCGCGTCCGGAGCAGCGGGAGCGGCGGCGGGAGCAGGCGGCTCGTCGGGAGGATCGGGGGCTGCAGGCTCCGCGAGCGATGGTGGCGCCGTGATCGACGGCGGCAACGACGCAACGAGCACGCCGGATACCGGTCCTACCGGTCCGACCAAACAATGGTCTTGCCCGGCCGGTCCTTTCCCCGCGCAGATGATGGGGACATCGACGCCGATCTGCGCCGGGTTCGCCTACAACTATGGCTACAACGAGGGGCCGACTTGGATTGCCAGCCAGAACGCGTTCTTCTTCTCGAACTTCGTTCAGGGCGGGGCCATGGGAGGGGACGTCATCAAGTACACGATTGGCGGGCAATGCGAGATCTTCCTTCGCAACGCCGGATGCAACGGTTTGGCGGTGGGCCCGACCGGCAAACTGATCGGCGCCTGTCATCAACCGAGGGCCGTCATGGAGTACGACCTCGTCTCCAAACAGCCGCGGGTGCTCGCCGACATGGCCGAAGGCAAGATGCTCGATTCACCCAACGATCTCGTCGCGCATAGCAATGGCAACATCTATTTCTCGAACACCACCTACGAGCTCGGCGGCCGTCCGGTGGGGCTCGGAACGGCGCTCGTCCGCATCGACCCGCTGGGGATGACAAGCGTCGTCATGAAAGGCGGGCTGAACGGCATTGCGCTTTCTCCGGATGAAAAGAAGCTCTACGTTGTCGGTATGGGCATCTGGGACGTCGATGATCAAGGCGTTCCCACCGTGCGAACGGGCGCAGGGCCGGGCGGAGACGGAATCTCCGTCGACTGCGCCGGCAACGTCCACCAGCAGGGCACCAACTCAGCGTTCGGTGGACCGGACGGCAAAACGATGCTCATCGTGGGCGGCGGAACCAACGCCCGCACCGTACAGATGACGGTTCCCGGCCTGCCATGATGCGAGGTTTTCCCATGCTCTTCTCCCATCGTTGCATTCTCATCAGCTGGACAACGCTGCTCGGCTGCATCGGAGGCTGCTCCCCGACGTTGGGCGAAACGGGCTCCCCGGCAAGCGGCGGAAACGGTGGCACGGGTTCGGGCAGCGGTGGCACCTCGGGACGCGCAGGCGCCGGCATGACGACGTCGGGCAACGGTGGCTCGTCCGGCGCAAGCGGTGGTGCGACAGGTAGCGGCGGCTCGGGTGGCACCAGCGGCGGCGCAGGCGGAGGTTCGGGCAACGGCGGCGGAGGTGCAACCGGCAGTTCGGGCGGAGGTTCGGGCGGAGGCACCATCATGGACGCCAGCGACGGCGCTCGCGACAGCAGCGCCGACGTTTCGATCGAAGACTCCGGCCCGGTCAGGCCACCGGCGGACGCTTCCCCCAGTACGGGCTGCGGCAACGCCGCCGGTCAAGCGCTTTCCACCTATGTCGTCAAGAACACGATGTCGGATGGCGCGGCGCGCAGCTATTCGCTCTACCTGCCCGCCGGCTACGCTCCGACGCGCGCTTACCCGCTCGTGGTTCTAGGACATGGCTGCTCGGGGGCCGGGGCCACGCCCTTTCCTATCGAAACCGCATCGAAGACCGACGCCATCGTGGTAGCGCTGAAATCAGTCGGGGACTGCTTCGTCTACGGGGCGACCGGCGCCGACGTGGGGTACTTCGATACGGTGCTGGCGGAAGTGTCGGCCAGCCACTGCGTCGACCGCTCGCGTGTGTTCATGGCTGGTTTCAGCAGCGGATCGTACCTCACCTATACGATCGGGTGCGTTCGCGCCGGCATCGTGCGCGGTCAGGGCAACGCCGCGGGCGCACAAGTCAACTTGCCGACGTGCGCCGGTCCCATCGCCGCCATGATGGCGCACGATACGGACGACATGGACAATCCGATCGCCGGAGGAATCGCGGCCCGCGATCGGATCCTCCGCGACAACGGCTGCACCACCCAAACGGTCCCCTACGACTTCGACGGCGATCCGGCGACGCCATCGACTTGCGTCATGTACCAAGGGTGCCGGCCAGGCTACCCGGTCGGTGCCAAACGACCGGAAAGGGACATTCGAGTCAAGTCCCCATCACGACCGTCGGTCTGTGGCGCTTCTGGTCACAGCTCTGAAGCGCATGTCCTTACTGGGGGGCTCGCTGAGCAAGATCGGTTCTTTATCCGAGATCGGATTGTGCACACACGCAAGAAGACGCAGGCGGAAATCAGCGAGAGTCCTATAGGCCGACCGCCCGCCCCATTCGGGTCGGGGAGCGTTCTTACAGATAGTGCGCGCCAGAGTGCGCCCGCACGTGGCCCCTGACCAACTGAGCGTAGCGATCCGAGCTTGGCAGGCCTGCGCATCCTTTGGATCGACGAGAATCCCGAGAGCATCCACGCCGAGGTCGCCCTGTTCATATAACTAGGCGCCCGGGGGGAGCAAGCAACAAGCCTTGCGAATGCGCAGCAATACCTCGACCTGAGCGAAGGCGAAGCCCAGGTGGTTGAAGCAGAACCGAAGTTTGCATGTCGTCACAAGCTCAATCAGCCGCAAGAATCGCGAGGGCGGCGGACCGATGACATTCAGATTCTAGGTAAGCTCGGCCTCCATCAAGGCCCAGTCATTTTCTATAGGCGCGAGTCACTCGAGCCCGTCGGGAGCGCGCCGAAGCCGTGAGGGCAGCAATTACGGGCCGCCCGTCCTACACGGCCGCTGGCGGGCGTGTGTTCGCTTCGCACTGGCACAACTACTGGCTCGAGAAAGGTCCGGCGCCATTCCCGAGCGTCGCTGTTTTCGAGCACCATCCGGACCTCCCGAACCCCTTCACCGCATCCATTGATATGACGTTCCCCAAGGGGCAAGCGTTGGCCGACTGGCTTGTCGCGGTGGGCAGCATGGCGCCGCTTGGCCAGCTCGTCCTCCGCGAGGCCAAGCACACCGTGAACCGATCGACGGACGGCATTTCACAGCGCTGGGTCTACTCGACGAGCCCCGTTTCCACGCAGTACCTATCGCTCAACACCCCTGTAGGCGTGACGGAGGACAAGCAATGTGGTCGCATCGTGCTGAGCGACATCCATGCCTCTCACTCGGCGAGCGACACCTCAACGCCGACGACAGCCTACCCCGACGGGTGCAACACCACCAGCCTATCCGATCAAGAGAAAGCACTGGAATTTATGCTTTTTGACCTCTCGTCATGTTTGATGAGCGACGTGAAGCCTCCGGCTCCTCCCAAATAATCGCTAGAGCCGTTGGGGCACGTCAAGCAGATGAGTTACCTACTCATCGCCGACTCTTGCTCGGCGATGGCGCCGTCTGCCCTTTGCTCCTCGCGCGGCCCTGCAGAGTCATGGCGGTCACCCATCGGTCGTGACGCTTACAGCTCAGGCACGCCTCGGTCAATGGTCTCGTTGCCGCGAGCATCGGGGCAACGTACGAGGTCGTGCGCCCGATCGACATCGTCGCTGACTGCGGCTGGCCAGCGCCACGGAAAAGGCAGTGAACATGAATATGACGACCATCAACGCCTACGCAGTCAAATACCAAGCTGGAAAGGCTGAACCCTTTTCTTATGAAAGACAGCTCGGCGGCAACGACGTGTTGGTGAGAGTCACGCACTGTAGCATTGCGAGAGGAGATATTCAGATCATCGACAACGACTGGGGCGACACAAGATTTCCACTGGTCCCTGGCCATGAGATTGTTGGTGTGGTCGAAGAAGTCGGTTCAACGGTGGCGGGCTTAAAGAAAGGCGATCGAGTTGGCATCGGTTATCAGCAAGGAGCCTGTTTTTCGTGCCAGTTCTGCAAGGAAGGCAACGAGCAATTGTGCCCGACGCAAAAGGTCATTGGCATCGATTGCCATGGCGGTTTGGCGGATCACATCGGCGTCGACCATCGGTTTGCATTCAAACTGCCGCCAATGCTTGATTCGGCAAAGTCGACTCCGTTGCTGTCGTCCGGCCTTACCGTGTATGCAGCGATTGTCAGGGCGCAATTGCCGAACAGGTCCGAAGTCGCGGTATTGGGGATTGGAGGGCTTGGCCACTTGGCGATCCAGTTTCTTCGCGAAATGGGCCACAGCGTTTCAGCGTTCTCTCATTCGCCCACAAAAAGGGAGCTGATTCAACAGTTGGGAGCAACATACATCGATAGCTCACATCTTGCTGAATTGACGACTTTAAGAAGAAGGTTTGATTTCATTCTCTCGACACTGAACACGAAGTTCGACCTGGACGCGTATTTGGGCATGCTAAGACCGCAGGGCAAGCTTTGCTTCGTGGCCCAGCCATTGGAAAAGATGTCGGTCAGCGTGGGCATGTTGTATGACAACGCTCAGCGTACCCTTTATGGAAGTTATGTCGGTAGTCGCGAAGCCATGATGGCGATGCTGGCTTTTGCGGAAGAGCATCAAATTGAAAGCATCGTAGATGTCATGCCGTTCGATAAAGTGAACGAAGCGATCGACCGGGTCAGAAGCGGAAAAGTCCCGATGAGGCTGGTGTTGCAAAGATGAGCGGCGGGCTCTCCGTCGATCGAGATCGGCGAGCGCGGCTCCGAGCAGGAAAGGTGGAGCGCAAGCTCAGGGCTGCCCGATCATCCGACATGCGCCGTTTTTGACGCGTTCCGCATACCGATTCACTCGCGCGCGCAGCTCCGCGATTTCGCGCGCATCGACCGCAATGAAGCGAAGTCGCGCCCCGTCCTCAATCGGCTGGGCGCTACCGTTCGAACGCGGCACGGCCGGACCGCCATTGGTGCATTCACTCGCTTCGTTGGGCGCGGCCGAGGCGGCGGCAGTGTTGGTTTGCACCTCGTTATGGCGTGAGGCCCACCCGGCCACGCGCTCGCGCAGCGACTCGACTCGCGCCGGTGTCGGGTCGGGCGTGACCGTGAAGCGAACCGCTGCCCCGTCACTCGTTTGCTCGAAGCGAACCTCGACCCCCTGCTCGCGAAACGGCGTCATTCCCATGGCCCGCCCTTGCTGTGGGGGGGAAGACGGCGTCGGCGTCGCCGAACCCGTTTCCGCTGCAGGCGCCGCGCCGGAAGGTGTCGTGCTCGATACCGCCGACGGATACGCCTGACCAGCCGGCCCCCCGATCGATCCCGCACCGCAAGCGCCAGCGGCGAGAACCAGCCCTGCGAGCCCAGCGATACGATGGCGCCAGACCAAAACGAATTCGATCATGTCTCGACCAAGGGTCTAATCGCTCTTGCCCGATCTCGCCATCGGCCTCTTGCGGGCGCATGCCGCGCGCGCTCGTGAGCTCGCTGCATGCATTCCGGCCCGCGTGCGTCCGGCGCGGCGACAGTGCTATGAAGAGGGATGGCGAGTTCAACGCAAGAGCGCCGCACCACGGCACGTTTTTTCACGCTGACGTGGGTCGCCGCCCTGCTGTGGGCGTGCGGTTCAGGCGGCGGTCCCGGCGGGAGCAGCGGCGCTTCGGCCGATAGTGGTGCGAACGATGGCGCTTCGACCGGTGGTAGTGCGAACGGTGGCGCATCGTCGGGCGACGCTTCGAGGGATGGTAATGCGAACGCCGATGCTTCGACCGGTGGTAGTGCGAACCGCGACGCTTCCACGGATCCTGGTGCGAACGGCGACACTTCGACGGATGGGAGTGCGAACCGCGACGCTTCCACGGATGGTAGTGCGAACCGCGACGCTTCGCCTGATGGTGGCGCGACCGGCGACGCTTCGACCGGCGACGCTTCGACCGGCGGAGGGATGGGGGCGGACAGTTCGACAGACGCAACGTCCACAGATGGCGGCGTCGCGGCGATCGACTTGAACACGGCTACGATTTACTCCGTGTATCCGCAGATCTACTCGCAAGCTGGAAACCTGGCGGGAGTAACTGCGGATTTGGGACGCGTCCACGACCTCGGGTTTCAGGTCATCTACTTGTTGCCCGTGACGCCCATCGGACAGGCTACTGGCGGGCACCCCGCATTCGGTAGCCCGTATTGTGTGCACGACTACAGAGCGATCAATCCCGCGTTCGGGACACAAGCTGAACTCGTAGCGTTGGTACAGTCGGCGCACGCCCTCGGTATGCGCGTCATCCTCGACGAGGTCCTCAACCACACCGCGTGGGATAACGCGCTCATCACGCAGCACCCGGAATACTACGTTCACAGCGATGGCAACCCGCAGAATCCCGCCTCCATCGTGCAAGCATTCACCTACGCCGACGTCGCGCAGCTCGACTACAAGACTCCGGGAAATGGACTAGCGGTCTTCATGGCGGACATGCTGCGTTACTGGATAACCACTTACGACATCGACGGTTTCCGCTTCGACGGTGCTGACAATCCGTTTGGCGCCGACCGAATGATTCCGGCGAGCTTCTGGCAGGGGCTCGGCCCACAGCTCGAAGCGGCGAAGCACGGGTTCCTATTACTCGGCGAAGAACAGAATCGCGAGCTCGCCAACGCGCCTTTTCAACTCGATTACGGCTGGCAATTGCAGGGCTCGTTCATCGGGGCCGCCAACGGGCTGCAAAAAGCTTCCACCTTGGGCGATGCCAGCCTGCTCCAGTCCGCGTGGACCAGTCAGCATACGGGTTTTCCCGCCGGCATGCGCCATATGACACTTCTGCAGAATTGGGATCTGGATGAAGACCTAACGTTATACGGAGGTGTGCCGAACATGCTGGCCGCGGCCACTTTCGCCTTCACCATCGACGGTGTGCCGATGCTCTTCAACGGTGAAGAAGTCGGTAACGACAACAGCAGCGTGAACACGCATACGCGTATCAACTGGAGCGGGCCAAACGCGGCCACATTTAGCGCATTTTACACATCGCTCTTGGCTCTTCGGAATGGAAATCCGGCGCTCCAGCAGGGAACCGTAACCTGGATCGCCAACACCGGCGGAAAAGCAGTCGCCAGCTACACTCGCTCGGACGCGAACGCGACCTTTCTTGTCGTTATCAATCTTTCAGGCGCAACCGTTACGGGGACAGTCAGCGCTCCGGCCGCCGCCGCGTGGACCGACGTGTCGCCCACCGGTTCGCCTGGCGGGACCAACCACGCCCCTCCGCCCGCGCTCTCACTGATGGCCAACGATTTTGCCGTGTTCCGGGCAACCCGCTGAAGGCTTCCATCTCGGGCGGGGGGACCACGGCTACCGCGGCCCGCCTCCGACTTGCTCAAGAGGGCGGACACGGACCCGATCGAGGGTGAACGTCAGAGTAGGGTCATCTTCATGCTCAGCACACGAAGCCAGGCACAGCGTCACGGTTATCGTGCTGGCAACCTGCGTGGCAAAGAACCCAAACTCGTCATCGGCGCAAGATAGCGACGGTCAAGCTCGTCACAGGCCATGCCCAGTATGCGCGAGAAGGGCGGGAACGTGCGCGGCTCATCCCCGACCGATGCGACGAGCCGGCCTCACAGGTAGTCACTCGCAAAGGTGCATCAATGATGCACAAAAAGGGGGGCGGGGGCGAGCCTCAGGAAAGCATGCCCTTTGCGCCGCGAAGTGTCACCCGATCCTCTCGACATATGGCCCCGTCTCCGGCAGGCTGCGCAGCGCGCGAATCGCGCCTCGGACACATCTGAAGCGGCAGGGCGGGAAGTGAAAGGAGCGGTGACATGACGGAGCAGCAGAAGGGACCCCTTGCGGACGCCCTGCGCGAGACAGCAGATGCAGAGAACCGAGATAGGCTCCGCCTTCTCTTGGAGCAAATCGACAAGCGGGTCCGTGAGTTCAACGAGCTGCGAGAAAGCTACGCTTGGCCGATCGATCCAGCCGCGTTCGCCGCTGCCGTTGACGGCTTGGATGAGGCCGTCGAAGCCGCGCACGTTGCTATCGGCGATGTCCGTTGCGACGACGGCGGGTGGCGCGTCCCGGAACCCACGGCGGAAGGAGACCCGTGATGACGCCCAGCCACTGACGGGGGAAACCTGGATAGGACCATCGGATAGCCGGCCCTACCGACAGGACGCTGGTCGCCGGACGAAGAGCCCCTCCTGAAGAAAGTTGTTGGCGGCGAGCTCACAAAGATGAAGGTGCGGGGTCGTCCTCATAGGAGACCACAGGGGAGGTCACTACATGTCGCCCGGTTCCATCTCTCCATGGCTGATCCGAAGCAGAAAGGCTGGGAGCGTCTCTCGCCGGCGCGGTGTTCGCTTTTGCAGCGGAGGATGCTGACTTCGCAGCTTGCGGACGAGGCATTCTCGCTGACTCGATCGATTCTTCGGCTTCGCTGGTTGGAGCCGCAGATTCGGCCGGTGGTCTCTTGAAGCGGTGCCCTTCTTAGCCTGACAGCGGCGAATTCGTTCTATGTGCCCACGCGGACATTCATCGTAATGAACCCTTTATCGTTCCTCGATGATCAAATTAAGATTCTCCAGGACGAGAGTCGTCGAAATTATATTTTGGCCGCACTTTTTATGGTGATCGGCGCGGGCCTCATCGTCTCTGGGCATTGGATACTGAGCCTGCTGCCCATGTTCAAGACGGACCCAGGCAACAGTCTCCACAGCCAGCTCATGGCGGGCGGCGGCGGACTTTTTACTCTCGCTCTGACCGTCGCACCCTTAAAGCAAATAACTCCCAACCGCAAACGCATCGCTATCTTCATCGCAGCCAAATCAATGCCCGCAGAAAGCATCGAACGGATTATCTCGGAAAGCCTACGCGAAGCGCTAAAGCCATGAGGCGAGGGATCATGGATTCGAGTGAGCAGGATCTCAAGAAGTACTTGGTCAGCATTGGCGAATCCGAGCGGCGAACCGCGCGAACAGTGCGTCGCTGGAGCCTGGTGCCCCTGGCGATCGGTTTGGTGTGGATGACGTTCTCGGTATGGAAAGTTAGTGAGGCAGAGGAGAAACGCGAACTGCTCGAGAACCAAATCACTGAGCTGCAGGATCGCAAGCTGAAACTCGTTCAGGACAATAATCTGCTTCAACAAAGAGCGGACGAGGCGGCACAGGCGGCGCCGGCCATCTACAGCGACATGCAAGCGCTCGCTGCGGCGCGGGAAACAGTAGCCGCAGCATCCAGCGCGAACCCGTCCACGACCATCGAGGAGCTGAAACACGTCCTCACGACGGACGTCAAGCCAAGCGCGGAGCAGCGTGCCAAGGAACTGTGGGCACGCGGTTACCAAGCCTATCTGTCGTCCAATCGGAAAGACGCCAAGAAGTACTATTCCCTTGCCGCCGAGGCGGACGCCAGCTACGCGCCGGCGCTCAATTCGCTCGGTCGACTTGCGGGGGAGGAAGGTGACAAGGCGGAAGAAGAAAAGAAGTATCGCGAAGCATTGAAGAACAGCGACGACACCTATGTGCCGGCTCTCAATAACCTCGCCCGCGTGGAATACGCCAAAGGAAATCTGGACGACGCCGAGCGTCTTGCCAAAAGCGCGCTGAAACTGAGGCCGGGGTATGCAATCTCCAAGGAACTTCTCAGTGAGATTGCCGACGAGCGAAGCAGGAAAAAAACGACGGGCCGCGCAGGCGGACCGTAGGGAATCCCACTCGAAGGAACTCCTCCGTGACGGCGTTAACCGCAGCCGGGAGCGCGGACCAACCTGCAAAGGGCTTGATCGAGCGACGCCCCTCTCATCCGCGCGGGAGCGCCAAGCCGACAGCCTTTTCTCCCAAGCCGACCAGCGCATTCTGGAGTGGTTCATGCTCCATCGACCCAGAAGCGAGGAACGGCGGTCGAGGTCTGCGAAAGAATTGCTGTAAGGTAGGAGCTCTGGGCCATGGCGAACTTTCAGAAGCACCAGGTCAACGTCCATGGGAAGATCGTTCCGGCGCTGGGGAAGACCTTCGAAATTGGGCTCTATGGGCCCGTCGACGTGCGCAACGGCAAGACGCTGACCGTGTCGGTCTCGCCGGCCAACCCGGCCGTAACGATCACGCCTGGCAAAATGCTGACCGGCGCGAACGCCAACGTGAAGGTCTACACGATCTCCGGCTTGCCGCCCGGCCGCACCTTGCTGGTGGCGTCGGATGTCAACGGCGCGGTGTGGACTTCTGTCACGCTCGACAACTCTGCCGGCGCTGGTGCCGGAAAGAAAATCATTCGGATTTATTTGGATCAGCAGAAGGTCGAAGTTTGGGATGGATCCACCCAGCTGTACGCTTTCGACGGCGTGACCGGGGACGCCGATCACCCCACCGAGCCCGGCACTTTTCGCGTCATCAGCAAGGACAAGCTACATCACAGCAAGAAATACGATGTCGACATGCACTACGCGCTTTTCTTTACGGCTGACGGAAAAGCGCTCCACCAATATCACGGATTCGTGCCCCTATCTTTGGTCCGTACGGCGAAGGCGGGCTCCGACTGGTTTGGATCACATGGGTGCGTTCGTTTGACAGAGGAAGACGCAAAGACCTTGTACGAATGGGCGCCGGTCGGAACCGTCGTGCAGGTCCATCGAACGGTCGAGCCTCAATGATGAAGGATGCGGCCCTCGTAGCGGCCGTTTGCATATTCACTCTTGCCAATCCTGCGTGCGGGCGCCGTGCAACGCGCCTTGCCGGGCCGGGCGATGGTTCGAAAAACGCGGCGATCCTGGGGTCTTCGGCGGCTCCGGCGCGCGATGCGCGCACGCACAAGATCCAGTTGACTGACGGAGACGAGATCTTTGCCATCGACCCGGCGGCCGTGAGGGAAGTCGACTATGAAACGCCGACTCGCACGGTCGTGGCGATTCGTCCCGCTGACCGAGGCACGCGCTTCGCCATGGTCGAAAAGAATGATAGTGGAACGGAAACTGCCCGATGCTCATGGAGTGAGCCGTTCGATCGAGCGTTTGGCGAACTGTACTCGCTCCACATTCGTTCCGAGATGGCGACGGGTGATTTGGCAAGGCTTCGAACGGGCGATACTTCCAAGCTTCGCATCCTCAGTGTAGTCGAGGGTGAACCTTCCGAGTGGCAAGTCGTGCCTATCGACAATGTGCACCCGCGACTAGCGCTGCTAGTGAATGACACCGCCTACGAGCTCGCCTTGTCGCCGTCGCTCGTGAAACGCCTTGCGAGCGGCTGCGGCACGAAATGAGATGCGACCATCCGAGACGCGTGTAGGTGTCGACACCGGTCGCCTTCAGGAGCGCCAGGCCAAAACGGATTCGATCATGTCTCGGCCAACGGTCTAACGGCTCCGGCCCGATCTCGCCATCGGCCTCTTGCGGGCGCACGCTGTTCGCGCTCGTGAGCTTTCGACCATGACTTGGCCCCTAGCAGAAGGGACAATCACATCCGAATTCGCCGCTCTCGATCTCCCCGCACCACCCATATGACCCCCATGTGCAGACGTATGAGCCGAGGCACATGCAGGGTTCGGTCATTGGCGCAAACCGGCGGTACCTCGATACAGCCGGGGTCGGGTGCACGAACGAAGTCTCTGGCGCAGACGTCCGTAGCCGCGTTGCAAGCCGCGCAATCCTTGACCCTGTTACACGCGGAGGGCTTGACACAATGGCCAGCCCAGCAGGTTCCGGCGACGACCGGAACTTCACCGGCAGGACAGGTTGGCGGGAGGGACCTGCAGGTCACCCTGGCGCTGTTGCATTCCGGGCGTCCCGCGTCGCCCGCGTCCTTTTCGCCCGCTTCGTTGTTGTTGCCCGCGTCGCTCGTCTGGCCCGCGTCTCCTCATTTCCGGACCCCGTCGTCACGGAACCGCCGCAAGCGGCCAGGGAAAGCGCGGCCGCAAGCAGCAAAGGCGGCGGCTTCCATCGCCTATCGTCGAGCAAAGGCATGGTCCCACACCCTACCATGAGGAAGTAGGAGGCTATCGACGCTACGCGGCCTCAATCTCTACCTTGTATTTCAGCCCAGCAGCATCCAATTCGGCTTGAAGCGCGAGGCGGACGAGCACGGATTCTGGGTACCCGAGGACGCGCGCCCATTTCGCTGCGCGTTCTGGACTTACCGTTTTGCGACCTTTCTCCACGTCGCAAAGGTGGGATTTCGAGACGCCGAGTTTCTTGGCGCATTCGTCTTGAGAAAGCTCCTGGCCCTTTCGGATCGACTCCACTGCGCGGCCGAGGGTGAGCGGTCCACCGGCAAGCTTCTCGAGGAGCTTCATCGCTTCACTCTTCTTTTCCTTCGCTTTGCGCATGATGTCTCCCTAATAGTCGTGCTTGCTGACTTCTTCGACCGATACGAACCGGAGGGCATCGTTTTTCATCTCGTAAACGGCACGGTAGCTGCGGCTCAGCCGAATTGATCGCTGGCCCGCGCGACTGCCCTTGAGTGGCTCGTCATGGTAGCCAGGCACCTTCCGCACTTCCTCCACACCGTCGAGTTCGACTGCAGCTACCCAGATCATCAAATTGACCTTGATATGGTCGGGAACCTTCCTGAGTTGCTTCTCCGCCTGCTTCGAGACCTCCACTCGGCGGATCATTGACATATATATAGTACACCCGCCAGGTGAACAGATCAAGGAAGCGCTCTTCTCTCCGCCATCCTCCACGACGACTACCGCGGCCCGCCTCCGACTTGCTCAAGAGGGCGGACACGGACCCCGGTCGAGGGTGAACGTCAGAGTAGGGTCATCTTCATGCTCAGCACACGAAGCCGGGCACAGCGTCACCGTTATCGTGCTGTCAACCTGCGTGGCAGAGAACCCAAACTCGTCATTGGCGCAAGGTCCAGGTGTGATTTGCTGGAGACGTTGCGGGCCGCCATCGGCCCCTTTGCGTTCGACGATGTTGATACCAGGGTTCTCCGTCGTCACGACCGAGGAGCCACGCTTCGCGGCACGCCTCGATCGCCACCCTTGCGCGCTTAGACCTGGGCCGAGTACATCCTCCCAACTCATGAGTTCGCGGACCGTTCGTCGTGCGACGACGAGACCCCGAAAGACCTCGCAGAAGGAAGTCTCCTTCACGCCAAGGTCCAAGGCTGCACTTCGCATGGCCATCTCCTCCTTGACCCCCGTTGATTGCGTCCTTGAACGCGTGGCGGTGACCCGAGTTTCTTCTCGGATCGGGGAGATGGCTATTGCCGTCGACTTCGCATCTCGACGTTGCTTGCCCATGGCGTCAGAGGGCGCCGACGTTCCTGGTTCGTCGGCAGCCTCATCCCATCTGGTACGCCGTATCGCTACTCGGGGGCGTTCGAATGGGAGTAGCGACGCTGCGGCTTTTGCCACACGCAAATGTGGAAGCGATGCGGAAGATGCGGCAAATGGCCGTCGAAAGTTGACTTCTGCAACGCTGCGCAGCCGAGGGTGGCGCTGAGAGCCGGTCAACGCCAAACCCGCGCTGACCACGACGCGGTGAAGGCTCTACAGACGCGAAGCGCCTCGAGCGGTCGGTCGAGAAATGCTCGAATCTCCGCGACAACGGCGGCCAGCGTTAGCGGCGGCTCTCCCACGTTGGACCGCTTGAGAAACGCGCTCCACTGCGCCTTCTTTTGACGGTCTTCGACGAAAGCGGCCGTGAACGCCAGCGGCTCTTCCTTCGAAATGGATGTACCTCGGCGAGCAAACGTGGCGGCGATGGCCTTGGTCAGCACGTCGCCATCAAACTCGAAAGTCCGCGCGAGGAAGCGCAGGTCAAAGAAGTCTTTCATCCGGCTGTTGCCGATCCCGAGCTGCACCATTGATTCGAGCTTCTCCGCGATCACGGTCTCGCGTTGGTAAGCGCGCACATGCGGAGCCGGCGCAGATCCAGCGCAAAATGATGGATTAGATCCCGATTTTGCCTGGCTCGAAGCGCGGCTTAGCTTTTCGAAGAGCAGGAAGTCGTGCGCCTGCGTAGTCGGCGTCGCGGTCGGCGAAACCGGCGCTGCCTGCACCGCCGGCTGCAAGGAAATTCCGCAACGGTAGCCGCGCTCAGGATTCGGCTGGGTGCCCTCATGAGCCAGGAGCTCGCTCGCGGTTCCTGTCGAGACACCTTTGATCCTGGCTGAAGGTTCGATCGGCCGCCCCCGTCGCAAGGGCCAGCGCAAGTCCTGCGATATTTCCTGCGGTGGTCGCGGTGGAACATTTTGCCACCTCCACGCGTGCGCTAAGCTTCGCGGCCTCTCGCGATGCTGCCCTCCGTCGCCGATCTGCTTCGCTTGTCGGACTTCGCTTGTGCCGCGCTGCGCACAACCTTCACGGCGTCGGGATTCGACGCACAGCTCGTCCGCGAGGCGGAGAGTTACTCTCCAGGCATGCTACGCGGGCCGCGGTTGCCGCTCATTCGCTGGTGGCTCGAGCGCCGTGACGGACCGGGGGCGGCCTTGGCGCGGTTGTTCGCCTTCGACGACACGCTCGACGAACCGACTGCGTCGCGAATTCTCGGCGCGCGGCTTTTCGATGAGCTGATCGCGGCGGGTGTTCTGGCCCGGAGCTCAGGCGGCATCACATCCCAGTATCTGTTGCTTCCCATTCAGAACGGACTCTTCGTGCTCTCCGATCGACTGGGTCGCGATCCCGATGCGGTGATGGGCCCGGGCGGCGGTACCGAACATCTCGGCTCGCTCGTACCCAGCGGCTTTTCCGGAAGCGCGCTCGACATCGGCTGCGGCGCCGGCACTTTGGCGCTGATCGCGGCACGCCGCGGGGCCGCACGCTCGGTGGGCGTCGATCTCAACCCGCGCGCGATCGAGCTCGCCCGGATGAATGCCCGCCTGAATGCACTGGCAGCCGAGTTTCACGCGGGTGACGGCGTCGATCCGGTCGAAGGCGAGCGTTTCGATTTGGTTCTGTCGCAGCCGCCGTTCGTGGTGAAGCCGAAGGACCACGCCGGTGCCACTTTCTTGTTCGGTGGTCCCACGGGGGACGAGATCCCGTTCCGCTTTGTGGCAGCCGTTCCGCGAATCCTTGCTGCGGGTGGCCGCGCGCTCGTTCTGATGCAATCCGCGGAGCGCGATGGCGCGCCGTTCGCTACGCGGGTGCGCGCCGCGCTCGGCGACGCGCCGGTCGATGTGCTGGCACTCATCACCCGAGCGCCCCCGCCCGCCGTTCAGGCGTCCGTGTTCGCTGGGTTCGAAGATCCGACGCTCGGCGAACGCTATGGCGTCATCGCGCGCGGCTATCTCGACACCTTCGCCGAGCTCGCGATGGAGGCTTTCGACGGCGCGCTCATCGCGATCAGCGCTCGTGCCGATCCCAGCGCAAATCAAAGCAACTACACGCTCGGTCTCAAGCTGAGTGGCTCGTATTACGATAGCGATGCCCTCGAGCTCTATTTGAGAGGCCTTGCGCTCCACGACGCCGCCGATGTGGTACTCGAGCGCGCGAGTCTCGGCCTGGCGCCCCACGCTCGCCTAGCCCGCGAGCTCTCCACAGCGCAGGATCCAGGCGAGCCCGCTGCCGTGCTTCGCATCGACTTTCCGGGGATCGGAAGCATCTGGCCGCTCGGGGTCGGCGAGCTTTCGGTGCTCGCCGCGGTCGATGGCGCCGATTCGGTCGGCGCGGCTCTCGACCGGCTCGCCGCCGGGGAGGTCACCAAAGCGCCTCCGCCGAAACAAGCGCTCCTCGCGTTCGTCCGCAGCGCGCTCGTTCGCGGCGCTCTTGCGCTTAGGGACTAGGGTCGCGCTTGACGCGCGGCCGACGACACGTCGACCAGCCTCGCCCGCTGTTGACAACGGGGCACCTGCCACGTCATCGTTTGGACAGCGATGCAGGATCGGATAGCGCTGTACAGCGCCGCGCTTTGGCTCGCGGCCCTCCTTCTGGGTTGCGGCGGCGGCGCCTCCCCGTCGAACGATGCCGGCCCGGCCGGCTCGGGAGGGGAAGATGGTTCGGCTAGCGGGAGCGTGTCCGACGGATCGAGCGGTCCACCCGGCGATGCCGACGCGATCAGTTCGTGCGGCGGCAACAACGAACCTTGCTGCCCATTGCCGAGCTCGTGCAACGCCGGCCTCGTTTGCGGGCAAACAAGCGACGGGGGCAATCGCTGCGGACCGCCGCGCGAGGCCGGCCCCGATGCGGCTTGCATCACCAGTTGCACGCAGATGGGCGGTCAATATTGCGGCTATATCGGCAACGGGTGCGGCTGCCGTCCCGTCCTCGACTGTGGTAAGTGCGCGAACCCCGACTTCACTTGCGGCGGCGCGGGAATCTCGAGACTCTGCGGCGCACCACGCGACTCCGGCGCTTGCGAAGTCACCATTTGCAAGGCGTCGACCGGTCAATATTGCGGCGTGATCGGCGACGGCTGTGGAGCCGCGCTCGATTGCGGCGGTTGCCCGCCCGGCATGTGGTGCGGAGGCGGAGGCGTTCCACGCGTCTGCGGCGCGCCGCCTGACCTATGTACACCGGTCCTTTGCAACCAGCCCACGTACGCGTATTGCGGCCGCATCGGCGACGGTTGCGGCCGCGCCCTCGATTGCGAGCCATGTCCGGACGCTCAGATCTGCGGCGAGCTCGTACCGAACGTATGCGGTTCGCCCGCGCAGTCGCTACCGCCGCCTCCTCCTCCGCGCGATCCGCCTCCCTCTGCCCCTCCCCCTAGAGCGCCTCCGATTTGCCCTGACTTGCCGTGATGATGAAGTCCGACGACCGAGTTGTCGTCGCGCTCCGAAGGATCGGCCACGCAAGTGCTCCAAAGTTCCCCACGCGCCCCCTTGCGATCACTCGTGCTGGAATCGACGTCATTGCAAAGTGAGCGTCGATGGTCTATCGGCAGCACCAACGCGTTAGCACGAAACTAAACCGCAGGTTTAGGATCTCGGGCGACTGACTCGACGGTCGATGTCGTCCGCCGTAGTGCGCCGACGCATGGTCGCGATGTCGACTCAGTACACGGCGGCCGCGATCACGATCCGCCGTGTCGAGTCGGCGCCGCAATCAGCGTCGCCGCCTTCGTAGCAGAAGGGCCGCGAGCGGCAGCGCTGCCAGCCACGCGAGCGGCCCTCGAGAGGACGAGGACGTCGAGGTTGCGATACGACAGCCGCAGCCGGTTTCGTCGGGAGTAACGGTGTCGCTGGTGCCGCCCTTTCCGCCAGTGGAATCGGTGCCGCCGCCACCGGAGCCGGCTCGACCGCCCGTTCCGCCGCCGGTCGTGCCGCCCATTGAACCTGAATCGATGCTACCCCCGCCGCCTGTGGTTCCTGCAGTGCCGCCCGTTCCCGCCGTGCCGCCACCGCCTGAACCGCCCGTCCCACCACTGCCGGCTTTACCCGCGCCGCCATCCGGTGCCGCCCCACCTGTTCCACCCCTACCCCCAGCGCCGGCAGCACCGGCTGCACCGCCAGCACCAGCGCCAGCAGCACCGGCTGCACCGGCAGCGCCGGATGCACCCGCGCCTCCTTCGGTCCCGCGCCCGGTATCAGGGCCAGCTTCGCGCAGCGGCGGAATGCCGCCGTCGCCACCCGTGCCGCCGTCCGTGCCGCCGGACTTACAGAGGCGCTGGGCAAAGTGGTAAAGGTCCCGCTTCCATGTGAGGGTGGTATGCGCCTGCCCCTGATCGATCAGGTACTCGTGGGGGATGTTCTGCTGTGTCAGGTAAGTCGAATAGTTTGCGGTGTTGCCGATAAGGCCGTCCTCGGAGCGGCAATAGAGGATGATGACCTTCACGTTCTGCCTGACGGCTGCAGGATCTTTGATGGTCGTGCTAGCGGCTTTCGTGTTTGGCGCCGCTGAGTACGGGCCGATATAGGCGAACACGGTCGGGTTGGCAAAGCCAACATTGAAGGTAATCCCTCCACCCATGGACAGCCCTGAGATCGCACGATTCGGCTGATCCGTTAGCCGGCGGCGTCGGCAGGTTGCCGGTGGTCTGAGCCAACGCGACGGAGGGAAACGCAGGGATCACGCAAACGACGATTGACCATTGGATTGCGTGCATGGGCCTCTGGGCGCCAATCGAAGCGGCGAGGTGTTTTGAATGAAAGAGTTAGACATTGTCGTTCGCATGAGTCACTCCTGAGGCTACGGAAGCGGATGTCGCTCGAAAAAGCCCAGATGAATTAGGCACGGCGGTTGCGCCCCTGACGATAGTGACTGCATGGCAGTCTCCATCGAGCTCGCTGCGCGCAATGTGCTCGAGGATTATTCTTTGCGGTGAATAGGAGATGCAGCGACGTCACGCACCTGGGAGAAAGGTGTCCGCGCGCGGTGATAGCTAGTCCGGCATGTGCATAACCGCAGTAGCGGAACGCTCGCAAAACGGCTCATCGAGGCGCGCTTTTTGATGCGACTCAAAAAGTGAATCCCACGGAGCGCAAGTCAATCAAGCGCTGACGGGCAGGAGAGGCGCCGGCGCAGCGCCCGCATCACCCGCAGCCCTCCGGCCCGCAGGTGTCGCCCTCTGCAGCCCCCGCGACCTCGGAAAGCTCGTTCCAAGCCGTAGTGACCGCGCGAAGCAATGACTCCGCGGGTTGCGCGCCGGAGACGGCGTAGCGGCCAGCTATCACAAAAAACGGAACGCCCGTAACGCCGATGTCGTGCGCTTCTTCCTCTTCCGAGCGGACCTCGGCCGAATACGCGTCGGTCGCCAGCACGTTCTTCGCTTCCTCGCTATCGAGCCCGGCTTCCGACGCGAGCCTGAGGAGCGTCTCGGCGTCACCGATGGCCGCGCCTTCGGTCATGTACGCGCGCATGAGGCGCTCCTTGAGCGCGTCCTGCAGACCGCGCTCGGCGGCGAGGTGCAGTAGGCGGTGCGCGTCGAACGTGCGGCCCGGGCGCATGCGATCGAAGCGAAAATCCAGGCCGTCCGCGGCGGCGACTTCAGTCATCCGCTGGACCATGGCTTGAGCCTGACCGACGGTGGTGCGGTACTTCTGAGCAAGCCGTTCGACATAAGGAACGCTTTCGTCGCGCACCGCCGGCGCCGAAGGGTCGAGCTCGAACGCGCGCCAGATGACCTCGACGGCGTTCCGATGCGGAAATTGCGACAGGGCCGCCTCGAGGCGCCGCTTGCCGACATAGCACCAAGGGCAAACGATATCCGACCAAACGTCGATACGGAGCGCTTTCATAGACGAGCAATGTACGTCGTTCGAGCGCGTTCGCTAGGTCCCCGCCCGTCGAACGTCGAGCTTCGTAGCCGGCGCGACTCGGCTGCCCTGGAGCCTACCCCGGCCGGGCGGTATCATCGCCGCGATGAAAACCGGACGATGCGCGTGCGAGTCCGTGCGCTACGAGGTAATCGGTGAGCTGGAGCCGGTCACCTACTGCCATTGCTCGAAATGCCGGCGCTGGCACGGACACGTCGGCGCGTGGACAGCGGTGGAGCGGGCCGGCTTCCGGCTCATCGACGAACGCGGTCTGAAGTGGCACGCGATGAACGCCAACGTGCGGCGTGGGTTGCCGCATGGGTTGGCCTCGCGCTCTTCTCGCCTTTGTGCCGCCGAACTGCGACGCTGGTCAGATGGCCGAGACCAAAGCACGAACCACCCGCGTTTTGGCATGGCCGCTCGGATGCGCGGTGGTCTTCTGGGCCAGTCTTTGGGTTGCGACAGGGGCGACACCAATGGCCTAGCCACTTCGGCCGATTGTCAACAGTTGATGTCCGCTATCTGCAATCGACTCGCGACGTGCGACCCGGTCGATCTTCGACAGCAGTACGGCGATGTCGCAACCTGTACCGCTCGACACATGCTGGCGTGCTCCTATTTCATCTTGCCGGGAACGGCGTGGTCGCCCGATAAGGTCCAACGCGGTGTCGCGCAAATGCACGCAGCTACGGACTGCTATGAAAAAGTGTTCGCCTTCGGAGCGTGCGATAGCGAGCCAGGAACGCTGTCGGACGGCGCGGCGTGCCAGCGAGAGACACCATGCGCGGGTGGCCAATTTGACCGACCCTCTGTTACTTCCCCCGACGGTGGCTCTTCATGTCCCGCCTGCGGCGTCTGTTCGCACTCCGATGCGGGGATATCGACCCCGACTTGCGGCGATGGGGCCCGTGTCAATCGCTCGAGCGCTGCCTGTATGACGACAACCCGCCGTCGCCGCGGTGCGTTTTGCCTCAGCCCGAAGGCGCAACGTGCATTGGCGGCGACTGTGCGGGCGCACTGTTCTGCAATCGTTCGATATCCGATGCGGGCGCGCCGATTTGCGTCAAACCTGGTGCGGCCAGCGCGATCTGTAGTTCCTCCGCCGACTGCCTCACCGAAGCCGGCCTTCGGTGCGCCTCGGGGGTTTGCGCGGAACCCACTTTCGGTTCGCTCGGTGAAAGGTGCGATTTCGCCGGTCGATTGTGCGAACGGGGGACCAGCTGCCCTTATCCGGTCTTACCGCCGCCGCTCATGTGTCAAACGAATGCGACGGATGGCAGCGGCTGCCACGACGTCCTTGGCCCGCGCTGTAGCTTTCCCGCGAACTGCCTTGACGGCATCTGTCAACTGCCGCGCGACGCGGCGTGCCGATAGCGAGACTGGCCTCGACACCATCGCGTCGGATGAATCGGATAGTGCAGTGCTATGCTGCGCGCGTGAGCCGAAGCGACTTCTACACCGTCGTACACAAGCATCTGCGCCGGTCGCTTTTCGATGTCTCGGTGCAGCTCGGCGGGCTTGATCGGACCAACGTCGTCACAGTGGTGGATGTATTTCGGGGCATCGCCGGCATGTTGCACGGACATGCTCAGCTCGAGGATTCCAGCGTCGCTCCGTTGCTGCGCCAGACGTCGGCCGATTTCGAAGCCGCCATGACGTCCGATCACGAGCAGCTGGAACGACAGCTCGCCGCGGTCGAAGCGCAGGTGCTCCGCCTTCCATCGCTCGCCGATGACGATCTCGAACTGGCAGCGCTCGACGCGTACCGCGGCTGGAATTGTTTTGTCGCTGCTTACCTCATGCATCTCGACGACGAAGAGAAGCGTCTTTTCCCGGCGCTCGGTGCAGCGAACCCGGCGGCGAGCGGCGTGGCTGGCCTCATCGTTCAACGCGGCGACCAAGGCTTGGCTTTTTTGGCCATGCTGCTGCCGATCCTATCTCATGACGAACGTTTCGAGATCATGCGCCACCTGCGCGACGCGCCCAGCTTGTTCGAGCGCGGGATTGGGGTGGCAGGAGCGTCGCTCACCCCCGCCCAGCTCGGGCTTCTGAAGCAAGCCCTCGAGATGAGTTGATCCGTCGCGCGCGTCGTCGGAAGGATGATCATGATTCGCGCTCCCGGTTTGATGTTCGTTGCCTCGCTGCTGGCCAGCAATTGCGCAAGCTCGCCCCCTCCCGGCAGTATCGCGACAGACATGGAAGTGATGCCGCACCTGCGCGCCGGTCTCGGCATCGACGTGTTGAACGAGCAGCCCGAGCGCTGGGCCGGCGTCATTCAGCATGACGGCAACGTGGGGAGGACCGACGTCCTCGCGGGTGGCGTCGTGAGCTGCACGTTGGGATCCGTCGTCGCCTCTCTTGCGGTGAAAATTCCGGTGTATCAGCACTTCATCGACGTTTCGCATGGTCAACAAGGTGAGCGCGGCCAATTGACGTATCCCGCGATCGTCAACCTCGCCGTGCAGACGACATTCGGCGGCAGCTCTCCCCTTTCTCTTCTTTCGCGGCCAGATCCCAATGCGAGCGGGCCTCCCGATCCGCGCGGACCTCTTTGAGCGACGCCCCACGCGTTACCCTGAGTTGAGCAACCCGCCCCGAGCGCCTGCTTAATCGCGCAGCCGTTGCTCAATGCGCTGCCGACTGGAGACAGACCGATCATGGCCCAGCCCCAGCTCAATCCCAAAACGTTTTCGCCTACATTGCGCACACCTGGACCCTCGCTGTGCGATTCAGATGACGTCCTCTTGGCCCTCGAAACGGCTCTGGCGCTCGAGGTGCGCGGCGACATTGTAGAAGCAGCGCGCTGGCTTCGGCGCGCCGCCAATGAGTCGGAAAAACAAGGCAACGACACGCGCGTCCTCCTTCTCGCGCACGCCGCGGCCGATTTGACGAGCGCGTCAGCGCAGGCGCCCGTGACCAAGGCGCCGCCACCCCTCGGCTGGAAGCGCGAATCCCTCGACTCGGACCCCACGCTTCTCTGGCGCGCTACGCCGCCCCCGCTTCCCGCCTCCGCCTCTTCCCTGCCCGCGCCTTCCACGCCGATCTCGTCCGTCTATCAGCGCTCGATGGCGGCGCAGCAGCCCGTCATTGAACGCAAAGCGCGCCTCGGCGCAATTCGCGTCGCGATCAAGAAGCAAGCGCCCAACGTCCGGTCGTTTTCGGTCGAGCGCTTGGACGCGCACCAGCCCTTGCCGCCCGGGGCCGTCGAGGCGCTGCTCGTGCTGACGGGCGAGGTCGACGAGCCGACCGAACGAGAAGCCCATCCTTCGTGGAACGCTTACTTCCCCGAACGCAAATGATCGTCGAAGCTACCGCCTCTACCCAACCGATCTTTCTGAAGCGACGGAAGAATGAACGGAATCTCGCGCCCGCGACATTGCTAACTGTCCGGGCACGCGGCATTTCATGAGATCGGTGCCCGCCCGCTCCGTTCAAGGTAGGGCTTGAGCACACATTGATGAGGTCGCATATGGCGCGTGGTGTTTTCCTCGGGTTTTTTCTATTTGCGGCCGCCTGCGGTTCGGGCGGGGACGATTCCACCGCGGGAGCCGGACCAAGGACGGGCGGCACCCCAACCACTGGTTTCCCGACGGGCACGGGCGGTTCGGGCGGTTCAACGAGCGGCACCGGCGGGAGCGGCGCGATGGGGGGGACGGGCATCATCGTCACCGTGCCCGAGGGTGGTCTCGGCGGCTCCGGTGGCAGGTCCGATGGCGGCAGCATCGTAGGGCCAGTGCCAGCCGATTTCACGAAAACGGAAGCGGGTGGCTACAAGCTTGGCCCCCCGGTAACCGGCGCCGGCACGATGGACACCGGCATCAATAACCAAGGTGGATGCGGCATGATCGTCGGGGTCGTGCGCGATTTGATGGGGAACAACGAAATGATGGGGCACGCCGATTTCGAGCGCTTCTCGGGCTCGACGGCGACGACCGGGCTCGTTTCGAGCACGCTCGGCGCGGATCAAAAGCCCGTTTACGCTTCGCTCTGCGACGTCGCGAATCCTCCGGGTGCGTCGTGCGCCAATGGGCAACAGACCACCGGCAAAACCAACTATGACCAGTGGTACCGCGCCACCGACAACGTCAATAAGCCGTACCTCATTTACTTCATGTTCCAAACGCAGCCCGGAACGGGCGTCATCACGTTCGACAGCCAATTCTTCTTCCCGCTCGACGGAGCTGGCTTCATGAGCACGGGGCGCGGCAACGACGGCAAGATGCACAACTTCGGCTTCACCACCGAGCTGCACACCAAGTTCCGCTACCAAGGCGGCGAAACCTTCACGTTCGAAGGTGATGACGATCTCTGGGTCTTCATCAACGGCAAACTGGCCATCGACCTCGGCGGCCTGCACTCGTCGCTGCGCGGATCGGTGAACCTCGACACCGCGGCGACGACGCTCGGTCTCACCAAGGGCAACGTCTATTGGCTCGAGCTGTTCAATGCGGAGCGGCACACGAGCGCTTCCCATTTTCGGCTCGATACGACCTTGACGCTCGTCGACTGCGGGAGCATTCCTCCAGACATCAAGTGAGCGCATGGCCCAGCATCGCCCCTAGGTCCGGAAGCCGATTGCACGAACCGCGAAGACGGTTCTGGCTAGCCCCGTACGTAAGCTTGTGCGGATTGGCAGTGGCATGCAGTGGTGACCAGAAGCCCTCCGCTGACGATGCGGGCGCGCGGGCGGGGGCGCCTCCCGACGGATCGATAGCAACAGGCGGTGGCGGGGGATCTGGAGCGAGTGGCGCAGCGGGATCGGGAGGACGCGCCGGATCGAGCGCAGGCGGCAGCGCCGGTGAGGGCGGTGGCAGAGGTGGAAACGACGGCGGGGGCACGGCGGGCTCCGGCGGAGTGGACGCCGGTAGCTCGGGCGCCGGCGGAACAGCGGGCGGCGGTGGTCGGGGCCCGGATGGATCAGCGGGGGGGGACGGAGCGGCCGGGGCCGCCCCCGATGCGAGAGGAGCCGACGTGTCTGACGCACGCGTGCTCGATGTGGCGGTGCCCGGTGATGGCAGTGTTTTCGACACGGGAGGCGCGGTCGACGTGAGAACCTTGCCGCCCCCGCCAGTTACTTGGCAAGAGCACTGGTTCGAGCACAACCAAGTTCTGCAGCTCGTCGACTACAATGACGACATCGCGATTTATTTCGATGCCGACGTCGACCGGACGATGACCGCCTGGATGCTCCCGTTCCTCACCAACGTTTGGCGATACACCCGGGCCACTTACGGCGAGTTCAAAAACGCGACGACCGACGGCCGGCTCTACGGAATCTTTCATCAAGGCCGGTACTCGGGAGGCCATCCGTCGACCTATTTCGACACCTCGCACGACATGCGCAACGTCAGCGACTGCGGGCCAGGGCCGTGGCCCGCAGCGAGCATCGACCTGCCCAGCCACGAAACCGCTCACGTCGTGGAAGGGGCCAACAATGGCGTGCACGGTTCGCCTGCCTTCGGCGTGTGGATGGACAGCAAGTGGGCCGAATTTTATCAGTACGATCTCTACGTGGCGCTCGGCTTGACGAGCGACGCCGATCGCGTGTTCACGCGGTACACCAACGGGACCGACGATTTTCCGCAGGCCGGTTCGCACTGGTTTCGCGATTGGTTTTACCCCCTGTGGCGCGATCACGGGCACGCCCAAGTCATGGTGCGATTCTTCCAGCTGCTGGCGCAACACTTCCCCAAGAGCGGAGGCAGCTACAGCCGCGATCTCACGTTGGCTGAATTTGTCCACTTCATGAGCGGCGCCGCGCAGGTCAACATGAAGGCCCAGGCCAACTTGGCGTTTGGTCCGAACTTCCCAACCGATGTCCAGTTCGACGCAGCGCGCGCCGCTTTTCCGCAAGTGACTTATTGACGGCCGTCGCGCCGGTGCTCATCGCGTCGTGGCGTGCACGAATCGCCGGTCGGTGAAAAAGCCGCCCCGTCATTGAAAATTTGCGCTGCGGGCGCGTCGGCGAGCAACAAGCGGGGGTCGGAAGGACGCGCCGTGATCGGTCTCGGCGCAACGTGTCCACTACACCGGGACGATGCGCGACAGCAGCTTTCTCACGCTGATGTTGTCAATCATGGCGTCCGGAGCGCCGGCTGGACTTTCGTTGGGCTGCGGTTCGGAGTCGGCTGCGCCCGCTTCTCACGCAGACGAGGGCGGCAGCAGTAGGCTCGACGCTAGCGACGGCCTCGACGCGAACCATCGCGACCAAACCGTTACCGATGGTGGGCAAGTGGTCGACAATCAGAGCCGCAGCGACGGCCGACCGGCAGTGGACGGAAGCAACGATCCCATTGCGAGCGACGGTGTCGACGACCGAAGCGTCACCGACACCCGCGACGTGAGCGCTTCCGACCGCGCGCTCGAGGAGAGCGGCAACGACCGGGGTGACAGCGGCGATACGGGCGCTGGCCCCACCCCTCAAATCCCTTCGCCGCCCCTTCCCAGCGTGGAAACGGATTCCTTCTCACCGAGCAGCAGCATTATCGACATCTCCGACGACAGCGCCATTTACGCCAACCCGACCACACCCGAGCTCAGCGTGGTCATTGCGGACAACAAAGACGATATCACCGGTGGCGTCGGCGTCTTCGACATGCAAGGCAAACTTCTGCAATTTCGACAGGACGGCAAGATCGGCAATGTCGATTTGCGCTCCGGATTCCCTCTCGCCGGTCGATCCATCGTGCTCGTCGGAGGAAACAACCGAACCACCGACACGCTCATCTTCTGGCAGCTCGACCCGGCCACGCGGCAGCTTTCCGCGCCGATCGGACTGACCATCGCCACCACCTCGCCGAACTACGGCTTTTGTCTCTATCACAGCGCGGCGACCGACAAGTTTTACGCATTCGTCACGCAGGAGACAGGCACGTCGGTGATGGAACAGTACGAGCTCGGTGAGGACGCGGGCAAGGTCTCCGCCACCAAGGTGCGCTCCTTCGACGTTGGCAGCATCACCGAAGGGTGCGTTGCGGATGACGAGATGGGGCGGCTCTACGTCGCCCAGGAAGACGTCGCGCTTTGGCGATACGGCGCCGAACCCACGGCGGGGGCCGACTGCATGCAAGTAGGCGCCGTAGGCGATGGCCATTTGGTGATGGACCTCGAGGGCGTCAGCCTCGCCAGAGGGCTGGGCACTTCCGGCTACCTGGTGCTCTCCCTGCAGGGCGATAGCAGGTTCGTGACCTACGATCGCGAGACCAACGCCTTCCTCAAGGAGTTCACCGTCGGAAGCAACGGCTCCATCGATGGGGTCAGCCAAACCGATGGTCTCGACATCTCCACCTCCGACCTCGGCCCCGGATTTCCCAAAGGCGCGCTCGTCGTTCACGACGGCAGCAACACCGGCGGCGTAACGTCGAACCTCAAGTACATCCCGCTGCAATAGGCTGAAACGCGGTTGCCATCGATTCTGCTCCGCTATCATCAATGTCGCCCGTTCGCGTAGGCAGGCGTGTCCATCCCATAGTAGTTTCCGCGCGCGATTCCCGCAGCGTTGCCAGTTAAATGATGCCAGGCAAAAATCATCCGATAGGGCGTGTTCGCATTGTAAGTGGTGGGCAGCTTGAGAATGTAAGTCCTGTTCACTCCCCCAACCATCATCGAGAGGGTGCCGCTCTGGGTCGAGGTGGATCCGCATCCTGGACTCGGCGTCGCACCGTCCGCAGGACCCCCACCGCCACCGCCACCCGAATCGGTGGGTGTGGTGCCCGTGTCGCGAGTACCGGTGCTGCTGTCCGCCGTGCGCGCATCGACCGTACTCGTATCAGGCGTGGTCGCGCCGGTGTCGGCGACGCCGGCATCGAATTTACCCGCGGAACCTCCCGCGCCGCTCGATCCACTGGAGCCCCCCGCTCCGCCAGACCCGCCCGAACCGCCAACGCCCGACCCACCGGAACCCCCGACGCCCGACCCACCGACACCGCCGGACTGACCATCTCCGCCCGACCCGCCAGTCCGTGACGACCCACCAGCGCCACTCGTGTTGTTGCCGGCCGAGCACGCGATGCCGAGGAGCGCGAACACAAGAAGAAAGAAAGCCTCGTGCGACATCCCGCTGTTTCGTCGCCTAGTCATGACTAGCTCCAGCCACTGTCCCGATTTCGTTCGTGACTCCGCGATCGAATTCGTTGGAATCAGATGGAGCAGTGCGCTTCGCGAGCGTGCCTCTGCCCTGAAGGCAGCCTCCGTTCGAAAAGGGATGTTTTCGCGGCTATGACGAGAGAAACTTCAGAATGGCGGCCGTGCGCCAAAGCGCGTGCATCATGGCAGTAGCGTTCGGCCCTGAAAACGGCTCACCGCGAGGAAGGCGAGATGGCTCGAGTCCGTTTCGCACCTGGGCGACCTCGCGTGTCGCCGGCGCGCGGGCAGAGCGACCATTCCAATGCAATGGCCGACCGCTTCAGTCGGTCGAGACAGTCTATGCGCTGAGCTCGAAAGCCGACGGTGTTGGATGATCCGTCGTAGCGCTGGCAGGGCGTTGCGCGTGATCGAGACATCGGAGGTGGGCTCCCCACGTGAGCCGCTTGCTGGCTTCGCACGCTGGACACGGGGGCGCGATCGGCTCGGATGCGGGGATCGATTTGGAACGGATGATCAAGACGGGACAACGCGCCGTTCGCACGAGCTTCTCCGCGAACGACCCGAAGAAGGAGCGATTTACTCCCGCGCGATCGTGGTTTCCGATGACGACGAGGTCGGCTTCGATGTCATCGGCCAACTGGGCGATCACGGTGGTGGCGCTCCCCTCGTGCACGTGGGCGCACACTCGTGTGTCTCGCAGCGAAATCGTCGCGGCAATCCGATGGAGAGCGGCTCCTGCTGCGTCGGAATCTTCGACCGATGTGAGATCGGACAACGCAGGAAACCAGCGCAGTTGATCGATTCCGACTGCGGGGCCAAAAGCATGCACGAGATGCAGTTCGGACTCGGGCGTCGTCGCTACGAGATCGGCCGCCGATTGCAGCACGCTCGCGCCATTCTCGGAAAAATCGACTTCTACCAAGACCAAGAATTTGCCGCTGCTGTTGCGGCCCATAAGAGTGCGCATCGGTACCTCCTCGTGACGGTCGCGACTTCTTTCACAGCACGGAGCAAAGGTCGCCTCCGGCTGCCCGTCCCCTGTTCAATCGCTACGAAGCAGTCGCTCTATCTTTACTTGTGGCATTCGCGCGAAAAAGCGATCTCTCGGCGACCGAAAGGCGGCGTTTCGCCCGCGGCGCGGTGCCCATTCCTCGCGCTTTTACGGTCACAGGTAACGGGCATCTACCGTGCGATCGTGAATGGCCGAGCCGCACTTGACTCCCATTAAACCTGCGTCGAACATGACGCCAGCCTGCGCCTCGGACCTCCAGCGCCACTCAATTGATCAAATTCGTCACTATCGGATTGCGTCTCACGCTCCTCCTCGTGCCTCTCGCGTGTTCGCGGGCGAACCGCGACAACTCACCGGGCTCATTCGCAAGCCCAGACGGGAGCGGCGGGGGAAAGAGCGGCGACGATGCATCGAGCGCCGACGCCACGGCGGGAGGAGATGGCGACGACCTGCTCTTTGTGCCCGCTGGTCTTCCCAATACCAATCTCGATGGCGATCGAGCAGGGGGTCTAAAGCTGGTTGCCTTCACATTGGTGCGGGAGCCGAAGGGGCTCAGCCTCTACGCCGCTGTCACCAACGAGGGGGATACGCCGGCCTGCGAAGCAGGCATGACGACCTACTTTATCGACAAGACCGATCAGGTCGTCACCTCTGCCGGCAGCGTGCTGCAAAGTAAGCAGTTTTATCGACTCGACGGCGGCGTCATCATTCGTTGCATTGCCCCTGGCCAGCGTGCGATGAGCGCCGCCACCGACCTGCCGAGCGACATCGTGATCGAGAAGCTCGGATACCTTCAGCACAGGTTTCCAGCCTTCACGATCGATGGCATTGTAGCCGTCGAAGGATTCGATGTGAGCGACGTGCAAGCGATCACGAGCGGCAACGGCAAACGCTATACGGGCAAGCTTGTCAATCGATTCGACACAACCGTGACTGATCCTAGCGTTGCTATCTTCCCGATGAATCGAGTTGGACGCCCGCTCGGCGTAGCGACGAGCAAGGCGACGGCGGACCTTCCAACCGGCAACAGCTGGAGCTTCGAGTCGACGGACGTCGCTGACTTCGGAGTTGGTTATGTAGCCTACGCCACTGCGTCGATTCCCAAGTAACACGATTGCCCATTCATGGGCATGGGCGCACCACATCGGGCTGCAGTCTTGCAAATCCTGCAAGGCCCCGTGGATACTGCGCCGAGATGCCGGCAGAGCGTCGCGCTGGGCGCGTGGAGAGTGTGCACGAATCGTGACGGGCGACCTGCATCGGCACCCACGCACTTGGAAAGCGCTTTCTTGAGCCAGAAGGTTCGAAGGGCGCCACATCGTAGGGATGGGACGTGAGCATCAGGCGATCTGCCTTGGATGGCTCGGTCCTGGTGGCGCCTCGATCCCTGCTCGGCAGGATAGTTCCAAAATTTTCCACCCGTCCTTGACCGACGCGAACATGAAGGAGCACTGTCGATGCATCAACGCCTCGGTTTCTGCCTAATTCTAACCCTTGCCGCGTCGTGCGGTCCCCTGACCGAGCCGTCCGGACCCAAAGAAAAGGCCGACGGCTCTGCAGGATCCAATGCGACCGGCGGCAGCACCGGAACCGGCGGCCCTGCTGATTCGAGCACGCCTGGCAAAGGTGGAAGCTCCAATACCGGCGGCGCGACCGGAACGGGCGGCACGACCGGAACGGGCGGCACGACCGGAACGGGCGGCACGACCGGAACGGGCGGCGCGAGTGGCACCGGTGGCTCGGGGGGCACCGGGGGCGTGGGTGGAAAAGGCGGCGCAAGTGGCACGGGCGGTGCTGGCGGGACAGCCGGCGCCGGCGCGACCGGCGGCGCAAGCGGAACGAGTGGAGCCGGAGGCAGCGGCGGATCGAGTGGGAAAGGCGGTGCAAGTGGCACGGGCGGTGCTGGCGGGACGGCCGGTGCTGGCGGGACCGCTGGCGCAAGCGGAACGAGTGGAGCGGGAGGCAGCGGCGGCACCCCGCCACCGCCAGGCGACGGCGGCACCTGTGCGAGGACGGTGGGATCTTGCGCGGCGCCCACGGTGAAGGTCACAGACGTGGCCTTGGGGATCCCGGTCACCGGCTACGGAAACGAGAGCGACACTGCGCCGATACCGCTGGCGATTGCGGCGATGCCCTCGGGAGGCTCGCGCGTCGCCTGGCTCGGCACGGACAGCAAGGTCTATGTCGCGCAACTCGACTGCAACGATAATCTGGTCGGGACGCCCTTTAGCTTCCCAGGCATCAATCTGCAGGACCTCTACGCCGACGACAGTGGCGGCGTGGTGTTGCTCACGCGTGAATCCACAGGAACCGGAACCGACCATTGCGGCTCCGGCATGCTATGCGGCGGCACTTCCAGCCCCTGCCGCGAGATGTACATGGTGCGGTTCAACAACACCGGTCAAGTTGCTTGGGAGACCCAGGTCACGAACCTGACCTCATCGTTAGAGGGCTACCAGAACGGCGCGCGTTTCGTCTGGTGGTATCAGCATCATGGTCGGCTCGCCTTCGATGGCACGAACTACGCTGCGTACTTTGGCGTCGCGATCACGGTCAACAACGCCAGCTGCGTGGATATCCATGAGGGTGACCGGATGCAGGTCGTCAGTGGCGCTGGAGCCATATTGACGGGTCACGATAGCTTCGAGGTGGGATGCAGCCACAGCTGGACCACGCGCATCGTCTGGGACCCGCGAACGAGTCACTTCGTGATGGTCTGCGCCACGGACAACAGCTGTCGCATCGCCCGGCCGAACCCCTACCGGACGATTGCTACCGGGACCTGTGACGGCACCCTGTTCGGCGGTGATCTCGTCCTTGCGAGCGGTAGCGGTTACTGGACGGCCTGGAGCCAGGGCGGCGCCATTCGGCT
>Ga0193706_1000297_pt1 | contig 31066 bp, 28 predicted proteins | sample U3c1metaG_FD_160130 | JGI IMG/M metagenome (GOLD analysis project Ga0193706, IMG submission 160130) | Soil microbial communities from a riparian zone of the East river system, Colorado, United States - U3c1 | ecosystem: Environmental > Terrestrial > Soil > Riparian zone | place: USA: East River... | reverse complement strand
TGGAGGGTCGGGTGCCCCTCCCGCGGAGGCTCAAGGAACCGCGCTCGAGCCCGCGGGGCTCGATCCAGCTGCGCGACGGTCTCCGCGGGAGGGGCACCCGGGCCTCCTCGCAATGCCGTCCCTAACCAAACCGGGGCGACCGTCAGACAGTCGAGCGGCGCTTGAGCTCCTCGAGGAGATCCCCCGGGAAGCCCGCCACCTGATCGAGGTCGTCGATCGCCTGGAAGCCGCCGAGGCGCTCGCGGTGGGCGAGCAGGCGGGTGGCCTGGGTGACCGAGAGGTTCTCGGCGCGCAGCTGCTCGAAGGTGACGGTGTTGAGGTTGATCGACACGGCACCATCGCTCGAACTCGGCGCATTCACGGCCGCGGCCGGCGGTGGGGTCGGCGGCTCGGCGGGCGCCGGGAAGGGCGAAGCAGCCGGAGGCTCGGGGGGCGTCGGTTGAGGCGGCGCGAAAGGCGGCGTGGGCTCGGGAGCCGGAGCCGGTGGGGGTCCGGGCGCCGGCGTTGGCGTCGGTGGCTCGGGGAAGGGGGCCGGCGGTGGCGGCTGGGGCGGCGGCGGAGCGGGCGGCGGCGGCGGCTGCGGCTGCGGCTGCGGCGGCTGCGGCGAAAATTGGGCCTGGGGCTGGAACTGCGTCTCCGCCGGCGCCTGGACGGAGCGGACGACCGCCTGCTCGGCCTCGATCGCCCGGCGCTCGGCCTCGCGGGCGCGCTCTTCGGCCTCGGCAACGCTCTGCTGCATCTCCTGCAGACGTCGTTGGCGCTCCTGCTCTTCGGACCTCAGCCCCTCCAGCCGCTTCGCCTCGATGGCGCGCTGCTCGGCCGCCTTGGTCCGCTCTTCGATCTCGCGCAGCCGCTCCTCGGCCGCGGCCATCGAACGTTCCTGGGCGACGCGTTCTTCCTGCAGCCTCTGCTCGGCGCCCTGCAGATCCGGAACCGGCGCCAGAGGGGCTGGCTGCGCCTGAGACCGCAGTTGCGCGGCCCCTTCGACGCGGCGATCGGCCTCGGCGCGGATCCGCTGCTCCTCGAAGCGCACCTGCTCGACCTTGTCGCGGACCCGCTGTTCGGCGGCGCCAGGGTCGTACTCGGTCGGGCTCGGGGCAACCGCGCCCAGCGGGGGGGGCGGTGGCATCGGGGGCAGTTGTTGGGTCGGCGCAGCGGCTGAAGCCGGGGGCGCCGCCTGGATCGGGGGCGCCTGGTCGGGCGAGGGCGGCAGGGGAAACTGGCCCGTGTCCGGCGCGATACCCGCCTGGGCGAGTTCACGCTCGCGAGCGGCCCGCGCCGCGGCGAGCCGCTGCTCCGCCAGCGCCGCCTCCCGCTTCTGCTTGCCGCCGCCGTACTTGATCCCGAAAAAGCTCTTCTGCTTGGGCTCCGGCGCAGGCGCCTGACCGGGGACGACCGGCGGCGGTGGGGGCGCCGGGGCGTCGGCCGACGGGCTTGCCGGAACGCGCTTGCCGCTCTTCTGTTCCTTGCGGCGCTTGATCTCCTCGCGGCGTTCGAGGCGCAGCTCGTTGCGTTTGGCACGCTGTTCCTCGCGCACGCGTCGCCGCCGGTCCTTGCTGCTCTCCGCCTGCCCGGCGGGCGGGCCCGCTGCGGTCGGAGCGGCGCCCGGGACCGAAGCCGGCATCGCCGGCGGTGGCGCCGCGGCCATTTCGGCGGTCGGGGCCGCCGCGGCTGGAGGCGGCGGGACACTGCCGGGAGGCACGGCGGACGGCGGTGGCACGCTTCCGGCTACGGCAGCCGCAGCCGGGGCAGCGCCCGGTTTTGCGGCGGGACCTTTCGCCTTCTCCTTACTGCGGCGCTGGCTGATGCTGACGACGAGCAGAAGCAGCAGGATCGCCACCAGCAACGCCGCGACGAAGTAGCCGGTGTGGTCGCTGACGTAACCGCTGGCCTTGTCCGGAAAGGATTCGGCCCCGGCCGTCGCAGGCGCAACCGTGGCCAGCGAGGCGAGCCCGACGAGGCACGACGAGAGGAGCAAACGGATCCGCATTCCCGTGCATCCTTGCACGTGCGGCGGCCGATGCAACCCGGCACGGCGCCCCTCGGCGGACCGACGTTCTAGTCACCGCATCCTCCCCTTGAACTCACGCTCGACTTCGCGGCGAACGTCGCGGTCGGCGATCTCGCGGCGCCGGTCGCGGCCTTCCTTGCCCCGCGCCAGCGCCAGCTCCACCTTGGCCCGCGGGCCTTTGAAGTAGATCCGGGTCGGGATCAGGGTCAGCCCTTTCTGGGCGGTTTTGCCGATCAGCCGCTCGATTTCGTCCCGGTGCAGCAGCAGTTTGCGTGGCCGCTCGGGTTCGTGAGCATCGACGCTGGAGAACTCATAGGGCGGGATGTGGAGCTTGCGCAGCCAGACCTCGCCGTCTTCGACGACCGCGTAGGAGTCGGTCATCTGGGCTTTGCCGCTGCGCAGCGACTTGACCTCGGAGCCGCGCAGGACGATGCCGGCCTCCATTTTCTCGTCCCATTCGAATTTGTGGCGGGCACGGCGGTTGGTGACGACATCGCCGGAGGCGGGCAGGCGTTTTTTCTTCTGCTTCTTAGCCATGGGACGGCTCCAGGTCGACGCGCCCCCGCGCCGCGTCGACGCCCGTGACCTTGACTTTGACCGGGTCGCCCAGTCGCAGCGACGCCTTGGAGCCGCGATTGACCAGCGCCACCTCCTCCCGGTTCAGCTCGTAGCGACCGCCGGGCAGGCGCCGGGCGGGGAGCATGCCCTCGTAGACGTCGCCCAGCTCGCCGCCGAAGGAGACGAAGGCGCCGGCCCGGATGACGCCGGAGACCTCGCCCTCGAACTCGGCGTCGAGCCCGCGCTCGCCGAGCTCGCGTTCGAGCAGATAGGCGGCGCAGACGTCGTCGGCGCCGTGCTCGATCTTCGCCGACTCGCGCTCGCGGGCGGAGCACTCGGCGGCGACGTCGCGGGCCTCGGCCAGGCGCGGCGCCTCCTCTCCCCCCCCCAGCGTCGCCAGCAGCGCCCGGTGCACGACCAGGTCCGGATAGCGCCGGATCGGCGAGGTGAAGTGCGTGTAGGCGGAGCTGCCGAGGCCGGCGTGGCCGCTGTTTCGCTCGCTGTATTGGGCTTGCTTGAGAGAGCGGAGCACGAGGGAGGTATACGCCTCGCGGCCGTGCCCGCGCCGCGCGGCCTCGCGCCGGGCCAGACGGCTCGCCTCGGCGGCGACCTGGCCTGCCTGCTGGGCCGAGAGCCCCTGCCCGAGCGGGGGCGTCGGCACGCCGAGCGCGGCCAGCTGCTCGACCAGGCGCTCGATCCGGGTCGGGTCGGGCTGGGCGTGGACCCGGTAGATCGCCGGCACCCGCTGGCGCTGCAGCCGCTCCGCGACCTGCTCGTTGGTGAGGATCATCAGCCGCTCGATCAGGCGGTGGGACTCGGTCTGGGCGACGCCGCGGGCGGCGGTCACGTTGCCCTTGGCGTCGAAGTCGAACTCGGGCTCGAACGACTCGACGTCGAGGCTGGTGGCGCCGCGGTGCTCGCCGAGGTCCATGGCGATGGCGCGGGCGGCGGCGAGCGGTTCGGCGACCTCCTCCGGCGCCCTCGCCCGGCCGGCGAAGATCGCGTCGAGCTGGTCGTAGTCGAGCCGGGCGTCGGAGCGGATGCGACTGCGGTAGAAGCGCGCCGAGCGCGGCTCCGCCCCCGGCCCCAGCTCGATCTCCGCCGTCACCGCCAGCCGCTCGACCCCGGGCGCGAGGCTGCAGGCGTCGCTGCTCAGCGCGTGCGGCAGCATCGGCTCGACGGCGCCGGGGACGTAGGTGCTGTTGGCGCGGCGCCGCGCCTCGACGTCCAGCGGCGAGCCGGGCCGGACGTGGGCGGCGACGTCGGCGATGTGGATCCAGACCCTGGCGCCGGACCCCTCGCGCTGGGCGGAGACGGCGTCGTCGAAGTCGCGGGCGCTGGCCGGGTCGACGGTGAAGGTCGAGAGCGCGGTGAGGTCGCGCCGCGGCCCGGAATCGCGCTCCGCGGCGGCCGCCGCCTCGCCTGCTTCGACCTCTAGCCCGGCGCGGAAGCCGCGGAAGCCGAGCTGCTCGCGCAGCATCGCCTCGACCGCGTCGCGGGCCGGCGGGATCCGCTCGCGGGCTCGCCTGGCCCGCTCGCGAGGCTGGGCCTGGCGGCGCCGGCTCAACCCCCGACCTGACCGGCCAGCACGCCGAGCGCCCGCTCTTTCCCCTCGTCGGCGGGCGTTTCCGGGTTGTCGCTGGCCTTGACGTCGGGGTGGATGCCGTGGCTGCGGGCGAGGTTGACCCCGTCGGGAGTGAAGTATTCGCCGACCGTCATCTTCAGGGCGCCACCGTTGGTGAGGGCTTTCTCCTCCTGGAAGACGCCCTTGCCGTAGGAGCGGGTGCCGACCACGGTGGCATCGGCGTCGTCGGCCAGGGCGGCGGTGAGGATCTCCGCGGCGGAGGCGGTGTTGCGGTCGATCAGGACCGCGAGCGGGCGCTTCGGCAGGGCGCCACCGACGCTCTTGTGGACGCTGTGTCCCTGGGTGCGGGAGTTGGTCGAGACCACGACCTGGTCCTTGGGCAGGAAAAGACTGGCGCTCAGCACCGCCTCGTCGAGCAGGCCACCGGGGTTGCCGCGCAGGTCGAGGACGATGCCCTCGGCCCCTTCGCGCTCCACCTTGCGGACCGCGTCGGCGAGCAGGTCGCTGACCCCTTCGCTGAAGCTGAGCATGCGGACGTAGCCGAGCTTGCGCCCGTTCACGCTCTCCACTTTGCTGCTGACGTTGGGCAGCGCCACCTCGGCCCGGGTCAGGTGCAGTTGCCGGACCTTGCCGCTCTTGGCGCCGAGCACGCCGACGGTGACCTCGGTCCCTTCCGGGCCCTTGATCCTGTTGGTCGCCTCGCTACTGCTCTCGCCCGCGATCGAGTCGCCGTTGACCGAGACGATCGTGTCGCCGGGGACGATCCCGGCCTCGTCGGCGGGCGAGCCGGGGAAGACCTGGACCGCCCGCAGGCCGCGTTTGACCGGGACGACGCTGAGACCGACGCCGGAGAAGCGGCCTTCGATCGCCTGGTTGAAGCTTTCGCGGCTTTCCGGCGAGAAGTATTCGGTGAAGCGGTCGCCGTGGCGCTTGCGCAGCTCCCGGACCATCCCCTGCAGCGAGGAGTTGCTCAGCTCGGTGCTGCCGACCGGGCGGAAGTAGTTGTCCTGGAGCAGTTCCGCGGCTTCCGCGGTCAGCCCCCCGGTCGAGTCGACGAAGGGGTCGCGGATGAATTCCGGCAGCTTGCCCGGGTGCCCGCCCAGCCAGAGGCCGGCACAGAGGAAGGCGACCAGCCCCACGGCGTAGGCCACCGCCCCGCGTGCTCTCACGCCCGCCTCAGACCTTGAGGAAGCGGCGCAGGGTGATGCCGGACCCGATCGTCGAGACGAGCACGGCGGCGGCGAAGAGGATCGCCACCAGGGCCGGGAAGGACAGGGTGCTGTTGTTCTGGGCCGCCAGGAAGGAGAAAGAGTCGCTGAGGGGGTCGACGACCGTGATCTTGCCGAGCCACAGGATCAGTATGGCCACCAGGCCGCCGACGAAGCCGACCACGACGCCCTCGATCATGAACGGCCAGCGGATGAACCAGCGGGTCGCGCCGACCAGTCGCATCACCTCGACCTCGCGGCGGCGGGTGTAGATGGAGAGTCGGATCGTGTTGCCGACCAGCATCAGCGAGGCGGCGATCAGCAGCGCCGTCATCACCGTCAGGACGATCTTCAGGGCGCCGGTCACCTGCTCGATCTTGCTCGAGTCCTGCTGGGGGTTGAATTCGTTGTCGATGATCGGTGAGATCGGCTGCGGCTTGCCGTTGGCGCCGGTCGGGATCACCGTCGCGCTGATCTTCGGAAGGTTGGCGGGGTCGTCGGCTTTGACTTCGAGGCTCGCCGGCAGCGGGTTGGTGTGCAGCTCTTCGACGATCGATTTGTCCTTCAGCTGGCTGCGCAGCGTCGCCAGCGCTTCCTTCTTGCTGACGAAGGTGACCGAGGCGACGTGCGGGATCGCCACGATGCGCTTTTCGAGCGAGTGGATTTCCGCCGGCGTCGCGTCGTCGAAGAGCGCGAAGTGCACGTTGAGCTCGCTGCGGACCTCGTCGCTCTTGGCCTGGGTGGTCTGGAAGATCGGGATCAGGACGCCGAGCAGGATCACGGTCACGACCGTGGTCACGACCGCGGCGAGGCTCGGCGCGGCGTTGCGGCGCAGGGCGCGGACGGCCTCCTGGAGGAAGAAGATCAGGCGCGACATCAGAGCAGCGAGCCCTGGTCGTGGCCGTTGGTCTGGCCCTCGCCCGCCGTCCCGACCCCCATCTCGGCCCGCATCCGCAGACCGAACTCGGTCGTCGACTCCTCGGTGTAGCCGCCGCTGACTTCGTCGCGGACGACGCGGCCCTCGTAGAGCTCGACGACGCGGCGCTGCATGCTGTCGACCATCTCGCGGTCGTGGGTGACGACCAGCACCGTGGTGCCGGCCTTGTTGATCCGGTAGAGCAGCTGCATGATCCCGATCGAGGTGACCGGGTCGAGGTTGCCGCTGGGCTCGTCGGCGAGCAGCAGCGGCGGGTGGTTGACGAAGGCGCGGGCGATCGAGACGCGCTGCTGCTCGCCGCCGGAAAGCTGGTCGGGGTAGCTGTTGAGCTTGGTCGAGAGACCGACGAGGCGCAGCGTCTGCGGCACCTGCTCGCGGATTTCGTGGCGGCTGGCGCCGATCACCTGCAGCGCGTAGGCGACGTTGTCGTAGACGGTGCGGTCGGGGAGCAACTTGAAGTCCTGGAAGACGGTGCCGATGTTGCGCCGCAGCTGCGGGATCTTCTTCTCCGGCAGAGCGCCGATGTCGCGGCCGGCGATCTTGACGGCGCCCTCGGTGGTGGCGAGCTCGCGGATCAGCATCTTGATCAGGGTCGACTTGCCGCAGCCGGTCGGACCGACGAGGAAGACGAACTCACCGCGGCCGATCGCCAGGTTGACCCGGTCGAGAGCCATGTGGCCGCCCGGGTAGACCTTGGTGACGTCGCTGAGCTCGATGATCGGCGCCCGGCGACCGCTGGGCCGGCGGGGCTGTTCATCGCGGGTCTGTTTCTTCTTGGATCTGGCCATACCGAGGGGGGCTTCTGCGGACACAGGGTGACTCCTGCGCCCCCTCGACCGCGCAAGACTGCGCCCAGATCGCTAACCGATCGCGACCATGCGCTCGATCGGGATCCGCGCCCGCTCGGCGATCTCGGCCGAGACGCCGACCTCGAACTCGAGGTCGCGCAGCGAGTCGCGCAGCTTCGGCAGCGTGATCATCTTCATGTATTTGCAGACGGCCATCCGGTTGGCCTCGATCAGGTTCGCCTGGGGCGCCGCCTGCTGGAGCGGGTAGAGCATCCCGTTCTCGGTGGCGACGACGAAGCTGCCTTCCGGGTTCGCTTCAACGTGCTGGAGCATCCCCGAGGTGGAGAGCATGTGGACGCCCTCGGCCTCGATGTCGCCCGAGGCGACGTACTCCATCGCCTGGGTCGAGCAGCCGCACTCGGGGTGGATCAGGAACTCCGCCTCGGGGTTCTCGGCCCGGGTCTTGACGATGTCCTCGGGGCGGATGCCGGCGTGGACGTGGCACTCGCCGTCCCAAACGTGGAAACGGGCGCGCCGCTCGGGGTCCTCGACGAGGCCGGTCTCACGCTCGACGAAAGCGCCCAGCCACATGTCGGGGCCGAAGAGGATCTCGGTCTCGGGCCCGTGCTCGGACCAGATCTGCTCGACAACCTTCACCGCGTTGGAGGACGTGCAGCAGTAGTCGGTCTCCGCCTTGACCTCGGCCGAGGTGTTCACGTACATCACCACCAGCGCCCCCGGGTGCTCGGCCTTCCAGGCGCGCAGCTGGTCGGCGTCGATCGAGTCGGCGAGCGAGCAGCCGGCGTCGAGGTCGGGGATCAGAACCTTCTTCTCGGGCGAGAGGATCGCGGCGGTCTCGGCCATGAAGTGGACGCCGCAGAAGGCGATCACCTCGGCGTCGGTGGCCGCCGCCTGGCGCGAGAGCCCGAGCGAGTCGCCCATGTGGTCGGCGACGTCCTGGATCTCCGGAAGCTCGTAGTTGTGAGCGAGGATGACGGCGTTGCGCTGGACCGCCAGGGCGCGAACTTCTTTGCTCAGGGCATCGATCTCTTCGGGCGAGAGAGCGTCCGGCACGGTGGGTTGGATCGTCGGGAGCTCCTGCATGAGCCCTTCCTTTCCTCATGTTCGCTGGGCCGGCCTGCGCCTGGAACCAGTCGAATGAACGTGGGCCAAGTCTACTGCGTCAGGGTTGCGGGGCCGGTGATGGGAGAGTCCTGCGGGCGGGGCAAACAGGCTCCGTTCTCGGACCCTCCCAACACCGGCCTCACCGAGGCGGCAGACTTTCGACATGCCCGAGTTGCCGGAGGTCGAGATCGTCGCGCGCAGGTTGAACACCAGTTTGTCGGGAGCTGGTGTCGAATCGGCCGTGGCGCCGGGGATGAACGTTATGAAGACCTTTGATCCCCCGTTGGACGCGCTGGTGGGACTGGAGGTGACTGGCGTGAGACGGGTCGGAAAGATGCCGGTGGTCGAGTTTGGCGATCTGGCGCTGTTGATCCATTTGATGTCGGCGGGGCGACTGAAAGCTTTCGACAAACGAGCTTCAGCCAAAGACCGGGCCTCGCGGGTGTTGGTGCGGCTGGAGGACGGCCGCGAGCTGCGGCTGCGCGAGTTCGGGACCAAGCAGCGCGCCTGGGCGAAGCTGCTGGCAAGGGAGGCCGTGGCCGAGGACGAGATGGTCAAAAGCCTGGGACCGGAAGCGTGGCCCCCTCCCCCGCTCGATGAGTTCGCCGCGGCGATCGACCAGCCCCGCCACCTGCACCCGCTGCTGCGCCACCAGAGAGACGTCGCCGGAATCGGCCGCTCCTGGGTCGACGAGATCCTCTGGGAGGCGCGGCTCTCGCCGTTCAAGAAAGGCTCCGAGCTCGACCCCGAGGAGGTCGAGCGCCTGCACGCCGCCCTCCACGTGCTCGGCGACGCGATCGACCATTACGAGGCGACGATCGGCGAGCAGGTGCCCGACAAGGTGCCCATGCCGCTGCGGGTCCACCGCCGCGAGGGCGAGCCGTGCCCGCGCTGCGGGACGACGATCGAGGCCGTCTTCTTCTCCGAGCACCAGACCAACTACTGCCCCAAAGAGCAGACGGGGGGCCGGGTCCTCAAGGATCGGCGTCTTTCGAAACTGCTCAAGTAGGGACGAGGAGGAGGCTGAAATCGAGGGATGGGGCCGAGTGGGTTAGAGCGCCGATCGAGATGAAGTCGACGCCGGTTTCGGCGATGCCGCGGACGGTGGTGAGGTCGACGCCGCCGGAGGCCTCCAGAGCAGGTCCCTTGCCGTCGCCGCTGTTCTCGTCCCGCAACTTCACCGCGCCGCGCAGGGTCTCCAGGTCCATGTTGTCGAGCAGCAGCCGGTCGGCGCCGGTGCCGAGCGCGTAGGCGGTCTCGTCGAGGTTGCGGACCTCGATCTCGACCGGCAGCTGCGGCTGCGCCTTGCGCGCCAGGTAGATCGCCTTGGCGACGCCGCCCGCCAGGGCGATGTGGTTCTCCTTGATCAGGATCGCGTCGTGGAGGCCGAGGCGGTGGTTCACACCGCCACCGGCCGCGACCGCGGCCTTCTCGAGCGCCCGCAGCCCCGGCGTCGTCTTACGGGTGTCGAGGATGCGGGCGTCGCTGCCGGCGACGGCCTCGACGAAGCGCGCGGTCAGCGTCGCGATGCCCGAGAGGTGGCCGAGGAAGTTGAGCGCGGTGCGCTCGGCGACCAGCAGCGCCGCCGCCGGCCCGCTCGCCACGGCCACCTCGGCCGGCACCGTGTCGCGCCACTGGCCCTCGACGACGAGCTTGTCGACGTGCTCGACCCCGCACTGGCGCATCGTCTCCTCGACCAGGTCGAGGCCGAAGGCGACCCCCGGCTGTTTCTGCACGATCCGGGCGCGCGCCCGGGCCTCGGCCGGCACCGTCGCCGTCGTCGTCACATCCCCGGGGCCGACGTCCTCCGCCAGCGCGCGGGCCACGATCTCCTTCAGCACTTCACTCGGCTCGACCATGTCGCCAGCCTAGATCACCGACGAGAGGTGCATTTGGCACGCAGGGGATGTCAAATGCACCCCTCGTCATCTCACGTTCGGCCCGGCCGCAGCGTTTAATCCACGAGGTGACTGACCTGCCCCCGTTTCAAATCCTGATCGACGAACACGCCGGCCACGTGATGGCGGTCTGCCGCGGAGCCGTCGGGCGCAGCGACGCCGACGACTGCTTCCAGGAAACCTTCCTCGCCGCGCTGCGCGCCTACCCGAAGCTGCGAGAGGGCGGCAACCTGCGCGGCTGGCTGATCACGATCGCCCACCGCAAGGCGATCGACCACCACCGGGCCAGGGGGCGACGCCCCGTGCCGGTGGCCGAAGTGGCCGAGGTCGCGGTCAGCGACCCCGAGCCAGACGACGGGATCTGGGCGGCGGTCGGCGCCCTGCCGCCGAAACAGCGGGCCGCGGTGACGCTGCGCTACGCCTCCGACCTCCCCCACGCCGAGATCGCCGCCGCCCTCGGCTGCTCCCCCGAGGCCGCTCGCCGCAGCCTCCACGAGGGACTCGAACGACTGAGAAAGGAGTTGGCATGAAGGACTCACTGAACCGGCTCGCCGCACGCGCCTCCGAGGAGGGCCTGCTCGACGTCGCCTACACGACGACCGACTCCCCCTTCGGCACCCTGCTGCTGGCGACCACGCCGCGCGGCCTGGTCCGGGTCGGCCTGCCGAACCAGGACGCCGACGAGCTGCTGGTCGACCTCGCGACTCGGGTTTCCCCCCGCGTCCTCGAGGCCCCCGCCCAGCTCGACGAGGCGCGCCGCGAGCTCGACCTCTACTTCGAGGGCAAGCTGACCGACTTCGACCTGCCGCTCGACTGGCAGCTCAGCAAGGACTTCCGGCGCAAGGTCCTGCGGGCGATCGCGCGGATCCCCTACGGGCAGACCCGCAGCTACATGCAGATGGCGACCCGGGCCGGCAACGAGCGTGCGGTCCGCGCCGCCGGCACCGCCTGCGGGACCAACCCGATTCCGCTTGTCGTCCCCTGCCACCGCGTGCTGCGCAGCGGCGGCGGCCTCGGCGGCTACGGCGGCGGGGTTCCGATGAAGGAGGGCCTGCTGCGCCTCGAGGGCGTCCTCGACAACTGACTCGCACGGTTAAAGGGTTGGCCGCCGCCACCCGATTAGGGGACATGCGACGTAAGCCCGCCTTGACCAGTCACGGTGTCCCCGCCACCAGGGTCGCCTGGTGGGCATCCTTCGCCGCCACCCTCGCCCTGGTCGCGATCCTCGGCCTGGCCAAGTCGGCCCAGGCCCAGACCGCCGCCGCCGTCGGCGCCGCCCAGACTTCCCTCGCGTCGGCGTCGGCGCTCGACGAGGAACTCGATATCGACGGCGAAGCCGAAGCCAGCGAAGGCGAAGAAGTCGAATTCGAAGAATGCGAAGGGGACGACGCGGAGGAATGCGAAGACGAAGCCGGCCCCGAGGCGCCCGCCGAGTGCCTGCTTAGCAACGCCCAGGCGACGGTCTTCGCCATCGCCAACCACGACAAGGTGCGCCTGCAGGTTCAGTACACGACCTCTTCGCCGACCGCCGTCGCCGTCTCCTACGGGCTGCACGGCAGCAAGGGCTCGCTTTACCTGGGTGAGGACAAGAAGCAGTTCGCGAGGCAGGGCGCCCTGCGCCTGACCACGAGCCTGACCGAGGCCCAGATGGCGAAGGTCATGGCCGCCAAGGCATTCACGGTCCAGCTGCGCGTGCCGGCCGCGCCGCACTACTGCCAGTCCCTCTTCGACCGCCAGCTCGACGTCAGGGAGGCCACCCCGACCGGGCTTACCTGGCAGCAATCCGAATAGCGCTCAGCCGGCCAGCGTTTCCCCGAGCCAAGCCGTCGCGTCCACCAGATGCGAGGGGTCGATCTGGTGGCCGAGGTCGGACTCGCGGTACTCGACCGCCAACCCGCCCGCTTCGAGCTGCTCGCGCGCCCGGCGGGCGAACTCGACGCCGATGATCGGGTCGCGGCGGCCGTGGGCGACGAAGGCCCGCGTCGCCTCGCGGCCCTCGAAGGACGGTTCCCAGTCCTCCACGGGCGGCAGGAAGCCGCTGAAGGCGAGGATCCCCGCGACCGCGGGACGATCGTCGCCGAGCCCCATCGCGTAGCTCATCACCGAGCCCATCGAGAAGCCGCCGAGCACGGTCTGCCCGGGGCCGACCCCGGTCTCCTCCCAGAGCCGGTCGTGAAGCTCGGCGAGGGCGGCGCGAGCGGCATCGAAGCTGTCGTGGTCGGGGTGGCCGACACGGGGAACCAGGTACCAGTGGTAGCCGGGCGAGCCGGGCAGGGTCAGCGGCGCGCGCGGCGTCACCACCCGCAACCGCCGCGCCGGGTCGAGCATGTCGGCCAGGCCGAGCAGATCGCGCTCGTCGGTGCCGCGGCCGTGGTGGAGGACCAGCAACCCCTCGGGCCCGGTGTCGGCCGGCCGCTCGAGGTAGAGCAAGGGCTCCACCGGCTAGGAGGCCGAGGCGGCGGCGGTCTTGTTCAGGTAGTCGCGCACGAACTCGTCGAGGTCGCCGTCGAGCACCCGCTGCACGTCGCCGACCTCGTGCTCGGTGCGGTGGTCCTTGACCATCGTGTAGGGGTGCAGGACGTAGCTGCGGATCTGCGATCCCCAGGCGACGTCTTTGACCTCGCCGCGGGCCTTCGCCATCAGCTCGGCGCGTTTGCGCTCCTCCAGCTCGATCAGCTTCGAGCGCAGGAACTGCATCGCCACGGCCTTGTTCTGCGTCTGCGAGCGCTCGTTCTGGCACTGCACGACGAGGCCGGTGGGGCGATGGGTGATCCGCACCGCCGAGTCGGTCTTGTTGACGTGCTGGCCGCCGGCGCCGGAGGCGCGGTAGGTGTCGATGCGCAGCTCGGTCTCGTCGATCTCGACCGCGGGGCCGGCGTCGACCAGCGGCCCGACGTCGACCTGGGCGAAGCTGGTGTGCCGTCGCGAGGAGGAATCGAAGGGGGAGATTCGCACCAGCCGGTGGACGCCGCGCTCGGCGGCGAAGAGGCCGTAGGCGTTCTCGCCGCGAGCGATGAAGGTGGCCGACTTGAGCCCCGCCTCCTCGCCGGGCGAGGCCTCCTTCATCTCGACCTCGAAACCGCGCCGTTCGGACCAGCGCAGGTACATGCGCAGGAGGATCTCGGCCCAGTCCTGGGAGTCGGTCCCTCCCGCCCCAGCGTGGACGGTGACCACGGCGTCGCCGGCGTCGTACTCGCCGCTGAACAGCCGCGCCTCCTCGAGCTCGTCGAGGCGCCGCTCGACCGCGGCCAGCTGGGTTCCCAGCTCGGCCGCGATTTCCTCGTCCTCGGCCGCCATCTCGGCGAGGTCATCGAGGTCGGCGACATCGGACTCGAGCCCGCGGAAGGTCTTCAGCCGCCCCTGCGCACGCGCGTGCGCGGCCGAGGTGCGCGCCGCCGTCTCCTGATCGTCCCAGAAGCCCGGCTGCCCCATCTCAGCCTCCAGGCGCTCCGCCTCTACCTCCAGCGCAGCGGGGTCAAAGATAGTCCGAGAGCAGGGACAGCTGCTCGCGGACAGCGGCGAGACGCGGGGCTATCGATTCGGTGGAGGCAGCGTCAGCCATGGCTTGGAGCTTAGAACTTGCCGGCGCGGAGAGCCTCGGCGCGATCCTCGTAGGGCCGCCAACTGCGGATGCGCTGGTCCCGCAGCTCGAAGAGCCAGGCCATTTCGTCCCTGCCCGCCGGCGAGCCATCCTCATCCCAATGCCAAGCCCTTGTGATCAGTGCCACAGCGCGATCAGGATCCTCATAAAGCTCATCGAGGACGATCGTCTGCTGGACTCCGCCCGGCTCTCGAGTGGCCCACAGCCGTGCCGCCTCTACGCCTTTCCGCAAGCCCCGCCCGGAATGAAGTTCGACATCCGGGTGCAGGGTCTCAACAAACCCATCAAGGTCTCTCTCATTGAAGGCCCTAATGAACTCCCGAACCGAGTGGATCACTTGAGTCATGTCTCCGGGTCACGCACGGCCGTGAAAAGCAAGCAGGTCGGTGGACGCAGGGAGGGAGGTGAGGGGAGCGCACTCCGTGCGTGACCCGATCCGAGCGACCGAGGACGCCGAGATGCGCCGCTTTGCAGCGGCCGGCCTAGGCTCCGTGACAGCGCTTGTACTTTTTGCCGGAGCCACACCAGCAGGGGTCGTTGCGGCCGACTTTGTCGTGCTCGTCTTTGACGACCGTCTCGACGATCTCGCCGCCAACCGCCTGTGAAGCGGCGGCATCGACGGCGCCGGGGGCGCCGCCCGCGACCGCGACCTGTTCGAGTGCCGAGGGCTGCGCGGCGGCAGTGCCGCCGGAGTAGTCGAGCGCGGTTGGCGGATTGGCGCCGTTGCCGGCTCCGTTCCCGTTCTGCTCGATTTCGATTTCAGCGCGGAAGACCAGTTTGCTGAACTCGTCCCAGATCGAGTGCATCAGCTCCGAGAACATGTTGTAGCCCTCGTTTTTGTAAGCCACGAGCGGGTCGATCTGGGCGAAGCCGCGCAGATGGATGCCTTCGCGCAGGTAGTCCATGTCGAAGAGATGTTCGCGCCAGCGATTGTCGATCACCTGCAGCAGGATCGAGCGCTCGAGGTGGCGCATCAGCTCCTCGCCGAGCTGCTGCTCGCGCTCGTCGTAGGCGCTCATCGCATCGTCGTCGAGAGCGTCCTTGAGCTTCTCGCGCTCGACGGTCTCCGGTGCCAGCGAGGCGACCTCGATGCCGACCGGCCAGATCAGCCGCAGCTGGGTCTCCAGCTCGCCGAGATCCCAGTCCTCGAGGATGTCGCCGGAGGTGTACTCGTCGACCAGGCGCTCGATCACGCCCTCGGTCTCGTCCCGCGCGGTCTCGGAGATGTCGCGCCCTTCGAGGATCTCGCGGCGGTATTTGTAGACGACGCGGCGCTGCTCGTTCATCACGTCGTCGTACTCGAGCACGCGTTTGCGGATCAGGAAGTTCTGCTCCTCGACCTTCTTCTGGGCGTTCTCGACGGTCTTGGTCAGCATCTTCGCCTCGAGCGGCATTTCGGTGCCGTCGTCATCGACCGGGCCGAGGCGATCGAGGATTTTGTAGATGCGGTCGCCGGCGAAGAGGCGGATCACGTCGTCTTCGGCGGAGAGGTAGAAGCGCGACTCGCCGGGATCGCCCTGGCGGCCGGAGCGACCGCGCAGCTGGTTGTCGATCCGCCGCGACTCGTGGCGCTCGGTGCCGCAGATGAACAGCCCGCCGAGATCGCGCACTTCCTCGGCCTCGGCCTTGCATTGCGGCGCTAGCTCGGCGCTCTTCGCCGCCAGCGCCTCGTGATAGCCCTCGCCGTCGTGGGTGATCCCCTCTTTTTTGAGCTCGTGGATGGCGAGGTGCTCGGCATCGCCGCCGAGCTTGATGTCAACGCCGCGGCCGGCCATGTTGGTGGCGATCATCACCTCGCCCTTGCGCCCGGCCTGGGCGATCAGCTCGCCCTCTCGTTCGGCGTGCTCGGGCTTGGCATTCAGCACCGCGTGTTTGATCCCGTCGCGCTTGAGCGCCGCGGAGATCATCTCCGAGACCTCGACCGAGACGGTCCCGACCAGGATCGGCTGGCCCTTTTCGTGGCGGGCGACGATCTCGTCGAGGACGGCTTTCCACTTGCCGTCCTTGGTTTTGAAGATCTGGTCGTTTTGATCGAGCCGCACCATCGGCTGGTTGGTCGGGACCTCGACCACCGGGACTTTGTAGATCTTCATGAACTCGGTCGCCTCGGTGAGGGCGGTTCCGGTCATCCCGGAGAGCTTGTCGTAGAGGCGGAAGTAGTTCTGCAGGGTGATCGTCGCCAGGGTCTGGTTCTCCTCGCGAATCGCCACCCCCTCCTTCGCCTCGACCGCTTGGTGCAGACCCTCCGACCAGCGCCGGCCCTCGAGGATGCGGCCGGTGAACTCGTCGATGATCATCACCTCGCCGTCGATCACCGCGTAGTCCTTGTCCTTCTTGTAGAGGGACTCGGCCTTGAGCGCCTGGCTGAGGTGGTTGACGAGGCCGCCGTGTTCGCCGAGGTAGAGGTTGTCGACGCCGATGAACTGCTCGGTGTTCTTCACTCCCCGCTCGGTGGGGGCGACGGTCTTGTGCTTCTCGTCGTACTCGTAGTCGTAGTCGACGTCGGAGGTGTCCTTGTTCTCGCCGAGCGATTTCAGTTTCTCTTTGGCCTGCACGCCGACCAGCTGTTTGGCCAGGCGGGCGAAGGTGTAATAGGTCTGGGCCGCCTGTTCGGGCTGGCCGGAGATGATCAGCGGCGTCCGCGCCTCGTCGATGAGGATGTTGTCGACCTCGTCCACGATCGCGAAGTGGTGGCCGCGCTGGACGCATTGCTCGAGCGACGGCGACATGTTGTCGCGCAGGTAGTCGAAGCCGAACTCGGAGTTGGTCCCGTAGGTGACGTCGCCTGCGTACTTGCGCTGCCTGGTCGCGTGGTCGTCGGCGTCCTGGACGGCGGAGACACTGACCCCGAGCGCGTCGTAGATCGGTTTCATCCATTCGGCGTCGCGGCGGGCCAGGTAGTCGTTGACGGTGACGAGGTGAACGCTGCCGCCGGCCAGGGTGTTGAGGAAGACCGGCAGGGTCGCGGTCAGGGTCTTGCCCTCGCCGGTGCGCATCTCGGCGATGGCGCCGTCGTGGAGGACCATGCCGCCGATCAGCTGCACGTCGTAATGGCGCTGACCGGTGCTGCGCCGCGAAGCCTCGCGGGTCAGCGCAAAGGCCTCCGGCAGCAGGTCGTCGAGGGACTCGCCGTTGCGGGCCCGCTCCCGCAGGGAGTCGGCCTCCTTGCGGATCTCATCGTCGGAGAGCGCTTCCATCTCCGGCTCGAAGCGGTTGATCGCCTCGGCGCGCTTCTGGTAGGCCTTGAACTTGCGCCCCTCCCCGGCACGCAGGGCCTTGGTTACGAGGTCCATCGCAGGCATTGCTCAAGGGTAGCGGTGCGGGTGGGGCAACTGTCCGTTGCCTCTTGCTCTAAGCGGGTAGCAGGCGTACGATCCCAGCGAAACCACAAGGAGGCACTCATGCGGATTGAGATTCGGGGCCGGAACGTCGAGATGACGGATGACCTGCGTGAGATGGTGCGGAAGCGATTCCAGCGTCTTGGCCGGCAGGTCTCGGCCCTGGCGACCCTGGAGGTGGTGCTCTCGGAAGAGCGCAACCCCTCGATCGCCGATCGTCAGGTCGCCGAGGCGACCTTCTACCTCAAGGGCGTGACGCTGCACGCGCGCGAGGCCTCGCCGGAGATGACGCACACCGTGCGCGACCTCGCCGAGGACGTGCGACGCCAGGTCAAGAAGCACCGCGACCTGCGACGCAAGCGCAGCAAGACGCGCCATCTGGTCGACCAGATGCGTGGCCGGCCCGCCGAGCTTCATCCTTAACGAGCTAGGCCCTACAAACGCCGGGCGAAAGTCACGGCAACCACGCGGGCGGCTCCGGCCGCCCGCAGGGCCTGCGCGCAAGCGGTCATCGTCGCGCCGGTGGTGAGAACGTCGTCGACCAGGAGGACGCTGCGGGGAGCCGTGCCGGTGGCGTGGATCCGCGGGGGTTGGCCGATTCGCTCGGCGCGGCGGCGGCCGACCTGGCGCTGCCCACCGCGGCGAGCGAGGCAGGCCTCCAGCGGGGCGTCCAGGCGCTCGGCCAAGGCGGCGGCCAGCTCACCAGCCGGATCGAAGCCACGCCGGCGCAGCCGCGAGGGCGCCGGTGGCACCGGCACGACCGCGCCGCTGAGCATGTGGGCCGGGGCCAGCCACTGGATCCGGTCCGCCATCAGGTCGGCGACGGGGAGCAGACGGCGAAACTTCAGCGCCGCGACAAGGCCGCGGACGACGCCCTCGTGCGGCGCCGAGGACCAGGCGCGGTCGAGCCCCGGTGGGCCCTTGCCGAGCAACGGCTCCGCCGCCGCCAGGCGCCGCCCGCAACGGGTGCAGACGACCGCCTCGGAGCGGCAGGAGCGGCCACAGGCGGCGCACAACGGCGGCGCGATTCCAGCGGCGACGGCGTGCAGGATCTCCATCCGCCGATCCTCCGCGGCGGCGGCGCACGCGTTGCGCGGCCTGCGTCAAAAAAGTGTCAGAACTCCGTCACGCAAACCGCGCCGGGCGGGTTCTCAGGCGCGGCGGCCGACGATCGCGTCGATCAAGATCGACCCGGCGGGAATCTCAGCCCCCGGCAGCGCGATCACCTCGCGCAGGCGGGCACCGTCGCCGATGCGGGCGCCGTCGCCGATCACCGCGGGGCCGTCGATGCGGACGTCATCGCCGATCTCGCAACCGGCGCCGATCAGCACCGGCCCCTTCAGAGCTCCCTCGTCGGCGGCGGCGGAGCCGCTGCGGAACCCGTCCAGCAGCTCCCCCCCGCGCTCGACCGCGACGGCGCCGCTGAGCGCGTCGAGGGTCCCCTGGCGCAGCTCCTCGAGGTTGCCGATGTCGTTCCAGTAGGCATCGACCTCGTGCGAGTAGAAGGGCACGTCGCCCTCCAGCAGGCGCGGGAAGACGTCCATCGCCCAGTCGGCGAAGCCGGCGGGATCGTCGGGACCGGCCGCTTTGCTGGTCCCGGGAGCCGGAAAGAAGTCGAAGATCTCGGCGCGGAACATGTAGATGCCGCAGTTGGCCAGGTCGGAGAGCGCTTCCGCCGGGTCAGGCTTCTCCTGGAAGCCCTGGATGCGGCCGTCGGCGCCGGTGATCGCCACCCCGAACTGGCTGGTGTCGTCGACCCGCTTGGTCGCCAGCGTCGCGACCCCGTCGTGGGATTCGTGAAAGTCGCGCATCGCCGCCAGGTCGATGTCGGTGAGGGCGTCGCCGGAGATGACCAGGAAGGAGTCGCCGAGGAAGCCGGCGGCGTTGCGGACCCCACCCGAGGTGCCCAGCAGCTGCGCCTCGGGGCTGTAGGTCAGCTCGACGCCGAAGCGGCTGCCGTCGCCGAAGTGGGATTCGATCAGGTCCGGGAACCAGTGCAGGTTGGCGATCGTCTCGGTGAAGCCGTGGCGGGCGAGCAGGCGCACGATGTGCTCCATCACCGGCCGGTTCAGCACCGGCACCATCGGCTTCGGCATCCCGTAGGTGATCGGGCGCAGGCGGGTTCCGAGGCCGGCTGCGAGAACCATTGCGCGCATCGGACCGCACGCTACCGGACCGATCGCGCCGGAGCGGCTGAGGCTAACGACCTCCCCGCTTGTGCTGCTTGTCCTTGAGCACGACGGTTATCTTCACCGTCTTCTGCGTTCCATCCGAGGCGGTGACGATCAGCCGCAGAGTCACGCGGCCCTTGCCTTCCTCGGCGAAGGCGCGGCGCGCGGCCTTGGACAGCACGACCCGAACCGGCGCCGAATCGCCGGCGCTGAGGAGCTTCGGGAGCTTGACCTGGATCTTGTAGGCCTTGCCACCGATCGTGACCTTCGGCGACCTGGCCGCCACTTCGCAGGTCCCGCTCGGACAGGTGACGCTGGCAACCGTGACCTGGCCGCTCGCCGGAACGTCCTTGGGACCCTCGTTGGCGGACGGCTTGACCACGGGCGGGCCTTCCACGGGCGCAGGCGGCGAGGGCGGCCGCGGGGGCGGCGTGGTTTCCGCCGGAGCCGGAGCAACGACGCTGAGTGGCACGGCAACCTGCTCGCCGTCCAGGGCAACGTTGATTCCGGCGTCGCCCGCCCGGGCGTCCGCGGTGAAGGTCGCCGAGGCGGTTCCCGAGGTCAATGGCGCGCTGGCGGGCAGCAGTGAACCGAGGCTGGCGCCGAAGGCGACGGAGGCGCCGTCGCGAATGCCATCGACAGCTGCGCCGGCGCTGTCCGTGTCGAGCCTCGCCGTCACCGTTGCGCTCTCTCCGGTCATGATCGAAGCCGAGCTGGCCGAGGCGGTGAGCACGAGCCAGGGGCTGGCGTCCACGCCGGCGGAGATCGCGTCGCACGCGTTGGAGCCATTGCTGGTCGGGCCCGCATTGCACCCCCACCAGTTGTCGCGGGCATCCAGCGTCCCCTCGACCGTGTTATCGACGCCCATGTGGGTGCTGTTCGTAATCCTGTTGGCGGAGACGCTGATGTCCTTGCCGCTGAGGTCCCAGGGCGTGACGTCGCGCGTGGCGATGCCATCGAAGGACCGGGAGATCGTGTTGCCGGCGATTGCGATGTGATCCACGCCGGGGCTCAGCTGAATCCCGTAAGGGGCACAGCGTTCGAAGCTGTTGCCCGAGACGGTCACCTCGTTCGACGGATCGAGCCCGTACTGGTCCCCGAAAAGCTGCAGACAGGCGGTCGTGCCGTTGCCATCGAACGAGTTGCCCGACAGCGTCGATTCGTGCAGGTCGATCTGCAGGTTCATCGCCCCCGGCAGGTCGACGTCGAAGCTGTTTCCGCTGATCATTCCGTCGCTGACGGTGCCGCCGATGCTGCTCGTGCTGAGAATCGTGTTGCCCTCGAGCTCGAAGCCGTCGAACGTCGACTCGCCGTCGTTGAAGAGGGCGGTGGAGTCGGCTGAGCCAGCGAAGACGTTGGCGTCGATCTTCAGGTCGCTGTAATCGCCGGCCGCGAAGATGACCCCGTAGACGTCTCCTTCGATCAAGTCGTGTTCGATGCTGACTCGGTCAGCGCCGGTCTCGACCGTGATCGCCCGCACCCCGCTCCCGACGATGTCGTTGGAGATCGTCAAGTCGTCGATGTCGCCGACGCCGGTGTAGATCGGGAAGCCGCTGTCGGCCGTCGAGACCGTGAAGCCGTCGACGACGATGCCCGCGGCCTGTGGAGTTATCGCCGTGCCGGTGCCGCCTTCGATGATCGCCTCCGGCCCGCGTGACCCGGTGTTCGGGTCGACTCCCGCGTTCGGGCCGCGAAGCGTCACCGCCTTCGCGACCGTCAGCTGTTCCACGTAGGTGCCCGCGCCGACCTCGACCGTGTCACCGTCGTTGGCTGCCGCGATCGCGTACTGGATCGTCGCGCAGGGCGTGGCCGTGCAATCACCGTTGTCGGCGCCGTCCTGACCGACAAGACGAGTCACAGGGGACGCCGCGGCGATGCTCACTCCGCAGATCGCAACGAGCCCGATCGCCAGTGCCGCGCAGGACGCCACGCCACGAGTACCAGTCCAAAACCGCATGCAAATCCCCCCGCCCATCGTTAGCCAAGTCAAAGCAACGTAGGCCAGGAGGGCAGCCACCTCCAGCGGACTGGACGAAAGTCCCCACCGCGCCCGGACGTACGTCACGGGCGTCCCAGACGCTAGCTCGGCGGCCCCATCGCCGCCTTGAAGCGCTCGATCGCCTCGACCGGGAGCGGGTCCACCCCGCGCGCCTTGGCGAGCTCCAGGGAGACGAGGTCGCCCAGCATCGTCGCCCAGAGCAACCGGGCCACCCGGGTCTCGCCCGCGGTCTCGACACGAACCGTGGTGGTGCCGTCGCCGGCAACCGCGGCCGCGGTCAGCTCGGTGCGGCGCCGCACCCGCGGATGCTGATCGCTGTCCTCGAGGAAGACCGCGGCGAGGCCCGTGTCGGGCGCGCCCCAGCCACAGAGCTCGTTGTGGTCGGCCTCGGGCAGCTCGGAGAAGAAGGATGGGAGCTTGGCGTTCTCGTTGACCTGGCACTTCCAGCGACGCGCCACCGGCGTCGTCAGGTCGGCTCCATAGACGACCGGAATCGCGCCCTCGAGCTGAGCGGCGATCGCGACGGCGCGGGACTGGAGGGACTCCGCCTCGCGCTCGAGAAAGGCGGCGGCGGCGTCGATCTCGGTATGAACCCGCGGGGCGGCCCCCGCCAGCGCCGCCATCTCGGCGACGACGGTGAACATGTAGGCGACGGCGGCACGGGGCTGGAAGATCCCCGGCAGGCCGACCACCGGCAGGCCGGCCTCGCGCGCCCCGTCGACCAGAGCGCCGCCGGTGCTGACGACGACGCGGCGGGCGCCAAGCGCCTCGGCGGCGGCAAAGCAGGCGAGCGTCTCCTCGGTGTTGCCCGAATAGCTGGAGCAGAGCACGGTCCACTCCGGGGTCGCCCAGCTGGGCAGCTCATAGCCGCGCACGGTGACCAGCGGCCGGGTCAGGCGGTTGCCGAGGGCGGCGGTGGCGAGGTCGGCGCCAATCGCCGAGCCGCCCATCCCACAGACCATCAGGCCGGCGGCCTCGGCGGGCTCCAGGCGCGCCGACTCGATCCTCCAGAGGGCGTCGCGGAGCTGGTCGGGTATGCCGAGGACGTCGTCGATCATGGTGATTGGACCGGGACTCTTTCACCCCGGCCGACAATCGCGTCGGCAAGCTCCGCCCCTGCATCGACCGTGGCGCCCGGAGCAAGCACGGAGCCGCTGACCTCGGCGCCGGCGCCGACGCTGCAGCCGTCGAGCAGGACCGAGTCACGCACCTGGGCCCCGGCGGCGACGCGGCAGCCGCCCGCAACGACGGCGCGGGGCCCGACGCTCGCACCTGCTTCGATCACGGCGCCACTGCCGATCAGCAGTCCCGGGGCCGTCGGCCGCACCCGCGTCGCGACCCTGTCCTCGAGGATGTCCCAGCTCGCCTGCAGGTAGCGCTCGGGGGTGCCGATGTCCATCCAGTAGCCGTCCAGGCGCAGGGCGCCGAGACCGTCGCCGACCAGCAGCGGAAAGAGCTCGCGCTCGATCGAGACCTCGCGCTCGGGCGGGATCAGGTCGAGGACGGAACGCTCGAGGAAGTAGGCACCCGCGTTGACCTCGCCGGGCACCGCCTCGCCGGTCTTCTCGACGAACTCCGTCACCCGCCCCTCGCCGTCGACGGCGACGAGGCCGTAGGGGGCGGAGTCCTCGACCGGGTAGAGGGCGATCGTCGCGCGCGCCTCGCGCTCCCGGTGGGCGTCCATCAGGGCGGTCAGGTCGAGGTCGGTGAGGACGTCTCCGTTGAGGGCCAGGAAGCGCTCGTCGAGGTCGTCGCCGAGGGCGTCGGCGGCGAAGCGGATCGCCCCCGCCGTGCCGCGCCGCTCGGGCTCGGTCACGTAGGTGAGCCGTACGCCGGCATGCTCGCCGTCGCCCAGCGCCTCGCGCAGGACGTCGGGGAGGAAGCCGCAGGCCAGCACCACCTCGGTCACCCCGTGCCCCGCCAGCCACTCGATCATGTAGGCGAGGAAGGGCCGGTCGACCAGGGTCAGCGCCGGCTTCGGGACGTCGTTGGTCAGCGGCCGCAGTCGCGTCCCCTCGCCGCCGACTAGGACTATCGCCTGCATCTAGTCGGTGGTCACCGCGGCGGGAGCGACCTGCGCCTTGCCGATGCCCTCGTACTCGAAGCCCGCCGCGACCAGTGCCCCGGGGTCGAGGAAGTTGCGGCCGTCGACGAGCAGCGGCCGGGCCATCCGGCTCGCCGCCGCGGCCCAGTCAATCTCGGCGAACTCGCCCCACTCAGTGACCAGCACCGCCGCATCGGCGCCGTCGAGGGCCTCCATCGCCGAGCCGGTCAGCGTCACCGAGTCGAGCAGCTGGCCGGCTCGCTCGCTCGCCACCGGGTCATAGGCGACGACCTCGGCGCCCTCACCCTGCAGGCGCGCCGCCAGCACCAGGCTCGAGGCCTCGCGCATGTCGTCGGTGTCCGGCTTGAAGGCGAGGCCGAGCAGCGCCACGCGCTTGCCGAGCAGCGAGCCGAGGTGCGCGGTCAGCTTGCCGACCACGCGCCGCTTCTGCAGCTCGTTGACCTCGATCACCGCCGTCAGCAGTTGGAAGTGGTAGCCGGTGTTGCCGGCCAGCATCTTCAGGGCGCTGACGTCCTTGGGGAAGCAGGAGCCGCCGTAGCCGATCCCCGGGCGCAGGAACGATGGGCCGATCCGCTCGTCGAGGCCCATCCCGCGGGCGACCTCGCTGACGTCGGCGCCGACCTCCTCGCAGACGTTGGCGATCTCGTTGATGAAGGAGATCTTCGTCGCCAGGAAGGCGTTGGAGGCGAGCTTGATCATCTCGGCGCTGGCGACGTCGGTGTGGAGGATCTCGCCGAGCGGCTCATAGAGGCCGGCCACCGCGGCGGCGGCGTCCTCGTCACCGGGGTCGGCGCCGATCACAACCCGGTCGGGGTGCATGAAGTCGGTGACCGCCGTGCCCTCCTTGAGGAACTCGGGGCAGGAGACGTAGGAGAGGCCGGGCAGGTCGCGGCGGATCGACTGGCCGGTCCCGGCCGGGACCGTGCTCTTCATGATCAGCACGTGCTCGCCGTCCTCGGGAAGGTCGGCGACCACCGAGCGCACCCGTGAGAGATCGGCGTCGCCGGAGTAGGTCGGCGGCGTGTCGACGCAGACGAAGAGCAGCCGCGCCCCCTCCAGCAGCTCGGACATCTCGGTCGTGAAGGTGATCCGCTCGGCGTTGCGGCGCAGCATCTCGTCGAGACCGGGCTCGTGAATCGTCGTCTCGCCCCGCGAGAGCGACTCGACCTTCTCGGGCAGGATGTCGCGGGCGATCACCCGGTGCCCCAGCTCGGCGAAGCAGGCCGCGGTGACCAGGCCCACCCAGCCGACTCCGATGACCCCCACTGGCTCTCGCTGCTCGCTCATCCGTTCTTCCTTCCCTGCTTCGGTTTGGCCTTGGGCACGATCACGTCTGCCGATCGCGCCATTCCGACCATCTGGTCGTTGGTCAGGGTCTGCAACAGATCGTTGGAGACCCAGTAGCTGTTGTCACCGCGGTGCCAGGCGATCATCTTGACCCGGTCGCCGTCGACGTAGATGTCGTATTCACGGCCGTGAATGGTCTTGGTCAGACTTGGATTGTTGAGGATAGGCGGGTCGGACCAGCCCTGGATCCCCTGCACGCCGAAGTAATGGGTGCCGTCGTCGAGTTCGAGCACGCCTACCATCCGGTAGGCGGCGTGACGCTCGCCATCGGTGTCCTTGAAGTGGTAGACGCGCGGGTCCTGGATGTGTTCGTAGCCGTTGCTTTCGACGTAGTAGGCGCCCGACGGTAACCGGGTCGGGTAGAAAACGGGGAACCCGGCGCCAAGCTTGCGCGCCGCCGACTCGCCCTCCGCTTCGCCCGCTTCCCGGGCCGGCACCAGACCGTCGCTGCCCGGCGGTTTCAGCTTTTCGAGGTGCGGCTTTTCCTCCTTGATCTTCTTGACCTTCTTGCCCTTCTTGCCGCTCTTCTTCTTGCCGCCACCTTCGCCTTCGCCATCTTCGAGCGAGCCGCGCGGACCGCCGCTGGCTTCGATCCCGAGGAAGAGGTTGACGGCGCCGTTGATCGCTTCCGGCGTCGCGTAGACGAAGCTGGGCCCAAGTTCGGCCGGGAAGTGGACCTCCTTGATCGCCGCGTTGCGGGAGGCGAGGAACAGTTTCATCACCTGCAGCATCGTTTCCTTGTCGCTGATGTCGGAGGTGGTGTATTTGGTGAAGATGTCGATCAGGCCCGTCTGGTCGAGGACCAGGTCCTTGATCGAGATCCGCTGGCGGGCGGCGCTGATGAAGTCCTGCTGGCGCGAGGAGCGGACGAGGTCCGTATCGGTGTGCCGGTAGCGGACGTACTGCAGCGCTTTTTTGCCGCAGAGCAGCTGGTAGCCGGGCTCGACGTTGATTTCCGCGTACTGCTCGGAGGCCGGCAGCCCGACGTTGGAGTGGAAGTAGCGGCGATCGACGTCGACGTAGACGCAGCCGATCGCGTCGACGGCGCGGACGAAGCCGAGGAAGTCGACGTTGACGACGTGATTGATCGGCAGCCCGGTCAGTTGCTTGACCGTCTGCAGGGTCAGCTTGGGCCCACCGTAGGCGTACGCTTCGTTGAACTTGCCGGTGCCGTAGCCGGGGATTTCGGTTTTGAGGTCGCGCGGTATCGACATCACCGCGATCGCGTTGCGATCGGGGTCGAGGCGCAGCAGCATCGTCGTATCCGAGCGGCCCGAGTCTTCCTGCACACCGGCCCGTTTGTCGGAGCCGAGGATGAGGATGTTCTCCGGCTCGCCGCCGTTGATCTTCGACAGGTAGCCCCGCAGTTCGTTCTTGTAGACGTTGTTGTGCGAGAGCGCGTGGGCGATGCTGTCGAGGTAGAGGAGAATGCTGGTCGCCGTCGCCGCGGCGGAGACCGCGACGATCAGGACCGAGGCCAGGGTGAAGCGCAGCCAAAAGCGCTTCGGCTTCGGCGGCGCCTCGGAGTCGCCCGAGGGCGGCGGCTTCTTCGGGGCCATGCCCAGCCCCAGCGGGTCAGTCATCGAGCCGGCCCGGGATCGCCCGCAGGAACGATTCGAGCGCCTGCCGGTAGGTCTCCAGCGAGGAGACCGAGACCCACTCCTCGGGCCCGTGGTGACCGGCGCCGATCGGGCCGAACTCGACCGCCGGCACCCCCACCCGCAGGAAGGAGACCGCGTCGGAGGCGCCGTCGCGCCCGACGCTCATCGGCTCGCCGTGATGGTGCGCCGCCGCCGACTCGCGCAGCCCCAGTACAAAGGGTGAGTCGCGGTCGACCGTGGCGGGCGGGCGAGTGAAGAGCGAGGTGGCCTCGATCCCCGGCAGCCCGCGCACTTCGGCCAGCACCGCGGCCGGGTCCTGTTCGGGCAGATAGCGGATGTCGACGTCGATCACGCATCGGTCGGGCACCTTGTTCAGCGCGTCGCCGCCCCAGATCCTTCCCAGGTTGATCGAAGGACGATCGAACAGCTCCGAGCTGTGCCGGGCAAACGGTAGCGACTCGATACTGCGGAAAACGTCAATCGCGTTGAGGACGGCGTTGTCGCCGAGCCACGGCGTCGCCCCGTGCGCCGCCGTCCCCCCCACCGCGAGCCGCAGCGCCAGCACCCCCTTGGCCTCGATCCCAATGTGCAGATCGGTCGGCTCGCCGGTGATCGCGAAGTCGCCGATGAAGCCGCTGTCGACCAGATGATCGGAACCGCGCTCGGCTTCCTCCTCGGACTCCTCGTCGCCGACGATCCCCAGCCGCACCCGAACCCCGTCCTGATCCCGCATCGCCGCCAGGGTCACCAGCATCGCCGCCAGCGCGCCCTTCATGTCATAGGCGCCGCGCCCATAGAGCCGGTCCTCCTCGATCCGCGGATCGAACTGCCCCGGCAACCCGGGTACGACGTCGAGGTGCCCGTGGAGCACCACGGTAGGCACACCCTCCGGCCCCACTTCGGCCTTGACCACCGGCAGCCCCCGGACCTCGTCCCGCTCCGCCTCGATCCCCCGCGCCTCCAGCCAACCCGTCACAAACCCGGCAGCCTCCGAGATCGACTCCGCATCGACGGTCTCGTAAGCAATCAGCTGCTCGACAAGAGCTACCAGCTCATCGCTCATGCGAGTCCACCCCACGGCTTCGCGGGGGAAGGGTCGATACTCCTCCGCGGGAATGTCGCGAAGCGGCGATATGCAATCTGATCCTTGCGCGCCATAGGCGCGCGCAGACATCCGGAGCTGCACCCGCAGGGTGCGCGACTGAATTCACGCGGAGGAGTATCGACCCTTCCCGCATGCATCCGCGTCGCGCGCGACTGAATTCCCGCGGAGGGGTACCGACTCCCCTCGCTCATCCCTCGGCTATAGCTAGAAAGGCCTCGGCCCGATCGCGGTCTTTCTTCGCCCGGGCGAAGTCGGCGCTTCCCTTCTCGTGCTCGGAGAGCCGCTGCTCGGCATCGGCCAGCTGCTCTTTCAGAGTCCCGGCATCGAGGTCCTCCGGCGCGATCGCCTCCTCGACGAGCAGCCGCGCCCGGTTGCCGAACATCTGCAGCCAGCCGTGCGCCTGGGCGTAGCGCTTGACCTCCGAGTCGGATACATGCAGGCGCAGCTCGGCCGGCTGCAGCGCCGCCAGCAGCGGCGCGTGGTTGGCGAGGATGCCGATCTCGCCGACCTCGGTGCGGGTCGAGACCTGCTGCACCTCGCCCTCGAAGACCTCTCCCTCCGGGGTCAGGACCTCGACGTCCAGCTTGTGCTCAGCGGCCACGTGAGTCCCTATGCCGCCGCTGCGGCCTTGGCGTTCTCGGTGACCTGGTCGATCGAGCCCTGCATGTAGAAGGCGCCCTCGGAGAGGTCGTCGTGCTCGCCGTCGAGGATCTCGCGGAAGCCGCGCACCGTCTCCGCCACCGGCACGTACTCGCCGGTGCGGCCGGTGAACTGTTCGGCGACGAAGAACGGCTGCGAGAGGAAGCGCTCGATCTTGCGGGCCCGCGAGACCGTCTGACGGTCCTCGTCGGAGAGCTCGTCGATACCGAGGATGGCGATGATGTCCTGGAGCTCCTTGTAGCGCTGCAGGACCTGCTGAACCTCGGTCGCGGTGCGGTAGTGCTCGTCGCCGACGACGTCGGGCTTGAGGATCGTCGAGGTCGAGTCGAGCGGGTCGACCGCCGGGTAGATGCCTTTCTCGGAGATCGACCGCGAGAGCGCCGTGGTCGCGTTGAGGTGGGCGAACACCGAGGCCGGGGCCGGGTCGGTGTAGTCGTCGGCGGGGACGTAGACGGCCTGGATCGAGGTGACGGAGCCACGCTCGGTCGAGGTGATCCGCTCCTGCAGTTCGCCCATCTCGGTCTCCAGGGTTGGCTGGTAGCCGACCGCGGAAGGCATCCGGCCCAGCAGGGCCGAGACCTCGGAGCCCGCCTGGACGAAGCGGAAGATGTTGTCGATGAAAAGCAGCACGTCCTGGCCGCCCTGCTCGCGGTAGTACTCGGCCATGGTCAGGCCGGAGAGGGCGACGCGGAGGCGGGCTCCGGGCGGCTCGTTCATCTGACCGAAGACGAGCATCGTCTTGTCGATCACTCCCGACTCTTTCATCTCCAGCCAGAGGTCATTGCCCTCTCGTGAGCGCTCGCCGACGCCGCAGAAGGCGGACAGGCCCTCGTGCTCCTCGGCGATGTTGCGGATCAGCTCCTGGATCAGCACGGTCTTGCCGACGCCGGCGCCGCCGAACAGCCCGACCTTGCCGCCTTTGGCGTAAGGAGCGAGCAGGTCGATGACCTTGATCCCCGTCTCGAGGATCTCCTGGGTCGGGGTCAGGTCGGAGGCCTTGGGAGCCGGGCGGTGGATCGGCCAGCGCTCACCGTCGGCGGCGATCTCCTCGCCGTTGTCGATCGGCTCACCGAGCAGGTTGAAGATCCGGCCGAGGGTGACGTCGCCGACCGGAACCGTGATCGGGCCGCCGGTGTCGACGACCTTGTCGCCGCGCTGCAAGCCGTCGGTGGCGTCCATCGCGACGGTGCGCACGCGATCGTCGCCGAGGTGCTGCTGCACCTCGCAGACCAGCTCGGTCGGTTCGTTGTCGCCGTCGCCCGTCATCTCGATCTTCACGGCCGCGTAGATCTCCGGCAGCTGGTCGGGGAAGACCGCGTCGACGACCACTCCCGTGACCTGCTCGACGCGTCCTACGTTGGTTCCGTTGTTGCTCTCAGCCATGGGTTCCTTTGCTCGTTTTGGGTCTAGCCCAGCGCCTCGGCGCCGGCTACGACCTCCAAGATCTCTTGGGTGATTTCCGCCTGCCGGACCCGGTTCATTTCCAAGGTCAGGTCGTCCATCATCGTCTCCGCGTTCTCAGCGGCGTTGCGCATCGCGGTCATGCGGGCACCAAGCTCCGAGGCGGCGGACTCGAGCAGCGCTCGGTAGACGGAGATCGTCACGTACTCGGGGATCAGCCGGGCGAGGAGTTCCTCGGGCTCGGGCTCGTATTCCCACTGCGATTTGCTCTGGGCGCGCTCCGCCTCGGTCTGCTCGCCCTCGGCGCCGTCCTCCTCCGCCCCCTCGCCGATCACGTCGGCCTGCTGCAGTGGCAGCAGGGTCTGACGCCAGACGTGCTGGGTCAGCGGTGAGACGTAGCGGTTGTAGACCAGCTCGACCCGGTCGAGGTCTTCCTCGACATAGCGCGCGGTCAGCTCCTCGCCGATCTCGCGGGCGTTGGCGAACGCCGGCCGGTCGGTGAAGCCGACGTAGGAGGTGCGGACGTCGAGTTTGCGGAAGGTAAGGGCCGAGACGCCCTTGCGGCCGACCACGGAAAAAGACGTCTCCGCGCCTTCGCCGCGGACCCGGTCGCGAACCCGGACACCCTCGCGGATGACGTTGGTGTTGAAGGCGCCGGCAAGGCCGCGATCGCCCGTGACCAGGACCACGCCGACCCGGTCGAGGCTCTCGTGCTCGTCGAGCACCGGGACCCGCGGCAGGCCGCCGGCCCGCTCGGCGGCAAGGCGGGTCAGCTTGCGCATCCCCTCCGCGTAAGGGCGCAGGGCGTCGATCCGCTGCTCGGAGCGCCGCAGCCGCGCCGCCGCGACCATCTCCATCGCCCGCGTGATCTTGTTGATGTTCTTGATCGACGCAATGCGACTCCGGACTTCCTTCTGGTTGGCCATAGCGAAACGCCGGGCGAACTACGCCGGCGTCGCCTCCTTGGCGTCCTCGGAGGAGCCCTCGGCCGTACGCGCCGGCGCCTCGCGCTCTTCTTTCGACTTGACGCGATCGGACTCGCCGGCCTCGATCGCGTCGCCCTTCTCGTCGAAGTCGGCGCCGAAGTCGTCGACGAAGTCCTTGATCGCCGCGCCCAGCTCCTTCTCGTCGGCCTCCTCGAGCTTGCCGCTCTCCTCGATCCGCTTCAACAGGTCGGCCTTCTCGGAGTGCAGGCGGACCCGGAGGTCGGCGAGGAACTCGCCGACGCGCTCGACTTTGATCCGGTCGAGGAAGCCGCCGGTGCCGGAGTAGATCGAGGCGACCTGATCGCCGACGCTGAGCGGTTCGCGCTCTTTCTGTTTGAGCAGCTCGACCAGCCGTTCGCCGCGGGTCAGCGCTTTCTGGGTCTCGGCGTCGAGCTCGGAGCCGAACTGGGCGAAGGCCTCGAGGTCGCGGTACTGGGAGAGGTCGAGGCGCAGTTTTCCGGCGACCTTCTTCATCGCCTTGGTCTGCGCGTTGCCGCCGACCCGGGAGACCGAGATGCCGACGTTGATCGCCGGCCGCACGCCGGAGAAGAAGAGATCGGACTCGAGGAAGATCTGACCGTCGGTGATCGAGATCACGTTGGTCGGGATGTAGGCGGAGACGTCGGAGGCCTGGGTCTCGATGATCGGCAGCGCCGTCAGCGAGCCGCCGCCGAGCTCGTCG
>Ga0193706_1000296_pt1 | contig 31082 bp, 27 predicted proteins | sample U3c1metaG_FD_160130 | JGI IMG/M metagenome (GOLD analysis project Ga0193706, IMG submission 160130) | Soil microbial communities from a riparian zone of the East river system, Colorado, United States - U3c1 | ecosystem: Environmental > Terrestrial > Soil > Riparian zone | place: USA: East River... | reverse complement strand
GGCGCTCAGCGAAAGCGGCAAGCTGGTGCCTGCGAGCGACAAGAGCTCTGCCTTCGGGCCGTCTTTCTCGGCGGCGGCGGGGATTCGCCTGCTCTACTTGACGGTCGGGCCACGATTTCGCTTCGCGCACTTCACCGACTGGGATCTGTGGACGCTCAATCTCGACATCGGCTGGCACATCCCGCTCGGCAACCTCGAGCCGTACGGTATCCTCGGAGGTGGCTTCGCCAAGCTAGGCCGGAGCGCCGAGGGTATCCCCGGTGTCGGCGACGTCTCCATTTCGGGTTTCAACGTTCGGCTCGGCGGGGGCGTCGACTATTACCTGTCGAGCGTCCTTTCCGTGGGCGGCGCGCTGCACGCCGACCTGATGCGCCTTTCGCGCGCCGGCACGCCTCCCCTCCGAAGCGCAGGTGACCCGGGTAGCCCGGCCGTCATCGAGGCCATCTCCCGAGATGCTTCCAGTCTCGGCTTGGTCCTCACCGCCGGCGCGGTGGTCGGCCTCCACTTTTAGTCCTGCAGCTTGGCCAGCAAGAAGTGGAGCGTGCGTTCCCACGCTTTGCTGGCCGCGCTCGGATTCCACACCTCGGGGCGAGCTTCGTTCATGAAGGCGTGCTTCGCGTCGTAGCGATGGACCTCGAAGATGGCGCTCCCCTGTTTGAGCGCGAGCTCGAACGCGTCGACGGCTTCGGGGGTGCACCAGTCGTCCTGGTGGGCAAAATGAAACTGCATCGGTATGCGCAGCCGACTGGGGTCCGCCTTTGCCGCAGGCGGGATCCCGTAGAAGCAAACGCCGGCATCGATGCCGGAGAGTCGGGTGCCGGCGATGACGGTGAGCGCGCCTCCCATGCAAAACCCCATCACGGCGATCGGACCGTCGGCGGCTTGGCGCAGGTACTGGACGGCGCCGCGGATGTCTTGCTCGACGGCGTCGTCCCAATCGAGCCCGCTCATCAGGTGGCTCCCTTCGTCGCCGTCTTTTGCCAACTTGCCGCGAAACAAATCGGGAACGATGGCGTGGTAGCCGGCTTGACCGAGACGGTCGGCGACCCCTTTGATTTGCGCGTTGAGCCCCCACCATTCCTGGATGACGACCACCCCCGGACCCTTCTTCGTCCCCCACGGCGTGACGCAATACGAGGAGGCCGTCTGTCCATCGGGACGGTCATATTCGATCATCTTCGTTTCCATCGTATCCCTCCGCTGGCGCGGACTCTCGCAGAGGTCGCACGCGCGATCAATGGACCGTTACCACTACTGCGTCAGCCTTTCGTTACCCGATCGATCATCGAGCTTTCCGCTAAGTCCCTGTAAAATGACCGGACAGGCACGATTTCGTTGGGGGAGGCGGACTGGCACGACGTCGTGGCCGATGTCACCAGAAGCCGAGTGCGCCGGCCTCGCCGGAACTCGTTACGTGGCGCAGCTTCGCAATGGCCGATCGCGATCTGCTGCTGCCGAGAATGATGCAGTCGACTTAAGGGCAGGACTCGACGCGCGCGCCGTCGGCGATCCACGCGCTGATGGCGAGCGCTTCGGTGCGCGACACCATGCCTCCCTCGGGCATGCCTGATCCGCGAATGCGCATCCGCAATCGGTCGTATTCACCGCGCGCCGGTGGCTGCCACGCGTCGGCGGGGACGCGCGGTTCGAGAAGGGGCGCAATAAGGTCCCCTTTGGATCCTATTTTCGGCAGCGGTGGGAAACCGCCGTCGCTCGGACAGTTCCCGAGTGGATCGCGCGCCACGCCTGCTTCGGCGACACTTCGACAATCGTAGAAATCTTGCGCGTAGGTCCAACGCGCGGATCCGCCGCCAGGTGCGCACGCGCTGGCGTCGTGGGTCGCGGATTCTTCGTTGGGATCGAATGGGCAACGCGGCGCCATTGCCAAGATCAGCTTGTACAGAAGGAAGCTGTTTCCCGGATCGTTGGCATCGATGTACGGCATGTTGCGTCCGAAAGGGGCGAGCGCGTTCCGGCTCGGTGCCGTCGGGTCGGCTCCCGTCGCGGTCTCGCTGGCGACGACGGCGTGATCGACGAGGTGGCGCACCGCGGCGACGATGCCGCCACCCGCGCCGTCGTCGTCGAGTCGCAGGGTCGATCCCGAAGGACCTCGCGTGTCGCTGCCAGCGCCGTGGCACCTACCGCCGCTCGTACAGCTATGCGTAAGGAATTCGTAAGGGCTGCTCGTCACCGCGCCGGGCATCGGTCCATCGCAAGCGCCGTCCGGAAGCGGGCAAAGGCGCTTTACGTCGCAGAAGCCGAAGACGCGTGGGAGCTCGAAGGGCGGTTTGCCGTTGCCGGTCGTAAAAGCGAACGTGAACTCCTTCTCGAGCGGCGCGCCGTCGAAGGCGCGGACTCCGTTCGGATCCTGCGCGTCCTTGGGGGCGAAGAGCCGCACGTTGTAGCGGGTGCGCTCCTGGAGGATGCCTCGAATGATCCAGGTCGCGACGCGGTCGACGGGATCGTACTGCGGGGCAAAGCCGGCACCCACGCATTGATCCGTGCCCGTGCTTTCGCCCCCGACCGTCGCCGCTTGAAGGCACATTGCCCCTCGAACGGCTGTCGACGGCATCAAGAAGCGGTCGAACTGCACGCGAATGGTGAAGGTGAGCGGAACGTTCGTCGCCTCGTTGGCGGGATACGTCCAGACGATGTGAGGCGGCGGCCCTGCCGTCCCGGCTACAGCCGGCACCCCTTGATCACAACCGACGGAGCTTCCCAACGCCACGAGGGCGCCGGTTAAAATCAGCTCTCGGCGTACATTTGCAGCTGCTCGCGAACGACAGCGTCCGAAACACCGTTCGCGATGTGGTCCTTCAAGCAGTCTGCCAAGGTGATGAGGAGATCGTCGATCCCCTTTTCCTCGATGATTTTCGACAGCAGCTGTCGGGCTTCGCGACTCTCGTCTTCCCGAAGAAAACCCCGCACTTGCTCCAGTGAGATATCCCCCTGAAAATCCAAGTACATATTGTCGATTAAGTACCGGACCAGTTCCTTCACTGAACTCCTCCTTGGGGGCCCCGCAAAGCGACGTGGCTGACCTATAGCCCCCTGCGGAACCTCCGTGCAAGGAGTTTGCAGAGTTTTTCACCGTCTGTCGCCCGGCTGCGGGCCGGGGGGGGAGCTCAGCAAGGGGCCGATGCGGGCTCATCTCAGCGGCAACTCTCGAGCTCGGCCGAGTCCGGTTCATGGCAGACGAAGCAGGGGCGCGCGTTGCGCCGGAGCTGCGCCGTGCAGTTGGCTCGAAAGGAAGGCGGATGAGGATCGACCGCGAGGCCGCCTCGGCCCGTCGCGGCGTGGCAGATCGCGCAGTCGTGTTCCGTGTGGCAGCTGACGCAGGCGTTCAGGTTGCGTTGTGCTTCCCAGGCGTGATGCCCGGGGCCGCGTCCGTTCAGCGCGCCGAACCCCGGCGGATGGAACCTGGCGAGTGCCGCGTTGGGGCCGCTCATGGCGACGCCGATGCGCTGGTGGCACCCGAGACAGAAGCTCTGCTCTTGGTGGCAGCTCGTGCAGCGCGGGCTGTTCTGTCGCGCAGCCATGGGATGGATGGAGATCCAGTCGTTGGGGTGCACCGTGCGAGGGCGCACGCGGCCGTCGTGGCAATCGGTACAATAGCGCTCGGTGTGGCAGCTCGCGCAAAGAGCGCCGTTGTCGGCAGCGACGCGCTTGTGACGCTCCAGAAAATCGGCCGTGTGCTGCGCGTTGCCGAGCCAGCGCGGTGGTTTGAGCTCGCCGCTGGAAAAGAGCACCTTCATTTGACCGCCCGGGTCTGCCAAATGGCAAGTCGTGCATTGACTCTTGGCACCCCCCTGGGCAGCGCCGGTCATGGCATGGCAACCGAAGCACCCTTTCATGCGGGGGAGCTGATCGCGCGTGGCGACCTCGAGCTCCTCGACCGAGCCGTGGCACTGCCCGCAGGCGATGTTGTGATCGGCGTGCGCCTTGTGGTCAAAGCGAAGGTTCGGCCTAGGCATCTCGAAGGGCGCGACGCGGCCCTCTGCGCGCGGATCGTAGCCGGCGTGGCAAAGCGCGCAGCGCGCGATGTCGTCGTTCGTTCCGGTCACGGCTCGAAGGTCGTCGTGGTGGGTCTGATGGCAGCCGTCACACACTTTGCCCGCCGGCAGCAGGTCGTCGCTCGATTGTCGGCTCGACTTGGCGTCGCGGTGACACTTCACACATGCCTCGCCGAGGTCCTTGACGTGCTTTTTGTGGCTCATGCGGATCGTGATTCGCTGCGGCGGAAAAATGACCGAGCTCGGGCCGTTGTCGGGATCGGGGGCGCCGGGCGGCAGCCATGGCCCGGGAACCGACTGGTTGCCAGGCAGGGGAGCCATGTCGATCACGGCCGCTTCGCGGGGTGGTGCCGTGACACCGGCGCGCGCCGCAGCCAGGGCGGCGAGCAAGCACGCCACGACCAGCACGCGCTCCTTCAATTCGTCACCGGCAAGTTCACGATGGCGAGCAGGCGATAACGCTGGCCGACCAGCCGATTCATGTCGTGCTCCCACTCGAGCAGCGCCTCGACCACATGGCTCGGTCGGAAACCGGCTCCCAGCACATAGGCGAACGAGGTCGCGCTCCGCTCGGCGCGGAGGTTGTCCTGCCAATCGAAGAGCGATACGCGCGCCGACGTCGTCCAGCGCCCTCCCAGAAAGCGCCGCTCGCCGTAGATGTCGCCCCCTTGGCGGTGCCCGCCGGCGCCCCGCTCGAACGTGCCGCGCGCGCGCACCGTGGCGTTCGCGAAACGGTAGCGGCCCGAGAAGTCGCCGAGCACGTCGGTCTGCGCCGTTGGCGTACGGGGCGCGCCGCCGGTGCTCGACGTGAACGTTGCGGGGTCGCCGTCGGTGAAGAAACTGCGCGCACCGCCGCTCAGCGCCATATCGAGGGCATCCCCGGGATCCCAGGCGACTCGGCCGCTCACCGTCGTCATGGGATTGTGCGTAAAGAACGTGAAGATCGAGTCGCCGTCGAAGGTGGGGCGGAAGTAGTCGAAATCAGCGCCCGCGGTGAGCCGCTGCGATGCGTACCAGTCGACCTGCGCGTAGCCGCTGGAGAGGGCACGATCGAAGAGATCGTAGACGAGCCCCCCTTTGACGCCGCCGAGATCGGCGTGGCTCGCGTCGAGCGCATAGCCGACGCGCTCGGACGACACCCGCGTCGCGTCGTAGACGTCGTAGGCGCCGGTCATCGGATTGGGAAAAGCAGAGGCCAGCACCGGGCCCCGGTTCAATACCTTGCGGTAATCGAGACGGCCGTGAATGAACGTGACGCCGGCACTTTCGATGGCTGCGCCGTAGGCGGGCGCGAGATAGGCATCGACGAACTGGGGATAGATGTTGCTCGCGAACCCTTGGCGATCGCCGCGCCACACGCCGTTTTGCTCGAAGCGGGGACTCGAGAGCGGCAAGCCGCCGCGCTGCTCGAACCCACCGTAGGCCTCGACGGCCACGAAGAACGGCGTGGTGAGACGGACCTGTCCGCCGTCGAAGGCCCACCACCCGAGCGAGTCCATCACGTACTGTCGCCCGAGGCGAAACCCGAGCCATCCTCGGAGCAAGTGCCGCCCTTCGAGATAGCCGTACATGAAGTCGACCGGAGCCGCCGCGAGGCCAGGCACGAAGCGGTTCGAAATCGTCGAGTAGGCGGTTTCTTCGGGCGCGACGCCGGTGTCGCTGTCGAGCCGCAAACGCAGCCGAACGGCGTACTCGGGCGCGCCAGGGAGCGTGTCGATCCCTTCGAGGTGGTGCACATCGAGGGCGAGCGTCTGCAAGAATCGGCGCCGCCGGACGACCAGCGATCCGAGCGGAGAGCCGAACGAGTAAGCCTGGGCCGCCGAGGTCGCGTGCACCTCGGTTTCGAAGGCCCGCGCCGGCTCGCCGACCGTGGTGAGCGCAACGCCCACGAGTGCCGACGCGGCTACGCCGCGCGGCAATCGTCCTTTACCCTGCGGGGGCGCTGCCCCCGCGCCCACCGGGGCAAGCCCGGAATGGGGCCCCACCCCCGCGGCACCTCCGGCACGAGAAAGCCAGCTCGTGGAGCTGGCTTCATCTCGTAGATTGTCCTGCGGGGGCGCTGCCCCCGCGCCCACCGGGGCAAGCCCGGAATGGGGCCCCACCCCCGCGGCACCTCCGGCACGAGAAAGCCAGCTCGTGGAGCTGGCTTCATCTCGTAGACTGTCCTGCGGGGGCGCTGCCCCCGCGCCCACCGGGGCAAGCCCGGAATGGGGCCCCACCCCCGCGGCACCTCCGGTGCCGGGTGCGGTTTCGCTCAGGGGAAGATCTCGCGCTGACTGTAGACGACTTCGAGTCGGCTCAGGGCGAGGGCAAAGGCGGCGATGCGGAGGTCGCATTTTCGCGAGCGGGCGAAGGCAGTCACCTCACGATAGGCCTTCTTCATCGCCTTCTCGAGCTTGTCGTCGACTTCTTCGAGCGTCCAGTGCTCGGAGCGCTTGTTCTGGACCCATTCGTAGTAGCTGACCGTGACGCCGCCGGAGTTGGCGAGGATGTCCGGCAGCACGTCGATCCCGCGCTCGAGCAGGATACGTTCACCCTCCGGGTTGCAGGGTCCGTTGGCGCCTTCGGCGACCAGCTTCACGTTGAGCGCCGTCGCCTCTTCGCGGCCGATCTGGTTCTCGAGCGCGCAGGGAAGGAACATGTCGGCCTTGGTGGCGAAGAACTCTTCGCGCGAGATGGCCCGGCCATTGGGGTAACCGCCGATCGAACCATGCTCCTGCACGTAGTCTTGCAGCTTGTGCGGATTGAACCCCTCGGGGTTGTAGAGGTAGCCGGTGTGGTCCCCGACGGCGACGAGCGACACGCCGAGCCGCGAGAGAATGACGCCGGCGAACGACCCCACGTTGCCGAAGCCCTGGATGCTCATGGTCGAGCCCTCCAGGTCGAAGTTCTTGTCCTTCGCCCACTCGGTGATGCAGTGCACGACGCCTTGCCCGGTGGCCTTGTCGCGCCCGAGCGTGCCACCGGAGGCGACCGGCTTGCCGGTGACGACCCCCTTGACGCTCTGCTTGTTCACCATGCCCACCGTGTTCATGTAGGTGTCCATGGCCCAAGCCATCGTTTGCGCGTTGGTCCCCATGTCCGGCGCGGGGATGTCGTAGTCGGGGCCGATGTTGTTCCCGAGGGCGTGGAAGAAGCGACGGGTGATGCGCTGGAGCTCGGCCTTGGACACGGTGTGCGGATTGAACTTGATGCCCCCTTTACCGCCGCCGTAGGGGATCTGCATCAGCGCACATTTCCAGGTCATCATCGACGCGAGGGCCTTCAGATCGTCGAGCGTGACGCCCTCGTGGTAGCGAATGCCCCCCTTGAAGGGACCCAAGATGTTCGAATGTTGAATGCGGTACCCTTTGAAGAGGCGAATGTCGCCGTTGTCCATGCGCACCGGAAAGTGGACGATGATCTCGTTCTTCGGCTGGCTCAAGATGAGCCGGATGTATTCCGACAGCTGGACCACCGACGCCGCGCGGTCGAGGTAGTCCTGGACCACTTTGAAGAACTCGTACTTCGGGGGCGACGTCGTATTCGGCGGAGCGGAATCTCGCGCGCTCTTCTCGGCGATCTGTATGGACGGGGCACTTTTGGGTTGAGTCATCGCAATCGAATCTCCTCTCGAGTCACTGCTGAAGCGCCAAGCGGGGGTTCCGCCACCTGTGCCTCGGTCTCGACGCATGGACGGCGAGGCGCCCTTCTGCCCATCGAGAGAGACACGGCCGGCCCGTTTCTGGCGTAGGATTGGACAGAGTCAAGTCTACTCGCCTGCAATTGGGACTTCCACGGTCGGCGCATCGCTTGCCGCCTGCTGCGTAAGACGTGCCGCGGCAGCGCCGCCATGGCCTGAAATCCGCGGGCCTGGCAAGTCTTTGACGCCCCGTGTTATCGCCAGCGAGTATAGAGGTACACGACGGCGCTCGTCACGAAGAGCGCGTCGAGCCGATCGAGCATCCCGCCATGGCCGGGAACGATCTCACCGGAATCTTTGACTCCGGTCGAGCGCTTGAGGAGCGACTCGCCGAGATCGCCGAGCTGTCCGAGCGTTCCCGCGACGAGCGCGAGCGGCAGCGCCTCGCCGAGAGGAATCACGGGGAGGTACCAGAAGTGGGCGAGGAACGCGGCGGCGAGGGCCCCCAAGATGGCCCCGATGAACCCTGCCACCGTTTTTTTCGGGCTCACCGCTTCGTAGAGCTTGCGCCGGCCGAGAAAACGGCCGGCAAAGTAGCCCCCCGTGTCGGCGAGCCAGGCGAACATGATCGTCATCAGCACGTAGCCCGGCCCGTCCGTCCCCAGGTCCTCGCGCAGGAGGGCAACGAAAGTGAGAAGGCTCACCCACAGGGGGCCGAATGTCGTGGCCGCCATGCGCGCGGCCGCCGTTCGCACGTCACCCAGCCGAACGAGCGCAAGGAGGATCGACGCGAGCGGCAGCCCGGCCATGACCGTCAAGAGCGCCCGGGGGTCGGCACGGAACAGAAAAAGAACGGCGGAAACCGCGAGGACGAGGAAAATGCCGACGCCGCGCGCGACCACGTCCCCGGGGTGCGTCATGAGGAAGAACTCGCGCGCGGAGAGCGCGTTCGCGGTGAAGATGAAAAGCGAAAACCCCCACACGGGGCCGAAGTAGAGAAGAACGAGAATGAGCGGGGCCACGATGGCGGCCGTGAGCACGCGTGTCGTGAGGTTGGAGCGCGGGGCGGTATTCACGCGTGCGTCGGTCGCCGGACGGGTTGCCGTTGCACACGACGACGGTGGCGAGCGCCTTTCGTGGGGCCTTGCAAGGATCGACTCTCCGCAGCAATCCGTCCGGTAACACGGCCGCCGGGTTCGTCGCAATGCCTACGCGGACAGCAGGCCACCGGAGCTCGACGACCCCCCCGCCGGACGGCTTGTCGCACGGCGCGGGCGGGGCCATGCTAGGCCTGCCTTCGCTGAGCGCGGGCCGCATCTGGCGCTGGTGGCGTCGGGAACGCCGCTTCGGGACTCGTCGCGTTGAAAACATGGAAGGCGCAAGAGAATGACCATGACGAGTCCGGTAGGTCTGTCGGTGACGTTGCGCGTGCGCATGGGGGCCCACGACGCGCACTATGCCGGCGAGCTCGTCGATGGGGCGCGGGTCCTGGCGCTCTTCGGCGACGTGGCGACCGAACTTCTCATTCGACTCGACGGCGATGAAGGACTCTTTCGCGCGTACGACATGGTGGAATTTCTCGCCCCCGTCTACGCCGGCGACTACCTCGAGGTGCGCGGCGTTCTCACCGCGGTGGGAACGACTTCGCGGCGCATGGAGTTCGAGGCGCGTAAGGTCATTGCCAACCTGCGCGACAAGGGCGCCCCGGCCTCGGCGGCAGGGATCGTCGAGCCCGCGGTGTTGGTCTGCCGCGCGCGCGGCACCTGCGTCGTCCCCAAACCGTTGCAGCGCATCGCCCATCGCGCAGCGGCGGAGATCGCGCCGGAAGTCATTCTCACCGCCGCTCTCGTGGGCGCCGAGGTGACGCGCGAGCAGACGCCACATGTGCCCATCACTGCCGAGGAGATTGCGGATGACGCCGCGCGATGCCGCGAAGCGGGGGCAGCGGTGGTGCATCTGCATGTACGCAACCCCGATGGGACGCCGAGCCAAGCCACTGCGCTTTTTCAGGAGGCGATCGATCGCATCCGCGCCAAGACCGACGTCATCGTACAGACGTCGACCGGAGGTGCCGTGGGCATGAGTGTCGACGAGCGTGCGGGCCCGCTCGGATGCCGTCCAGAAATGGCCACCCTCAACTGCGGCACGCTGAACTTCGGGGCGGACGTCTTCGTCAACACCCGGCCCCAGATCCGCGATCTGGCGCAGCGGATCCGCGCCGCGGGCAGCATGCCGGAGCTGGAGTGCTACGAGGTGGGGCACATCGACGAAGCGCTGACGCTGGCGGGTGAAGGTTTGCTCACCCCCCCGTTGCATTTCCAGTTCGTGCTGGGAGTTCCGGGTGGAATCGGAGCGCGCGAGCCGATCATCCAATTCATGGCCGCGCAGATCCCGCGGGGATCGACGTGGGGCGTTGCCGCGGTCGGGCGCCATCAAAAGCCGATGACCGAAGCGGCGCTCCGTCTCGGCGGTCACGCGCGGGTAGGTCTCGAGGACAACATCTATCTGTCCAAGGGGGTACTTGCCGAGGGGAGTGCGCCCCTCGTGCGCCAGGCGGCGGACTATGCGCGGTCGATCGCGCGCTCTCCCGTCGAACCCGGCCGCGCGCGCGCTCTGCTCGGTCTCGAGAAAGGCCCGTGATTCGGAATTTGCTGAGCTCGCGCATGTGGCGGAGGATCGGACCGACGCTGGCGCTGGCGGGGGCGCTCGCCATCGGCAGTCGCTTCGTGCAGCCGGCGCCTCCGCCGCGTACGCTCGATGGGTTGGCGGCGTTGCTCGGGCAAGCGACGGGAGGCACGGTACATCCGGCCGACGTGGCCTGGGAACCGAGCCCCGGCGTGCTGGCCGAGTTCTTTTGGGGGCGGCGCGTTCTGTTCTTGTCCAGCGTCGCGGGCGCTCCACGCGATCTGTACCGCGCGCGCGTGCGCGTCACGCTCGAAGGGCGCCCGGTGGCCATCTCCGGTTTGCACAACCTCACCGCGACGCCTCTCGGTGACGAGCAGAAGATCGTCATCCGCGAAACGCGGGCCGCCTTTGCCACGGCTTCCTCCGGCGCGATCGAATCCATCACCGTGCTCGATCTCGCGGGAAAGCCTCGGCCAACGGCGAGCTCGGCCGTCGACGACATCACCGCGTCGATCACCAACTGGCGGGAGACGGGCGACGGGCGCGGCATCGGGCGCATCGACGTCAACATCGACAAGCCAGGCGACGACTTGGCGCTCGCCTTCGACCGCGGCAGCCTGCTCATCGGGATGGGCGGAGCCAAGCGCGTCGCCGTCGATCTCACGACCGGCGCCCTGGCCGGCGAAGAAGGACAGCTCGGCGCGCATGTCTACGTGCCCCCCGCCTTGCGCAAGCGTCCCATCCTCTGGGCCGTCGACACCGTGCGCGCGGAAGTGGGACCGGAGCCGGTGGCGATGGTGGAAGCAGCCGTGTTCAACGTGCGCGATGTCGTGCGGCGTTCGATGTATTCGTTCTTCGGCCCTGAAGGTGCGCCGCCGGCGTCGAGCGATGTCCCCCCGCCCCCGCTGCCACCCAAAACGGTCGACGCCACCAACTCGCAAAGCGACCCCAGCGTGTGGCCTCCGCCGCCGGTGGCGCCCTCCTGGAAGCACCCCGAGCCCGGCGAGGGTCGATGGGCGCCGGTGAGCTTCCCGTGGCTCAAACGCTTTGCCGCGAGCAAGAGTCCCACGGCTGCTCCGACAACTGCGGGCAGCGAACCCCCTCCGTACTTTTACCTCACCACGGTGCGCCCCGATCCCGAACGCCCCTACGCCAAGGTGCTCGTCGTGGCGATGGACATGCGCCAGCTCGAGCTCGACATGGAGGCGGGGGTGGAAGATCCCAAATCGCTGACGGGGCTGCACGGCTCGGGGAAGATCCCGCGTGACCCGAAGACCTTGGGTCGCGTGGTGGCCGCCTTCAACGGCGCTTTCAAGACGACGCATGGCGAGTACGGGATGATGGTGCATCGGCGCGTGTTCTTGCCCGCCAAGCCCGCCGCGGCGACGATCCTCGTGACCGACGACCGTCGCGTCGGTCTGGGGACGTGGGGCCCGTCGCTCAAGGTGCCGCCCGACGTCCTCTCTTTTCGTCAAAACCTCGAACCGCTCGTGGAAGACGGCAAGGTTTCGCCGAGCGGCCGCACGCAATGGGGCTGGCAGCTGCAGGGGACGAGCATGCTCACCGAACGCTCGGGCATCTGCGTCTCGGCGGGCAACCACCTCTACTACCTGTGGGGCGACGAAGCGAGCGCCGCGACGCTCGGCAAAGCGATGCTCCTCGTGCAGTGCACCTACGGGATCCACCTCGACATGAACCCGCACCACACCGGTTTCGTGTTTGCCAACGTGCGTTCCGTCGCGCCGCGCGACTACGAAGCGAGACTCCTCACGCCCCTCATGGAGATCTGGCCCGAGCGCTATCTGGAATATTCGCCCAAGGACTTTTTCTATTTGATGCTGCGCGATCCAGCCCCCTCGGGTGACGTCGGCTGGGTCGAAGACGTGGGGACCCAGCCGGCGCCGGTCTGGCTGCCGGCGGTGTGGCGGACGCTGGTCCAGGTCAGCCCGTCGAGCCCCGGCGCCGGCGCCGTGCAGGTCGAGCTCTTGGCGTTCGATGCTGGGCGCGTCACCTGGCGCTTGCGCACGGCGCGACGCGAGTGGCAAAAGCGCGAGTTCGTGAGCGCGGAGCTCGGCCACGAAGACTCACATCGGGTGATGGCGGCGGTCGGCCTCGGCAACCCGCAGGACCCCCGCGAGGCACAGAACACGCGGATCTCGTTTCCACGGTTTCCGACTGGCGCGCTCGTCGGCGACGAGGCGCACGGGCTCGCCCTCTTCAGCGAAGATGAAATCGGCAACGGCGACGGCAGCGAGGCCATCGTGCTGCCCTTCATCGTCGAGGCAGGCAAGATCGTTCCCGCGGCGCGCGAGCAGCACGCGATGCGGCGTCGCGCGGCGACGTGCTTGACCCCCTCCGGGCACGCCGTCATTGCCGTGGCCACGAGCGACAGCGACGAAGCGGCGGCGCTCGCGCTGCAGCGCGCGGGATGCACGCGCGCGGCGGCGCTCGATCGCGGCTCGCATCGGTCGACGTTCTTGCATCGCGCGGGGGCGGGCTCGGCGCCTCAAGCACGCTACGACGAGTCGGTGCTCTACGCCGTCAGTCGCCCCATGGCGCCGCGCACGTATCGGTGGAACATGCCGGCGACGCAGTGAGCGGCGAGGGGTAACTGGACTGGCCAACTCAGGGGGCGAAATGACAGGCCGCGGAGGCGAGAAATGGACGCCTACGTTGGAGTCCCTGTCCCCGAGCAGCTATATTCCGCAGCATGTTCGAGGAGGTCGATGCGCGTCGTGAGCGGCTGAAAAAGCACATGCCACTCGACCCCCAAGTCGAGGAGCGGCTCAACGCCGCACTGGACCCTCTGTTTATTTACAATTCGAACGCACTTGAGGGAAACACACTTTCTCTCGCCGATACGATCTATTTCATCAAAGAACGCCGACTGCCTGGCGGCAAAAAAGAGGAAGAGATCCTCGAGGTCAAAGGGCAGCAAGCGGCCATCGCGTACCTCCGCGAAGCGGCACGCAATCGCTTCGAATTGAGCGAGAAGCTCATCCGCGAATTCCATCTGCTCCTTACCGAACAGCTTCCTCGCGACAAGTACGAGCCCGGCCAATACAAGTCACGCGACAATATGGTTCGGTTGGAAGATGGATCGATTTTTCCCAATGTGGGCGCGGCGGAAACGTACTGCCGCTATGCATGATTTGATGGTTTGGTATCGGTCGAGTGAAGCCCCTCATCACCCGATCGAGCTTGCGGCGCAATTTCACTATCGATTCATTTTGATTCACCCGTTCCTTGATGGAAACGGAAGAACCGCGCGACTTCTCACGAATCTGATCCTACTGCTCCACGACTACCGCTCGGTGTCATCATCAGAGCGGATTCTCATCGGGAACGATACGTGGCCGCTTTGCGCGCTGTCGATAGCAGTGTGCCCCTTGGCGATCTTCGGCCCAATCATCCCCATTTGAACCTTTTTCCGTTTGCCAATTTTGTCGCACAAGAAACCATCTGGTTATTCGATCTCGCGATCGACATCATCGAAAGCCGAAGGATCGTGACCGCAGAAGATCTGGCCTCGCGGGTACAGCGGATGGAACGCGACAGTATGGCTGCCACTGGGCTCCCGTCCAACGAGATCGAGAATCAGCACGCCCTAGCTACGGCAGTGCAGGAGACGACGAACCGCGTGGTACGAATTCTGGCGCCAATGTTGGAGAATGCCAACGCGGGCCTCCGAGAGTTGTCATTTCAGACCAATGAACAAGTAGCCTCATTTGTCGACCTCGCCCCGCCTACTTCGTATCGGGCTCGCGTCGTCGATCCAATCACGGCTAGTCGGACGGGTTTGGCGAAAGTCATTTCGACGTCTCTTCGACTTCGACCGGGCGCCCTGTCCGGATTACCGGTGCCACACAATACCTTCGAAGTGCTCGTCTTCTCCGAACTTCACCGGTTGAATATCTGCACCGTTCTCGACTGCGACCTCGGGCAAGGTCGCACGATTGATCGGGCGGATCTCGACAGTTGGTCGGGACATTTGCCAGTTCCTCTCGAATCGGAGCTGTTCCGGTCAACCGAGGTCAGTTCCTTCTTGCTCAGGGAACTGGGCCGATTCCTCGATATTTTCGAGGGAGAGCTTCAGCGACGCCAGAAAATAATCAAAGCATCGCTCCCACAGTAGGCCTTGATCGAATCGTGGCCGTTGCGTCGCGATGGGCGCCCGTCTCCATCAGCCGCGTCGCCCGACGCTCTGCGTCAGGGCCCTTCCCTCACCGATTGACGAACACCCCGCGTTCACCGGTCGCGTCGCCATCGCCTCCCCGTCCGCCATGGCGGCCGTGCGCCACGTCGGCGCGCGGCGTGCCGCTCGGGCTCGCCGTCAGGCTCGGACCACCTTCGACGCTGGCGATGGCATCACCCTCGTCGTCGTCGTCATCGCTTTTCACGTCCCCCGGTCGATAGCGCGGCGCCTGGCCGGGCGCCGCGTAATCGACCCAGTAGGCGTTGCCGTCGCGCACGTCGAGGTGGACGAAGAGCGAGTTCGGGTAGTACCCCACGCCGACGTTACGCAAGGTGCGACAAAAGTCGCGCACCGCCTCATTGGCAATGCCTTTGATGGAAAAGTCGATGGCGCGTCCCTCGTTGTGATTGGAGTGACGCGAGTATTGTCGGGCTGAGTAGGGCCGAAAGCCGCTCACGACGTTGACCTCGCGTCCAGCGAAGTGGTCGCTCACTATGGCCACCAACGTGACGAGCCGTCCGTCGATGGGGTGATCGGCTCCGCTCTTGGCACGGAGAAAGCGCGCGAACTGGGGGAGGGTCGCCGGGAGGAGGCGCTGCTTACGGTCGAGCACCCGGACCTCGAGCGTCTCCGTTCCGCGCACCAACTTGACGACGCCCGGCTGTCCCCGCGTCCAGGCGGGCGCTCGCTTGGGCCCCGCGGCCGCTTTGCCCGTTGCCCCGCGCGCCGGCTTCTTCGAATGGTCGTCCCCTTCGGTTTTTGCTGGGCCTTTTGCCTCGCGTTTCGCCGCCGCCTCGCCCTTTGCCGGCGCGACCGCCCGCTCGGTTTTGGCCGCGGCGCCGCCCGCGGGCGGATCAGCGTGCCCGTCCCGAGGTGGGAGCGTGAGGGCCCCTAGGAAGGCCAGCAGCGAAGCCGTGAAGCGGTGCATGGAGGCCACCTACATCCATCCGAGTACGACACCCGAAGAGCTTATGTAAAGCGCTTTTTTGACTCGCTCGGATGGTGAGTGCGACACTTTGAGACCAAATGGCGGAAGGAAGCAACCTCGTCGGGGTCGACATCGGGTCGAGCTCGATCAAAGTCTGCCAGCTGCGCGACGGCCGAAAGGGCCTCGAGCTCGTGCGGCTGGGCTTCGCGCAGCTTCCCGCCCAGACCATCGTCGACGGTCACGTCATGAACAGCGGAGCCGTCGTGGAGACGCTCTCGCGTGTCTTTCACGATCGTAAAATCAAGCAGCGCGACGTGGCCATGAGCGTCTCCGGACAGTCGGTGATCATTCGCAAGATCACCGTTCCCATGATGACGCCCGCCGAGCTCGGCGAGCAGATTCAGTGGGAGGCCGAACAGCACATCCCTTTCGACATCAAGGACGTGCAGATCGATTACGAGGTCTTGCGTCGCCGGCCCGAGGCGGGGCAGATGGATCTTCTGCTCGTCGCCGCCAAAAAAGACGAGATCTCCGACTACGCGCAGCTCGCCCGCGACGCCAAGCTCCGGCCCCAGGTGGTCGACATCGACGCCTTCACCATCCAGAACGTCTTCGAATTCTCGCGCGGCCTGCCGCCCGACCAGACGGTGGCGCTCATCAACGTCGGTGCCAGCCTCTCCACGCTCAACATCGTGGCGCGCGGCGTATCGACCTTCACGCGCGACATCGCCAACGGCGGTAACCTCATCAGCGACGAAATTCGCAAGCGGCTCGGGATCAGCTTCGAGCAAGCAGAGGACTTCAAGTGCGGCCGCTCCGAAGCCGGGGCGCCGCCCTTCCAGGTGGCACAGGTCATGGAGAGCGTCATCGACTCCATCGCCGGCGAGATCCAGCGTTCGCTCGATTTCTTCATGGCGACCAGCGGCGAGGCGGAGATCGCGCGCATTTTTTTGATGGGCGGCACGGCTCGCATCGCGCTTTTGCCGCAGGCCATCGAGCGCCGCGCTCGGGTAGCGGTGGAAGTCTTTTCGCCGCTCGAGAAGATCGGCGTCGATACCGCGTCCGTCGATCCCACCCTGCTCTCCGCGGTGAGCTCGCAGCTCGCGGTCGCGCTCGGCCTGGCCATGCGCAAAGACAAGGAGAAGCGCTCTTGATCCGCGTCAACCTTCTACCGCAAAAACGCGAGGTCAAGCGAACCGCGGAAGCCAACCAAGGGTGGCTCCTCGTCGTGCTGGGAGCAGTGGTGGTCGAGATCATCGGTCTCGTCCTGTTCCATCAAGTGAAGCGCGAGGAGCTCGCCCGCCAGATGCGCACCAACGCCGAGCTCTCCAGCCAGATCGAGCAAATCAAGAAAGCGGTCGCCAATCACGCCGAGATCAAGGCGCAGCTCGAGGTGCTTCGGGCTCGCGAAGACGCCATCTCCAAGTTGCAGCAGGCGCGCACCGGCCCCACGGCGGTGCTGCTCGAGTTCGCTCGGGTATTGACCGATGGGCGCGGCCCCAGCGTCGACCCCGATGTGCTGGCTCAGCTGCGGCGCGACAATCCGACCTCGGTTTACAACCCTTCCTGGGACCCCAAACGCCTCTGGCTGACGAGCCTCGCCGAGACGGAACGCGTGATCAAGGTCGAGGGGCTGGCCCGCGACGGCGACGACGTCTCCGAGCTCGCGCGACGGCTAGGTCTCTCCGTCTATTTCGCCGACGTCAGACTGCTGCCGGCCGCCAGGACCACCGACGCCGACAGCAAGCTCGACGTGATCCAATTCCAGCTCCAGGCCAAGGCGAGATACTGACGTGGCGCAAAACCCCATCATGGCCCGCTACCCCCGTCTCACCAAAGGCGGCGTGGGGGTGCTGCTCACCGTGCTCGTCGCGGTGGCGTATTTCGTCCTGTTCTATGACGAGATCTCCGATTCCATCGCCAGACAGAAGCGGGACGAGCAGACGTTTCGGTCCGACCTCGCCCGCGTGAAGCAGGCAGAGTTCGAGTACCACAAGGACCTCGCCGAGCTCACCGACCGGCAACAGCGCCAGCGCGATCTCAACAAGATCCTGCCCGAGACCACCGAATACCCCGCGTTCCTCTCGGCGCTGCAAGGCGTGGCCAATATCTCCGGCGTGGCGCTCCAGGCTTGGACCCCGCAGGAAGAGGTGTTGCAGAAATTCTTCGCGCGCGTCCCCATGCGCCTCACGTTGCAGGGCAAGTTCCACCAGGTGGCGAAGTTCTTCTACGGCGTTGGGCAGCTCGACCGCATCATCAATGTCGAGAACATCTCCTTGAGCCAGCCCAAGACGCAGAACGACGAGCTCCTTTTGAAAGTCGATTGCCTCGCAACCGCGTTTCATACCCTCGGTACCCCTGCACCCAAGCCGGGGGCGGGCGTGGCACCACCTCCACCCGGGGCCAAGCAATGACGGCGCTGCCCCCTCCCCGCCGCTCGTGGCGCGTGGCGCTCCTTTTGGCGACCGTGCCCATCGCGGTGGGCTCCTTCCTGGCGTGCTCGAGCAACCCACCGGCGACAGCCGTCTCCGCCGATGCCGGTGCCGTTCCCGCCATCCCGGTGCGAGGCCCTGCTGCAACCGCGATGCCGACCTCGTCGGTGGCGATGCCCAAAGTCGAATTCCACGAGGATGACTTCGCCGAGACTGATCACAGCCGCGATCCGTTCCGCTCCTTCGCCAAGCTCTTTTCGGAACAGGGCAAGATGCGGGTGAAGTCGCAGCGTCAGGTGCTTCTCGACCACTACGCCGTCGACGATCTCAAGCTCATCGGTCTGGTCACCAACACCGACACGCCGCGAGCCATGCTGGTCGACCCCACCGGACGAGGGTGGGTGGTGACCAAGGGTCAGTTCATCTGCCGCCCGGAGATCGTCCACGCGGCAGGCCCCGGCGGCATCGACTACGAGCTCAATTGGAAGATCGACCGCATCCGCGAGGGGGACCTCGTCCTGGTGCGGGAGGATCCGGGCCACAGCGACGTCCCAGCGGCAACGCGTGTCATCTCGCTTCGCGTGCCCGAAGCCGAGAGCTCCCCTCAATAAGCGCTTTCTTGGTTTACAGGGAGACGGGGAGGCGGGGAGACTTTCTTGGGGTGGGCACAGGTTCTGAAAACAAAACCTCCCAGCTCCCCGCCTCCCTGTGAATCTTCCGGGGCGTCGCCGCCGCCGATCCCCGCTGTTTTTCTTTGCCACGAATTTGTTCGTGCGCTTGCCGGGCAGATACGCTCCCCCCTTGAACGGCATGGTGCGGATGAAAGCGCAAATGACAAGATGGCTCGGCAGCGTCGTGCTCGGGCTCTTCGCGACAGCGCTGGGGGCGGCGCCGGCTGAGGCGGCAGGACTCAACCACGTGGCCGGTGTGAAAGCCGCTCCGCGACCGTCCTCGGGGGGCTCACCCAGTACCGACGTCACCATCGCCACCTCGGAGACGCCGCGTTACGCGGCCCAGCTCTTCGACGGCGGGAAGCGCCTGGTGATCGACATCGCTTCGGCTGATCTGACGGTCGTCGATGCTGAGGCCGCGATTCGCACGCGCACCGGCATCGTGGGCAGCGTCGAGACCGAGGCGTTGCATGACGCCAAAGGGTCCGGTGTCAGGGTCACCATCCATTTGACCGAACCCGCGACCTACCGCATTCGTCCCCAGGCGGATTCGCTCCTCGTAGCGCTGGCGCCCGATACCGACCGCGCTGCCGCTGTTTCCGCCGCTCTGCCGCCTGCCGCTTCCTCCGCGCCCGGAGTGCTCAGCGTGCGTGACGTCCGCTTCGTTCACAGCAAGCTGGCCGACACCGTGACCATCGAGCTCTCGAGCGCCAGCGCATTCACCTCCTCGCAGGTCGCGCTCGGCAAGTCGCGCCTCGAGATCAAAGGCGCTGCGCTTCCCAAGGAGCTCGAACGCACACTCGATCTTTCGGGTGTGAGCAAGCGCGTGCGGTCCGTCTCGGCTTTCAAGCGCGGCGACAAGGTGACCCTCGAGGCGGAGGGGGCCGATGACGTCGTGGCTCGCGCCGTCGCCGAAGGCAGCTCCCTCGTGTGGACCTTCGTGCGACCGAGCGATGCTCCCTCCACCGAAACCGGCGTCGGCCCCGATGGCGGCGCCGCGCGCAGGACGCGTACCGTGGGGCGGGAGCCCGGCATGGCCGGCATTCCCACCGTCCAAACCTCGTGGAACGGCGGCGGCGAAGCCGTCGTGCGGCCGCACACCGGCGACGCCCTGACCGAGACGCGCAGCGGACCGGGCGAGGCTGGCGCTTACATGCCAGCCATGGCCGCACAAGCCGGCCGATACACCGGGCGGCGCATCGACCTCGATCTCAAGGACGCCGATATCCACAACGTGCTGCGCCTGCTGGCCGACGTCGGGCGCGTCAACGTCGTCACGTCCGACAACGTGACGGGCAGCGTCACCATCCGCATGCGCAACGTCCCCTGGGATCAAGCGCTCGACGTCGTCTTGCAGTCCAAGAACCTCGGCATGGTGCGCACGGGCAACCTCTTGCGTGTCGCGCCGCTCGCCGATCTCGAAAAAGAGCGGGAGATGGCGATCGCTCGCCGCAAACAGGAGCTCGAGCTCGCGCCGGTAGAAACGCGCCTCGTGCCCGTCTCCTATGCGAGCGCCAACGAGATCCAGGTTCGCGCGCGCGAAATGCTCTCTCCCCGCGGCTCGATCGCGGTCGACGACCGCACCAACGTCCTCATCGTGCGCGACGTGGGGGCCACCTTGAACCAGATCGAGGAGCTGGTGCGATCGCTCGATACGCAGACGCCGCAAGTCTTGGTCGAGGCGCGTATCGTCGAGGCAACGAGCCGCTATTTACGGGACGTCGGCATCCAGTGGGGCGGCGACGCCACGTTCTCGCCGGCCACCGGCAACCCGACGGGGCTCGCATTTCCCTCGGCGATCGGCGTGGCGGGCGGCGCGACCGACACCCAAACGCCCACTGCGGGCATGTCCCCCTTCGACCGAACGGTCGCCAACCCGAACTTCGCCATCAATCTTCCCGCTGCCGTCGGTACCGGCGCCGGTGGTGCCCTCGGGCTCACGCTGGGATCGATCAACAACGCCATCAATCTCGGTGTCCGCCTTTCTGCCGCCGAGTCGTCGGGGATGGTCCGCATCATCTCGAGTCCGCGCATCCTCACCATGGACAACAAGGACGCGCGCATCAGCCAGGGTACGTTGATCCCTTTCGCGCAGGTCAGCGCGCAGGGCGTCCAGACGACGTTCCAAGAGGCGAAGCTGCAGCTCCTCGTGCGGCCCCACGTCACCGCCGAGGGGAGCGTCTCCATGCACGTCAAGGTCAACCGCGACGAACCCGACTTCAACCAGACGTCGGCTCGCGGCGATCCGACCATCTTGAAGCGCGAAGCCGAGACGGATCTCCTCATCATGGACGGGCACACCGCCGTCATTGGCGGCATCTATACCCGCAACACCGGTCGCAACCTGGATCAGGTTCCGTTCTTCGGCGACATTCCCATCATCGGTCTGCTGTTCCAGCATCGGAAGGCATCCGACTCGCGCGGCGAGCTCGTCATCTTCCTCACCCCGCGCATCGTGAACCGCGCCGAGGCTCTCGGACGCTGAGGGAGACTCGAACGAAGGGCCGACCATGCACCACGCACGATTCCTCGCCGCCGTTTTGAGTCTGAACGCCTCCGGAGCCATGCTGCTCGGAGGGCCACTGCTGACGGGCGAGGGCCAAGCGATCGCGGCCGCGCGCCGCACGGTGAAGGCCCCGAGCGCACGCGCCGCCCGAGCACGACGGTCGAGTGACTCGGCCTCGGCCGTCAGACGCACGAGTGACGCGGCGAGGGATGGCGCTGCCGCCACGACCGCCCCCGATGCACGCGGCTCGGGCAAGGACGCGTCGCGTCGCGAGCGCGACACCGTGCCGGAGAAAAATGCGGCGACGAGAGGCGTCGAAAAGCCAGGAGCGAAAAATCCGCCCGAGAGCGCGTCGAGCACGAAATCGACGGCGGAAGCCGTCAAGCCGACGCCGGAAAATGGAGCGAGCCGAAACGCCGAAGCGCGACCGAGTGCGGCAAAACCGCCCAGCGAAGCGATCGCGAACCAGCGGGTGTTGGCCGAAAGGCTCGCCAATGAGTCGGCTGCGGGCGACGGGTCGGACGCGTCACGCGCCGCCGTCGATCCGGCCGCGGTGCCCACCTTTCGTCGCGATCTCGCCCCTTCGTCCACCGCGGCGTCCATCGCCCGACCGGTGGCCGTCACGCTGGAGGGGCCGGTGTTCGACGGCGGCGACGTCCCGCGCGCAGGAGCTGCGCTCGACCGCATGAAAAGTGCGTTCGTCCGCTGCGCGTCGATCGAGAGCGCCCTGGCGAAAAACGAAGCGTCGATTGACCTGCGCTTCCTGGTTCGTTCTCCGGGAAGAGCCGAAGGGGTCGACGTCGACAAGGCGCGAGGTGTGTCGGCGGATGTCGTCAGATGTATGACGTCCGTGTTGGCGCGAAGCTACATCGGCGCTCCATCGGACGACCCCGTCGGCGTGGCTGTTACGGTGCGCTTGAGAAAAGACTAGCCGCCGCTCCTTGACGACGTTATTCGAAAAAAGCTAATTTATAGAGTTACTTCGCTTCTTCAGCGTATTTACTCCGATCCACCTTGGGCAACGTGAACCTCGGCGGGAGCGAGCGCTCAGAAACTATCTGCAACCATGGGGTCCAGATCCGCATCGTGGCCGCATTGCGGATTGAAGGAGGCGAGCCTTGTTGCAGGAGGAGATGAGCCGAGCCGTTGGCGTGGGATAAGGGACGCCCGTACGTGACCGAATCCGAAGAGAAGACGAGGGTTACTGCGGTCGTTCAGCCCCCACGCGGTAGCTCGCTGGCAGGCAAGAAGAACGATTGCCTCGTCGTCATCTACACCAAAGAGCCGACGCTTCTCGGCAAACGCTTCGTGCTCGAGCACAGCCCGATGCGCATCGGTCGCGGCGCGGACAACCACATCATCCTCGACGGCGACTCGGTGTCGCGCCGGCATGCGCATCTCGAGCAACACGGCGATGGCTGGGTCGTCGTCGACGACGGCTCGACCAACGGCACTTACATCAACGACGAACAGATCGATCGTCAAGCGACGCTCGCCAACGGCGACCGGGTCAAGCTCGGCCCCACCATCTTCAAGTTTCTGACGGGCACCGACGTCGAGAGCCAGTACCACGAAGAGATCTATCGGATGACGATCATCGATGGACTCACCCAGGTGCACAACAAGCGGCACCTCTACGAGTCCCTCGAACGCGAGATCCTGCGCGCACGCCGCCACGCGCGCGAGCTCAGCTTCCTCATGTTCGATCTCGATCACTTCAAGAAGATCAACGACGTCCACGGTCACCTGGCGGGAGACTTCGTCCTCAAGGAGTTGGCGAGAGTCGTGATGAGCCGCATCCGGCGCGACGAGATTTTCGCGCGGTACGGCGGCGAAGAGTTCGCCATCGTCTTGCCGGAAACGGACCTGGCTGGCGCAGCGGCGTTGGCCGAGAGCATCCGCGAGAAGATCCAGGAGCACAGCTTCGTCTTCCAGAACGACCAGATCTGGGTGACGATCAGCGTCGGCGTTGCCGCGCTCGAAGAGGCCGACAAGAGCTCGACCGACTTGGTCAAGCGCGCCGACGAGCGGCTTTTCGAAGCGAAGCGCGCCGGGCGTAACCGCGTTTTTTGAGACGAGGGCCCCTCGACCTTTGGGGCTAGCGGGAGTTTCGCCCGCGCACCAAGTCCAGCTTGAGCGCGCGGGCCGGGTTTCCCAGCGCGAGGGAGAAGGGGGGGACCTCTCCGGACACGACGCTGCCGGCCGAGACGACGGAGCCATTTCCGACGATGGCTCCCGGCTGGATGGTCGCTCCGTGAGCGATCCACACGTCGTCGCCGATGACGATCGGAGCTTGCCCGTCGGCCGTGTGATCGCAGATCGTCACCATCGAGCCGATCATGCAGCGGCTGCCGATCTTCACCTGCCGGTGAGCTTCGATCGACCCGCCGTAGTTGAATCCCGACTGGGCGCCGATCGAGAGCTCGCCTCCCGCGAAGCATTTGATCTCGGTCGGGATCATGCCGCCCAGAAAGAACACCCGCGCGCCGAGGGTCACTTCCCCCTCCGCCACCACGTGCACCGGGCCGTAGGCATAGACGGCTTCTCCCGATCTGCATCCTCGAAAGAGCGCCAGCGCGCGCAGCCGGGCCATCGCTTGCAACCGCAAGGGAGGGCGTCGGTTGGAGCGCACGCGATCGAAGACAAAACGCGCGTCGCGGTTGAGACGACCGAAGAGACTCACTTGTCGCTCCGGTCCAAGGGTTCGCTCGGATCACCGCTGTCGGGCTCGGGCAGAGGACGGAGGACGGCGGGAACCCCGCTCGCCAGCGAGTGTGGGGGCACGCGTCGCGTGATGACGGAGCCGGATACGACGCGGGTGCCGCGTCCCACATGCGCACCGGGAAGCAGGATCGAACGTGGGCCGAGCTTGACGTCGTCCTCGATCACCACCGCAACGGACCGAGGTCGCTCGCTTCGGTTGCCGGCGACCGAATGAAAATGGTTGTCGATGATTTTCGAAAATCTTCCGATGATGCAACGGACACCGATGGTGATCGCCTCCTGGGCCTCGATCGAGGTCCCTCCGCCGATGTACACGTCGTCGCCGATGGAGATGACGGCGCCGGGGCCGACGTGCAGCTCGATGGGCGCAGTCGCGGCATCGAATACGACCCTGTCACCGATCTCGAGTCGACCCGGGCCGTGGATCCAGAGCCGCCCGCGGACGCTCACGTCCCGTCCAACTCGCGCTCGGAGCCGCAGGCGGTACGCCCGGACCAGGCACCAAACGTCAGCCAGGGTCGACATCGCCCACGCTTACGATCGGGCTCGGCGGATCAAAGCTTGGCCGGCCACGAGCGGCGGAACTGCTCCCGGGACGAAGCGGCGTTTCATGGTGCGGGTCGTGGGACTGGTCAGCTTTTCTTGCGCGCAACGAAGTGCGCAATCTTTCCGATGGAGTCGAGGTTCTCCGGAGTCATCTCCTCGTCCGCGACCGTGATCCCGATTTCGCCTTCCAGAAACGCGATGATCTCGAGAACCCCCGTCGAGTCGACGATCCCGCTGTCGAGCAGCGAAGTATCGGCCGTGAGCACACCGGCATCGGCGACGTAGAAGTTCGTGGTGATGAACTGTCGGACACGCCCCTCCATCTCCATTTATTTTCCTTTCAGCGTACCAGCGATGACGCGGGCATGTCCAGACGGGTCCTCGAGCGAACGCACCGACTCGTAGACGCGGGCGCGCTCGAAAAGGAGCAAAACCTGCCGCGCCTGACCGTCTCCAACTTCGAAGAGCAGACAGCCGCCGGGTTTCAGGAAGGGCGTCGCTTCCTTCAGCACGCGCTGATGGATGGTGAGCCCGTACGGACCTCCGTCGAACGCTTCGCGCGGCTCGTGCTCGAGGAGAGTGGCGCGATCCTTGGCCAGTCTCCCGCTCGAAATGTAGGGAGGATTGCATACCACCACGTCGACGGTTTCCTCGAGACCGAGGCCGGCGAGCGGAGCGAACAGGTCACCTTGCTCGACGCGCACGCGGGCCGCGAGCCCGAGGTGCTCCACGTTGCGGCGGGCTGTCTCGACGCAACCGCTCGTCAGGTCAGAGGCCCACACGCGTGCCTCCGGCACGAGCGACGCGATGGCGCACGCGAGATTGCCCGATCCACAGCACATGTCGATCGCGCGCGGCCCGTCGCCGGAAGCGGCGCCCTGTCGCTCGCGCAGCGCGGCGATGGCGGCTGCCCCGAGCAGCTCGGTCTCACTGCGCGGTACCAGGGTATCGGGACCCACGAGGAGCTCGACGCCCATGAAGATCGTGCGGCCGCTTCGCAGCACCGCTTGGATGGCCGAAGGGACGTCGTCGCTCACGAGAGTCCCGTCTTCTTGATCTTGCCGGTCATCGTCTTGGGAAGCTCTGCGACGAATTCGATGTGTTTGGGGACCATGAAGTTTTCGAGCCGACCTTGGCATTCGCGCAACAGGGCTCGCTCGGAAATGGCTGCGCCCTGCTCGAGAACGACGAAGGCCTTGATCGCTTGGCCCAAGAGCTCGTCGGGGACGCCGATCACGGCGACCTCCTTGACGCCCTCGATGTTCACGATGGCGCTTTCGACTTCCTTCGGTGCGACTTTCTCGCCGCGCGATTTGATGATGTCGTCACTACGGCCGACGAAGTAGAGATAGCCATCGTCGTCGAGCTTGCAGAGATCACCGGTATAGAGGACCATTTCGCCGGGCAGGGGACCGGGCCGCAGCTTTTGGGCGGTCTCTTCCGGTTTTTCCCAGTAGCCGCGCATCACGGTGGCTCCGCGGATGACCAGCTGTCCCACTTCCCCGGCGCCGAGCCGCTGACCATCTTCTCCGACGATCCACAGCTCGGTGTTGGGGATGGCGATCCCGACGCTGGTCGGTTTGCGCTCGATGTCCTCGGGCGGCAGGTACGTGCAGCGCTTGCACTCGGTGAGCCCGTACATCGAGAAGACCTGCGCCTGGGGAAAGATCTCCCTCAGTACGTGGATGTGCTTGACCGAAAGCGCGGCGGCGGTGTTGGTGACGTAGCGGATGCTGGAGAAGTCGTACTTCACCGTCCTTCTCTCGGCGAGGATGGCGAAGATGGTCGGCACGCCGGGAAAGCCGGTGACGCGCTCCTCGACGACGCGCCCCAGCACGTCGGCGGGATAGGTGAACGACCTCTCCAAGAGAAGGCGCGCCCCCATGCGAAACGCCATGATCATCTGGTAAAGGCCGTAGTCGAAGGCGAGGGGGAGCACGCCCAGGATGACGTCGTCCTCCACGTTACGGAGGTAGGTCGTGATCGAGGTGGCGGCGGTGAGCATGTTGCGATGGGTCAACATGACCCCCTTGGGATCCCCCGTGCTGCCCGAGGTGTAGATCAGTGCCGCCAGATCGACGTCGATCGATCGCCGCGGCGGAGGCTCGTCCCGGCGCTCGCCTTCCAGCGCGGTTTCGAAGGCGACCACGCCGGGCAGTCCCGCCAGAAGCTTGTCGTCGATGGGGCCGGAGACGACGACGGTGCGCAGGTGAGGGGCCTTGGCGGCGCCCGGCGCGAACGCTGCGCCGAGGTGCGCGTCGGTGATGAGCGCGGTGGCCCGGCAATCGTTGAGAAGATAGGCGAGCTTGTCGGCCTTGGTGAGCGGATTCACCAGCGAGACCACGGCGTTCGCTTTCAACACGCCCCAGAAAGCGATCACGGTTTCCAACGTGTTGTCCCCGAAAATGACGACGCGGTCGCCTCGGCCCACGCCGCGGCGGACGAGTGCGTGCGCGAGGGCATTGCTGCGCGCGTCGATCTCGGAATAAGAAAGGCGCTGCTTCTGGCAAACGAGCGCGATCTTGTCCGGCAATCGGCGCGCCGATTGGAGGAGGTAGTCGTGCAAAAGCGGGACTCCGTTCATGTACCCTCCGTGTCCTTTTCGATGAGCGTGCCGAGGTTCGGCAGGCCGGCGTCCACCGGCTGTCGGATGAGACCATCGACCAGGAGTTGCGTGGAAAGGACGCCGACGACGGCCATGTTGTCGGCATTGGAAAACTGAGCGTCGCCCTTCTTGCTACGGCACTTGTCCCATAGCTGGCCCACGGTGGCAGGATCGAAGATTCCCGCCGCGGTGATGGCGGTGGCGCTCATCATTTCGTCGACGTACGAGGGGCGCCCTGCATCGACGAAAGAAAGGGCGTCCGGTGCGCGGTAGGGCTGCTTGGTCCGGGCGATGATCGCCTCGGGAATCATCCCCTGTGCGGCCCGCTTGAGGACGTGCTTTTCGTCGAGCACGCGCAACTTGTACTGAGGTGGAAGCGAGTTGGCGAGGGCGATGACCTCGGGATCGAGGAATGGAAAGCGGCCTTCCACGGAATTGGCCATGAGCATGCGGTCCCCCTGGGCCGATAGAAGATAACCCGAGAGCAGCGTTCGTATCTCGAGATACTGATCCTGGGCGAGATGCGTCCAACGCGAGAACTCGGGGGGCAGGCTGTGCAAGAGCTCGGCGCGCGCGTCGCGTTTCTCGACGGCGTGGCGCACGTCCACCGACAGCAGTCGCATGAGGGAGCTCGTTCCCTGCCAGCGAAGGTCATGGGAAAAGCCGGGGAGGAGCGCGCCGGCGAGGTTTCGCCCGAAGAACTGGCGCGCGATCGTGCGCTGAGATACGGGGGATCGCGCCAGGTAAGGATAGAGGCGATCGATCAGTCGATGCCGGCAGACGGAATCGGGTTGTCGCGCCCAGAACCGGCGGACCTTCGCCTCGCGAAAGATGTCGTAGCCGGCGAACATCTCGTCGGCCCCTTCTCCGGTCAGCACGACCTTGATTCCGGCGCTCCGAACGAGGCGCGACAGGAGCAAGAGGGGCGTGGGGGCGGTGCGCAGGATGGGCCGTTCGGCCTGCGTCACGACCTCGGGGAAGGCTGCTGCGATGTCGCGGCGTGAAACCACGATCTCGCGGTGATCGCTGCCGATGGCCGCGGCCATGAGGCGCTGGTGCGGCGTCTCGTCGTACTCGGCGTCCTCGAAGCGCAGGGAGAAAGTGCAGAATCCGGCGCCCTTGGCGAAAAGGCCGAGGGCGGCGACCATCGAGCTGTCCAGACCTCCCGACAGGTAACTCCCTACCGGCACGTCAGCGCGGAGCATGCGGAGGCGCGTGGCACGCGCCAGGGCAGCGCGGACCTCCACGACGGCCTCCTCCAAGCTACCGTGGAACGCGCCACGGTCGCCTTCGGGATAGCGTGGGTGCCAAAAGGTGTGTTCCGTGACGCCATCTGGCGCATAGGTGCGCACGTGCCCGGGGCGCAGCTCTTCGACCCCCGCGAACACCGTCTGCGGGGCAACGGCGGTCCAAAATGTAAAGAGCTGCCCGAGGCCGACGGGGTCGATGGCGCGGGGCAGCGCCGGATCGGCGGCGAAGATCGCCTTCACCTCGCTCGAAAAATAGAGCGACCCCCCGTGCTCCATCAGATAGAGCGGGCAGATGCCGAGCGGATCGCGAGCGAGGGCAAGCGATTTTCGCTTTTCGTCCCAGAGCGCCAGCGCAAACTGGCCGTTGAAGCGACGGAACGCATCGTCCCCCCATTCTTCGTACGCATGCACGACGACTTCGGTATCGCTCTGCGTCCGAAACCGATGCCCGAGGGTAGAGAGCTGCTCACGCAGCTCGACGTAGTTGAAGACCTCGCCGTTGAAGACGATAAAGAGGGTTCCATCTTCGTTGGAAAGCGGTTGCTGGCCAGACACGAGATCGACGATGGAAAGGCGCGCGTGCGCGAGTCCGGCGCGCCGATTTCGGTAAACTCCGAACTCGTCGGGACCGCGGTGGCGCAGGCTGCCGGCCATCCGCGCCAATGTCTCGCGGGAAGGAGCGGGGGCGCCGTCCGACCGCGCGACGATGCCAGCGATGCCGCACATGCCTAGACGCTCTCGGCGGGCTCGATGAGCAGTGGACGCATGTGGAGATAGCGGCTGGCGCGCCGCTTCGCCTCGATGTCGCGATAGACACGCTCTACCTGGAGCGCGGTGAGTCCGACGACCGGTGCTACCTCCTCCGCCGGCACGCCATGGTTCACCGCGTAGAGGCAGAGATCCATACGGTCGTAGGGGAGCGAAAAGAAGAACTCCTCCTGTGTCTGCGGCATCGAATAGGTGTCGGTGGTCGGCGGGCGGATCCGGATCTCCTCGGGGATCCCGAGGTACTCGGCGAGGGCATACACCTGCGTCTTGTAGAGGTGGGCGATGGGCTTCACGTCGGCGGCGCCGTCCCCTTGCTTGACGAAGAATCCCTGATCGTATTCGAGCCGGTTCGGTGTCCCCGCCACCGCATAGTGGAGACGATCGGCGTGGTAATATTCCATCATCTTGCGCACGCGCTGTTTGAAATTCGTCGCGGCGACGAGCTGTAGGTACGCCGACAGCGGAGGTCGAGCGGTCTTCTGCTCGCCCGCCGGACTCTGGACGGTGAGCTGAGAGACGTTCAGCCTATCTCCCTCGATGATGGATGGCAGCGTCACCTTGCATTTCCAGCCGTCGCCGTACTCGGGATAGACGGTTCGGATCGCCTCGACTTGGCGCTCATAGCAGCCCGCCGCCGCCACCGTCGCGCCGATGTCTTCGAGGACCGTCTTGATCCCGATGGCCTCGGCGACCGTGCGCCCGAGGACAAGGGAGTCGCCGGACGAGTCACGCTCGGGCATGAAGATACCGAGCACCTTCTCTTTGCCCAGGCTGCGCGCCGCCAGCGCGGCGACCACCGAGCTATCGATCCCCCCCGAGAGGCCGACCACGATGCCCCGGCGCCGAAGGTGGCCGAGCACTTGTTCGCGCAGCGTTTCTTCGACCTTCTTGGTCACTGCCGCCGGATCTATCGAAAGGACGTTCTTGGAGAACATTTTCCCCCCTTGCCGAAGCCCTCAGATTAACCGATCCTGCCTCGCACGAGTCTGTCAGTTCTTCGCCATACCCGTCACGATCGGCCAGGTCAGTGAGGGGCCATGTAAGATGCGGATGCATCGCCGCTTGATACGCCGTGCGATTGGGCAGCGCGCGCAGCGCGTTTTTCACCGCGTCGACCAGCAGCTGCGACTGGTTCCACGCCGCGGGCAGCACGAGGACTTGCGCAGCGACGTAGTCACGCGCGAGCGCTTCGTGCGCAGTCGGATGCGCGGCGGCTGTCTCGGAGATGACAATGGACATCGAGCACCTCCTGCGGACGTTTTCGGCTCGCGAAGCGCGAGGATACACCCGAGTTCTCGGGGCCGGAATTTGATTTCGGGCTGACGGAGCGGCTAGATTCGTAGGATGGCCCCCACATTTCTTCGCGATGCTTCGCTCCTCAACGCGACGTTCGTCGCCCTGCTCGTGGTGGTCGCCTCTGGCGCCTGTTCCAGCGACGACACGGCGCCTGCCAAGCTCGCCGAAGGCTGTGTCATCAACACCGACTGCAACGCGCCCCTCGTCTGCGCGTTTCGCCGCTGCCACAACGCTTGCACGACCTCGCGCGATTGCCAGGCCGGGCAAAGGTGCGTGGCGAGCGATCGCCCTTACAACGTGTGCCAGCTCGATGTCGAGCGTGATTGTCAATACAACAGCCAATGCGCGATAGGCCAGGTATGCGGCGTCGACGCGCACTGCCGCGACCTGTGCGCTGCCGATCGCGACTGCATTCCCGGCCAGCTCTGCGTCTCGGGCACCTGCGCGGACCTGAACGAGCTCGTCAACGGCACGCTTCCCACTGCTCCGAGCGATGCCGGTCCGGCGAACGGTCAGCCCTGCGTCTATACCTCGGAGTGCCCCAGCCCCTTCGTCTGTCGAGGGGGACTGTGCGCCCCCGAATGTCTCAACGCGGTCGACTGCGCAGGCGGCAAAGCCTGCGTCGATCGGCGCTGCGTCGACTCTGTCTGCGCCGGGGTCGACGCCGGCAGCGGCATGGCCTGCACCTACAGCTCGAGCTGCCCCTCGCCGCTCGTCTGTCGCGGCGGCGCATGCGCGTGCGAATGCGTTGCCAGCGCAGACTGCGCGGACGGCCTGGCCTGCGTCGATCATCGCTGTCGGAGCGGCACCCAGATCGGCGTGGCGGGGGGCGTGGTCCGTTCGCCCGACGGTGTGCTCGAGCTCGTCATTCGCCCCAACGCGCTCTCGTCGGGCGTGAGCT
>Ga0193706_1000295_pt1 | contig 31084 bp, 22 predicted proteins | sample U3c1metaG_FD_160130 | JGI IMG/M metagenome (GOLD analysis project Ga0193706, IMG submission 160130) | Soil microbial communities from a riparian zone of the East river system, Colorado, United States - U3c1 | ecosystem: Environmental > Terrestrial > Soil > Riparian zone | place: USA: East River... | reverse complement strand
GATCTTGAAAGTCCGGCCCGCCGCAACCTCGACGTAGGTCAGGCCGGGGGGAAGCGGGAGAACGTTGCACTGGCCGTACGAGTTCTCTCCCCAGGTCACGACGCTCCCATCGCTGCGCAATGCCACCACGTGGTGTTGCTGACCGCCGGTGACCTGGAGGTAGGAAATGCCGGCCGGCAATGCTGGGACATTGCACTGGCTAAACGAGTTGGATCCCCATGAGACCCACGAGCCATCGCTGCGCCGCGCGATCCCGTAAGCGCCCCCGGCCTCGATGTCGACGTAGGTGAGCCCGACCGGTAGCGGCGGCACGTTGCTCGGGGAATTTGCCCCCCACGCAAGCGCCGAACCATCGCTTCGCCTGGCTACGGTTTGAAAGCCGCCGGCTTCGACAGCGACATACGTCAGGCCTGCCGGAAGAGCTGGGACAGTGCATTGGCCTTGGGAGTTGTTGCCCCACGCAACGACCGAACCGTCGCTTCTCCTCGCCACGCTGTGATAGTCGCCCGCCGCGATCTCGACATATTGCAGACCAGCAGGAAGCGCAGGCACATTGCACTGGCCCTCGGCGTTGCGTCCCCACGCAACCACCGATCCGTCACTACGGCGAGCGACGGCATGGTTGGCACCTGCTGCGATCTCGACATAGGTAATGCCAGGGGGCAGCGCAAGCACGTTGCCTTGGCCTTCCCCGGAGTCTCCAAAGACCACGGCCGACCCGTCGCTCCGTCGTGCCATGGTGAACCACAAGCCCGCCGCGATCTCGACGTACGTCACACCTGGCGGAAGCGCGGGAGCGTTGCACTGGCCGATCAGGTTTTGCCCCCAGGCGACAATCGAGCCGTCGCTGCGCAGCGCAACACTGTGCTCACCGCCTGCCGCGAGCTGGACGTAGGGCAGAAATGGGGAAGCGGGCACTGTGCACTCACCGGTATGATTGTTTCCGAAGGCCACGACCGAGCCGTCGGCGCGTCTCGCGAGGGTGTGGGCCCCACCTGCCTTCATTTCGACGAACGCCTCGTCGTTCCAGCGGCTGTCGAACACCTGCGCTCCCCGGCCCACGACGATCGCCTGCGCCGCCGTTTCGTCAGTCAGACCAGCGAGCGCGAGGACGACGCACAACCACGAGCAGAACGAATTCCGGATCATGAGCGGCTCCTCTCGGTTTCTGCCTTCGATCTTGTCTATCGCGACTCGCACATGCGACGCGCAAATGCGAGATGAGCCATCCGAGGCCCTCCCGCGTCGACGACTGCCTCGTCGCGGAAAATGCTAGCAGGTTGGTACGGATTCAGGTGAATTCGTCCGGAGTCGTGATGGCATCCCCGGCGCCGCGTGCGCGGCGCCGGGGATGCCCTCACGACTTCGGACGAATTCACCTGACTCCGTACGTGGGACTTCAGGATTCCGAGCGCGCCGAGTGCCGCAAATACATCACGAAAATCACGACGCCCACGAATCCGAGCAGGGCGCCGAGATACAGCTCTTTTCCCCCGCCGAGCAGGCTCTTGGCCATTCCGGAGGAAGGCGTCTCGATCAATTCCATCGAGCGCGCGAGGACGTAGGGCAGGGTGTAGGGCTTGCCGTGCTTCCCTTCGTAGGAAACCGTGCGGTAGAAGACGCCGCAGACTTCCATCGTGTCGGCGAGATTCTTGTACGAAGGTGGATCGCCGATCAGATCGCAGGCGATCACGTGGTCGGCGTCGAGCTCCATGAACGCGCGCTCGATTTTTTTTTGCACGCCGATCGGCGCGCTGAGCGGAATCGCCTTCTTGTTGGCCACGTAGCCGCGCACGCGCACCCATTTCCCGCGCAGTGAATCGGGATCGGCCAGGGCCTGGGCGAAATCGAGATCGATCGGATGCAGGGCTTCGATGTCCGGTGGCTTCACATCGAGCAGGGCGGCGACCAGCTCGCGATACCCCGGCGTCTCGGCAAAGTCCGTCCCATCGGCCGAGTCCTTCCCGAGGCCCTGGAAGACCTTCGCCACGCGCTCCGCGGCGGGGACCGGCCGATCCTGCGCATGGGCCAGCCCGGCGAGGATCAGGGCACAGATCGAGAGCCACGGAAGACGCATGAGCGCGCATCTTAGCCTGCTATCCGCTACCAAGGCCCGCGTGCCGCTTGGTACACCCTGCGCGATGGATTCATCGCCGACGCCTCCGCTCGCGGAGTTCACGCTCAAGGCCGTCGTGGTCGGGATCGTGCTCGGCGTGGTCTTCGGCGCCGCGAATGCCTACCTCGGGCTCAAGGTCGGCATGACGGTGTCGGCTTCGATCCCCGCCGCCGTCATGGCGGTCGCGGTGTTCAAGACCTTGCGCGCGAAGAGCACGATCCTCGAAGCGAACATTTCCCAGACCATCGGCTCGGCATCGACCGCCCTCGCCACGGGCACGGTGTTCACGATCCCGGTTCTGTTCATGTGGGGCATCGTTCCCCCGCTGTGGCAGATCGCGAGCCTGTGCTTCCTCGGCGGAGTGCTCGGCCTCGCGGCGATGATTCCGCTGCGGCGTCTTCTGATCGTGCAGGAGGACGCGACCCTGCCTTATCCCGAGGGTCGGGCCTGCGCGGAAGTCTTGCGCGCGACCGCGGGCGACTCGAGCGGCGCGAAGTGGATCTTCTACGGCATCGCGGTCGGAGCCGCGGTCAAGCTCGCGATCAGCATCGCGTTCCTGATGCCGGGAGAAGCCTCGTTCCTGGTCTCGCCGGATTACCTGCCGAAAGCTCAGCTCGCGATCGAGCTGTCGCCGTCGCTGCTCGCCGTCGGATTCATCCTCGGGTATCGCCAGGCCGCGGTGTGCGTCGCGGGCGGGTTGATCTCGGCGCTGGTGCTGACGCCGATGATCGCGTTCTTCGGCAAGGGATACACGTCGCCGATTCCGCCTGAGACCGTGAAGCTCGTCGCGGACATGGACGCGAATCAGATCTGGTCGCGCTACGTCAAGCTGATCGGAGCCGGCGCGGTCGCGACTGCTGGGATCCTGACGGTCGTGCGCAACCTGCCGAGCATGATCGGCGCGGTGCGCGCGGTCTTCGGCGGCATGAGCGGGGCCAAGCGCGCCGCCGCGAGCGATGCCCGCACCGATCGCGATCTTCCGGGCAGCTTCGTGATCGGCGCGATCGCCTTCGTGGTGCTCAGCGCCGGCTTGATTCCCGGCATTTTCGCCGGCGAGATGCACCTCCAGGCGCGGCTCGTGTGCGCCGCGGGCGTGGCGGTGTTCGGCGTGCTCTTCGTCACGGTCGCCGCGCGCATCGTCGGCATCGTCGGCGTGTCCTCGCAACCGACGTCGGGCATCACGCTGGTCACTTTGATCGGCGTCGCGTCGGTGTTCACGGCCATGGGCTGGACCGATTTGAACGCGCGCGCCGCTGTGTTGACGGTCGGAACGATCGTCGCCATCGCCGCGTCCAAGGCGGGCGACATCAGTCAGGACCTGAAGACCGGTTACCTGGTCGGCGCGACACCCGCGCGGCAGCAGTTCGGGCAGTTGCTCGGAGCTTCCGTCGCCTGCTGGGCCGTGGCCGCGACGATCCTGCAGCTCGGCCAGGCTTACACCTTCGGCGGCAAGGACCTGTCCGCGCCGCAGGCCACTTTGATGAAGACAATCATCGAAGGCGTGATGGCGCACAACCTGCCTTGGGACCTGGTGTTGTCGGGCGCGGGACTTTCGATCGGCGCGATGCTCTGCGGCGTGTCGGGGCTGGCCTTCGCGATCGGCGTGTACTTGCCGCTCGCCACGATGGCTCCGCTGTTCGTCGGCGGATGCGTGCGCGCGCTCACGCTGCGCGGCGGTTCCGTGCCCGAGGGCAAGAGCGACGTGGGCGTGCTCGCCGCTTCCGGCCTGGTCGCCGGCGAGGGTCTCGCCGGAGTCTTCGTCGCGGCCCTGGTCGGCAAGGGCTGGATCCCGAAGGCGTCGGAAGCCAAGACCAAACTCGAGGGCGACTCAGGCGAGTTGGCCGTGGTCGCGCTGATCCTCGCGCTCTGCGGCTTCCTGTATTACGCGGCGAAGAAGCGCTGAGGCCATCCGCGCTCAGAAGCGCAAGGTGTACGAGGCCTTGAAGGCCACCTGCTGCTCCACGGGGTGCAGCGAGTCCGTGTTCGCCTCGATCTGATTGAAGACCAGGAAGAATTCCTGCCCCGGCGTCAGGATCCAGCGCCAGCGCGAGTTCAAGCCGAACTCGTCGCTCTCCGAGTCCCATTGGAGGAAGTTGTTCCACGACAGGTCGGGCGTGAAATTGAAATTCAGGCGCAAGCGCGCGACCTGCGTCTCGACGTCGCCCGTGTCGAAGGAGATGTTGCTCTGCTCCCACTGCAGGCCAGCGTTGATCAAGGAGCTCGGCCGCAGATCCAGGGCCATCGACCAGCGCACGGAGTCGCCGCCCAGGAAACCGCCCGCGGTAACGGCAGCGACGAGCGACACGGGCCGCTTCAGCGAGCTCTCGAACTCGAGACGCAGGCCAGTGTCGTCGTAGGTGTCCGCCGGCACGGTCACCGAGGGCGTGATCGCGAAGGGCTGGTCGAGGACTTCGCGAGTCAGGTCGAGATCGAGGGCCAGCTCGTCGCCCGAATCGAATTCGACGCCGATCAGGGTCGCGGTGAAAGCGTTGGTCTCCACTTCGTCGTCGAGGTCGGTGAAGAGCTGATTCGTGATTCCGAAAGACAGCTGGCGCACTTCACCGCCGATGCGCGGATTGACGGAGAGCTGGCCGTCGTAGATCCGCACGCCGGTGCGCGGCACGAAGCCCAGCGCTGGATGGAAATTGTCGTCGATCTGCTTGGCGCCCAGATGCCAGCGCCACAGATCGTTCGGGTAGTTCACGCTGGCGCCGACAGCCGAGGAGTCGCCCGTGGAACCCTGCGTGTCCGTGTCGAGGAACCAGACGCTCGCGGTCGTGCGCCTGCCGCTGAAGCCGTCGTTCGTGCGCCAGTTCGCGTCGAATCCGTAGAGCAGGTTCTCCTGATCGGTTCCGGGATCGCCGCGCGTGACGATGCCGCCCACGGTCCACTGCTCGCCCACGTTCTTCGACACGCGCGCGACGAAGAGATTCTCGCCGTCGACGGCCGACTGGTCGTCGGTCTGGACGTCGAGCACGCCGATGTTCCAGTCGTCCTGCCTGCCGGTGAGCTTCGCGCCGGCCAGGATCGGCACTTCACCGCCCGTCGGAGAAAGCCCGATGCGGCGCGAGAAGAAAGGGATCAGCTCGCTGCCCAGATCGGCGAACTTGAAGATGCCGGCATTCTCGAGGAAGAAGTCGCGCTTCTCGGGGAAGAACAGGGGAAAGCGCGTCAAGTTCACCTTGCGCTCGTCGACCTCGGTCTCGGCGAAGTCGGTGTTCAAGGTCAAGCTCGCGGTCAGGTTCGAGGTCAGCTTGTAGAAGATGTCCGCGCCGCCGTGGCCGATCAGATCCGTGTCGTCCGCCACTCGATCCTTCGACCATGTGGCCACGCCGAAGGGCACGACGTCGAGGCCGATGCCTTGCTTCATTCCATAGAGGCCGGTGAGGTCGCCCGCGCGGGAGATCTGGAACACCTGCGCGTCGAGGGTCGGGCTGGCCCAGCGATCGAACTCGTTGCGGCGCTTGATCACGCGATTGATGTTGAAGCCCCAGGTCGAGGAGTCCGCCGCGAAGGAGAGCGTCTTGAACGGAATCGCGATCTCCGCGACCCAGCCCTCTGCGTCGATCGCCGCGACGCCTTGCCAGATCCCGTCCCAGGGCTTGTTGTAGTCGGCGCCGTCGCCCGAGATCAGCGCGTCGCCCTTCGAGCCCGCGGGCGACATCTGGAAATAGAAGGCGCTGCGCCGATCGAGGAAAGTGTCGATCACGAGCTCGACGCGGTCGTCGGGATCGAGCTCGGCGTCGCGCGAAGCCTGGGTCGCGACGATCTTCTCCGGCTCGCGATCGAAGCAGCGGATGCCGAGATAGATCTGCTCGGAGTCGTAGAGGATGCGCACATCGGTGCGCTCGCTCGGCTCGGCGCCCGTGTGCGGCTCGACCTGGGTCAAGGGCCCGATCGAAGTCGCGCTCCCCCACACCTCGGGCTCGAGCACTCCGTCGATGCGCGGCGCGATCGCGGTGCGCGCGACGTTTGCCGAAGGCCGGGAATCAGCCCCGACCTGCAGCCACGGAATCGCCAGGTGGATCGGGACGATCAAGCGCGGGAGAGTAACCGAGCCCGCGAGATCGTCACCAGTACGGAGTCAGGTGAATTCGTCCGGAGTCGTGATGGCCATCCGCGCGCCGCGGGTGCGGCGCGCGGATGACCATCACGACTCCGGACGAATTCACCTGACTCCGTACCGACGCTATGGCTTCTTCGTCGCCGGCGGCGGCGGCGTGTCCATCTTCGTGCGCGAGGTGACCTCGGCTTCCCAGCGCCACATGTCGTTGTCGAGGATGTTCTCGGGCCTCACGCTCTTGGCTTCCGGCTCCAGGCGCAGGCGCGTCACACGCATGCGCCGGCTCTCGCTCTCGAGCTTGTAGAGGAAGTTGGCGATGTTGAGCCGCGGGTAGCCGCGATCGCGGCTGGCGGGCTTGATCCCGATGCGCGTGTCGAGGATGCCCTTGATGTTTTCCGTTTCGTTCGGCGGGTCGACGGCGATGTCGCCGATCTGCACGTTCGGGCTGGCGGCGATGTTGCGGATGTAGCTGGAGGGGTCCTTCTGCTCGAGCAAGCCTTCGCGGTCGAACTGCTTCACCAGCGCGGAGTGCTGCTTGGCAAGCGTCTGCAGCTCGACGGCCAGGGCCCTGACTTTGGAATCGATGATGAACTCGAGGTCGGTGCGCTTGGCGTGGAGCTTGTAGCCGTAGACGCCCAGGCCGATCGCCGCGAGCAGCGAGAAGATCATGATCCAACGCGCCAGCGTCAGATTCTTGAGTGTTTCTTTCACGGGGTACCTCCGGCGATCTTGCGCTCGACCTTGGCCAGATTGCAGGTGACCTTGAAGCCCTCGGTGGAAATGCCCTTGTTCTCCGCGGGGTTGTCGGGCAGAGGCTTCGTGCCGCCCGGATCGACCTCGACGACCCAGGGTTTTTCCTTCAGGGCGCTGACGTAGCGGTCGTAGTTCTCGGTCGCGGTCACCGAAGAGTTCGCGAAGAACGTGAGATCGACCTGCACTTCGACCTTGTCGGTGCCATTCGCGCGGCCAGAAAGGTACTGAGCCGACAGCTTGCGGATGCTGACCAGGCCGACCTTGGACTCGCCGAGCTCTCCAAGGACGCCGAGCGTCAGGGTCGCACCCTCGAGCGCGGACTGCGGGAGCATGACCTCGCCGGTGTTGCCGAGCTTCTTGTTCAGCTCGATGACTTCGATGTTCAGGAGGCGCTTGACCTCCAGCATCTGCTCGTACCGCGACCTGTCCGGATCGATCTCCAGGTTCGATTTGGGGTCCTTGGCCAGCTTGGCGCTCGCAGCGCGCACCTTGTCGAAGTAAGTGGTCAGGATCTTCGGCGGCTGCTCGAGGTTCCCCGCCTGACCCTTGGCCGGATCGCCCATCAGGTAGACGTTCGTGTAGCGCCGCCACAGATCGATGTCGCTGTCGCGCAGGCCTACCAGCTTGAGCTCGAAGATTACGAACACCGCGAGCAGGGTCACGAGCAGCAGCGAGGCGACCGCGATCGGCAGCTCGATGCGCTCGAAAGCGCCGGTGTAGCGCAGCTCCTCGCGGCGAAGCGACGCGGGTTGGAAGACCGCGCCGAGCTGGCGCAGCGCCGCTCCGTAAGCGATGACCAGCGGCCCGGTCCCCTCCTGGGGCTGGCCGGAGTCGGCTTCGAAGACGTCGAGCTCGTAGATCGGCAGGTCGAGGACCTGCGTCCCGATCAGATCGGGAAGCTCGATGCCGCAGACGTAGATGGCATCGATCGGGTTCACGGTGCGCGCCCCGGAGACCGTGCGGCCAAGCTCGCGGCGGATGCGCGAGACGGCATGTTCCAGAAGTCGTTGCAGCTCCTCGGGCGAAGTCGGCGTGACCAGCGGAGCCGCCGCGGCTGCTCCCTCGGCCGCCGGAACGGTGTCCGCCGCCGCTTCCACCTCGCTGACCCCGGTGTCATGGGATAGCGCGCCGAGGTGAATGGCGCGCATCGAGCGCACCCTCCCGCCGTCGACGACCACCACCGCGGTCGAGCCTTCGCCGATGTGGACCAGGACCTGGGCGTCGTTGGGATGGCAGATGTCCGCGCCCATGGCCGCGTTGACCATCGCCGAGGCCTCGATCTCGACCTCGAGCGGCTCGATGCCGGCCCGCGTGGCAATCTCCAGGACCCGAGCGATCTCGCTCTTGGGCACCGCGGTGACCAGGAGGTCGCTCTCCTTGGCGCTCTGCTCGCGCGCCGTCCAGTCGACCACCACCTCGTCGATCGCCCACTGGGGGAGCTGGCTCTCGACCTCGAACTTCAGGACCTCCTCGATCTTGGCCTGGTCCGAGAAGGGCAGCTTGATGGTGCGGAAGGCCGCGAGCCCGGAGTCGATCGCCAGCCCGACGCTGTCGTGCGGGATGGAATGGGTCTTCGCGGCCTCCTTGAGGATGCGCGCGGCATCGAGGATCGGGTCCTCGCTTCCGGAGGGGAACTCGCCGGCTTGGAACGCCGTAATGCGGTGCTTCTTGGCCGAGCCTTCGAGCACGACGAGCTCGTAGCGCTTGGGCCCGATGCGGATGCCACAGGACTTGGCCATGTCAGTTGCTCATCTTCCAGTCGAGGCCTGCGGCCAGGCGGTCGTACTCCGACCGCTGATCCGGGGGGAGAACACTATTGCGAATCAGCTCCCGATAGTTAAGTCCCAGGGTCTGCAGTTCGCGCTCGAGATCGACGCGACCGCGCTCGAGCTGGGCCTGTTCCTTGGCCTCGATCTCGCGCTGGTAGTTGGCCAATAGCTCGCCGAGCAGCCGCTTGCGCTCGTCGGAAACCTTGAAGGTGCGGGCGAATTCGCGCTGGAAGCCCTCGAAGGGACCCATGTTGCGATCGCGCTCGGCGCGGGCCTCGATGCGGTTGGAGACGAACCAGCCCACCCCGATCCCCGCGCCGAAGGCCGAGAAGGCCAGGAGCAGGATCCACAGCTTCAGGTTCGACACGGAACTCAGTTCTTGCGCGGCGCGGCTTCACCGGCCGGGCGGCTGGTCGCCTGGTCGTGATTCTCGAGGCGATTCAGCTCCTTCAGGCGGTCGAGGATGACCTGGACCGGGGCCGGCGGGGTCGCCGCGTCGAGGCGGCCGGCGCCGGGCAGGCGCTGGTCGCGCAGGGCGATGGCCGAAACCAGCATCACGGCGGCGGCGATGGCCGTCGCGGTCAGCACGAACTGCAGCAGACGTCCCGACTCCGCGGGCTTGGCCATCTCGAGCTCAGGCCCGTTCCCGACGTCACCGGCGAAGGCGCGGCGAGCCACACGGGCCGAGAACCCAGCCGGCGGCGCGAACTCCAGGCGCTCGGGAGCCACGAACCAGCGCGAGAGCACCTTGACGTCCTGCGCCGAGTTGCGGCAGCTCGAGCAGTCGAGCAGGTGCTTGCGCAGCATCCCCGCGCGCACTTCGGTCAGCTCTCCATCCAGGTAGCTCGGAACGAGCGGCAACGCGTCTTGGCAGGTGAATTCCATGGTCAGCCTTCCCCGAACTCGGGGTGCAACTGCAGCAGTTTGTCTTTGAAGCGAGCGCGCGCGCGGAAAAGTCGCGACTCCACGGTGCCGATCGAAATGCCCAGGACATCCGCCATGTCCTGGTAAGCCATGTCCTCGAACTCGCGCAGCACGAGCACGGTGCGGAAGATCTCCGGCAGCTCCTCGAGGACGAGCTGGGTGATCTTCTGGATCTCGGCGCGCTCCAGGCGCGCGTCAGGAGCCTGGACCTGAGTCCCGCCGCGGCCGACCCGGTCCGCCGCGAGCGCCAGCTCGGGATCCTCGACCGCCTGGACCGGGTTGCGGCCGTGGCGCTTGTGGAAGTCCAGGGCCGTGTTGATCGCGATGCGGCACAGCCAGGTATAGAAGGAGGACTGCTGCTGGAAGCTCGAGAGGCGCGTGAAGGCCTTCAGGAAGGTGTCCTGGACGATGTCCTCGATCTCGACCGGGTTGCGCGTGTAGTGGCGCACCAACCCGAACATGCGGTCCTGGTAGCGCTCGACCAGCAGCTGGAAGGAAAGCTGGTTGCCCGAAAGTGTCTCGGCGACGAGGGACACGTCCTCCTTCGGCATTGGTTGCATCGCGAACGCTCCCATGGTCGTCCTGGGACGCCGGCAACAGGGATCTATTCCCCGGCGGGCCGCCTGCGAGGTCTGGGAGCGCCTTGCAGTCTAGCGACTCCCCGCCGCCCTTTCGAACGCAAGTGGCTGGCGGACGGAAGGTTAGCTGCGACTAGCGAGCGGAGCGACCGACGGGCGGGCGGCTCAAAGCTGGACGAGGTACTCCAGCGCATTGCTCAACGTCGTGTTGTTCGGAGGCGCGAAGCCCGGATCCCGGCCCCAGAACTGGCCGTCGACGATCGTCCCGACGCTGTGCAGGGCCGGCGATGGGTTTCCGCCCAGAGTCCCGGCCGCGAACGCGTTCATGTCGATCGAATAGACGCCGGTGCAATCGCTCCCCGAAGGCGAGCCCCCGGAATTCAGCGGCGTCGAGCGGCGCACGGGAGCCGCCAGGCACAAGGTGCCGCCCGAGAAGGGAGTGCTGGCGCGTCCGAGCAGGCCGTACAGCAGCAAGCCCGGCTTGTTGCTGCGCACCTGGGAGCAGCTGATCGTGAAGCCCGAGCTCGACGAAGCGCTCGGACTGCCCGTGAATGCGATCGCGGGCAGGCAGCCGAGCGAGTTCAGCTTGGCCTGGCAATACGGGGTCGGCAGCTCGGCGCGCAGCTGGTTCTTGTGGACCGTCACGCCCGAGAGCGCTCCGAAGTGCGCCACGACGACTTCGTCGAATCCGTCGCCGTCGAGATCGACCGCGGCAAGGCTCTCGGCCGAGCCCGATCCGTCAAAGCCGTCGCACGCCGCCGTGAAACCGCCGAGACCGTCGCCACGCTTGAACTCGAGCCGTTCCGACAGGGGGTCGATCGACACGAGGTCGCGCAATCCGTTCCCGTCGAGGTCTCCAGGAACGATGAACTTGCCGGCGCCGCCCGGAAACGCGACCTGCGCGCCGAAGGCTCCGTTCCCGTCCCCCGGGTACCAGAACGTGCCCGTGGTCTGCCCGGAAGCGAGCAGATCGAGCTTCGAATCGCCGTTGAGGTCGAGCAGCGACGCATCGCCCACGGGATACGTGATCGCGAGCGGGTGGAGCGAAAAGTTCCCCCCTCCCTGCGACATGGCGACGACCGCCGTGATCGGATTCGCGAGGAACACGACCATGTCCTGCGTGAACTGTCCGTCGAGGTCGCCGACGACGACGCGCCAGACCGGCTTGCCGGTGATCACGTCGATCGGAGCACTGAATCCTCCCGCACCATTGCCCGGCAGGATCCGCAGGCGAGTCCCGCTCGGCTGCGATGGATACGGGTTCGGCCAGTACTCGCCGAGCACCACGTCTTGTTTGGAATCGCCGGTCAGCTCGCCGACATCGAAGAACATGTACGCCAAACCGGCCGTAGCCGTCGTGACACCGGGAAAGCCCCCGCTTCCATTGCCGCGGGCCACACCGACGCCGGTTGGAGTCATGAACACGACATCGAGCTTTGCGTCACCGTTCATCTCCGCCAGGCGGATCTCGGGCCCGGTCCCCGGAAGCGGGCTGGAGATCTTCGCCCCGAGGCCACCGGCTCCGTCCGCGAGACGTGCGACCAGATTGGGGCCGTTTCCGGTGTAGACGACGTCGTCGAGCGCGTCGCCGTCCAAGCGGCCGGAGCGCAGGCTCGGAGCGGCGTAGCCCGTTCCGCTGGAATCGAGCAGAAGCTCCGGCGAGCGCAGTCCGCCGTGCCCGTCGCCCTGGATGAAGGCGACGCCGACGCTTCCCCCCACGGCCGCGTCCAACTTTCCGTCCTGGTTGATATCGGCGAGTGCTATCGACCGCGAATGGGGCCCGCCGGCAAACGAGCGCGGAGGCGCAAACGAGTTCGAGCCCAAGTTGCGCACGAGAACGACCTGGCCTTCGTAGCCCGGGAGCGCCAGATCGGGCCGTCCGTCTCCGTCGAGATCGCCGGCGACCATGGCCAGCGCGATGTTGCCCAGCGGCACCGAGTGAACTTGCGTGAATCCGCCCAGGCCGTCGCCGCGCAACACGCTGAGCACTTCCGATCCCGCCAGCGCGAGGTCGAGCTTGCCGTCGGCGTCGAAGTCCGCGGCCGCGAGCTGGGTCGCGCCGTTCGTCAGCACAGGAATCAATGTCGCCGCGGCGAACGTTCCGCCGCCCTGACCCTTGTAGAAAAGCGCGGGTGACGTTCCCGAGCGGCTCACGACGATGTCGCGCACGTTGTCCGCGTCGAAGCGCTCGACCGCGAGCTCATAGGGAGGATCCGACGGCGGCGTTGCATAGAAAGTCGGTGCGCCGAATCCGCCGGCGCCGTCGCCGAAAAGCACGGCAATCTGGCCCGAATTCGGCAACGAAAGCACGGCATCGAGGTCCGCGTCTCCTTCGAGGTCGACCAGTTGGATGGTTCTGCAATAGGTGTTGATGCCCGCGATCGCGACCGGCGCCTGGAACGTTCCGTCGCCGTTGCCGAGGCAGACGTACAGCGAGCTGCCGCCGGCGATGAGGTCTTGCTTCTGGTCCCCGTTCAAGTCGCCCACCGCCAGGGTTTCCGTGGAGATCGGAAAGACTGTGAACGGCAATGACGAAGGGTAGGTTCCGATCGGCGAGCGGAGCGCGATCGAAAACGCCGTCGGGCTCTGGCCGACCGCGAAGTCGACACCGCCATCCGCGTTGAAGTCCGCGGCGACGATTCGCGTGGGCGAATTCACAGACGACGAAACGAATTGCGGCAGCGGGCAGGTCGTCTGCGCCGCCGCGCTCATCGTCAGGGTGAAAAGTGCAGCGGACGCAAGCGTGGAGGAACTCCACCGGATCGCGAGCAATCGCATATCGCCTCATGTGAGCGAGGAGCTGCCTGAAACCGCCCTCGACGAGGGCCGCAGGTCTATTCTGCCTCAGAATCCGCCGGACGCGCGCGGCGATTTCGGGCCGTGCTAGCATCGAAGTCGACGGGTCAGTCCTCGCGGCGGTGGGCGCTCCGCCCACTTCCCTGATCCAGCGAGCCTTTGCAGGAGGCGCTGTCATGCAACGGATCCTCGGTAGCTATCTTTCGGCCTGCGTGATGCTCGTCTGCCTGAGCGCCGTCACCGCGGCCCAGTCCGCCATCGTCGGCTGGGGGCTGCAGGTGATGGACAGCCGCTGGAACGACCAGCCGTTCGTCGAGGTTGCCTCGAGCGGGACTCACACTCTGGCGCGAGACGGCAACGGATCCATCGCGGGCTGGGGGGACAACTCGGCCGGCCAGTGCAACGTGCCCGCGCTTCCTGTCGGGCTCTCCTACGTCCAGATCGCGGCGGGCTACAGGCACAGCCTGGCGCTGCGCAGCGACGGCTCGGCCGTGGGCTTTGGAGAAAACGGCCTCGGGCAGTGCACCGTGCCCGCGCTTTCGGCCGGCCTCACGTATGTGGAGTTCGCGACGGGCACCGCTCACTCGGTCGCGCGCCGCAGCGATGGCTCGGTGCTTGCGTGGGGAGACAACAGCTACGGTCAGTGCAACGTGCCGCCGCTCCCGGGCGGTCTCACCTACGTCCAGATCGGCGCGAACGGTGATGTTTTCGCAGGCGAGGCGCATACCGTGGCGCTCCGCAGCGACGGCTCGGTCGTGGCCTGGGGGAGCAACGCCAGCGGCCAGTGCAACGTGCCCGCGCTCCCCGCCGGTCTTTCCTACGTCGAGGTCGCCGCGGGCGCGCACCACACGGTCGCGCGCCGCAGCGACGGGTCGGTGGTCGGATGGGGACAGACTGGCAGCGTGCCCGCACTGCCCGCCGGTCTTTCGTACGTCGAGGTCTCGGCGGGTGGCGGTCACACCATCGGCAGGCGCAGCGACGGGTCGATCGTGGCCTGGGGAGGCAACGGCTACGGCCAATGCAACGTGCCCCCGCTTCCCGCCGGCATCAGCTTCGTGGAGATCGCCGCCGGTTGGGTCCACTCGAGTGCACGGCGCAGCGACGGGATGGTCGTCTGCTGGGGAGACAACACCAACGGCCAGTGCAACGCCCCTGGGCTTCCATCGGGCACCACCTTCACTGAGCTCGATGAGGGCTCGTTCTACCTCGACCTCGCGCGTCGCAGCGACGGCGCGGTCGTGGCCTGGGGAGACAATGGCTGGAGCCAGTGCAATGTGCCCGCACTCCTTCCCGGTCTCTCTTACGTCGAGGTCGCGGCAGGCTCGACCCACGCCGTAGCACGTCGCAACGACGGCTCGGTCGTGGCCTGGGGAAACAATGGAGCCGGCCAATGCAACGTGCCCGCGCTTCCGGCCGGGCTCAGCTACGTCGAGGTCGCGGCGGGGAACATTCACTCCCTCGCGCGTCGCAGCGACGGGTCGGTCGTGGCTTGGGGAAGCAACAGCAGCGGCCAGAACAACGTGCCCGCGCTGCCCGCCGGACTCTCCTATGTCGAAATCGCCTCGGGCGCCGGACACAACGTCGCGCGGCGCAGCGACGGCTCGGTCGTTGCCTGGGGATTGAACACCTCCGGCCAGTGCAATGTGCTCGCGCTGCCCGCTGGCCTGGTGTACGTCGAGATCGACGCGGCCACCGCGCACACGGTCGCGCGGCGCAGCGACGGCTCGGTCGTGGCCTGGGGGAGCAATGTCTCCGGCCAGTGCACTGTGGCTGCGCTTCCCCCCGGCATCACCTACGTCGAGGTCGCGGCAGGCTCGGCCCACACAGTGGCTCGTCGCAGCGACGGATCGGTCGTTGCATGGGGAGACAACGCGATGGGCCAGTGCAATGTGCCCGCGATGCCTGCTGGCTATGCCTGCGTCGAGCTCACCGGGGGGTATCAGCGCTGCGCGATGCGGATCGAAGCCCCCTGCGCGAGCCCCAACACGTACTGCACGGCCAAGACGAACTCCTTGGGGTGCGTGCCGGCGATCTCCTCGAGCGGCACGCCCAGCGCGAGCGCGGGCAGCGGCTTCACGGTCCGGGCCCAGAACGTGCGCAATCAGAAGCCGGGGCTCTTGCTCTACAGCCTGAGCGGGCAGGCCGCGACGCCTTTCCAGGGAGGCACCCTATGCGTCGCGAGTCCGGTCCGCCGGACCACGTCAGCGAGCTCGGGAGGCGCGCCCTTGCCGCTCGCCGACTGCAGCGGCGTCTACGCGATCGACTTCAACGCTTTCGCGGTCGGCGCGCTCGGCGGCAATCCGCAGCCGGGCCTGCAAGTCATGGGCGCGCTCGTCGACGCGCAATGGTGGGGCCGCGATCCCGGCTTCGCCGCGCCGAATGCCTCGACGCTGTCGAACGGGTTGCACTTCGTGATGTGCTTGTGAATCGCCGCGACTGACCGCCGCCGCGTCGGATCGGGCAATAGCCCGAGCCTTCGAGCCGAGCGCCCGCGCCTGCCCCCGGTCAGGCCTCGGGAGGCAGCTCGATGCCCTTCATCGTGTGCCCGAGCTTGTCGCGCTTCGTCCGTAAGTACTTGATATTACTAGCGTTAGGAGCGGTCGTCAACGCCTCCTGCGCGACCAGCTCCAGCCCGTAGCCGCCAAGTCCCGCGATTTTCTTCGGGTTGTTGGTCAAGAGCTTCATCCGCCGCACCCCGAGGTAGCGCAGGATCTGCGCGCCCAGGCCGTACTCGCGCAGGTCCGCCGCGAAGCCCAGCGCTTGGTTGGCCTCGACCGTGTCCATGCCCTGGTCCTGCAGGCGATAGGCCTTGAGCTTGTTCTCGAGCCCGATGCCGCGACCTTCCTGGCGCATGTAGACCAGCACGGCGCGCGGCTCCTTGCCGAGCATGGCCATCGCCTGGTCGAGCTGGTTGCCGCAGTCACAGCGCAGCGAGTGGAACACGTCGCCGGTCAGACACTCGCTGTGCACGCGCACGGTGACGACTTCGGGCACCGCCTGACGCGGACCGTCGATGCTGGGCCCGGGCATGCCCAGGGTCAGCGCCATGTGCTCCTTGCCGTCGACCCGCGAGCGGAAAAGGTGAGCCATGAACAGCCCGGAACGCGTCGGCAAGGGCACGTCCATCTCGATCGGCTCGACCAGGCGCTCGTTCTGACGCCGCCAGGCGATGATGTCCGCGATCGTGCAGATCTTCAGGTCGTGCTTGATCGCGAAGGCCTCGAGCTCGGGCATGCGCGCCATGGAGCCGTCCTCGTTCATGACCTCGCAGATGACCCCGGCAGCCCGCCGGCCGCAAAGCCGCGCGAGGTCGACGATGCCCTCGGTCTGGCCGCCGCGCACGAGCACTCCGCCGTCGCGGGCGCGCAACGGGAAGACATGTCCGGGCCTGGCGAGATCCTCGGCCCGCGCGCGAGGAGCGACCGCGACGCGGATCGTGTGAGCGCGGTCGGCGGCGCTGATGCCGGTGGTGACGCCCTGGGCGGCTTCGATCGAGACCGTGAAGCCCGTGCCCATCTTCGAAGTGTTCTTCTGCGACTGAGGCCCGAGCTCCAGCTGGTCGCAAAGGGCGCCGTCGAGCGGCAGGCAGATCAGGCCGCGGCCGTGGCTGGCCATGAAATTGATGTCCGCCGCGGTCACGTGCTCGGCGAGCATCGCCAGGTCGCCTTCGTTCTCGCGACCCGGGTCGTCGACCAGGATGATCATTTTCCCGCGACGTAGGTCGTCGAGGACCTCGGGAATGGTGCTGATGGGCATGCCGCCATGTTAGTCCAGGCGTAGGGGTGGATAATCGGCGGGCATGGGAAATCAGGCATCCGGCGGATGGCGGGCCTCGGGAGCGCTGGTCCTGCTGCTGGGCGGATGCGGGGGTGGGAAGCCGGCTCTGGTCCCGATCGCCGCGAGCGCGCCTCCGAGCGTGCTGGCCCCGCCCGATCGCGCGGTGTCGCGCTCGATTCCGTTCACGGACCTGTGGATCCGGTCGACGGCGACAACTCCGAAGCAGATCGTCCCCGACTTGTTCTTCACGACGGACATTCGGCGGATTCCTGGACCGACAGGAGAGCTGTCGGCGATCGAGCTGAGCAATTGCGCATCGGCAGTGAGCGTCCACGTCGAGAGCCTGGACAAGGACAGCTGCGAAGTCGCTCGCCTTGGCGATCGCGCGAAGGCCATGAAATGGGTGGCGGCGGGGTCCGCCCTGTCCGGTGAGAAGCCTGCCGTACGCCTGGTCAGCGTAACCGTGGCGCGTATGCACGAGCCCAGCAGGTTCCTGGGGCTCGAGTGGGGCGGCGACCCGTTTCAGAAAGTGAAATTCACCGTCCAATCGATGCTGCTCGCGCAGGACTCGCCGATCGAAAGCGCGCGCGATTTCACGGATCTGGAAACGCTCGTCAACCCGTGCATCCTCGCTGTTGGCGATTGCAATTCGGACGGTCAGGACGACTTCCTGCTGGTCATGCTCCGAGGAGAAGAATGCCAGCTGCTGTCGGGCAATGCACTCCAACCACTGGCGACCATACCGACCAGAAAACTGGGACTCGTTGCGACCAGCGTGGGCGACGTTGACGGCGACGGCGGTGAAGACGTCTTCGTGAGCGAGGACACCGGCACCGATTTCTGCATCATCTCGCCGAGGACCAGCAAGGTGCTCCGGCGCGTCACTTTCGATGCGGCGTTGGGCACCAAGATCTTCGCCCGCAAGGCCTGTAACACCGGAAAGTCAGCGCAGGGTTAGCCGACTCTGGCGATCGACTTCCAATGCGCTGACGTAGCTGGGGTCGAGAGAGTCGCTGTGATCAGCGCGCTCACGGGAGTGCAGCTCGAGTCTGCCGTGGATGTGTTGACCCGTGTCACTGCTCTCGACTGCGGCCGAATCTCCGGAGGCAATCGCCGCTGGCTCGCCTGGAGTGCCGCGGCAGATCCTCTCAAGGGTCCCGCGCATCTGTTCGTTCGCGAAGTCGGCGTCGCCGATTCGACCGTCGAGGTACTGCTTCCCGTGGATGTTCGTCGCTACGGAGCTTCGGCCTGCGCGGTCCCCGTTCTTGGCTCGACTCACGATTGCCTCGCGATCACTGTTTCACCGGCGAGCCCCTCCTATGGGGTGCCGGTCACCTTCGATCCGATCATGTTCCTCGACGTCGCGCGGTGTTTCGGGAAGCGCTGAGCACATTGCGCTCACGTGCAGCTGGATTGCTCCGTGTGAGTCCCGACAGTCCGTCGGATACCCTGCCTTCATGAGGAATCGGGGTTCTCAGGCTCGCTGGGCATCTGCATCGATCGCCCTGCTGCTGTGCGGCTGCGGGGATGACCAAGGAACGGCGACCGTTCCGATCGCGGTCGTCGAATCTCCGCCTGAGCTGGCGGAGCCCGTCCGCACCGGCTCGCGATCGATTCCGTTCACGGAGCTCTTGATCCGCTCGACAGCGAACACCCCGAAGTCGATCGTCAGCGACCTGTTTTACTTGCGAGACGTGCAACCAATCCCCGGCCGCGCAGGTGAAATGTCCGCGATCGAGCTCAGCCATTGCACCGCGGACGCGATCTGCATCCACGTCGAGACCTTGGGTCAGGACAGCTACGAAGTCGCGCGTCTGGGTGATCGCAAGAACATCATGCGCTGGGTCGCCGCAGGCTCGGCCGTCGTCGGTGGAAAGCCCGAGGTGCGCGTGGTCGGCGTGACCGTCGGTCGCAGCAGCGCGAGCCCGCTCCCGAAGACGACGTTCACCGTTCAATCGATGCTGCTCGCGAAGGGCTCGCCGATCGAGACCACCCGCCTTCTACCTGAATTCGAAGCGATGGTGGGACAGGCGATCCTCGCTGTCGGAGACTGTGATGCAGACGGTCAAGAAGACTTCCTGCTCGTCATGCTCAAGGGAGTCGAGTGCCAGCTGTTGTCCGGTAACGGACTTCAGACGCTTGCGACGATTCCGACGAGAAGCCTCGGAATCGTCGCGAGCAAGATCGGCGACGTCGATGGCGACGGCAGCGACGATGTGTTCGTGAGCGAAGAGAACGGCTCCGATTTCACGATCATCTCGCCCAAGGCGCGCAAGGTGATCTTGCAGCTCACACTGGATGCAGCGCTGGGCAACAAGGTCTTCATCCGCGACGCTTGCGGCTCGGGCCATTCGGCCAAGGGCGAGCCGAGCCTGGCGGTCGACTACTTGAGCGCGGACGAGTCGGAGATCGAAAAAATTGCGGTGGTCAGCGCTCTGACTGGCGTGCAGCTCGAGCCTCCGATGGAGCTCGTGTCGCATCTTTCTGGGCTGGATTCCGGCAGGATTTCCGGCAGCGATCGCCGCTGGCTGGCCTGGAGCACGGCGGAGAATCGTGCTGCCGGAGTGGTGCAGCTGTTCATCCGCGAAGTCAGCGTCGCCGATTCGACGGTCGAGGTGCTTCTGCCCGCCGACGCGAGGCGCTACGCGGCCGCGCTTTGCGCAGTGGCGGCGTCCGGATCGACCCATGACTGCTTAGCGATCACCGTCTCCCCCGCGGACCAGGTGTACGGCATCCCGATCACGTTCGATCCGATCATGTTCCTCGACGTCGCGCGCTGCCTCGAGAAGCGTTGAAGACTCTGCGCCAGGCGCGGTGATCAACGCAGGCGCGACAGCGCGGCTTCGAGCACAGTCTCGCCTAGTCCGAGAGAGTCCTCGGAGCGCGAGTCTCCCAGACTGACCGTTTCCGGCTTCAGGGCAGGACGAGCTCCACCGGCTCGCTCGCGATCGTCAGGAGCCGTCGAGCGCCTTCGAGCACTCCGGCAACGCGCACTTCGACTTCGTACAGGCCTGGCGTCAGCAGGATCTTCTCCGGCTCTGGCCCGTAGAGCGGCCGATTGGAGATCACCAGCACGCCGCTCTCGTCGAGCACGTCGAAGCGCACCAGCGGCCAGCGATCGTCCGAGCTCACGATGAGCGGCTCTCCACGCGCCACGCGCATGATCACGTTCTCGACGGATCCCGAGCGCGCATCGACGTCCATGGATTGGAGTGCGAACGCCTCATCCCGGACCCGCAGGCGATAGATCCGATGCGCGATCGCCGTAACCTGGAAGGAGCCGTCGGCTGAAGATTTCACTGCCCACTGAATTCCCTGATAGCCAGGCGCGCGAGTGATTGGATCGAGCATGTCATACGTGATCAAAGTCTCGCGGCCCTGACCCTGGTCATCGAGGACCATGCCTGAAATCGAAATCGCGGGCCCGAGCGTGATGTCGCCAAGATCGGTTTCGACGCCGGGTTCGATGCGCACCTGCAGCTCGGCACTCTCGTACTCCATGCTCGGCACGCGAAGATCGAGCACCCCGGGAACGCACGGCATGGTGAAAATGCCATCGACACTTGTCGGTGGACAGGTGCAGGATCCAACGCCGTAGGTCATGGACACGAAGATCCCAGCCAGAGGCTGCCGAGTCTGTCCGTCGATCAACCGCAGACGCAGTCGCCCGTTCTGCAGCTCGGGCGCCGTCGGATCCAGGACGAAGCGCACCTTGGTCTGCCCGGGTTCGACTCGCTGCGAAGCGATGACACGCTGATAATTCACAAGGCTGACGAAAATCGGCGGCCGGATCGCCAGCCGCACGCGACCGAGTACCGGGGCCGGAGAGCTCGTCGCGCCAAAGTCATTCGATTGCCACGACTGCTTTGCATGGGTGTCATCGGCTAACCAGTCGCCGGGTTCCTCGCTGGTCGCCACTGCGAACAAATGAGAGCTGCGGATCGGCCGGCCAACCAGATCGACGACTTCGATCGTGATGTCCAGCGAGCTCCCGAGCTGCAGATCGAGCCTGCGATCGCCGGCGGCGAGGTCGAGATCGATCACGCGCCGCGCCATTCCACCCAGGTCTGACTCAGCTCGGATCCAGAATCGCCCGGGCTCGACGTGCAAGAACGAATAATCTCCCTCCGAATTGACTTTCGAGCGGCGCGATTTGCCCAGGCGGTCGGTGAGGCTCACCCAGGTCGAGGACGGATCGCTTTCCGTGCCGGGAGCAGGAAGCACGAACCCGGAGAGCGTCACCGTATCGTTCCGCGCATCGAAGGGCGGACCTGCGAGCGCGGCCGCCGCCACAGGTACGGGATCGGCGGATCCCCGCTTCGAGATCGACGCGTCGGACAAGGGCGAAGGCAATTCAGCGCTGGCTGCTGCAATCGCTGCTCGATCGTCCTCGAGCTCGGGATCGACGGGTTGAAGGTCTGCGGTCGGCCTCGAAAAGAACCATGCGGCGATCACGAGCCCGAATCCAAGGACCAACAAGGCAAGCCGACGCATGCTCACTGAAGTTCCAGGGTCAAGGGCTCGGTCGAATCAACGACGTCGATGGTGTGTGTCCAGAGGATGAGATCCTGGACTGCGCGGCTCAGTCTATACCGCCCTGGCCTCAGCGGGATCGGGCGCTAAGTCGCGCCGTAGGCTGACGAGCGCAGCAATGGGAACCCATTGCCGTCTGCGTGCTGAAATTCGAACCTAGGGTCTTCCCGCCTGCCCCCTCGAATCGACGGTTGAAGCTGCCAACAGCGGTTGAATCTCAGGCGTCGCAACTCTGCGCCTCGCCGCACGACGTCTCCACGCAGCACGTGCTCGCGCCGCGACGGCGGTAGCCGACCACGTTCTGATGCTTGTCGAATTCGACGTGGCAGCAGGCTCCTACCAGCTCGCGCAGGCGCGCGCGGCCGCGTTGCACGCGACTCTTGGTCGCCGACAGCGACAGCCCCAGGCGCTCCGCGATCGCTGGATGGGTCAGACCCTGCACGTCCGCGAGCTCGACGGCTTCGCGCTGGTCCGGGGGAAGCTCCTGGGCGAGGTAACCGAGCAGCCACGAGTTAACTTCTTCGTTGAAGTTCTCTTTCTGAGGTTCCCTACTCGCGACCAGCTCCGGCTCATCGAGCTCCGCTCCCGTCCCACGCCGCCGATGATCCGCGAGCACGTTGCGCGCCACGCGAAAGACCCAGGCCTCGATGCGCTCTTCCTCGCGCAGACTGTCGAGGCCCTCGTGCACGCGAAGAAAAGTTTCGGCGACGAGATCCTCGACGGCGTGCTCGTCGATCACGCGGCGGCGAAAGAAGCCGGTGAGCTTCTCGCGCATCTCGAGCCAGACCTGTTCGCTGGTCAGCACCATGGTCGCTCAGCAGCAGCTCGAGCCGCCGGCCCTACTCGGCTCTCCGGGCACGCAACACGCGCTCTCCGCGACGCCGACCGACGCCGGCACGCAGCAGGTCGACGAGGTCGGCGTGCGCTGTGACGATTCCGCTTGCGTGACCACGAAGACCTCCCACGGATTGCCGTCGGGATCCTCGACCCAGACCTTGCTCTGCACCGCGTAGCAGCAGGCCGTTTCCTCCTCGAGGCGCGTCGCGATTCCCGCGGAACGGAAGCGCTCGGTCATGGCCTCGACGGCCTCGGTCGACTGGACCTGCACGCCGAAGTGTTGCTCGCCGCCGCGACGGCCGAGCGGCCCGCCGACCCCCTCGTTCAGCGAGAGATTGACCGACGGATCCGCGGGCTCGAACTTGGCATATCCCGCCCGGATCTTGACCGGCTCAGCGGCGAAGAGCACGCGGTAGAAGGCGATCGAGCGCTCGAGGTCGGCCACTTCGAGGGCGATGTGGACGCGAGAGAGGCCCTGGAAGGCGATGGCGGAGGTCTTGTTCATGGTTGGAATGGGCTCGGGTCGAACGGCGCCGGCGGAGTCCGGTGCTCGATCACGCTGACGGGCCAGGGCTCGAAAGGATGCCGGGAATCCGGCGGGGCGATCCGCGGGCTCCATACTAACGCGCGCGATTGAGGGAGAATCCTCGCAACGCTTGCCGCAGCCGCGTCCTCCAGTTCCTTGCAGGAGCCGGTCGAGTTCCTCCTGCATTGAGCCACGGCCCACTACCAGTAAGTGACCGCAACCGCGTCGCTCGCCGCGAGCCGCTTGCCGCCGCCTTGCGGGTCGAGCACGAGCCATTGCGCGAAAAACTGCTGGCCGTGCAGCAGCGCGTTGTTCGGGATCGCGACGCTCGCGGAACTCCAGCCATCGCCGGCGCCGAGCCCGTGCAGGCCGCCGATGCGCAGCACCTGCGCTCCGACACCGAGGTCGACGTGCAACATCGCGCCCTGGAATGGACTGCCGGCGAGCGACTGGATCGGCCCACGGATCAGGATCGCTTCCTTGCCGGCATTTCCGTGATCGATGCCGACCGTCCAACCGGGATTCCCGATCGGCGCCGGCTCGAACGTCACGAGCTGCGGCGCGAATCCCCCGCTTCCCGTCGTCGGCGCGCCGTAGTGCGCGGGCACGGTATTCGTCTCGGAGAACAAGGTCGGACGATCGAAGGGCGCAGTCCCCGCCGCGACGCGCGGATCCGTCAGCGGCCTGGTCAGGAACGCGAGCAACGCGGCCTTCTGCTGCGCCGACAAACCGATCGGCGAGACCGAGGGCGGCTTGTTCACCGCGCTGAAATCGCCGCCGCGATCGTAGAAGTCGATCACGTCCGACAGGCTCGACATGCTCCCGTTGTGAAAATACGGCGCGCGCAGCTCGACGTTGCGCAGCGAGGGGGTCTTCATCGCGCCGATGTCATTGGCGAGCCCGGTCTCGAGCGCTCGCCCACGATCCTCGCTGCGCGGCCGCACGCCCGTGTAGTGGAACACGCCGTCGGTCTGCAGCGGGCCCGAGTGGCAGGAGTTGCAGCGGCCCGGGCCGTTGAAGACCTGCACGCCTTGCTGCTCGAGCGGTGTCAGCGCATTCGAATTGCCGCCGAGGAATTGATCGAAGGGGCTCTGGTTGGAGCACAGGGTGCGCTCGTAGCTCGCGATCGCCATCGCGATGCGCACCGGCGTCACGGCGCCCTTGCCGAAAGCTTCTTCGAAGAGCGCGGAGTAGGTGCGGCCGCCCATCCAAGTCGAGAGAGCCGCGGGGATATTGGTCGCCAGGCGCAGCGGCGTGCTCGCCGCGATGCGTTGCGCCGCTTCGCTCCAGTTGCGGCCGACGTGGCTCATCTCGGCGTCGCTGACCACGGGCTCGAGGCACTGGATTTCCAGCGACGCGCCTTGAGCGATCACCACCGCGCCCGTGATCGGATCGTCGAACGAACCCTCGGCGCGGCCATTCCAGAACTGACGCGGCAAGAAGCCGGAATTGATCACGCCTTGCGAGCGGCGGCGCGTCACCTGACGTTGCAGGCGGAAGTCCGGGGCGAGGTCGTAGCTGCCATCGGAGAGGGTGCGCGTTAGCCCGAGCGAGCCGTGGATGTCGTCGGGGGTGCCGAAGTTGTGGTCGACGCCGGGATGAACACTCCCGATGCCGCTCGTTCCGGTGCGCGGATCCGAGCCGCCGGCACTGGGAACGTGGCACGTGCCGCAGGCCACAGTTCCATTCGAGCTCAGCTGCTCATCCCAGAAGAGAATCTTGCCGAGATTGGCCTTGGCGGTCGTGACGGGATTGCCCGTGGGAGCCGGCGCGATCGGCGGGACAGGACCCTGAGCAGTCGCGAGCGCGGCCAGACCTGCGATGGCGAAGAGCCTCTGCAGCCGCGAGCGATTCAATCGGGACAGGGAATACATCGCGGGCAGGGTTCCGGATCAATTCTATCCGGTGCCGGAGCGCCGCCTTGCTCGACTCCGACAAGGGGCATCCCAGAGGCCCCAGGCGTCTGGAATGGCCGCTGTCACGATCGAACGGGTCGAATCGGCGCTATCGCGGGCGCTACAGGTAGCTCATCGCGATCGCCTCGCTCGAGCACATCCGCAGACCGCCGCCGAGCGGATCGATCACGAGCCATTGCGAGAAGATCGGCTGGCCGATCAGCAATGGATCGCTCGCGATGTTGATCGACGCCGAGCTCCAGCCGCCGCCGTTGCCGGTTCCGTGCAGAGCGCCAACGCGCTTCACGAGCGTCGCCGAGGCCAGGTCCACGTGCAGCGACGTGCCTTGGAACGGCAAGCCGACGAGCAGCTGGACCGGGCTCTGCAAGAGCACCGCAGGTCTTCCGCCGTTGCCACCGTCGATGCCGACCGTCCACTTCGTTCCGGTCACCGCGGGCTCGAACGCGATCATCTTCGGCGTGAATCCGCCTGCTCCCGGCGTCGGCGCTCCGTAGCGAGCAGGCACCGCGCTGGTCTCCGACGCGAGGGTCGGGCGATCGAAAGGTGCGGTCTGATTCGCGACGCGCGGATCGGTCAAGGGCCGCGTGAGGAAAGCGAGCAAGGCAGCCTTCTGCTGCACGTTCAGTCCGATCGGGGCCACCGCGAGCGCCTTGTTCGGCGCGTTGAAATCGCCGCCGCGGTCGTAGAAATCGATCACTTCCGACAAGGTGCTCATCCGCCCGTTGTGGAAGTACGGCGCGCGCAATTCGACGTTGCGCAGGCCCGGCGTCTTCATCGCGCCGCGATCGGCGGGAGTGCCCGTGACCAGGAAGCGGCCGAGGTCCTCGTTCTGCGGTCGGACGCCGGTGTAGTGGAAATTGTTGTCGGTCTGGAACGGCCCGCCGTGGCACACGATGCAGCGGCCGATGTTGTTGAAGACCTGCAGGCCCTGCTGCTCTAGCGGGGTGAGCGCGTTCTGGTTCCCACTGACGAAGGCGTCGAAGGGCGTCTGGTTGGAGCTCAGCGTGCGCTCATACGTCGCGATCGCCATCGCGATGCGCACCGGCGTGACGTCGGGGGTGCCGAAGACCTCCAGGAACAGCGAGGGATAGTCACGGCCGTTGATCCAGCCGGCCAGCGCGGGCGGGACATTGCTCGCAAGCCGCAGCGGGACGCTGGCTTGGATGCGCGCCGCGACTTCGTTCCAGTTGCGGCCGACGTGGCCCATTTCGACGTCGCTGGTCGGCGGTCCGAGGGCTTGGATCTCGAGACTCGCGCCGAGGGGCAGGATCACCAGCCCGCTGAGCGGATCGGTGAACGGCCCTTGCGCGCGACCGTCCCAGAACTGCCGCGGCGCGAAGGCGGCGTTGATCGCGCTCGGCGCGCGGCGATTCGTGACCTGGCGCTGCAGGCGGAAGAGCGGGGCGAGGTCGTAGCTGCCGTCGGCTACAGCGCGCGTGACTCCGCGCGAACCGACGATGTCGTCCGGACCGCCGAAGAGACCGTCGAGGCCGGGGTGCACGCTCTGCGACCCAGGCTGGCCCGAGCGCGGATCCGACCCGCCGGCGCCCATGACGTGGCAGGTGCCGCAGGCCATGGTCTGGTTCGAGCCCAGCTGCTCCTCCCAGAACAGGACCTTGCCCAGATTCGTCTTGGCCGCCGTCACGGGATTGCCCGCGGGGGCCTGGGCAACCGGCGGCGGAGGCGGAGGCGGCGGCCCCTGGGCGGCGGAGACGTCGGCGAAGGACGCGCTGACGGCGATCGCCAGGAGCAGGCTGAGGCTGGAGTTGCGCGAGATGATCATGGATGTCGAGGCCCGTGGGGACCCCTTGCAGCCTTGTCGGGGAAGGTGAGCTGGCAGGGAAAGCGCGCTGGCGGCCCGAGGAGCGGGCCAGAGCGACGGTCCCAGTGGCTCGCATCGCTGAACAAAGTCGCGGCAAGGGGGTTTCGCCTAAACCTACAACTGTCCGGCGGCCGCGGGAAACTGCCCCGCATGATTGTGCTCGGCCCATTGGGGCGCGATCCGCGGGGCGGCGCGGGCTCATGCGGGGCTTTGCACATTCATCCGGGCCAGTTCCCGGCCGCGGCGGACTGCGCGAAGTCATCAAGATCCCTCACGCGACCGGTTACCTTGGCTCCCAGCCGGTGCATGGCATCCCAGCCAGCCGGCATCCATGGGCACTTCCAAAGACGAGGCAACCGGCCGGCGCTTCCAGACCACGCGCTGGAGCCTGGTCTTGCGAGCTGGCGGCCAGGACGCCCCGGCTGCGCGCATGGCCCTGGAATCCCTGTGCAAGCAGGTCTGGTATCCGCTCTACGGCTACGTGCGCCGGCGCGGCTACAGCCCCGAGGATGCCCAGGACCTGGTCCAGGGTTTCTTCGCGCGCCTGTTCGAGAGCGGCGACCTGGCCCACGTGTCTCCAGCTCGCGGAAGGTTGCGCTCGTTCCTGCTCGCGGCCCTGAAGCACCACCTCGCCAACCATCGGCGCGGGACCCAGACGCTCAAGCGCGGCGGCGGCCTGCACGTCGTTTCGATCGACCTCGAGGACGCCGAGGGACGTTTCTCGGCCGAGCCCGCCGACCTCGACACGCCCGACCGCGCCTTCGATCGCCGCTGGGCCCAGGGCCTGCTCGAGCGCGTGCTCGCGACCCTCGGCGACGAGTTCCGCGCCGCCGGCCGCCGCGACCTTTTCTTGCTGCTGGAGCCCAGCCTCTGCGGCGAAGCGCCCTCCCACGTCGATGTCGCCGAGCGCCTCGGCATGACGCACGGCGCAGTCAAGGTCGCCGCCCACCGCATGCGGCGCCGCTACGGCGAGCTCCTGCGGCGCGAGATCGCCCAGACCCTGGACCGCCCCGAGGACGTCGAGGACGAGATCCAGAACCTGTTCGAAGCCCTCGGGGATTGAAGGCGGCGGGCCCCGGCTCGAAGCTCTGCACCTGGCGCGCGTCCCTGCGCATCGCTTTCCTTGGCTTCGTCACCTACCTGTCCCCGCTGTGGAGCGACGACCGCCGCCCGCTCCGATGGGCGCGGCCTGTGCGCGCGTTGCATGATGAGCGTGGCCCTCGAGGACGCGCGCAAGGTCAGCTGGGATGCGCCCCCGCCGCGCGTCGGCTCGCGGATCGAGCCGCGCGAAGTCGAGGAGCTCCTGCCGCAGTTCGAGATCCACGACCTGCTGGGACAGGGCGGGATGGGCGTGGTGTTCAAGGCGCGGCACAAGGCCAAGCGCCGCTGGGTCGCGTTGAAATTGTTGTTCGCGCGCCAGACGAGCGAGCGGGCGTTCAACGAGCGATTTGCGCGCGAGGCGCGAGCTCTGGAGAGCTTGAACCATCCGAACATCGTGGCCTTGCACGAGTCGGGCGAGGTCCAGGGGCGCTTCTATCTGGCGATGGAGTACGTCGAGGGCCGCACGTTGCGCGATCTGTTGCGCACGGGGCAGCTCTCGAGCAAGACGACGTTCGACATCATCCGGCAACTGTGCGACGCGCTCGAAGCCGCGCACACGTTGGGCTTCGTCCACCGCGACCTGAAGCCCGAGAACGTGCTGATCAACAACCTCGGGAGCGCGAAGCTCGCTGACTTCGGTCTGGCGAAGCTGCGCGCCCTCGACGCGCCGCCGCACACGTTGACCGGCGAGATGGAGACGATGGGCACGCCCCATTACATGGCGCCCGAGCAGATCGAGCGGCCGCGCTCGGTCGATCACCGAGCGGATCTGTTCTCGCTGGGAGTGCTCTTCTACGAGTTGCTGACTGGCGAGCTGCCGCTCGGACGCTTCCAGCCGCCGTCGCAACTCTCCAGCGTCGATTCGCGCATCGACAACCTGATCCTGCGCGCTCTCGACAAGAATCCTGCGAAGCGCCAGGCGTCCGCGGCGGCCTTCCGCGCGGATCTCGAGCACATCTTGACGACGCCGCATCCCGTGCACGGGGCGGACGAGCGCTTGCGGCGCCTACGCTTGGACGAGCGCTCGCCGCACAAGCCCTGGTCCCTGGTGCGCGGGTTCATCGTGATCTTCCCGATCGTGATGCTGATCGGATTCCTGCGCGACGCGATGACTTCGTCGCTCCTGGTCCTCGTCCTGGCGACGTTCGCGTTGTTCGTGTGGGGCGAGCGGCTGGTCAATGCCCGCGACAGGCTGACGGTCCATATGCGCCTGTATCTGCTCGCGGGGAGCGTCGCCGCGCTCGGCGCGCTGTACGGCTTCGCGCCGATCGTGGGCCGCTGGGCGTACGGATTGATGCCCGGCGTCAGCGTCAGCGCCGATCAGATCGTGGCGATCCGCTGCATCGCGGCCGTTTCGCTCGCGCACCTGTTGTGGGCTGCCTGGCGTTCGTGGGATTCTTTCCGCCCGCGCCCGACGCGGGTCGACGAGTCCAAGGGGTCGTAGAGCGGAGTCAATGCATGAGGTCGGTGCTTGGGAGTTCGATCGTCGCGAGCGTCATCGCGTTCGGAATTTTCGCGTGCAAGGCAGTGCCAGCGCCGCCGGTGCACGTCGATGAAGGGAAGGCGATCGCGCGGCTCGAGGACATGCGCACGATCGGACCGAATGGCGAGTTGCTGGCGTTCTTGAAACATCCGGAAGCCGAGGTGCGAGCGCGCGCCGCGACAGCGATCGGGCGTTTGCGCGTGCCGATCGGCGGATCGACGACGACTGCACAGCTTGGCGTAGCGATCGACGATCCGGTGGAGAGCGTGCGCGCAGCTGCGGCGTTCGCGCTGGGAATGCGCGGAGATCCCGCGGCGAGCGCGCCTTTGATCATGCACGCCGTCGGCACGGGAGCGGATCGATCGAGGCTGGTTCGCGCGCGGCTGATCGAAGCGGCGAGCAAGCTCGAGGAACCGTTGCTGCTCACGCAGTATCTGACGGCGCTCGAGGATCAGGCGGCGGAAGTCAGGCTCGAGGCCGCGGCGGGGACGGCGCGGTGGAAGACGGACACGGCGCTCTCTACTGAGATCAACGCTCGGCTTGCGGAGTACGTCGCGAAGGAGACGGACCTCGACGCACGGATTCATGGATTGTTCGCGCTCGAGCGCCGCAAGGCGAAGGAAGGTCGCGAAGTCTTCTTGAAGCGCGCGGGTTCGAGCGATGTCCATGAGCGCCTGTTCGCCGTGCGCGGTCTCGCGACTCTCGCGGGAGACCCCGCGATCGATGAGGCCCTCGCCACCGCGAGCCGCGACGAGGACTGGCGTGTGGCAGTCGAGGCGCTGCGCGGCCTCAGCAAGAGCTCGTCGAACACTTCGCTAGAGGCGATCGCCGCGGCGACCGAGCACGCGAACTTCCACGTTCGCGCGACTGCTATTGAATCGGGCGCCGCTCAATACGACGCGTTCGCAAAAACGGACCTGATCTGGAAAACCAACGGTGTCGGCAAGTTCGACGCCGTCAGGAAGGACCCTTCGCCGGCAGTCCGTGCAGCCGCCATGGCAAACATCATTCAGGTCATACCGGAACCCGCATTCAGCGAGGATCCTTCTCCTCACGTTCGCGCAGCGCTCGCGGCACAAGCGGGAAAGATCAGCCTGGCGAGTGGAACATCCTTTCAACTCTCGTTCGATGATCTCTACGGAGAGAAAGACTTTCTCGTGCTTGGCGCGTACCTCACGAGATTGGGGGAATTGGATGGACCTCCGCCAGGCCCTGGAGAGCCCGAGCCATGGTGGTGGAATGGCGCGCAGCAACTCGAGTCCTATCTGGCGCATCCAGACAATGGAATCCGACTTGCCGCGGTGAGTGCCTTGCTCTCCGGGAAAAGTGCGGGGGTCGACGTCGAACATCTTGAAAAATGCTACGACGGCACCAAAGGCGAGATCTCTTCCGAGGTGCGGTTCAATTTGCTCAAGCTCGCTGCGAAAGTCGGCGGCTACAAAGCGATCAAGCTGCTCGAGCGGGGCCTCGCAGACACGGATGCCTTCGTCCGGCGCACGGCGCACGAGGAGCTCGAGAAGCTCACGAAACAATCGCTGCCTTTCCCCGATCAGACGGTGCCCGAAGTCGAGCTCGCCTTCCCCGGCCAAGGCAAGCTCGAGGACCTGCGACCGCAGGTCGTGATCGCGACCGACCGCGGCGAGATGGAGTTCGTACTCTTCGCCGACGAGACGCCGCAGCACGTCTACAACTTCCTCGAGCACATCGACTTCTACAAAGGCACGACGTTCCACCGCATCGTCTCGGACTTCGTCGCTCAAGGCGGCGACGCGCGCGGCGACGGCAATGGCGGATCCTCGTGGCGCGGCGACGCGTTGCGGCACGAGATCACGCCGCGCAAGTACGTCCGCGGATCGCTCGGCATGCCGCGCAACGAGGACTGGGACTCCGGAGGGAGCCAGATCTTCATCACGCACCGCATGACGCCGCACCTCGACGGCCGCTACACGATCTTCGGCGAGCTGGTGAAGGGCTTCGACGTGCTCGACGCGCTCGATCTTGGCGACAAGATCAAGGAAGTCCGCCTGCTGCGCTAAAGGCATGCCTTTCGCCGAGATCAAGATCCCCGACACGCTGGGCCTCCTGTTCCT
>Ga0193706_1000294_pt1 | contig 31110 bp, 28 predicted proteins | sample U3c1metaG_FD_160130 | JGI IMG/M metagenome (GOLD analysis project Ga0193706, IMG submission 160130) | Soil microbial communities from a riparian zone of the East river system, Colorado, United States - U3c1 | ecosystem: Environmental > Terrestrial > Soil > Riparian zone | place: USA: East River... | reverse complement strand
CGCGACCGGCACCGCGACGGGGGGAATGGACAAGTACGAGATCATCGCCGGTGAGCGGCGGTGGCGCGCGGCGCAAAAGGCGGGGCTCCACGAGCTCCTCGTGGTGGTGAAAGACGTCACCCCGACGGACACCTTCGAGCTGGCGCTCATCGAGAACATCCAGCGCGAAGACTTGAATCCGCTCGAGCTCGCCGAGGCCATGGACCGGCTGATCCGCGATCACAGCTACACCCAGGAAGTGCTCGCTAACCGCATCGGTAAGGATCGGACGACCATCGCCAACAGTCTGCGGCTCCTGAAATTGCCGCCCAAGGTTCGGCGGATGGTGATCGAGGGGACGCTTTCCGAGGGTCACGCGCGGGCCCTTCTCGGCGCGGCAAGCGGCGAGACGATGGAGCGGCTCGCCGAGAAAGTGGCGCGCGGGGGGCTCTCGGTGCGCGAGACCGAACGGCTCGTGCGGTCGACCAAGGCCGGCGGGCGGAGCCAAGAGGCGCCGGCCAAGAAGAGCGCGTCGGTGCGCGATCTCGAAGAGCGTCTGGCGCGGCACCTCGGCACCCGGGTCCAGATTGCGGACGCGTCGGGCAAAGGGGAAATCGCGATCCGCTATGCGTCGCTCGACGAGCTCGATCGGATCTTGGACGTGATTTTCAAGTAGCGCGGCGGCCGATTCGGCGACCTGCCGTCTTTACGCCGACCGCGAACGCGAACGCGACCGTTCCCTGACGGCCTGACTAAATTCTGCCCGCCTCGCGATCGACCGCGCCGACAGCGATCGGAGAGCCTATTTGCCGCCCTTTTTGGCGGCTTTGCGCGCGGCTTCCGCTTGTGCTTTCGCCTTTTTTCCGAGCTCGCTCTGCGGCGCCGCGGTGGCCGCCGCGTCGAACTCCTTGGCGGCCTGGGCGGCGTTGCCCGAGGCGAGCAGCGATTCGCCATAGTAGTAGTGGGCCGGACCGAACTTGGGGTCGAGCTTCGTGGCGGCTTCGAAGTCGGACTTGGCGCCGCTCTCGTCTTTGAGCGAATGCCGGCAGAGACCGCGCCGAACGCGTAGCTCGACGTCGTCGCCGGCCGTGATGGCCTTGTCGAGCGCGGAGATACACTCCGCGAACGCGCCCGCCGAACCGAGCGCTCGTCCGATGGAGGCGAGCAGCGCGCGGTTGGATCCGGCGGCGGCGAGCGCCCCTTTGAGCTCGCTGGCCGCCTTGGGTTTGTTGTCCATTTCGAGCAAGAGGGTGCCGTAGGCGAAGCGGAGCTCGGCGTTGTCGCCGACGACCTTGATGGCGCGCTCGTATTCGGCAGAAGCGCCGGTTTTGTCCCCCTTGCCTCGCAAGGCGAAGGCCATGTTGGCATGTAGCGCCGGATCGTCGGGGCGCTTGGCGAGCCCTTTTTGCGTGACGCCGATGGCGTCGTCCCAACGTTTGCCATCGAGGTAAATCGCGCCGAGGTTGATCGCCGCTTCGGCGACATCGGGCGCGTTGGTCATGGCGTTCTTGTATTCCTGCTCGGCGCCACCCTTGTCGCCGAGGTTCTCGAGCGCGACGCCCATGTAGTAGGACGCCATGCCGTTCTTGGGGTTCTTTTGCAGGGCTTGCTCGAGCGCCGCCTTGGCGCTGCGAAAGTCGTTGGCTTTGATGGCGGCGATCGCGCGATCGACCTCCGGGCCTCCCTTGTCGGACGGCGGAGACGTCGCGGCGGACGAAGAGTCCGCTGGAGATGCACCGCCCATGCTGGGGGGCAGCGTGGGCGACGCGGGGGCCGGGTCTTGCGGTGGCGGTGCGCTGCCTCCGCACGCCGCAAAGGTCAGCCAAAGAGCCGTGGAACCGATACCGAGCGCCGTCTTCATCCGTGTCTCCCCTGCTTGGCGAGGTCTTCGAGCACGCGCAGAAGACGCGCCCGTACTTCGTGCGTGCGAGGGCCGGGATCGATTTTCGATCCGCCAGTCTCGGTCACGTAAAATACGTCAGCGACCCGATTGCCTTCGGTGTTGATCTTGGCGACCGCGATCGAGAGCCCCAGCCCATGCAGGGCATCGGCCAGCGCGAAGAGCAGGCCGGGGCGATCGCGGGTCACGACCTCGATGACCGTCTGCTGCGCGGAAGCGCGGTTGTCGATGGCGACCTTGGTGGTGACCGCGGGCGCGGGACGCTCCGTCCAAGGAGAAGAAACGCGCGTCCCGCCGAGATCGCGCGGGGTCGCTTTGCCCGTCAAGACGGCGCGAAGTTCGCGTTCGAGCTTGGCCATGGCCTTGGGGGCCCCGGCCGCGCCGTCGACGCGGTGGCGCACCCAAAAGAGGTCGACGGCTTGGACCGTGCCGTCGGGCACGGTGCGCGAGTGAATCTCCGCCTTGTGCACTTCGAGGCGGCTCGCGGCCACCGCCGCCGTCAAAGCGGCGAGCAGCCCAGGGCGATCGGCGGCAATGATGCAGAGCTCGGCGGCCTCCGCGTAACGGGACGGGACGAGCCCGGCCACGACCGCTTGCCCCTCGGCTTTGCGCGCCAGCGCCGCGTGGGCAGCGATTTCCGCGGGCGAATTGGAGAGCAGGTAGCGCTCCGGCATGCTGGTCATGAAAGCATCCAAAAACGGCAGCGTGGCGACGTCTTTCCACTCCGTGCGCACTTGCTCGACGACCCGCATGGCGCGGCCCTCTTCCTTCGGTTGACCGGAGAGGCGCGCATCGGTCGCGAGCAAGAGGTCGTCCAGCATCCGCGCCTTCCAGGTGGTGAGCGAAGTCGGACTGGTGGTGGACAGATCGGCGATGGTGAGAAGGTAGAGATCGCGCAGTCCCTCGCGCCCCTTCACTTCGCGCGCGAACTCGGTCACGGTCGCAGCGTCGTCGAGGTCGCGGCGGGTAGCGACGTGGTACATGAGAAGATGTTGCAGGACGAGATGGCAGCCCTCCTCGATGTCTTCGGGGGTAAGGCGCAAACGCGCAAGGATGCCGCGCGCCATCTCCGCGCCGCGCCGCGAGTGGTCTTTGCCGCCGATGGCCTTGCCGACGTCGTGCAGCAGCGTCGCCAGGAAGAGGATGGCGGGGCGTGTCACTTCCGCCGCGAGCCGGCAGGCGAGCGGGTACTCGTTGGCGATGTCGCCGCGGACGAGCGCCCGCAGGCGATCGACCGCGGCGACGGAGTGAACATCGACGGTATAGACGTGATAGAGGTCGTGGTGCACGCGCCCGACGACCGGTGAAAACTCGGGGATCATCGCGGTGAGCAGCCCCACGTCGTGCATGTCCGCCAGCACCGAGCCGTCGCGCAAGCGCGTCTCTTGCGCCGTGGAAACGAGCTCGACGAACAGCGCGGCCGCCTCCGCGCTGTCGCGCAGCGCCGCGCCGAAAGCCGGATCGCGAGCGACGCGCGCGATGGCGTCGCGCGCAAAGGGCAGGACCGGCATCGAGCGGGCGATCGCCGCGGCGTAGATGCGGAGCGACAGGGCTGGATCGGCCGTCAGCTCGCCGGGATCCGCCAGGGTAACCTGCCCGTCGAAGATCTTGAGACCGTGCCCGATATCCTCTTCGTGCGGGCGTTTGCGACCCACGCACGGCGTGGCGCGCGCCACGATCTGTTCGCGCGCCCGCATGATGGTGCGCGCATGCCGGTAGTAGTCGGACATGAACGTCTCCACCATCGCCCCCGCGATGTCGACGGCGTCGTCGGAGAGCTTGCCTACCTTCGCGTGGTAGCCCATGGCGCGGGCAATGGTTTCCTGCTCTTCGAAGGTGAGCCGGTCACTGCGGCGACCGGCGTGGTGATGGAGGTGGTTGCGCACGGTCCAGAGAAAGTCGCACGCTACCGTGATTTCGTTGGCCTCGCGCTGCACGAGCACGCCGAGGCGAACGAGATCGCTCACCCCCTTGACCCTCCAGCGCGCGCGCGCCGCCCAGAGGGCGATGTCGAGATCGCGCAGCCCCCCCGCCCCGTTCTTGACGTCGGGCTCGAGCAGGTACACCGACGCGCCGAAGCGCTGATGGCGCTCCCCCACCTCGATGTCGAGCCGCGCCAGGAAGGTGTGCAGCTCCCCTTCGCTGAAAATGCCGCCGAACGCGCGTTCTTCCAGCAGCTGTCCGGCGCTCACGTCACCGGCAATCGCCCGCCAATCGAGCAGCGCGGTCGCCGTCGGCAGATCGGCACGCGCGGTTTCGAGGGCATCGGCAACGCTCACCACTTGGTGCCCGATGCTGACGCCCGCATCCCAGAGCGGATAGAGAAGCGCTTCGGCAATCGGTCCCGCACATTCCGGGGACTGCGTCGTCAGAATGCGCACGTCGAGATCGCTCTTCAGCCCCACCACGCCCCGCCCGTAGCCGCCGACGGCCGCCAGCAAAACCGGTGACCACCGTTTCTGCTGCTTCATCGTCGCGAACGCCGCCGGGTAGAGCGCGGTCAGCAGGCCGTCCATGATCTTGGCGTGACGGCAGCCGAGCGAGACACCCGCCTCCCCTTCCGTGTCGAGCATGCGGACGAGGTCCGACCGATGCCGATCGAGGTACGCCTTGAGCTCGGGGAGCAGGTTGGGGGCGACCGTTTCCAGCAGGGGGGCGTTCAGGGTGTCCACCATGCGAAAAGGCTCCCGCTTCTAATACCCACGTCAGGGGCCTTAATCAAACGCGTGAAGGAGTCAAAGGGGCCTAGACGACTCTGTCAGATTCTCGCTGCCGGTCGATCATCGGAGCGGGCGTAGGCCCACGGAGCCGCCTGACCCGACGTGACGGGTGAAACGCCAGAATCTGGGCTGAGCCATCGAGGGGGTGTGCTAGTTTTGACCCCGTGCTGTCCCGATCGGCCATGTGTGCCACCCTGCTCGTTCTCGGGGGAGCGCCCCTCGCCGTTTCAATAAGTCTGGCGCCTCGGGACGCCGGGGCCGCCACGTCCATCGAGCTCGGCATGGCCGATCTGGTGGGTACCTCGACCCTGGTCGTCGCCGGAACGCCCCTCGACAGCCGCTCGCTCTGGGAAGGAGATGCCAGCACCCACGGACGTCGGATCGTGACCTATACGCGGGTGCGGGTCGACCGCTTGCTCGATGGGGCGCCCCAAGCGGAGGTCTGGGTCCGCACCTTGGGTGGGGAGGTCGACGACATCGGCCAGCAGGTCGCCGGCGAAGCCGTCCTGCGCCTTTCGCAGCCGTTGCTCCTCTTCTTGCGTGGCCGCACCGACGGTACGCACGTCGTCGTCGGGATGGCCCAAGGGCAATATCCCCTCGACGCGCGACCCGAGATCGGCGCGGCGCGCGTTCGTTTGCCGTCGGAGGCCGGTCATCTTTTGCCCAGGACCGTCACTTCGGGCGCGGCGCAGCGGTCGGCGCGCCTCGTTCTGGTGGGACATACCCTCGACGAGGTCGCCCAGCTCGTTGCCGCCGAGCGGCGCGCGCATGCTCCCTGACCTGTCTTCGCTCGTTCGCGGCGGATGGCGATTGGATTTTCGATGACGAGCGAAGGCGAGACGCGCCCCGAGCAAGGTGCGACCGTCGTGACGACGCGTGACGAGCTTGCGCGCGTCGTGACGGCGGCCGGCGCCGCTCCGATGGTCGCTATCGATGCGGAGGGAAATGGCCTCTTTGCCTACCGAGCGCGACTCTGCACCGTCCAGCTCGCGTGGCAAGAGGGCGACGAGACCCGGATCGTCGTCGTCGACACACTGGCCGTCGATCCGTCGCCCCTTGGCGCGGTGTTCGACCGAGCCGGACCGATCAAGGTGCTCCACGACTTCACCTTCGACGTGAAGCTCTTGGCCGAGGCAGGCGTCGAGCTCGACAACGTTCGTGACACGTCGGTGCTGGCGCGCATGCTCGGACGCAAGGCGACCGGTTTGGCCTCGCTCTTGTCGTCGGAGCTCGGCATCGTCGTTCCGAAAGACCTGCAGCAGCACGACTGGAGCCGGCGACCGCTCCGGCCCGCCGAGCTTGCGTACCTCGCCTCCGACGTTCGTCATTTGGCCGCGCTCTACGACAAGCTCACGCTGGAGGCCCACGCGCGCGACATCGAAGAAGAGGTGCTCGTCGAATGCACTTTCAAGCGTGAGTCGGCGCTGGCGCCACCGCGTGAGAAACGCCCAGCGTACCTGCGCATCAAGGGGGTCGACGCGCTCGACGCACCCAGTCTCGCCGTCCTTCGCCGTCTCGTCATGGAGCGGGAAGCCATGGCCGAGCTCTGGGACGTCCCTCCTTTCAAGGTGGCGAGCAACGAGACGCTGCTCGTCTTGGCCCAACGCAAGCCGCTCAACATGGACGAGCTCCGGGGCGTCAAGCGGGGCATTTCGCCGCGACTCGCCGACTCCGGAGAGCGCCTGGTCGTGGCCATTGCGGCCGGACTCGCCGATGGGGCGGTGCCGGCCAGCGATCGGACCGTCGAGGCACGTCTCGACCGGGCGACGATGGCCGCGCGGCGGGCGCGGGAGAAACGCCTGAGCGCCTGGCGGCGCGCGGAAGCAACGGCGAGCGGCCTCGATGAGCAGGTGGTCTTACCCGGCCATTGTTTGACCGAGTTGATCGGACTGGACGACATCGAGCCGCGCGCCATCGCGGAGGTCCGAGGCATCGGCGCGAGACGCTTCGCCCGCCATGGTGCGATCTTGCAGGCCCTCCTCGAAGGTGATCTCCCCGTCCCCGCGCCGGTCGAGGCGGAGATCGAAGCGTGACTGACGCGACCGGGCCCGGCGTTCCGCGTTCGTCGCCGTCGGTGCTGCTCGTCGCCGGCGAGGCATCGGGCGACAGGATGGCGGCTCGCATCGCGCGGACGCTGCACGGGGTCGGCGTACACTGCATCGGCATGGGGGGCCCCGCATGCCGAGCGGCGGGGGTCGAGCTGGTGGCCGATCTGCGCCGCTCGGCCGCCATGGGCCTCACCGAAGTAGCGGCGCGACTGCCCGCGGTGGCCACCGCGTTCTGGCGCGTCGTTCGGGCCGCGCGCGATGCGCGGCCCGAAGCCGCCGTGCTCGTCGACTACACCGAGTTCAATCTACGGATGGGCGCGCTCCTCAAAGCCCGCGGCGTTCCCGTGCTCTGGTGCGTGGCACCTCAGGTGTGGGCTTGGCGGCCACGTCGAATGGAGCAGGTCGCACGCGCGCTCGATCGCTTGGCGGTGATCCTGCCGTTCGAAGCGCCGCTTTGGCGGGCACAGGGGGTCGATGCCCATTACGTGGGGCACCCCGTGCTCGATGCCCCTGCCGTCGACCGAGCCACGGCGCGCGCGCGGCTCGGCCTGTCGACGCTCCGCCCCAGCGTCGCCATCCTCCCGGGCAGCCGGCCGCACGAAGTGCGACGGCACACGGTCCCCATGCTCGCCGCGTTGAAAGAGCTCGACAGCGCCGGAATGGGCGTCGAGGCGCGGCTCTTGGTCGCCGCTTCGCTGGATATCAAAACCCGCCGCTGGCTCGCGGCAAAAGGCGGCGAAGGTGGCGTTCGCAGCGTCGATGTCGACGCGGACGCGGGGACGGCCGCCTACCTGGGAGCTTTCGACGCCGCGCTCACCGCGTCCGGCACGGCGACCCTCGAGTGCGCGTTGGCAGGGGCACCCCCTGTGGTCGTCTATCGTCTGTCGCCGCTCACCGCGGCCATCGCCCGCCGCATCGTAAGGACGCCGTTCGTGGCGTTGCCGAACATCGTGCTCGGCTCGGGGGTCTATCCGGAGCTCTTGGACCGCGACGTCGAACCGCGACGAATGGCGCGGGCGCTTGGCACGGTGCTGGAACGTCGATCGACCTTCGAACCTTTTGCCCACGAGCTGCGCGCGCGCCTTTCCTGGCAGCGACCTTCGCCGGATGATCCGCTCGCGGTGCCCACCGGGGAGACGTCGGCCGAGCGCGTGGCAAGCCTCTTGTCCGGGTGGCTTCCGCTCGGCTCGCGCGCGCCATCGGGCGAGCCGAGGGCCATGACACGGGCGGCGCTCCACGCGCCCGGCGCGAGCCTTCCGCCGTGAACCGCGCTCCGCTGATCGGCGCGCTCGCCGGCAGCATCGTCCTGCTCGCGGTGCGCCTTTATGCCGCCCAGCACGTCGGCTTTGGCGACGCGGAGGCACTTTACGCGTGTTACGCGCGGCACCCGCAGCCGGTGTACGTCGATCACCCTGGGCTCATCGGCCTCGTCGCCCGCCTCATCGGCGGGGGCTCGGCACCATCACCCTTCGCGGCTCACCATCTGACGGCCTGGCTCGCGACCGCGGTGCCCTGGGTCGCGGCGCTCGCCGCACTCGCCGCAGGCGCATCGCGGACCACGTGCGCCTTGGCGGCCGTCGCCCTCCTCTTGGCACCTGAGATCAGCGTAGGGCTTTTCGGCCTCACGCCCGACCTGCTCCTGAGCCTGCTCTGGTACGCAAGCGTCGGAAGCAGCCTCTGGGCGCTCTCGGCAGGGGTCGGCTCCGTGCAAGCGCTCGGGGGCGCGCTCGCCAGTGGTCTGACCGCGGGACTCGCCTGCGACGCCAAAGTGACGGGCGTGCTGCTTCTCGCGGGACTCGCTTGGGGTTGGGCATCGCCGCAGGCGCGTGCACATCGGCGCACGCTGGCGCCGTGGGCCGGCCTCGCCGTCGCTCTGGTCGTGATCTCGCCCGTGATCCTCGACGAGATGGCGCGCGGCTTTCCGATGCTACGGCACCGGCTGATCGACACGCAAAAAGACGCGGGCTTGTCGCTACGCAACGTGGGGGCCCTCCTCGGGGGACAGCTCGTCTACGTCACACCGCCCCTCTTCATCGGAGCTTTTTTGGTGGCACGCGACCTCCATCGCTGCAGAAACCAAGACGTGGCGTCGCGACTGCTCTGGTCGGTCACGGTGGCGAGCCTGCCGCTCGTCCTCTTGTGTTGCGTCTCGCGCGTCGCCGAGCCCCACTGGGTGGCACCGCTCTACCTCGCGCTCCCCCTCCATCTCGCGCGGCGAGCGCGCGACGAACGGCTCGTGGGCACGGGCCTCGCGCGAAGCGCGGTCGTGACGGGCGCCATCGCCATCGCGCTCGTGCACGTCTGGGTGCTCTTTCCGATTGGCCCGCGGCTCCTGGGAACGGGCTACGCCGCTCGCTTCGATCTCGCCAACGACCTCTACGCGTGGGAAGCAGGCCTCCCTGTCGTACGAAAGGCCCTGATCGAGTCGGCCGATCCCGATCTCCCTCCGGCGATCGTCGTGGGCCCTCACTGGACCGTATGCGCACAGCTCCACGCCGCCCTCCCCCCAGGCGTACTCGTCGGCTGTCATGCTGACACGCCCGACGACTTCGCTGGCTGGCTCCCGGCTTCGACGTGGCAACGCGCGCCGGTCGTTCTGTACGTCTCCGACAATCGCTTCGACGCGCTACCCAGGGAGCTGCGCGATCACAAAATCGACTTCTCCTGGCAGGCCGATGTACGTCGCGGCGGTGCACTCGTTCGTCGGATCACCATCACACGCATGGTTGCGTCGGCGGTCGCGCGCTTCATCTCACCAGCGAGCGTGGTGCCGACGACACGTTGACCCGACGATTTTATGATCTCGCAGAAAGATTGCTTTTGGAGCGGAACTGGCGTCCTATTCGCGCTCGTGCGCGGTCGGGCGGGGCAAGGCGCGGCGAGACCGAGATCGAACTTTCGCTTGAAAGACGAGCGATTGTGAGCTGAGCGAGTCTTGCTATCTCAATCGCATTGTGGCAAAAGTCTTTCAACTAACAGAGGAGGCTTAAATGAGGCGATATTCCTCCACGCGAGCAACCATTGCAGTCGTTGCCCTCGCAGGTGTCATCGGACTGATCGACTGCGGCGGCGATGATACGGACCCGACCGGCGGCGGCGCAACCGGCGGGACCGGCGGGGCGGGCACGGCCGGCGGAAGCGGCGGTAGCACAGGAGGTGGCGCTGGCAGCGACGCCGGAACGAGCGGCGGCGCCTCCGGGGCGACCGGAACCGCTGGCAAGGGAGGAGTGGCCGGCGCCGCTGGCAAAGGCGGAGCGGGCACCAGTGGGACTGGTGGCGCCGCAGGCACCGGTGGCGGAACCGCTGGGAAGGGTGGAACCGGCGGCGGCACAGCGGGAACCGGCGGCGCTGGCGGCATGGTGGACGGATCAGCCGGCTCATCGGGCGGCACGATCGACGCAAGCACCGACGCGCCCCGTACGGCCTGTACGATGGACACGCAATGCAGTCCCCCCACGCCCTATTGCGACCCGGCGAGCCGTTTCTGCGTGCAGTGCCTCTCGGCCAACAACTGTCCGATGAACCTGCCCGTATGCAGCCCGGCGCACACGTGCGTGCAGTGCGGATCGAGCGCCGATTGTGGCGGTGCCACGCCGTACTGTAATCCCGCCTCCAACACGTGCGTGCGATGTTTGTCGAACGCCAACTGCGGCGACGGCGGCACCGCGTGCAACCTGAACACGCATACCTGCGTCGCGGCTTGCTCGATGGACACGCAATGCATGGGCATGCTGCCGTTTTGCAAAGTGGCGGCCGGATATTGCGTGGAGTGCGTGGACAACGGCAGCTGCATGCCCGATGCGCGAGGCGGCGGCGGTGGCATGAACCAGACCGTATGTCTAACCATGACCACGAATACGTGCGTGGCCTGCGTCGACGACACGACATGCGTCACCGGCGTGAACCTGCACTGCAACGCCGCGAACAATACCTGCGTGCGGTGCATGACCGACGCGCATTGCATGGGCCCGGACGCCGGCCCAACCACCACCTGCAACCTGACCACCCACCAGTGCGGTTGCCCCACCGGGCAGACACTCTGTACGACGGGTGGCGGTCGCGGCGGCGACGGCTCGGTCACGAGCGGTTGTTACAACACAGAGACCGACAACGCCCATTGCGGCAACTGCATGACGGTCTGCGACATGAATGAGACCTGCATGGCCGGCAATTGCGTGTCCAACGAGGCAGGCATCCCGGACGCGGTAACGCCGCCCGGCTGACCTACGCACGAAAAACCGACTGCACCCTCTCGCGAGGATGCAGTCGGTTTCGTCAGTCGTTCGAGCTCGTACGTCGACTAGAGCGCCGGCGCCGGGTTCGCTTCGATCTCGGCGATCACCCGGTCGGTGAAGGTTCGCGTCGTTCCCGCGCCGCCGAGGTCCGGCGTGAGGTCCTTCCCTTTGGCGATCGCGCTGCGCACGGCGGCTTCGAGCCGTACACCCCGCTCCTTCTGGCCGATGCGCCCGAGCATCATCGCGCCGGCCATCATGGCGGCGATGGGGTTGGCAATCCCCTTGCCCGCGATGTCGGGCGCCGTTCCGTGCACCGCCTCGTAGATAGCGGCGTTGTCGCCGATGTTGGCCCCCGGGGCGAGACCGAGCCCACCCACCAGCCCCGCCGTCAGATCGCTCAGGATGTCACCGAAGAGGTTGGTGGTGACGATGACGTCGAACCGCGTCGGATCGCGCACGAGCTGCATGGCGCAGTTGTCGACGATGATGTCGTCGAACTTCACGTCGGTGTAAGACTGGGCGATCTCGCGCCCCACCTGCAGGAAGAGTCCCGAGGTCATCTTGAGAATGTTTGCCTTGTGCACGAGGGTCACGCGTTTTCGCCCGTGGGCGCGCGCGTACTCGAAAGCAAAGCGGACGATGCGATCGCATCCGAAGCGGGTGATGATCGAGATGGCTTCCGCAGCGTTCTTGGTAGGGTCGATGAAGTGCTCGATCCCCGAGTATTCGCCCTGCGTATTTTCGCGCACGACCGCGAGATCGACCTTGTCGTAACGCGTGACGAGTCCGAGAAAGGATCGCACCGGCCGCAAGTTGGCGTAGAGCTCGAATTCCTGGCGAAGCTCGACATTGATGCTGCGGTAACCGCCACCGACGGGCGTGGCGAGTGGCCCTTTGAAGCACACGCGGTGCGTGCGGATCGACGCCAGTGTCGCCTCGGGCAGTGGGGCGCCGTGTTTCGGGATGGCGCCGGCACCCGCGTCCATCGATTCCCACGTCACCGACGCGCTGGTCGCTTCGACGGCGCGTACCGCAGCGTCCATGACCTCGGGCCCGATTCCATCGCCGCGAATCAGCGTAACGGTAGGAGGCATCGTAAGGCGCAACTCTACTTCATTTTTCAGCTGTTGGGGAACGAGGGACGCTACCGATAAATCTCGGACCCCTTCTCGCGAAATTCGAGCGCCTTTTCCTCGAGTCCTTTCTTGAGCCCATCTTCGCCGGACAGACCGTGCGAAGCAGCGTATTCGCGCACGTCCTGGGTAATGCGCATCGAGCAGAAGTGCGGCCCGCACATGGAGCAAAAGTGGGAAACCTTGGCCCCTTCGGCGGGCAGCGTCTGATCATGGAAGGCGCGCGCGCGTTCGGGGTCGAGCCCCAGGTTGAACTGGTCCTCCCACCGGAACTCGAAACGCGCCTTCGACAAGGCGTTGTCGCGCGCCTGTGCCCCCGGGTGTCCTTTGGCGAGATCGGCGGCGTGCGCAGCGATCTTGTAGGTGATCACGCCTTCCCGCACGTCGTCGCGATCGGGCAGACCGAGATGCTCTTTGGGCGTCACGTAGCAGAGCATGGCGCACCCGAACCAGCCGATGAGGGCGGCACCGATCCCGCTCGTGAAGTGATCGTAGCCGGGGGCGATGTCGGTCGTGAGCGGGCCGAGCGTATAGAACGGCGCCTCGTGGCAGACTTCGAGCTGCTTTTGCATGTTCTCGCGGATGAGATGCATGGGAACGTGCCCCGGACCCTCGATCATCGTTTGCACGTCGTGCTTCCAAGCGACCTTCGTGAGCTCGCCGAGCGTATGCAATTCGGCGAACTGAGCCTCGTCGTTGGCATCGGCAATCGAGCCCGGGCGAAGGCCGTCCCCCAAGCTGAAACTGACGTCGTAGGCCTTCATGATCGCGCAGATCTCTTCGAAATGCGTATAGAGGAAGTTCTCCTCGTGGTGCGCCAGGCACCATTTGGCGAGGATCGACCCCCCGCGCGAAACGATGCCCGTCACGCGCCGCGCGGTGAGCGGGACGAACGCCAGACGCACCCCGGCGTGGATCGTGAAGTAGTCGACCCCTTGCTCGGCCTGCTCGATGAGCGTGTCACGGAAAATCTCCCACGTGAGCTCCTCGGCTTTGCCCCCCACCTTCTCGAGCGCCTGGTAAATGGGGACGGTACCGATGGGCACCGGGCTGTTGCGCACGATCCATTCGCGGGTCTCGTGGATATTCTTTCCAGTGGAAAGATCCATCACCGTGTCGGCGCCCCAGCGGATGGCCCACACCATCTTTTCGACCTCCTCTTCGATGGAGGACGTGACCGCGGAGTTTCCGATGTTGGCGTTGATCTTCACGAGGAAATTACGGCCGATGATCATCGGCTCGAGCTCGGGGTGGTTGATGTTGGCGGGAATGATGGCGCGGCCGCGGGCGACCTCCTCGCGGACGAACTCGGGGGTGATGACGCGCGGAATCGTGGCGCCCCACGTCACCCCTTCGTGCTGGAAGCCGAGCCCCGCAGCCACCCGCTGGTTTTCCCGGATGGCGATGAACTCCATTTCCGGCGTGACGACGCCGCGCCTCGCGTAGTGCAGCTGCGTCACATTGGCGCCGCTCTTGGCAACGAGCGGCTTGCGGGTCAGATGAAACTGCAAACCGGCGAGCTTGGCATCGGCTCGGCGCGCGCGACCATAGCTCGAGCTCGTCGTGGCGAGCTCTTCGACGTCTTCGCGGCGCCTCACCCACTCGAGGCGCGGCGTGGGAAGCCCTTGGCGCGGGTCGAGGGTGACGTCGGGGTCCGTATAGGGGCCGCTCGTGTCGTAAACGCAAATGGGGGGATTGGGCGTCTCGGTGGCGCCCTCCCCGGCGAAAGGCGCGCGCGTTGGCGTCTGGGCGATTTCGCGCATGGGCACGCGCAGGAACGAATGAATCGATCCGGACGCGTAGATCTTGCGTGAGGCGGGCATCGGCCCCGTGGTGATGGCGCGAAGACGTGCTTCGTCGACGCCGGCAATGTTCTTCGAGGTCCCGCTCATCTTCTTCTCCATCGCGGAAGAAGGGAGGCACCGAGCCGGGGCCGCCGCTTCCCTCCGCCGGCATGACCCGGTTCAGGTTCGAAGGGTCGGCCGATTTTCACGGCGCTCTCAGCCCTACCGCAGGCACCCCTAGCGACTTTTCGTTTAGACCAGGCTAGCGCAGCGTTGTCAACGCGCCATGGGATCCGTCACGCGTCCCTCAGGCGACCGGGGGTAAGGCGACGAGGCCCGCCTCGCGCAGCAGCGAGGCGTCCTCATCCACGTCGGGATTTGGCGTGGTGAGGAGTTTTTCGCCGTAAAAGATGGAGTTGGCCCCCGCGTAGAGGCACATGAGCTGCGCTTCGCGCGGGATCTCCGCGCGCCCCGCCGAAAGGCGTACCATCGTCTTTGGCATGAGGAGGCGCGCGCAGGCAATCATGCGCACCAAGTCGAGGGGGTCGATGGGGTCGAGCGCCGCCAGCGGCGTCCCCTCCACCCGCACCAGGGCGTTGATGGGAACGCTCTCGGGGTGCGGATCGAGCGTCGCTAGCTCGACCAACATGCGGCACCGATCATCGATCGATTCGCCCATCCCGATGATGCCCCCGGTGCAGACGGTGATGCCCGCCTCGCGCACGGCGCGCAGCGTGCGCAGACGATCGTCATACGATCGGGTCGAGATGATCGACCGGTAATGCTCGCGGGAGGTATCGATGTTGTGGTTATAGGCGTCGAGGCCGGCCTCTTTGAGACGGCGCGCCTGCTCCTCCGTGAGCATGCCGAGGGTGCAGCATGCTTCGAGCCCGAGCCCTTTCACGCCGCGCACCATGGAAAGCACGCGCTCGAAGGCAGGACCGTCCTTCACCTCGCGCCACGCGGCCCCCATGCAGAAACGAGTGGCGCCGGCGGCACGCGCGCGTCCCGCTGCGTCGATGACCTCTTCGACGGACAGCATCTTCTCGCCGGAAACGGGCGTTTCGTAATGGGCCGATTGGGGGCAATAGGCGCAATCCTCGGGACAGCCGCCGGTCTTGACGCTGAGCAGCGTGCAAAGCTGGACCGAGCCGGCAGCGTGGTGCGCGAGATGCGCGGCGCGCGCCCGATCGATGAGCTCGAAGAGCGGAAGATCGTGAAGCTTTCGTACCTCTTCTAACGTGAAATCGTGCCGGACGCCCATGGCGACCGGGTTCTAGCTCACTTTGCCCCCGCCGAACACCACCTCTTCGACTCGCGCCGTGGCCTCCGCGTCAGAATCCGACCGCGGCGCGCGCCGCTTCGATATCGATGACGCCTTGAGCCAGAAGGTGCTTGAGATGCATTTCGAAGGTTTGCATGCCGTAGGGGTGCGTCCCTTTTTCGATGAGCTCTTTGAGAGGAGGGTTCGATTCGGGGCGCTTGAGCGCTTCGCGCACGGTGCCGGTGACGATGAGCACCTCCGACACGAGAACGAGCCCTTGCTCGTCTTTCCGGGGAACGAGGCGCTGCGCGACGATCCCTTGCAGCACATCGGCGATGCGTTCGCGCCCCTCTTTCGGATCTCCGGTCGAAAGGGCCAGCATTCTTTGCACCGTTCGATACACGTCGGGGGTGTGCAGCGTGGAGAGCACGAGGTGGCCGGTCTCGGCTGCCATCAGCGCGATCTCCATCGTCTCGCCGTCACGGACCTCGCCGAGCTGCACGACGTCGGGGTCCTGCCGCAGCGCCGCGCGCAGCGCCGAGGCGAATGTCGCCGTATCGAGCCCCACCTCGCGCTGACTCACCGAGCTTTTTGCGTCGATATGCAGAAACTCGATGGGGTCCTCGATGGTCACGATGTGCAGCGGCTGCGACCGGTTCAAATGGCCGATCATCGCAGCGAGCGTCGAGCTCTTGCCGTTGCCGGCGGCACCGACGACGAGCACGAGTCCTCTCGGTTTCTCGGCCAGCTCGCGGCACGCGACCGCCACGCCGAGCTCTTCGAGGGTGGGGATCTCCCTGGGGATCCTGCGCATGACGGCTGCAAAACTGCCGCGCTGGCGATAGACGTTGACCCGGAAACGTCCGAGGTTCGCCACCGCGTACGCGGTATCGACCTCGCGTACCTCATCGAGATTGCGCGGCGGATTCAGTCCCTTCAGGAGGTGTCGCACCACCGCTTCCGAATCGGCGGGCATGATGCGATCGACGCGGAAATAGACCATGTCGCCGCGAACGCGGGCGCCCGGGGGTTGCCCCACCTTGATATGAACGTCGCTGGCCCCGGCCGTCACCGCCTTCTGAAGCAGCTGATGGAAGAAGGACTCGTTGTCGTAGGGGCTCGAGCTCATCAGGCGCCGCTGCACCGAAACCTGGGCGACATGAGCCCATCCTAACTCAGTTTGCCGTTCTACTTCGGATCGAGATCGGTCGGGATCGCTGCCGCGCTGACGGCGCCCCTTTCGACGAGCAGGCGAAGCGCCGAAATGGCGGGCGCGCGGACGCTTTTGGTGAGGCTCTTGCGCTCCGCCAGGGTCAGGAGCGCCTCCGCGCACGCGCGAAGTCCGGGGGGGTCGAGGGGCTCGGTCTGATGGCGAGGTCGCGCCGCCATGTCGACAATGGCTTGCACGACGGGCCCGGTCGCCGCCGGGTCGAGCTGTCGCACGATTTCCCCGAGCCGCTGGTACGCCGCATCGGCGTCATCGGCCAAGGGAAGCGCAGCCAGCGCGACCAGCCCTATCGGTCCTCCTTCTTCGAGACCCTCCAAGAGCCCTCCGGCGCCTTCGCGGTCGGCGAGCCGCGCTAGATCGACGGGGTCCCCCTCGAGCGCGCGATGCCACAGCTCGTCTTTGGCGCGCTCACTCTCCTTCGCCGCCTCGACACCGAGATGCGGGGGCGGCGCCGCATCGGCTGCGTCTTGTTTGCTACGACAGCCTGCGACAGCCCCGAACGAAAGGAGGAGAACCACCAACGTGATTCCGGAGGGTCCAAACCACCGTAACCGCGAAGGCCAACACATGAGCCCCTTAACCTACCAGGAATGCCGCGCTTTCTGTCTCGCGGATCGCGCCGCGGCTGGATGGTCGGATTCGTGCTCGTCCCGTCCATGACGTGCGAACACCACGTTGCGCTGTTGTTTTGAATGCACACCATTCTTTTCGTGGATTTCACGGAACATGAGCTCGGCCCCAGGTGTTCCACCAACAGTCGAGCAACAGCAACAGCAACGACACGAGACGGCACGAGGTAACCAACCCGGGACTTCTTCCCGTCTCGCGTATCGGAACATCGAATCAGGAGGCATCATGACGGAAGGTACGAGGCGTGGTTTCGCCTCGATGGCGCAGGAGAGGCAACGCCAAATCGCCAGCAAGGGGGGAAAAGCCGCCCATATCAAAGGTCGAGCTCACGAGTTTACGCCGGAGCAGGCTCGAGAGGCGGGTCGCAAAGGGGGGCAAGCAGTAAGCCGAGACCGCATGCACATGGCCCGTATCGGTCGCAAAGGAGGCGAAGCCGTCAGCGGCGACCGCGCGCACATGGCTCGCATCGGCAGAAAGGGCGGTGCAGCCGTCAGCGAAGATCGTCAGCACATGGCGGAGATCGGTCGCGAAGGAGGTCAGTCGGTGAGCGGCGATCGCGCCCACATGGCCGAGATTGGCCGCGAGGGGGGACACCGACGGCAGGCGCTCCGTTCCTCGGACGCCCCGCCTGACGAGAAGGAGGGGCATTCGCAGTCCGCTGAATCGCCTCCCTTTCACTGACGGCATCGCCGGTCGCTGAGGGCATCGCGGGTCGAACGTTTCGCATCCGTCGGTGCCCGCTCGCCGGGCCGGTCGCACTCGGTTCGACCGGCTCGGTGTTCCGGCCCGGTCGCGCATGGTTCGAGCGGCTCGGTGTTCCGAGCTGGTCGTGGTAATCCGGAAGCGCCGGGAGCCCCCGTCCCGTCGTCACCATGCCGCCGGTTACAGATCTCCTCGCGAGGATCGAGAGCGCTGACGTCGCGCTCGAGCAACGTATCGACGCCGCGCATGCGCTCGCCGCCGAAGGGGATCCCCGCGCGAGAGCGTCCGATCGCGTGATCATCCCTGGCGGCGCGTTCGCCATGGGCGATCCGGCACGCCAAGTGCCGCTCGCTGCCTACGGCATCGATCGTTATCCCGTTACCGTCGCCGCGTACGCGGCCTTCATCGAATCCGGGGGCTACGGGGATCGCCGCTTTTGGACCGCCGAAGGGTGGGATTGGCGAAAAGAGGGCGCGATCGAGAGGCCTCGCTTCTGGGGCGAGGACGAGTGGCAAGCGTACCTCTTTCCGAACCACCCCGTGGTCGGGGTGAGCTTCTACGAAGCCGAGGCGTACGCTGCCTTTGGCGGCGGGCGCCTGCCGACGGAAGCCGAGTGGGAGAAGGCCGCCCGGGGCGTGGACGGCCGCAAGTACCCGTGGGGGAATGCTTGGCGCGACGACGCGTGCGGCATGCGCGGCGTCGGACCGCGCAGCACGGTTCCCATCGGCGTGTTCCCCAAGGGGCAAAGTCCCTACGGCGTGCGCGACCTCGTGGGCTGCGTCTGGCAGTGGTGCTCGGATCCGTTCGTCGGCTGGGGCGGCAGCGCCGATGACGACGAGCGGGCCCCGGATCTCTCGGGTGCCCCGCCCCGACGCACGACCTGCGGAGGCGCGTGGAACACGCTGCAGTGGAGCGTGAGCTGCCTCGGTCGCAACGGTTATCCGACGACCGCGCGATTTTCGAACCTCGGTTTCCGCTGCGTCTCACCCGCATGAGCCGCGGCGACCAGGGAATCGAGGTAGCCGGGCTGCACAAGGACTACCGCGTTCACCGGCGCAAGAGCGGGATGCTCAACACGGTGCGCTCCATTTTTCACCGCACCTACGAAACCGTGCCCGCCGTGCGCGATCTCTCTTTCACCATCGAGCCGGGCGAACGCGTCGGATTCCTCGGTCCCAACGGCGCGGGCAAGACGACGACGCTCAAGATCTTGGCCGGTCTCCTGCATCCCACGGCGGGGCGCGTGGTGGTGGCGGGACACGAACCGCGCTTGCGCGAACATCGCTTTTTGAAGCGCATCACGCTGGTGATGGGGCAAAAGCAGCAGCTGATCTGGGACCTGCCGCCGGTGGATACGTTTTCGCAAAATCGCGCCATCTACGACCTGTCGCGCGCCTCGTTCGACGCCACCCTGAAGGAGCTCGACGAGCTGCTCGGAATCGGCGCCATCGCCGAAAAACCGACACGGCAGCTTTCCCTCGGCGAACGGATGAAATGCGAGCTCGCCGCGGCGCTCTTGCACCGGCCGGACGTCCTTTTTCTCGACGAGCCGACCATCGGGCTCGACGTCTCCATGCAGTTGGCGGTGCGCGATTTCATCCGCGCCTACAACGAGCGCACGGGGGCGACCACGCTGCTCACGTCGCACTACATGGACGATGTCGCCGCGCTGTGTCCGCGCGTCATCGTCATCGACAAAGGGCGCCTCCGTTACGACGGCGCGCTCGGCAAGCTGGTGGAGAAGATCCGCCCCGACAAGGCCATCGTGCTGCGCTACGCACATCGCCCCGATCGCGCGGCGCTCGAGCGGATCGGAACCGTCACCGAGTGCGACGACGCCAAGGCGGTGGTCCGGGTGGCGCGGCCCGATCTGCGCGAAGCCGTCGCCAACCTGCTGCTCGATCCCGAGCTCTCCGATCTGACCATCGAAGACCCGCCGCTCGAGGAGGTCCTGCGCGAGCTCTTCGCCCAGTCGGCCGCGGAATCGGCATGAGGATACTTTCCGCCTATCCCACGCTGTTGCGGATCGGTTTCGCCAACGCGGTGGCCTATCGCACCGAGATGCTGGTCTGGATGCTGACCATGACGATGCCTTTCGTCAGCCTGGCCCTCTGGTCGGCCGTCGCCGAAAGCGTGCCGGTGGGCCGGTTCGATCAAAAGAGCTTCGTCGCCTATTTCCTGGCCACCATCGTGGTGCGTCAGCTGTGCGGAGCGTGGGTCGTCTGGGAGCTCATCCAGGAGATCAAGAGTGGGACTCTAACGAGCCGCCTGCTCAAGCCGATTCACCCGCTCGTCGTCTATTCGGCCGACAACATCGCCGCCATCCCCCTGCGCGCCCTTTTCGCAGCGCCGCTGGCGCTGATCGGGATCACGAGCGGCGGGACCGCCTTGCCCCATGAGCCTCACCGGGTGGTGGCGCTTTTCCTTTCGCTGTTCGGCGCTTGGTTCATCACCTTCTTCGTCATGGTCATCATCGGCTGCCTCAGCTTTTTCATGGAAAGCTCGGCGTCCATTTTCGACATCTGGATCGCGTGCTTCATGATTCTCTCCGGGTACTTGGTTCCGCTCGAGCTCTTTCCGAGCTGGGTCCGCGGCGTGGCCGAGGTTCTCCCCTTTCGCTACACGCTCGGTTTTCCGGTGGAGATCCTGATCGGCATGAGCAGCGACGCGGCCATCGCGCGGGGCCTCGTCATCCAGCTCGCCTATGGCTGCGGGTCGGCGGCGATGGCGCTCGCGCTGTGGCGCTCCGGTGTACGCCGATTCGGCGCTTTCGGTGGATGACCGATGCGCCGCTACCTGCGACTCCTTCTCCTGCAGCTTCGCATGTCGATCGCGCTCGGGGCTCAGTATCGCTGGGATTTCCTGACCCAGGGGGGGCTCTCCCTGGTGTGGACGGTACTTGGATTGGTGCCCCTCTACGTCGCGCTTCACAATCGACCCGCCGTGGCGGGGTGGACCTACGAACAGGCGCTGGTCGTCGTTGGCTGGTTCACCATGCTGAAGGGGATCCTGGACGGTGCCGTCAACCCTTCGCTCGTTCTCGTCGTGGAGCACATTCGCAAGGGAACGCTGGACTTCGTGCTCATGAAGCCCGCCGACGCCCAGTTCCTCGTCTCCACGGCCCGGTTCGAGCCCTGGCGCGCCATCGACCTGTTCGCTGGAGTGGGCATTCTGGTGTGGACCTTTCGTCTCATGGGGACAGCCCCTAGTCTCGCGGCCATTGCCGTGTCGACCCTGCTCCTGGCCGTCGCAGTCACCGTGCTTTATTCGATGTGGATCGCAGCGATCGCGGCCGCATTCTGGGTCGTGCGCCTCGACAACCTTTCCTATCTCATGAGCTCTCTTTTCGATTTCGGTCGCTGGCCGGTCAGCATCTTCAAAGGCGCCGTACGGCTCTTTTTCACGTTCGTCGTTCCCATCGCCCTCATGACCACTTACCCGGCCGAGGCTTTGTTGGGGCGGCTGGAACCGGCCCGGGCCTGGCTCGGCATCGGCGGCGCGCTCGTTTTCGCGCTGACGGGAAGGTTCGTCTTTACCCGCGCGATCGGGCGATATACGTCGGCGTCGAGTTGACCTTCGATGTTCGTCATCCGCATTCTCGCCATTGTCGCCCTGCTCGCCTCGATCACGAATGCCTATGTCGGGGCGCGGATTTCGAAAAGCACGGGCGCCCAGCAGCGCCGTCTCTTCGTGTCGATCCACATCTCGAGTGGCATCGTGCTCTGCGTGTCGTCGGCATTGCTCGCGTTCTGGGCCTTTACGGCCCAGTGAGCGGCTCCGCCGCGGCGGGGGGCTGACGAGCCCTCGGGTGACCGCGGTAGCCTCTTTTGTTCGATTCCGCAGTTTCTGCCGGCTCCGATTGTGGCAAAAGACCCCCAATCGGCAGAAGGGAGCACCTTTTTAGTCTATGCGCTCGCAATGCATCTACACTCATTATCTCCTGTCGTTCGATGCAAGGGGGAGGGGCCGTAGATGGCGTATCGGGTGCTGGTGGTCGATAGCGAGGTCGAAGGGCTGGCAGCCGTTCAATCCCAGCTCGCCGCGCAGGGGTGCGCCTTCGTTTGGGCGCTGACGGGCCAAGAGGCGCTCGACCTCGCCGACGGCGATCCCCTCGATCTCGCCGTCGTCGACGCGCGACTCAGCGATCGGAGCGGCGTCGACGTGGTGATCGAGCTGCGGCGCCGTCCGCGCCTCGGTCATCTGCCCATCGTGCTCACGATCCCTCGCGGCGACGCCGACCTGCGTGTCCGCGGCCCACGCTCGGGCGCCGACGAAGTGCTGGAGAAGCCGCTCGACCCCAACAGCTTGACGGTATGCGCGCGCCAGCTGCTGCGCCTCAAGGCGGTGCGGGACGAGCTCGAGCTTCGCAAGCGCGAGCTCCAGAACACGTACAAAGATCAGCGAAAGTTCGTGGAGACGCTGGTGCACGACTTGAAGAACCCCATCGCCGTCGTGCACGTGAACCTGGCCTGGGTCATCGATCGCATGGGCGAACGTCAACCGGAATACCTGGAGGCCCTCGCCGATGCGCAGGACGGCATCGCCCGACTGCAAAAGATGGCCGACGATCTGCTCACGGTGGGCATGCTCGACCAGGCGGTCTTGCCGCTGAAGCGCGAGTCGATCCGCGTGGCCGACCTTCTCACCCAGGTCATCAAAGCCCACGAGCGGGAAGCCGTCGCACGCAACGTGTCGGTCTCGCTCTCGCTCGACGAGAACGTGCGGGTGGTCGGTGATTCGTCGCTCCTTCGCCGGGCCGTCACCAACTTGCTGGAGAGCTCGCTCCGGCACACGCCGTCGTCGGGGCGCGTCGAACTGTCGGCGCGCGTCGGGGACGGCGTCGAAATCACGGTGTCCAATACCGGCCACGCCTTGCCCGCCGAAGAAAAAGCGCAGCTCCTCGAAAAGTCTCCGTCGGGACAGCACCGCTCTCCGCCGGGAGGGCTCGGCCTTTACTTCAGCAAGCGCGCGGTCGAAGCGCACGACGGCAGGATCGACGTCCTCGAATCGGCGGAGTGGCCCACTTCGCTCGTCATGCGCCTGCCGGGGACGGGCACCTCCGGAGGAAGCTAGACCCGGAAGAGCGCGCTCCCCCAGTGAATGCCCGCGCCGAGCGCGAGAAAACAGACGAGCGCCCCCTCCTTGACCTGCCCGGCGCGCACGATCTCGTCGTAGAGAATCGGGATCGTCGCGGCCGAGGTGTTGCCGACGCGCGCGATGTTGGTGGGCACCTTCTCGGGGGCAACGCCGAGCGCCTCGCGCACCGCCTCGTTGATGCGCTGGTTGGCTTGATGTGCGACGAAGAGGTCCACGTCCTCCAGTTTGACGCCGGCCCGTTTGCAGCAGCGCTGGACCGATTTGGGAAGCTTGGTCACGGCGTGTTTGAAGAGGTCCTTGCCGTCCATGCGCGGGACGAACAGATCCTCGTCGACCGTCTTTTGCGAAATGAAAGGGCGCGTGCGAAAGCCGGCCGGAATGTGGAGCTTGGTGACGAAGTTGCCGTCGGCGTGCAGATCGATGGCCAAGAGTCCGCGTTCCGGGCGTGGATCGCGTTCGAACACCATGGCGCCCGCGCCATCGCCGAAGAGAATGGCGAGCGCGCGGTGGTCATTGGCGCGCTTCCAGACTTCCGGCGCGGGGGCAGGGCCCTGCCCCGTCTCCAATCGATCCCAGTCGGTCCAGGGCATGAAGCCGGCGTGCGCCTCCGCGCCCACGACGAGGATACGCGAGACGTGTCCGGAGGCGAGCAGGGCGTCGCAGAGCTGCAGCGCGTAGATCATGGCCGCGCATTGCTGACGGATATCGAGCGCCGGGATCCCTACCGCGCCGAGCTTGGCGCCGAGCAGAGGAGCCGATCCGGGCAAGATGAAGTCCGGCGTCATGGTGGCGAAGAGGATGTAGTCGAGGTCTTCGGGCGCCATGCGCGCGGCTTCGAGCGCGCGCTTCGAGGCTTCGAGCGCCAAGTCCGACGCGCCGACCCCCTCCGGCGCATAGTAGCGCTGGGAGATCCCGGTCCGCTGCTGGATCCACTCGTCGGTGGTCTCCATGACGCGGCCGAGATCTTGGTTCGTATACGCTCGACCAGGAAGAAAACTACCGGTTCCAACGATGGAGAGGGAGGACATGGGCTCGAAGACGCCTGCTTTAGCACTACCTCTGTCAGGTCTTCGTCATACCTGATTGCGAATTCGTCATTGGACCGGGCTGCCACGCAGTTCGGGGAACCGTGCTTAGGCCAGCCTCACGAATCGCGTCAAGTAAATGCGCTGCTCCGGCGTCCTCCGTTACGACGCAGCACGTCACGAACGCAGAGCCCGCACGTCGAGAGAGCGCCCGAGCTGCATGGTCAGAGCGCCACGCCGAGCAGCGCTGGCGACGGAAGCCGCGTCGCGCGTGGGCTCGGAAGAACTGGAGAAAAGGGCATTTCTTGACCGACGGATACGAGGGTGGTTCACTCGAAACAGCATGCCCAACTTACGATCCATCCTGTTCTTCGCGATGATTTGGGCTTTCGCCACAGGGTGCAGCTCGGACAAGACTCCCCCCTTCGTCGGCGACAACCCCAACACCAAACCGGACGCAAGCACGCAAACGCCCGACGCGACCGACGACGGCATGGACGAAACCGGCATGGGCGCCGACACCGGAACGCCCGGACTTTGTACCGACGCCGGCAATTGCGCCGTCATCTTGACCGCCGCAACCACCACCCTCCCCGCCGACGGCAAAGCGCAGGATGTGATCACCGCCAGCGTCGACGCGCGCGTCGGAGGGACGATCGACTTCAGCATTACCGGTCCGGGCCTGTGGGACAACAACAAGACCGCCATCACGGTGCTCGTCGACGCCTTCGGTAAGGCCAGAGCCAACTTCGTCTCCGACGCCAGCGGGGGCACGGCCACCATCACCGCCCGGCTGGTCGGGCGCGACAGCGCGGCGCAGATCAACATCGAGATGCCCGCCCTCGCCGACATCACCTACAGCACGCAGCACAACCTCATGGGGGTGAAGTCGTCCGGGTTCAACGAATCGAATCAAATCACCTTCAAGATTTTGGCCCCCAACGGCGTGCCTTATCCGGATGGGTTGACGGTGAACTTCGAGCACAAGCCGCTCAGCGGCTCCACCATCGGCAACCAGCCGACCTGCTCGATGCTCGACTGCACCGTGAAAGACGTCGGCGTCACCGAGAAAGGCCAAGTGCAGCTCAGCTTGTCTTCGGGCACGCTGCAGGGTGCGGCCATCGTCACCATCACCGCCACCGCGGGCGGTCAGACCAAACGAATCGACGTCTCCTCGCCGATCGTGGGCGCCAAAGTCAGCGGTCGCAACGTTTCCATCGAGTGCACGCCGCGCAATGTGCCCGCCTTCGTCGACACCGACTGCATCCGCTCTCGCGTGGATACGCCGTTCAAATGCACCGTGACCCTCGGGGATCGCTTCAACAACGAGGTCGGCGTGTCCACCACCGTCAAGTACCAGAGCGAAGCGGGCATCGTCGGCCCGCCTCCCACCACCCCCATGTTTCCCAGCCCCGATCTGGGTAAGGCAACGGGAACCGTCGGCACCGTGGGCGGCGTTCTACCGCTCGACGTGTTTCCGATGCCGGGCGAGTACTCGTACGCGTTCGCTGACGCCTGTCATCCGTCGGGTCCCACCCCCGTGCACAACCCACGCGACGGCATCGTCAGCGTGATCGCCATGATGACGGGAGAAGAAGGGTTCATCGACAAGAACGGCGATGGCACCTACAACCAGGGCGAGCCCTTCATCGATCTGCCCGAGCCTTTCGTGGACGCCAATGACAACGGCGTCCAGGACTCCGGCGAGTTCTTCCAGGATCTCAACCAGGACCTGCGTTGGAACGCCGCCAACGGCTCGTGGGACGCATCGACGACGCTCTGGACCGAGACACGCATCGTCTATACCGGCAACGCTTTTTGGTACGAGGACACCGGCGGCAACCAGTACTTTTCTCGATTTTTCCCGATCACCCAGGAATTTCCGCCGAGCATCGAGTTCCCCATGCACGCTACGCCCTTCGTGCCGAGGGTGCTGCTTCCGCCGGACTCCACCGCCGACTTCGGCTTGTGGTTTTCGGATTGGAACTTCAACGTCCTCGCCTCGACCGTGAAATACGCGGCCGACATCGGCGCTGGCGATCCGGTCACCGCGACGCTCTCCGCCACGCCGCCGATGCGGCCGATACGCGAGGAAGGGTTCTTCCTCGCCCAGCTCTATTGCGACGGTTCGACGCCGGACAACTGCGGGATGGTCTGTCCGCCATCGCCGGCTACGCAGCAGTGCTTGGTCAAATCGATGGTCACCAACTTCGAGTATGGCGTGGATGGATACGTCCGTATCAAGGCCTCCTCGAGCCTCAAGGGGCCTTTCCGCGTCACCGGAAGCGCTGTGCTGCCGAACGCGGCAGCCGCGATCTCGCTGAGCGGCGACGTCAAGTAGCGCCAGCGCGGCTCGAGCGCCATCGGCCGCTCGAGGCTTGGCGAAAGTCGCCTCGCCTGGTATCGAAACTCTCGCCCCGATCGGCCGGCAAAGAGCCCGCGGCCGACGCGCGCCGCACCCTCCACATGCACTGGACAACGGATCCCAACGTCTGGCTCGGCCTCTTGACGCTCACGGTCCTCGAGATCGTGCTCGGCGTCGACAACGTCATCTTCATTTCCATCCTCTCCTCCAAACTGCCGGCCGACAAGCAGGGTAAGGCGCGGAGCATCGGGCTCGCGGGTGCGTTCTGCACGCGGGTGCTCCTTCTGCTCAGCATCGCCTGGCTGTCCAAGTTGACGACGCCCCTCTTCACGGTGGCCGGCCTGGACATCTCGGGGCGCTCGCTGATCCTCATCATCGGCGGGCTCTTTCTCATCGCCAAGGCAACCTTCGAGATCCACGGCAAGCTGGAGGGTGAGCACGAACAGAGCGGACCGAAGGCGTTGCAATCGCTGGTCGGCGTCATCGCTCAGATCGCCGTCATCGACATCGTTTTTTCGCTCGATTCCGTGATCACCGCGGTGGGCATGACCGATCAGGTGGGAATCATGATCGCAGCCAACCTGCTCGCCCTCGGGTTCATGCTGGCGGCATCGGGGCCGGTGTCGCGCTTCGTCGATCTCCACCCCACCGTCAAGATGCTGGCACTCGCGTTCCTCGTGCTCATCGGCACGAACCTGGTGGCCGAAGGTCTGGGGCAGCACATTCCCAAGGGGTACACCTACTTCGCCATGGCCTTCTCGGTCTTCGTCGAGATGCTGAACCTGCGCCTTCGTGCGCGCGTCGATCCCGCCGTCAAGCTGCGCGGGCAGCCAGCGCGCGGTCCACGCGCCGAGGCGTGACGACGAAAAATCCCGAGCACTACGGCTCGGTGGGCGAGATCGCGAGCCGCCGCGCCACCGCCGCGCCCAGCAACGCCGTCGCCACTGTGGCCGCGAACACCGCTCCATGGGCGGCTCTCGGCGTGCCGCCCATCCGAGCCAACGACGCCATCAGCGCGCCGCCAAAGCCGGCCCCGGCGGCGGTGCTGAGCGCTTCGGCAAGCTGCAACTGCGCCGAGACCTGCCCCTCTTGCCCTTGACGAGCGGCCGCGATGCAGACGAGGCCACCAGCGCTGTAAGCGAGACCGATCCCCATGCCGGCGACCGCCCACCCGAGCGGCACCAGTGCGACGGGGAGCGATGTCAGCAGCACGGCGGCCACGATGGTGATGCCTGCCGCAAGGATCCAAAAGCCGGCCCCCACGACGGTGGGACGCCCGGCGGCGCCTCTTCGAGCCTCCCCTCGATCTTGCAGCCAGGCTGCCAAGACCCACCCTACCGCGCCCGCGGTCAGCGCCAGCCCCGCTTGCGTCGGGCCTACGCCGCGCAGCTCGCCCGAACCGAGGGGGACGAACGCCTCGGTGCCGAAGAAGCTGAACGCGAGCAGCCCGCGCACCGCGAGTCCGGCAGGCAGCCCCCGTGCCGCGCGAAACGTGCCCGCGGGGAGCAACGCGCGAAGCCCGGGCACGAGCAGCACCGCGCCGAGCACCACGGCCACAGCGACCGCGGTCGTGCGTGGATAGAGACTCGGGGCAGCGAGAACGAGCGCGCCGCCAGCCGCAACGCGCAGTGCTGAACCCATCCTCCCCGCCCCCGCAAGCGGTCGCGTCACGGCGAAGCGCGCGAGCGATGGAAGCACGACCACCGCCACCACCACCATGAGCGGCACGATGCCGAGAAAAACGAAGCGCCACCCGATCCGCTCGGCCACGGCTCCGGAAAGGGCGGGACCCACCACGGCCGGTACGATCCAAACACTCGTGGTCAGCGCCATCATGCGCGGGCGCAGGTTGTCGGGGTAAGCCCGCGCGATGGCCACGTACGCGGCCGCGACCATCGCGCCGCCCCCCGCTCCTTGCAGCACGCGTCCCGCGATAAAAAGAACCATGCTACGCGCCAGACCAGCCAGAACGAGCCCCCCGCTGAACCCGAGAAGACCGAGGGTCATCGACCGGTACGGACCGCGTGCGTCGGCCAAGAGACCGCCGCCGACGGTGCCGACCACCCACGCCAGCATGAACGCGCTGAACGCCCAACCGAAGAGCAGAAGGCCGCCGAGATCGCGGACCGCCGTCGGCAGCGCCGGCACGACGCCCATCCCCTCCACCGCAAAGGCCGTCACCGTGAGAAGGATGCCCACCGTAAGCGATCGCCGATCGGCGTCGAAGACGTGCGGGGCAGGTGCGTCGTCGCTCTTGGTTCGTGGTGCGGGCGATCGGGCCATGAGGCCGGCCTGATCTACCGCCACCGGTTGGGCGGTGGGCGCTCATTCGTGTCGACGTGCGCCAGCGGCCCGTCCTTGTCTTCGATGATGAGCGCGACGACCAGGTGCCCGCTGCCGTTGCGCTTGTGGCTCACGCGGAAGCGTTTGATGCCCTTCGCCCGGGCGATTTCCTGGATGTCCATCACGATGGCGTTGAAGAGCAGATTCATACTGAACGCCCGTATAGCCATGACGGCAATGGCGTCAAGATGCCCCTCTGGGCCCGCGATTCTCTTGGGTTTCGGGGCGCGCGCCGGCACGCCTTGCGGTGCGACGGAAGCCTCAGTCTGGGCGCCGCGAGAATGCGCTAAAAAGCAGGCGCATGATGCCGCTCGTCCTCGGCCTCGTCGCGCTCCTCGCGTCCGCGCCGCTGGTGCTCGCGCTCGTGCGCGCCAACGAGCTCTTCTTCGTTCGGGTCCGAGACGGAAAAGTGCGCATCGTGCGCGGTCGCGTCCCGGCGCGGCTCTTCGACGACCTCGCCGACGTCGTGCAGAAGCCCGCCGTCACGCACGCCGATCTTCGCGCCGTCAACGAAGGGGGACGCCCGCGGCTCTACGCCGAGGGCGAGCTTTCGCCCGAGCACAAGCAGCGTCTTCGCAACGTCATCGGCGCCTTCACGGTACAGCAGATTCGCACCGCGCCGCGCCGGCGTAGCACTTAGCTACACCTCCGTGTAGCGCTGCACGATGCGCGCGATCAAGCCGTACTCCTGCGCCTGTGCCGCGTTCATCCAGAAGTTGCGCTGCGTGTCGGCGACGATCTTCTCGTAGGGCTGCTTCGTTTCGCGCGCAAAGATGCGGTTCATGCGTTCGCGCACGGCGAGGATCTGACGCGCTTCGATCTCGATGTCAGAAGCCGCTCCCCCCACACCGCCGAGCGGCTGGTGCAGCATGAAACGCGTGTTCGGCAGCGCAAAGCGACACTCGGGCTTGGCCGCGACGAACACCGCCGCGCCGGCGCTCGCCACCCACCCGGTTCCGATCACGCGCACCTCCGGCTCGATGAAACGAACGATGTCGTGAATCGAGTCGCCCGATTCGACGTGCCCACCCGGCGAGTGGACGAGCATGCGGATAGGCGCCGCGCTCTCCGCAGCCAGCGCGAGAAGCTGCGCGCCCACGCGTTCTGCGAGCGCGCTCGTGATCTCGCCAAAGAGCAACACCGTGCGCGACGCGTAGAGCCTTGTCAGCGCGCTGGGCGGGAAAAGGGGATCGTGTTTTTCTTCGCTGCGCTCGGGCGTTTCCATGGCGTGTCGGGAGCGTGCCTCCCTGCCCGCCGCCCGACCATGGCCAATCGGCTCCCAGATTTGTCCGATCGTCTCAGGATCTGGACCAGGCCCAAGAAAAGCGTCATGAATGGCCCATGGACGCGCGCGACAAGAGCCTTTCCGCAGCGGTCACGCTTTTGCGCGAGGAGCTGACGCGCAGCGACGGTGTGAGCCCCGACGTCATGCAGAGTCTTTTCGACCTCGTTCTCGGCGCCATCGGGCGCCGTCCCGTCGCCGCACGCGCCGACGCGAAGCGGTCGCCCATGGATGTGCGCATCGCGCGCGTCCTCGCGAGTTTGCGCGAACGACTTTCGGAACGCTGGACCATCGCCAAGATGGCGAAGCTCGCCGGCATGTCGCGCGCCGCGTTCATCCGCCTTTTCACCGCCACGACAGGCGCCCCTCCCCTCACCTACGTGACACGAATGCGCATCGAGGCGGCCCAAGCGCTGCTCGCCGAAACCGACGAAGCCGCCGCGGTCATCGCCGAACGCGTGGGGTACGGCTCGGTGTACGCGTTCAGCCGCGCCTTCAGCCGTCTTACCGGCAAGCCTCCCGTGCTGTTTCGAAGGATCGCGCGCGGACGAAGCGCGCCGATCATGGGTCGCGCGACGATGCTGCGGATGGCAGCGTAGCGAACGTCGTCTGTCTGACGAAACGCTACGACGAAGCCGCCAGCGACTCGGCCAGACCCCGCAGAACCTGCGGTGGAGTTTTCGTCACGATCGCGCCGTGCGAAACGATGATGCGATTCAAGCCCTGGAGACCCGCCCACTGTTCCAGCTGCGCCTTGAGCGCGGGTTTGTCTTTGATGGCCTTCATGGCGACGAAGGCGGGGATCTTGGGCTCACTGCCGGTGAAGCCGGCCAAGCGAAAGAGCCAACCGCCAAACCCGGGACGGTCGTCGACGTTCCAAATCAGATCGTTGACGATGAGCGTGCTGCCGGTTTCCGTTTTCACCACCAGCGCGGCCTCGTGCTGCTCGGTACCCGGCACCGTCACGAAGTGTACGTTGGGGTCATCGAAGTCCACGCTGGTCGCATCGACCGGAACCACTTCCGCCACCTTGTCGCGCGCCCCCGCGGGAGTGACAACGAAGAGACCAGGGTACCGATCCTTCCAGATCTTCGCGTCCTTGCGATGGATGTCGCTGGGGACAATCAAGTAGCTCGGCCTTCCCCATCCTTCGAGAGCCCGCATCTCCGGCTCGTCGAGGGCGATGGCGCTGTAGATGATCAGCCGCGAATCGGGGAGCCTCACCACCGTCATCCGCCGCGGAAACGTGCCGAGCGGCATGGGCAGGTCCCCCACCACGGTGAGCAAATCCTTCTCCAACCGGTTGAGTGCGCCGTGGGGCAAAACGGTCCATTCCTTGAGTATTCCGGGCATTGGAGCACCTCTACCCGCATAA
>Ga0193706_1000293_pt1 | contig 31312 bp, 34 predicted proteins | sample U3c1metaG_FD_160130 | JGI IMG/M metagenome (GOLD analysis project Ga0193706, IMG submission 160130) | Soil microbial communities from a riparian zone of the East river system, Colorado, United States - U3c1 | ecosystem: Environmental > Terrestrial > Soil > Riparian zone | place: USA: East River... | reverse complement strand
CGGTTCCGGGGGCGCTGCTCTGCTTGCGGAACTGCGCGTCGGAACAGGTCTGCAGGCCGTCGGCGGCCGAGGGGTTGAGGCCCATCCCAGCCGGCAGCGAGACCTGAGCGGCGCGGGTGTCGGAGCTGTCCTGTTTGGTGGCGCCGAGGATGTGCGGGACGTCGACGTCGACCCTGGCGCCGGCGGGGGAGTCGCTGGCGGCGGTGCCCGGTTCGACGTTGAGCGAGGGCTCGTACGGAATCGTCGGGCATTCCTTCGGCGAGGTCCCCGGCGGGATCGGCGACTCGAAGGCGGGTTCGGCGCTCTGGGGGAACTGGTAGCCGGGGGTCGCCTCTTCGGCGTAGGAGCCGGCGAGCAGGTAGGTCGAGTACACGTGACCGGACGGCCCCGGCGCCGCCTCGCCGAGGCAGGTGCTCGGCGTGGTGATGAAGGTGCCGTCGCCGGAGGTGCCGTCGAAGACCAGGCGGTTTTTGAGGATCAGGCCTTCGAGGCCAGACAGTTCGAGCGCTTTCGGAACGGCGATCGTGAAGCCCTCGTGGTAGTCGCCGTCCCAGGCGACATCGGCCTCGAGGAAGATTTCTTTGCCGAGCAGTTCGAGACCGAAGCGAGCGGGTTCGCCGTCCGGCGGCTTGATGTTGTAGACGGACACCGGCGGAATCGGCAGCGGCGCGCCGACCAGCGGGTCCGCGGCGGTGACGGCAGCGGTGCCAACCTGCGCTCCGACCGCATCGCAGGCGCTGGCCAGGCCTTCGAAGGTCGCGAGATCGCAGCGCGGCGTCGCCCCGGGGTTGACACTCAGGCCGACGGGCAGGTCGACGTGGATGGTCTCCAGTTCCCCGGCCGGTTTTTCGAGCGGACCGGGTTCGCTGTGCTTGACGATGAACTGGGTGAAGCCGACGGGCGGGTGACCGGCGGCCTGTTCGAAGAACTGGTCCGGGGTGTCGACGCTGCAGGTCGGCGTGTCTTCGTAACAGGTGCCGGCCTGCCAGCCCGAGGTGGCGGTGGGGTGCTGCGGATCGCTGGGGGCGATGATGCCGGCGGTGTCGGCACTGGCCGCCGGCACGCTCAGCGCCAGCAATGCGGCTGCTGCCAGAGTCGCGAATGACATTGCTTGACGACCCATCAAATTTCCCTTCCTCGAGTTATCCCGAGGCGAGACTACCCGATTTCGATGACATGAATCAATATTTTTTGGTATCATCGCCGCCATGGAAAGACGTAACGGTCACTCAGCCAACGGCCACGACGGAGTCCGCGCCAACGGAAACGGGAAGTCCTCTCTCCCGCTCGATTGGGAGCACCTGGCGCGGGCAACCGCGCACCCGCTGCGGATCTCGATCCTGGAAATAATCGGCCTGGACGGGGGCCGAACCCTCTCCCCCAGCGAGCTCAGCCAAGAGCTGCAGATTCCCCTCAGCAACACCAATTACCACGTCACCGAGCTGGCCAAGGCGGGCCTGATCGAACTCGCCCGCCAGCGCCAGGTCCGCGGCGCGACCGAGCACTTCTACCGGATCCCGGACACCGTGAAAGCGGAGTCGATCAAACGCGAGAAGCGGACGACGGGGTTCGAACCCGCGACCTCAAGCTTGGGAAGCTTGCGCTCTACCAACTGAGCTACGTCCGCGCGGCACTGATTCTATGACCGGCGGGCGGCTGCCGGAAGCTGCCGGGTTCTAACCTTCTGCGCTCTGTGGGCGCCCGCTCCGTCATAGCCATCCTCGCCGTGCTGGCCTTCGTCGGCCTGCTCACCTTTGGCCTGCTCAGCAAAGGCTCCTCGGGGATCGCCATCGGCGAGGTCGCTCCCGCCTCCCCCCTGCCCCGCCTGGAAGGCAACGGCGACGGCTCGCTCGCCGACTACCGTGGCCGCTGGGTGCTGGTCAACTTCTGGGCCTCTTGGTGCGGCCCCTGCCGCGAGGAGGCGCCGGCGTTGGAGCGCTTCCAGGGGCAGCATGGCGGCCCTCGCTTCACGGTGCTCGGCGTCGACAGCCGTGACCTCAGCGGCGACGGCCGGGGCTTCGTGAAGCGCTTCGGGCTCAGCTACCCGCAGCTGCGCGACGGCGACGGCGCCACCGCACACGACTTCGGGACGACGGGGGTGCCGGAGAACTACTTGATCGACCCGCAGGGCAAGGTGCGGGCGCTGGTGCGCGGCCCGGTCGACGAGGAATACCTCGAAAGCGAAGTGGCGCCGCTGCTGCCGGGCAGCAGCTCGTGAGGCGGCGCGCCACGCTCGCCGCCTTGCTGGCGCTGGCGCTGCTGGCCCCGGTGCCCCTGAGCGCAAGCGCGGCGACGCCGCAGACCTCGCTCAGCGAGATCTCCTCCGAAGTGATGTGCCCGGTCTGCGGGACGTTGCTGGAGCTGGCCGAATCCCCCCAGGCCCAGCGTGAGAAAGCCTTCGTCTCGCGGCTGGTCGCCGCAGGCAGGAGCAAGGACCAGATCAAGGACGCGCTCGTCGCCGAGTACGGCACCGAGGTCCTGGCGCTGCCCCAGGGCTCGGGCTTCGACCTCTCCGCCTACGTGGTGCCGGTGGTCGCCTTTCTCATCGCCGTGGTTGCCCTGACCATCGGCGTGTTGAAGTGGCGCCGCGCCGGCGACCCCCCCGACCGCGAGGGGCCGCCGGCGGCCGACGGGCCCAGCCCCGAGGACGCCGAGCGGCTCGACGCCGATCTCGCCCGCTACGACCTCTGAGCCGCGCTCAGCCGGCGCCGACGAGGATCGCGCCGCGGACCTCGACCGGCAGGCCCCGCAGGGCACCGCGCAGCCCCCGACCGGAGCGGCCCGCGGCGGCGGCCGGCGGAACGGCGGCGAGCAGTGCGTCCGCCTGGGCGGCGATCGCCACCAGGGAGCCGTCCTCCGAGTCGGGCGCCGGGGCGGCGAGGACGACCAGGTCGTAGGCGCCGCGCAGCTTGGCGAGGGCGTGGCGGAAGCTCTCGAGGTTGACCAGCGTCGCGGCGTCGGTCGCCGGCCGGCCGGCGACCACGCAGATCAGTGGCCCCTCGGCGCCCGCCGCCGCGGGGCCGGCGAGGATCAGCGGCTGCAGGAGCTCGGCGGCGGTCGCTTCCCAGCGCAGGTACTCGTGCAGCCCCGGCGCCGGGGCGAGGCCCAGCTCCCGGGCCAGGCGGGGCCGCGCCAGGTCGCACTCCACCAGCGCCGTGCGACGCCCGGCAGCGCTGGCGGCTCCGGCCAGGGCGATCGCCCCGGCCAGCCCCTCCGCGCCGCTGACCAGCACCGCGCGGTGCTCCTCCAGCCCGGCCTGCAGCTTGGCGAGCGCCTCGAGATCGGCGCGGCGCAGCGCCCAGGCGCGCGTCTCGCCGGGCGGGGGGCCGGAGATCTCGGCCAGGACGGGCAGCTTGCGGCGCCCGCCGCGCATCACATCCGCTCGGGGGCGGAGATCCCGAGCAGCCCCAGCGCCGCCGAGATCGTCCGCTTCGTGCAGAGGCAGAGGGCCAGCCGCGAGCGCTCGACCCCCTCGCCCTCGGCGCCGACCACCTGGCAGTCGCGGTAGAAGGCGTGGAAATCGGCGGCGACGGCGGTCGAGTAGGCGCAGATCCGGTGTGGCGCCCGGCGGGCGGCCGCCTCGCGGACCTCCTCGGGGAACTCCAGCAGGCGCTTGATCAGCGCCCGCTCGCTGGGCTCCATCGCCGCGCTCAGCGCCTCGGGATCGAGCCCGGCTGCCGCCCCCTCGCCGGCGTCCCCGGCTTTGCGGAGCAGGCTGGCGATCCGCGCGTGGGCGTACTGGACGTAGTAGACCGGGTTCTCGCTGGACTGACTGCGGGCCAGCTCGAGGTCGAGGTCGACGGTGGTCTCGTGGCTGCGCCAGAGCATGAACCAGCGGCTGGCGTCGACGCCGATGTCGTCGAGCAGCTCGTCGAGCGAGACGAAGTCGCCGCTGCGCTTCGACATCTGCGCCCGCTCGCCCTCTTCGACGATGTGGACGAGCCGCATGATCAGCGCCTCGAAGGCTTCGGGGTCGGCGCCGAGCGCCTCGATCGCGGCGCGGATCCGCGCCACGTAGCCGTGGTGGTCGGCGCCGAGCACGTCGATCAGCCTGCCGAAGCCGCGCTGCAGCTTGTCCCAGTGGTAAGCGACGTCGGCGGTCAGATAGGTCGGCTCGCCGTTGGCGCGGATCAGCACCCGGTCCTTGTCGTCACCGAAGTCGGTGGTGCGCAGCCAGAGCGCCTCCTCGTGGCGGTAGGTGTGGCCGCGCTCCTCGAGGTCGGCGAGCGCCGACTCGACCTCGCCGCGCTCGTAGAGGTCGCTCTCGGAGAACCAGGTGTCGAAGCGGACGCCGAAGCGCTCCAGCGTCGCCCGCACCTCCTCCAGCATCAGCTCGATGCCGCGCCGGCCCAGCCCCTCGCGGTCGGCCGGATCGATGCCCTCGGCGGCGATCCGCTCGGCCATTCCGACGACGTACTCGCCCTCGTAGCCGTCCTCGGGCGGGGCGGCTCCCGCCATGCGGGCGGCAATCGAGTCGGCGAAGTGGCCGATCTGGCCGCCGGCGTCGTTGACGTAGTACTCGCGCTCGACCTCGTGCCCGGTCGCCTCGAGCAGCCGCACCAGGGCGTCGCCGTAGGCGGCGTGGCGGCCGCCACCGACGTGCAGCGGCCCGGTCGGGTTGGCGGAGACGAACTCGACCAGGATCCGTTCCGGGCTCGCGGTCGCGGCTGGGCCGAGGTCCTCGCCGGCGGCGACCAGCGCCGCCAGGGCGCGCCGGTACCAGGCGTCGGAGAGGAAGAAGTTGACGAAGCCGGGGCCGGCGACCTCGATCCGGTCGAGGCTGCCGGAGGCGGCCAGGGCGCTCTCCAGCTCGGCCCGCAGGCGCTCGGCGACGGCGCGGGGGTTGTCGCCGAGCGGCGCCGCCAGCAGCATCGCGGCGTTGGAGCTGTAGTCGCCCAGCTCCGGCTTGGGCGGGCGGTCGAGAGAGGGCGCCGGCTCGGTGCGCTCGCCGTCGCGCAGGGCTCGCGCCGCCTGGTCGACGGCGCCGCGCAGCTCGGCGATCGAATCGGTGGCGGTCATCGGGCAATCGTATGGACCGGGGCTCGTCCCGGGTACGCTGGCCGCTTGCGCGCGGCCGTCATCAGCGATGTCCATTCCAACCAGCCGGCCCTCGAGGCCGTTCTCGAAGCCATCGACGAGGCCGGCGTCGAGGAGGTCTGGTGCCTCGGAGACGTGGTCGGCTACGGCGCCCAGCCGGACGCCTGCGCGGACCTGATCCAGCAGCGCTGCGACGTCTGCCTGGCCGGCAACCACGACCTGGCGACGCTCGGCGAGCTCGACATCTCGACCTTCTCGGACACCGCGGCGGCGGCCGTCGAGTGGACCCGCGAGAACGCCAGCCCGGCGACCCTGGAGTTCCTGCGCGGCCTCGCGCCGGCGGGCGACCGCGCCGGCGTCGGCCTCTTCCACGCCTCCCCCAGCGACCCGATCTGGGAGTACGTGCTCTCGATCGACCAGGCGGAAGCCGGACTGAACGCGCAGGGCCAGCGGGTCGGCTTGATCGGCCACTCGCACATCTCGCTCTTCTTCAGCCGCGCCGACGGCGCCAAGGCCGGAGACGCGCAGGGGGCCCAGGCCGGCGACGGCGCCGTGCTCAGCCTCGGGAGCGGCGAGTGGCTGCTCAACCCCGGCAGCGTTGGCCAGCCCCGCGACGGCGACCCCCGCGCCGCCTGGCTGGAGCTGGACACGGAGGAGTGGGCGGCCCGCTACCACCGCGTCCCCTACGACGTCGCCACGGCCGCCGAGACGATCCTTGTGGCCGGCCTGCCGAGCCAGCTGGCAGAGCGGCTCGAGGTCGGGCGCTGATGCGCAAATGCAGGCAAAATACGGCTCGCCAACCGTTGTCTAGACTCGATTCATGGGCCGTCTGAGCGCATCTCTCCTTGCCCTTGCCCTGGGCGCCGCCGCGGCGCTGGGGCTGATCGCCTGCGGCGGCGGCGATAACGCCGACCTGCTCCCAGGTGGCACCGCCAGCGAAATCACCGCCAACCTGGACCAGGTCGAGCAGTTGGCCGGCGAAGGCGACTGCGTCGGCGCCGCCGACGCCGCCCAAGCGGTCAGCGCCCAGGTGGAAGCGCTCGGCGGCGTCGACAAGAAGCTGAAGCTGGCGCTGCAAGAAGGCGCGACGAGGCTCAACGAAGTCGTCGTCAGCTGCGAAGAAGCGCCTGACGAAGAAGAGGAAGAACTGCCGGCGATCGAACCCGCCGAAGAACTGGAAGAAGTGGAAAAGAAGGAGAAGCCGGAAAAAGCCAAGCAGGCGAAGAAAGAAGCCGAAGGGACGCAGGAAGAAGAAATCTCGCCGACCCTGCCGCCGCAGGCCGAAGGGAAAGCCAAAGGGCACGAAGAAGGCGAAGCGGAAACGCCGCCGGCCGAAACCGGTGGTGGCACGCCCTCCGGCGGGGTCGGGCCCAGCGCCGCGGTGGAAGGCGAATGATGGAGGCGGGAAGCCTCTCCGGCCGCTACGAGACGGGCGAGCGGCTCGGTTCCGGGGGCATGTCGAACGTCTACAAGGCGACCGACCTGATCCTCGAGCGGACCGTCGCCGTGAAGATCCTCGCCGAGCACCTCTCCGACGACGAGCGCTTCGTCGCCCGCTTCCGCCGCGAGGCGCTGGCGGTGGCGAAACTGATCCACCCCAACATCGTCCAGGTCTACGACACCGGCGTCGACGACGGCCGCCACTACATCGTCATGGAGTACGTCTCCGGGCGCTCCGGGGCGCAGATCCTGCAGCGCCACGGCCCGGTCGGGCCGGAGACCGCCGCCGAGATCGGCGTCCAGGCCTGCGCCGGCCTCGATTACGCGCACCGGCGCGGGATCATCCACCGCGACGTCAAGCCCGGCAACCTGATGGTCACCGGCGGCCCGGTCGGCGGCGGCGAGATGACCGTCAAGCTGACCGACTTCGGCATCGCCCGGGCGATCGAGCAGACCCGCATCACCCAGGTCGGCTCGGTCGTCGGCACCGCCGCCTACCTCGCCCCCGAGCAGGTGCGCGGTGAGGAGGCGACGCCGGCGACCGACGTCTACGCGCTCGGCGTCGTCCTCTACCAGTTCCTCACCGGCCGCCTCCCCTACGAGGGGTCCACCCTGGCCGAGCTGGCGGTGCGCCAGCAGAACGAGCAGCCACTGCCGCCGAGCGCCTACAACGACGAAGTCCCGGAGACCCTCGGCAACGCCGTCCTGCGAGCGCTGGAGGGCGACCCCAACCGGCGCTACGCCAGCGCCGACGAGCTGGCAACCGGCCTGCACCTGGGCCTCGAAGGCGAGGACGTGACCCTGCCGCTGCAGGAGGGCGCGACCCCGACCCAGGTCCTCGGCGGCGACACCGCCGCCACCCGCCACCTCGACCGCGACACGGCCCAGACCGAGTACCGCCCGGCCCAATCGCAGACCAGGCGTCCGGAACCGCGCGTCTCCCCGCCGCCGCAGGCACCGCCTGCCCGCGCCGCCGCGCCCCGCAAGGCACGCTCCGGCCTCTCCCGCTTCGTCAGGTTCGTGCTCGCCCTGGTCGCGCTGGTGCTGGTGGCAGCTGCCGTAGCCGCGGCGGTGATCTACACGACCGACCAGGCGGCCGGGGTCAAGGTCAAGCAGGTGGCCGGGGATACCGTGGACAAGGTGGTTGAAGAAGTGAAGGACCTGGTCAAAAAGAACACCGAATAGGCGCGGGCGTGAGGGGGTGGGGTACCCCTCCTCTCTCACTTGCTCGGGTGGATCGCCCGCGGCCGTCCGAGGAGCTGTCAGCCGAGAAGTGGAAGACGTTCGGAGGGGTACCCCACCCCCTCCCACGAGACGCCATCTCGGTTAGATAGTTGAGTTCGCGGCGTCCCAGGGGGTGGCGCCGGCGAGGATGGCGGAGCGGTAGGTGGCGAAGGTGCCTGTCTCGATGGCGGTGCGGGCGTGGGTGGTCAGCTGGTGCATGTAGGTGAGGTTGTGGAGGACGATCAGGCGGACTGCGGTGAGCTCCTCGGCGCGGGACAGGTAGCTGACGTAGTCGCGGTCGTGGTGCTGGCAGGCCGGGCAGGGGCAGCCGTCGACGAGGGGATCGCGGTCGCCGACCCAGCGCGCCTTGCGGAGGTCGAGGCGGAAGCGGTTCTCGGGGTCGGGCGCGAGGGCGACGCCGTGGCGGGCGAGGCGGGTGGGGACGGCGCAATCGAAGACGTCGAGGCCGAGGGCGATGCCGCCGAGCAGGTCGTCGACCTCGCCGATCCCGAGCAGGTGCTTCGGAGCCGCCTCGGGCAGCAGCGGCGCGGTCATCGCCAGCACCGCGTGCATCTCCTCCTTGTCGCGGCCGAGGGTGCCGCCGATCGCCAGGCCGTCGACACCGGCCGCGGACACGGCCTCGGCCGATTCGCGGCGCAGGTCCTCGTGGGTGCCGCCCTGGACGATCCCGAAGACCGCCTGCCGCGCCGGGCCCTCGCGCTCGTGCCATTCGAGGCAGCGGTCGAGCCAGCGATGGGTGCGCTCGGTCGAGCGGGCGGTGTACTCGCGGTCGGCGTGGAAGGGCGTGCACTCATCGAAGACCAGGGCGATGTCGGAGCCGAGCGCGGCCTGGACCTGCATCGAGACCTCGGGCGAGATGAACAGCTCCGAGCCGTCCCGATAGGACTGGAACCGCGCCCCCTCCTCAGTGATCTCGACCTTCGAGCCATGCTCTCCCCCGGAGCGGCCGCTGCCCTTGACCTCGTTGGCGACGCCGCCGTGGGCCAGCGAGAAGACCTGGAAGCCACCGGAGTCGGTGATCAGCGCCCGCTCCCAGCCCATGAACCCGTGCAGGCCGCCGGCGGCGGCGATCCGCTCCGGTCCCGGCGAGACGAACAGGTGGTAGGTGTTGCCGAGGATCAGCTGGTAGCCGAGCTCGGCCACCTCCGCCGATTCGAGCCCCCGCACCGTCCCCTTGGTCGCCAGCGGGATGAAGGCCGGCGTCTCGATCGGCCCGTGGGCAGTGTGGATGACGCCGGCGCGGGCTGTCCCATCCCGCGCCCCGATCTCGAACCTGAGCCTGCCAGGGTCGACCCTCATCGCCGTTCGTTCGATTGACTCCCCCAGAGGGGGGTCAATGCATCAAGCGGCGCGGTCATCAGTCGCGCACGGAGACCAGAGAGCGGCCGGTCATCGGAGCTGGCTGGGGGATGCCGAGGAGGTCGAGGGCAGTCGGGGCGACGTCGGCGAGGATGCCGCCGTCGCGCAGCTCCAGTCCCGCGGCGGTGACGATCAGCGGCACCGGGTTGAGCGAGTGAGCGGTGTTGGGCGAGCCGTCAGGCTCGAGCATGTGGTCGCAGTTGCCGTGGTCGGCGGTGACGATGCAGGCCCCACCCCTCGCCTCGACCGCGGCGACGACGTCGCCGAGACAGGCATCGGCGGCTTCGACCGCCGCCACCGCCGCGGGGATCACGCCCGTATGTCCCACCATGTCGGGATTGGCGAAGTTGATGATCCCGAAGCGATAATCGCCCTCGCCCCAGTGCTCGATGAAGGTGTCGGCCGCGGCCCGGGCGCTCATCTCCGGCTTGTGGTCGTAGGTCGGCACGTCGCGCGGCGATTCGACCAGGCAGTGCTCCTCCCCCTCCAGCTCCTGCTCGCGGCCGCCGTTGAAGAAGTAGGTGACATGGGCGTACTTCTCGGTCTCGGCGACGTGCAGCTGGCGCCCGCCCGCCAGGGAGATCGTCTCCGCCAGGGTCGTCTTCGGCCGCTGCTCGGGGAAGGCGACCGGGTAGGGCCAGACTTTGCGGTAAGAGGTCATCGTCGTCAGGTCGAGCGCCGGGCCAGCGGTGCGTGAGAACTCGTCGAAGCCGGGCTCGGCGAGCGCCCGGGTCATCTGCCGGGCCCGGTCGGGGCGGAAGTTGAGGAAGATCGCGACGTCTCCGACGGCGGCGCCGTCGTAGTCGCCGATCACCGTGGGCAGGACGAACTCGTCGGTCTCCTCGCGCTCGTAGGAGGTCTCGATCGCCTCGGCGGCGCTGTCGGCGTGCTGGCCGCGGGCGTGGACGATCGCGTCGTAGGCGAGCTTGGTCCGCTCCCAGCGGGTGTCGCGGTCCATCGCGTAGTAGCGGCCGCTGACGGTGGCGATCCGGCCCGCCTGGCGCAGCCAGCGCTCCAGCTCGCCGAGGTAGCCGCGGCCGCCGTGGGGCAGCGTGTCGCGGCCATCGGTGAAGGCGTGGAAGACGACGTCGGGCACCCCCTCTTGCGAGGCCAGCTCGATGCAGGCCTCGATGTGGTCCCAGCCGGAGTGGACGCCGCCGTCGGAGACGAGGCCGAGCAGGTGCAGGCGGCCGCGCGGCCCCGACCGCGCCCTCTCACATGCGGCCAGCAGCGCCTCGTTGTCGAAGAAGCTGCCGTCGGCGACGGCGTCGTCGATCCGGGCCAGGTCCTGCTTGACGATCGCCCCGGCGCCGAGGTTGAGGTGGCCGACCTCGGAGTTGCCCATCTGCCCGTCAGGAAGGCCGACGTCACGGCCCTGGGCGGAGAGCTGGGTGTGCGGATAGCGCTCCCAGAGGCGGTCGAAGACCGGCGTCTCGGCCAGCGAGATCGCGTTGCCGGGGCCCGGCTCGGCCAGCCCCCAGCCGTCGAGGATGACCAGCGCCAGAGAGGGGACCAGGGTCACCCGGCCGCCTCCACGATCGCGGCGAAGTCGGCCGGATCGAGGCTGGCGCCGCCAATCAGGCCGCCATCGACGTCGGGCTTGGCGAGCAGCTCGGCCGCGTTGGCGGGCTTCATCGAGCCGCCGTAGATGACCCGCAGCTCGTCGGCCGCGGCGCCGCGCATGCGCAGCACGTCGCGGATGAAGGCGCAGGTCTCCTGGGCCTGCTCGGGGGTCGCGGTGCGGCCGGTGCCGATCGCCCAGATCGGCTCATAGGCGATCACGACCCGGGCCAGGTCGCCCGACTCGACGTCGGCGAGGTCGGCCTGCAGCTGGCGCTCCAGCACTTCCTCGGTCTCGCCGGCGTCGCGGGCGCCCTCGCTCTCGCCGACGCAGAGGATCGGCTCGAGGTCGGCGGCGAGCGCCGCCGGAACCTTGCGGGCCAGCGCCTCGTCGGTCTCGTCGAAGTACTGGCGGCGCTCGGAGTGGCCGAGCACGACCGCCTCGACGTCGAGCTCGACCAGCATCGCCGCCGAGACCTCGCCGGTGAAGGCACCCGACTCCCCCTCGTGCATGTTCTGGGCGGCGACCTTGACGGCGGTGCCGTAGCGGCGCTGGACCACCTCGCTGAGGGCGGTGAAGGGCGGGCAGATGACGACGTCGCACTGGGTCGCAGCGATCCGCGGCAGCAGCGCGTCGATGAACTCGGCCGCCTCGGCGACGGTCTTGTTCATCTTCCAGTTGGCGGCGATGTACGGCGTGCGCTCAGGCATTGGCGGGCTCCTTGGTCGGGGCGTCCTCGTCGAGCAGGGCCTCGACCCCGGGTAGCTTCTTTCCCTCCAGCAGCTCCAGGGATGCTCCTCCTCCGGTCGAGAGCCAGTCGACCTCGTCGTCGAGGCCGAACTTGCGCAGCGCCGCGACCGAGTCGCCGCCGCCGATCACCGTCGTCCCCGGCGCCACCGCGACCGCCTCGGCGACCGTGCGGGTGCCGGCCGCGAACGGCTCCATCTCGAAGGCGCCCATCGGCCCGTTCCAGAGCACCGTGCCGGCGGCGGCGATCGCCTTTGCGTAACGGGCCGCGGTGCGGGCGCCGACGTCGAGTCCCATCCAGCCGTCGGGCACCTCGACGCAGTCGCTCTCACGGCGCTCGGTGGCGGCGTCGAAGCTCTCGCCGAGGACGAGATCGACCGGCAGCATCAGCTCGCAATCGGAGTGCTTGGCCCGCTCCAGCGCTTCCGCCGCCAGCTCGACCCCCTTCTCCTCGACCAGCGAGTCGCCGGTGCCGATCCCCTGAGCGCGGAAGAAGCTGAAGCACATCGCGCCGCCGATCAGGATCTGGTCGGCGACTTCGAGGAAGCGGTCGATGACGCCGATCTTGTCGGAGACCTTGGAGCCGCCGAGGATCACGACCAGTGGCCGCCGCGGGGATTCGACGACCGCGGTCAGCTCGGTCACCTCACGCTCCAGCAGCAGGCCGGCGTAACCGGGCAGGTGATGGGCGACTCCCTCGGTGCTGGCGTGGGCGCGGTGGGCGGCGCCGAAGGCGTCGTTGACGTAGAGATCGGCGAGCTGGGCCAGCGATTCGGCCAGCTTCGGGTCGTTCTCGGTCTCCCCCGGCTCGAAGCGGGTGTTCTCCAGCAGCAGGACGTCGCCGGGCCCGAGCGCGCCGCAGTGCAGGTCGATGTCGCCCTCGATCACGCCGGAGGCCTGCTTCACCTCGATCCCCAGCAACTCCCCCAGCCGTTTCGCCACCGGCGCCATCGAGAGCGCCGGGTCTGGCTTGCCCGCCGGCCGGCCCAGGTGCGAGGCGAGGACCAGCGCCGCGCCGCGCTCGCGCAGCAGTTCGATCGTCGGCAGCGCCGCCCGGATCCGCATGTCGTCGGCAACCTCGCCGCCGTCCAGCGGCACGTTGAAGTCGACCCGGACCAGCACCCGCCGGCCCTTGACCGGGACATCGCGAACGCTGGCCTTGGAGAAGCTCACGGCAGCTGCTCCCCGGCGGGGCTAGGAGCCCGCCAGGACCTTGCCGGCCAGCTCGACGCAGCGGTTCGAGTAGCCCCACTCGTTGTCGTACCAGGCGAGCGTCTTGACCATGCGACCGTCGCCGATCACCATCGTCCCGCCCGCATCGACGATCGAGGAGTGCGGATCGCCGACGATGTCGGTGGAGACGATCGGGTCCTCGGTGTAGTCGAGGATGCCCTTCATCGGGCCCTCGGCCGCGGCCTTCAGGGCGGCGTTGATCTGGTCGACCTCGAGCGGCTCGGGAGTGGTGAAGACGAGGTCGACGGCCGAGCCGACGGGGACCGGGGCCCGCATCGAGAACCCGTTCAGCTTGCCGTTCAGCTCCGGCAGGACCAGGCCGACGGCTTTGGCGGCGCCGGTCGTGGTCGGGATCAGGTTGAGCGCCGCCGCCCGCGAGCGCCGCGGGTCGGAGTGCGGCATGTCCTGCAGGCGCTGGTCGGCGGTGTAGGCGTGGATCGTCGTCATCAGCCCCTGCTCGATCCCGAACGACTCGTGCAGCACCTTCGCCAGCGGCGCCAGGCAGTTGGTCGTGCAGGAGGCGTTGGAGATGATGTCGTGGCTCTCCGGGTCATAGGCGTCGTCGAAATTGACTCCGAGCGCCACGGTCACGTCCGGCTCCTTGGCCGGGGCGGAGATGATGACCTTCTTGGCGCCCGCCTCGAGGTGCTTGGCGGCATCGGCGCGGGCGGTGAAGAAGCCGGTCGACTCGATCACCACGTCGACCCCGAGGTCGCCCCAGGGCAGCGCCGCCGGGTCGCGCTCGGAGAGCACCTCGAGCGGCGTGCCGCCGACCGAGATGGTCTCGCCGTCGACGGTCACCTCAGCCGGGAAGCGGCCGAGGGTCGAGTCGTACTTGAGCAGGTTGGCGAGCGTGCCTGGATCGGTGAGGTCGTTGACGGCGACGAACTCGATGTCCGCCCCCGCCGCGTGAGCGGCGCGGAAGACGTTGCGCCCGATGCGTCCGAAACCGTTGATGCCGACCTTCACAGCCATGCAGTCATGCCTCCTGAATTCGCTTGGTGGAGCCGATCCTACGGAGTCGGCCTAGTCGGACCCGATGGTGATCTCTATCGCCTACCCGTCCGGGTCCTTGAGGAACGCCGAGTAGGAGCCCGACCCGTGCGAGCGCTGCTCGCCGGGATCGCTGACGTTGACGCCGCCGGCCTGCATCCCCCGCTCCCAGGCCGCCTTGACGGCGACGATGCCGAGACCGGAGAAGCTGAGCAGCCCGAAGCCCGGCTTGGGCTCGTGGTGGGCGGCGATGAAGAAGACCGGCTTGGCGATGCCCCAGCCGATCGTCTTGTCCTCCTCGAAATGGCGACGCCAGCCGAGTGGGGCCAGCATCGCGTCGTAAAACGCGGCGCTGCGGTCGAGGTCGGAGACCTCCAGGAGGACGTGATGAAGCATGAGCCAGGAGGCTATACGCGGGTCTCCCGGAAAGTCGCCTGACCAGGCCTCAGCCGCCGCGCGGGGTCCAGCGGAAGAAGCGAATCGAGAGCAGCAGGCCGGCGACGCCCCAGATCGCGACGATCGCCAGGTTGTCCCAGGAGATCGAGGCGCCGCCCGCCCCGTGGGCCGGCACGTAGGCGTCGAAGAAGGCCTCGAAGAAGTGGCGGATCGGGAAGGCGTCGGCGAAGTGGATGACCCCGCTGGGCAGCTGATCGTCGGGGATGAAGACCCCGGAGAGGAAGTAGAGCGGCAGCAGCAGCGCGTTGACGATCGGCGCCGCGGCGTCCTGCGAGGGGATCGCCGCCGTCAGCGCGATGCCGAGGCAGCAGAAGGCGGCGGCGCCGACGACGAGCGTCGCGACGATCGCCGGCAGGCGATCCCAGGGGACGTCGACCCCGTAGAGGAGGCGGCCGATCGCGGCCAGCAGCGCCAGCATCATCAGGGCCACCACGATCGAGTTGCCGACGCGGCCGGCGATGAAGACCCAGGGCGGCATCGGGGTGCCGCGGCTGCGCTTGAGGCGGCCGTCCTCGCGGGCGATCACCAGCGACATCGCCAGGCTCTGCATCGTCGCCGAGATCACCGAGAGGGTGATGATCGCCGGCACGTAGTAAGTCGTGGTCTTGATCCCGCCGCGCACGTCGACGGTCTGGCCGCCGAAGACGGTGGCGAAGATCAGCAGCAGGACGACCGGAAACATCACCGTGAAGAAGACCGAGGCGGGGTTGCGCCAGAAGGCCTTCTGGTCGTAGCGGAACTGGTGGCCGACCAGCGCGAGCCCGCTCACTCCGCCACCTCCGCGTGCGCGGTCAGCTCCAGGTAGACGTCCTCGAGCGTCGGCCGCGTCACTTCCAGGCCCTCGAGGTCCTCGCCGCGCTCGAGTGCCTGGCCGGTCAGCTCGTGCAGGGTCTTGACCAGCGTGGTCGTCTCGACCCTGACCTCGCGGCCGCCCTCGCGGTAGTGGACCGTCGCCGGCTGGTTCTCGCGGTCGCCAAGATCCTCCGGAGTGCCCCGCGCGACCACCTCGCCCCCGGCGATGATCGCCACCCGGTCGGCGAGCTGCTGCGCCTCGTCCATGTAGTGGGTGGTGAGGAAGACGGTCTTGCCGAGCTGGCGCAGGCCGGCGATCGCCTCCCAAGCCTGGCGCCGCGCCTGCGGGTCGAAGCCGGTCGTCGGCTCGTCGAGGAAGAGCAGCTCGGGGTCGCCGACCAAGGCCATGCCGACGTCGAGCCGGCGCTGCTGTCCGCCGGAGAGCTTGCCGGTGCGCTCGTCGGCCTTGCCGCCGAGGCCGACCAGCTCGACCACCTCCTCGACCGGGCGCGGGGTCGCGTAGTAGCCGGCGTAGAGCTCGAGCGACTCGCGCACGGTCAGGTAGGGGTCGAGGCGGCAGCTCTGCAGGACGATCCCGATCCGCTCGCGCCACTCGCGCCGGGCCCGCTCCGGGTCCTCGCCGAGGACCTTGACCTCGCCGCCGCTGCGCTTGCGGTAGCCCTCGAGGATCTCGACCGTGGTCGTCTTGCCGGCGCCGTTGGGCCCGAGGAAGGCGAAGACCTCCCCGGCCTCGACCTGAAGGTCGATGCCACGCACGGCTTCCAGGTCCCCGTAGCTCTTACGAAGACCGCTAATTGAGATGACAGGCTCAGCCAAGAAGCGGAGAGTCTAGGCAGGGGCCGGTCGGGGGAGCCTCGCCCTCACAACAGCGGGGAGGTTCGGTTGAGGCTCCCCCGACCGGCCTCAGTCCAGTTCTACGTCCCGGTGCTTTACGCGCACGACCACGTCGTCGCGCAGGGCGAGGTCGCGGCGGATACGGTCGGCGACGGTGACCGAGCGATGGCGGCCGCCGGTGCAGCCGACGGCGATCGTCAGGTGGCTCTTGCCCTCGGCGACGTAGGCGGGGACGAGGAACTCGAGCAGCGGCAGCAGGCGGCCGTAGAACTCGCCTGCCTGGGTGCCCGACTCGACGTAGGCGCGGACCTGCTCGTCCATGCCGGTCAGCGGCCGCAGCTCGTCGACGTAGTGGGGATTGGGCAGGAAGCGCACGTCGAGGGTGAGGTCGGCGTCGCGCGGCGGCCCATTCTTGAAGCCGAAGGTGAGCAGGGTCAGGGCCAGCTTGCTGCTCTGCTCGCGTCCCAGCATCTCCTCGGCGATCCGCCGCCGCAGTTCGCCGCCGGTCAGGTCGCTGGTGTCCATCACCATGTCGGCGCGCTCGCGCAGCGGCGCCAGCAGCTCGCGCTCGGCCCGGATCCCGTCGACGATCCGCCCTTCCGGCGCCAGCGGGTGGCGGCGGCGGGTCTCCTTGTAGCGATCGAGCAGGGTCTCCTCGTCGGCCTCCAAGAAGAGGACCATCGGCTTCAGGCCGCCCTCCTCGAGGTCGCCCAGCACCTGCAGCAGCCCGTCGAAGTACTCGCCGCCGCGCACGTCGGAGACCACCGCGGCGCGCTCGACGCCGCTGCCCTCGTGGCGGAAGAGCTCGCCGAGGCTGTCGATCATCCGCGGCGGCAGGTTGTCGACACAGAAGTAGCCGCCGTCCTCGAAGGCGGCGATCGCTTCCGACTTGCCGGCCCCGGAGTGGCCGGTGATCACGACCACGGTCACGTCGCCGGCCGGGTGCTCTCCGTCCGCGCCCTGCGCCACCGCCGCCTCGCTCTTCGCCGCCTTCGCCATTGCCCCCTCAGCTCGTCCTGTTGAGCTGCTCGTGGATCTCCCGCCCTACTTTGCCAGGCAGGCCGGGCACCGCCTCCAGCTCCTCCCTGGTCGCCGCCAGGAACCGCTCTGGGGAGCCGAAATGCTGGAGCAGGGCGCGCTTGCGAGCCGGTCCGATCCCCTTCAGCTCGTCCAGCATCGAGCCGGTCATCGCCCGGTCGCGACGGCCGCGGTGGTGTTCGATCGCGAAACGGTGCGCCTCGTCGCGGACCCGCTGCAGCAGCTTCGAGGCCTCCGAGTCGGCGGCCAGGTCGAGCGGCGCCGAGCGCCCGGGGACATAGACCTCCTCCAACTTCTTGGCGAGGCTGACCACGGTGACGCCGCGCTCGACGAACGGCTGCAGGACCTTCATCCCCGCCCCCAGCTGCCCCTTGCCGCCGTCGATCATCAGCAGCGACGGGAGCGAGGCGAAGCTCTCGTCGCGCTTGCCGTCGTGCGGCGAGAGGTCGACCTGTTCGAGGTAGCGGGCGACGCGCCGCGCCAGCACCTCCTCCATCGAGGCGAAGTCGTCGGGGCCGCCGACGCCACCCGCTTTTCGAAGATCGCCGCGCACTTTGAAGCGCCGGTAGTCGGACTTCTTGGTCGCACCCCCCTCGAACACCACCATCGAGGCGACGGTGTGCTCGCCGCCGATGTTGGAGATGTCGAAGCCCTCGATCCGCACCGGCAGCTCCTCCATCCCCAGCACCTCGCGCAGCGAGGCCAGCGACTCGACCCGCCGCGCCCGCCGGTGCTCGCGGCGCAGCCGGTCCTGGTCGAGGGCGAGGCGGGCGTTGCGCTCGGCCAGCTCGCGCAGGCGGCGCTTGTCGCCGCGCTCGGCCGCCCGCACCTCGACCAGGGAGCCGCGGCGCTCGCTGAGCGCCTCGGAGAGCAGCCCGACCCGCTCGCGCAGGTAGGGGCCGACGACGATCATCGGCGGCACCGCCGGCGAGGCCGAGTAGTACTGGCCGATGAACTCCTCGGCGACCTCGGCCGGCTCGCGCTCGGCCTGGTTTTCGAGGTAGAAGCTCTGGCGGGCGGCGAGGATCCCGTCGCGGACCTGGAAGACCTGCGCGTTGGCGTCGGCGCCCTCGACCGCGACGCCGATCAGGTCGGCGGTGCCGACCGTGCCGCCGGCGACGCGCTGGCGCTCGAACAGCGAGCGGATCGCCTTGAGGCGGTCGCGGTGCAGGGCCGCGCGCTCGAATTCCTCGGCCCCTGCCGCCGCCGCCATTTTCGCCTGCTCCTCGGCCTCGACCTGGCGGTAGCGGCCGGAGAGGAAGTCGACGATGGCGTCGATGTTGAGCCGGTACTCCTCCTGGCTGACGTGGCCAACACAGGGCGCCCCGCAGCGCTTTATGTAGTAGTCGAGGCAGGGGCTGCCGGAGCGGCGGCCGGGCTCCGCCCCCTCGCAGGTGCGGAACTGGAACAGCTTGCCGAGCAGGTCGAGCGTCTCCCGCACCCGCTTGGCGCTGGAGAAGGGCCCGAAGTAGGCGCGGTGCGGGCGGTGCTTCTCGCGGGTGAAGTAGACCCGCGGGTACTCCTCGTCGAGGCTGACGCAGACGTAGGGGTAGGACTTGTCGTCGCGCAGGCGGATGTTGAAGTGCGGCCGGTGGCGCTTGATGAAGCTCTGCTCGGCCAGCAGGGCCTCCGCCTCGGTGGCCGTGACGAGGGTGTCGATGCGGTCGACGCGCGAGGTCAGGCGGGTGTTGCCGCCGGAGAAGTGGCTGGCGATGCGTTTGCGGATCGAGCGCGCCTTGCCGACGTAGAGCAGGGCGCCGTCGCTCCCGTAGAAGAGGTAGACCCCGGGCGAGTCGGGCAGCGAGCGCCGCTGGTCGGCGATCCGCTCGGCCCGCGTGAGGCCGCCGTTTTCCCCTGCTTCGGTCATCCCCCTAAGGGTAGGCTGCTGGCCACCCGGCCAAACGGAAGCCAAGACGGAGAGTGAGATGAGCAGCCAGACCCTGAGCCCACCGCAGCTGAACACCCTGAAGATCGAGATCGACGGGGAGATCGGCACGCTCACCCTCAACCGGCCCGATGCTTTCAACGCGATGAGCCCGGAGATGATCGGCGAGCTGACCGTCGCCTTCGCCTGGCTGGCCGATCGAGCGCCGCTGCGAGCGCTCATCATTACCGGGGCCGGCAAGGCCTTCTGCGCCGGCGGCGACGTCACCTGGTTCCAGAAAGGCGTCGAGTCCGAAGAGATCGACCTCCCCTCCGAGGTGCGTCGCGGCGCCGAGGCGCTGCACGCGGCGATCGTCGACCTGCGGCGGATCCCCTATCCGGTGATCGCCGCGGTCAACGGCCCGGCGGCCGGCGCCGGCTTCTCGCTGGCGCTCGCCTGCGACACCCGGATCGCCTCCGAGACGGCCTTCTTCGCCTGCGCCTACGGCCGCATCGGCGCCTCACCGGATGGTGGCATGACCTACTTCCTGCCCCGCGTCGTCGGCCCCAGCCGGGCGCTGGAATTGCTGCTCGAGGACCCCAACCTCGACGCTGCGGCGGCGCGCGAGGAGGGCCTGGTTCGCAAGGTCGTCGCGCCCGAGGAGCTGATGGACGCGGCCCGGGCGAAGGCCGAGAAGCTCGCCGCCAAGGCGCCGCACTACGTGCGGATGTCGAAGCTGCTCTGCGGGGTCAGCATCGAGAACAGCCTCACCGAGCATCTGCAGCTGGAGCGCCACGGAATCGCCGACAGCATGGCCACCGAGGACCTCCGCAACGGGGTCGAGGCCTTCTTCGGCGGCGGCAAGCCCGAGTTCCACGGCCGCTGAACCCAGCCTGCGGCCGACCCGTATCCGAGTTACAGTCAGAGGAAGTTAAGCCAGTCCGCCACCTGAAGGGACCGCCATGAAGAAGGTCGCAGTCGCATTTGCCCTGATCCTCGCCGCGCTCGCGCTCGTCGCCTGCGGCAGCTCGTCCGACGACTCGAGCAGCACCAGCAGCGAAACGACGTCGGAAAGCGGTGCGACCTCCGGAGGCGAAAAGTCGAGCGAAGCCGAAGGCAAGTCCGCCGGCAGCGCCACCGCCCTCGACTTCGAAGCCGACCCGAGCGGCGGCCTCGCCTACACCAGCGACACCGCCACCGCCAAGGCCGGCAAAGTCACCGTCGACTTCACCAACCCGCAGCCGCTGACCCACGACGTCGCGATCGAAGACTCCAGCGGCAAAACGATCGGCAAGACCGAACTGGTCGCCGAAGGCTCGAACAGCGCCGTCGTCGACCTCGAGCCCGGCACCTACACCTTCTACTGCACCGTCCCCGGCCACCGCGAAGCGGGCATGGAAGGAACCCTGACCGTCAAGTAGCCGGCCCCTGGCCGGCGCATATCGGCGTCCTCGGTCGCTCGCGTGCGAAGCACGCCACGCTCCCTGCGTCCTTGATCTGCTTGCCCAGGAACCGGCTAGGCAGGTGGGGACATCACGCGGGTGACCGAGTCGCCCACGAAGCAGGGCTTCTCCGAGCCCTCGACCTCGAGGGTGAAGCGGGTGATGACCTGCCACCAGCCGCCGCCGATCTCGTCGACGGAGACGACCTCGGCCTTGGCGCGGACGCGGCTGTCGACCGGCACCGGGGCCGGGAAGCGGATCTTGTTCCAGCCGTAGTTGACGCCGAGGGCGAAGCCGGTGGCGGTGATCAGTTCGCCGCGGAAGCCGTCGACCAGCGAGAGGGTCAGGTTGCCGTGGGCGATCGTCGTCCCGAAGGGGCTCTCGGACTTGGCCCGCTCGACGTCGACGTGGATCCACTGGTGATCGCCGGAGAGCTCGGCGAAGGTGTCGATATCCGCCTGGGTGACGGTGCGCCACCCGCTGGGGCCGATCTCCCGATCGGCCAGCGACTGCATTCCCTCGACCCCCTGTACATCGACCGATGCCATCGGCGGCAGTCTAGTCGCTCCACCAGCCCTGGATGAGCTCGCCGTCGCCGTCGTGACGGGCCCCGAAAGCAAGCACTTCGATGCCGCCCGGCCCGGCCTCGAAGGAGCGGGTCACACCCGGCGCGACCCGGATCGCGTCGAGGGTCTCGATGTCGATGATCTCGTCGTCGAGCTTGAGCCGGCCGCTGCCGCCAAGCACGACGTAGACCTCCTCGGCCTCGTCGTGGCGGTGGCCGAACGGCTGCCGCTTGCTCGGCTTGAGGCGGTAGTGGCTGAGGCCGGTGTCCTCCGCGCCGAGATCCTCCCTGGCGAAACGAGCTTCCTGGAGGTCTCCGAATCCGAACTCCGGCGCCGAATCTTTGACGTCGGTGAGTCTCATGTGGGTGTACGGATCGGGCATGCGGCCTCCTCGGCTGGTGCTGGTGATCGGCTGGTGCACGGCTACCCGGAATGCTGCCCCGAAACCCGGTCACCGCGGCCCGGGAGCGACAGCGCCTCGCGCAGCTTCATCGGGGTGCCGAAGCGCAGGACCGAGCGATCGTAGATGCGCGCCGCGACGCGGACGACGATCAGGATCGAGATCGCTCGCCGTGCTGACCCCTGTCATAGCGACTCCCCTACCCAGGATCGGCGTTGACGATCACGCCACCAGCCGCACCTCGAAGCTCGGCAGGGCGAGCGCACCAGCGCCGCCGAGCAGGGCGAGGATGCGGGTGACATAGGCCTGCGTCTCCGGGTAGGGCGGGATGCAGTGGCAGCCTTCGACGGCGCCGGGTCCGGCGTTGTAGCCGGCCAGGGCGAGTTCGGGCGAGCCGAGCTGGCGGATCAGGTCCGACATCAGGTGGGCCTGGGCGTCGATCGCGGCGACGGGGTCAAAGGGATCGGTAAGTCCGTAGGAGGCGGCGGTGCCGGGCATGAACTGCGCTATTCCCTGCGCGCCGACCGGCGAGACCGCGAAGGGATTGAAGTTCGACTCCGCCATCAGCTGGGCGGCAAGCAGCGCGGCGGAGACGTTCCAGTGGGAGGCGGCATCGAGGAGCGGATCGCGGAAGCGAGAGGGGACGAAGGCCGGCAGATCGGCGCCACCCACGAGCGCACCCTCTCCCCCGGTCCCGCCCAGCGCGTTGCCGGTCTCCGAGCAGGGCGCCGGCCCGGCGTCGAAGCCGTAGTGCCAGGGCTCCCATGAGTAGCGCTGGACGAAGCCGAAGTGGCTGGCGTTCCCCGCGAGCCAGGAATACGCCGCATCCGGGCCCAGGTCCAGCTCGGTGGCGCAGCGGTGCAGCGAGTGGCCTGGTGGCGCCACCCACTGCGGGTCCGGGTGGGCGGCAAATAGAGCCGCCTGTTCGGCGTCGGACCGGAAGCCGGAGACGACCAGCAGGGAGATGCCTGCGGCGCGCGCGGCTGCCGCCATCCGGTCGAAGGCGGCGGCGACATCGGGGCGCATCCCCTCGCCGGTCCGGTAGACGAGCGGACCGCTGTAGCCGCCGCCGCTGGCCATCGTCGCGGCGCCGCCGGCCCCGGCCGGCGCGGCGGCTTCGGCGACGGCCGAGGCCTCGATCCGATCGCCACCCCTCGCGACCTCGAGGCTGGCGACGATGACGGCCTTGGCCCGGACCGGCGCGAAGGAGCTCGAATCGGGAAAGCTGAGTCGCAGGCGCCCCGCGTCGACACCGTTCGCCTCTCCAGCCTGAACTGCCGCCGCCCGCGCCCGCCCCAGGTAGGCGAGCTTGTCGATGTGGGCTGGATTCGGCAGCCCGTTGGCAAGCGCTGGCGGCGAGAGCAGGCGCGGCAGGTCATCGCGCATCGAGCGGGCAGCCGAGATCGCCGCCAGGTCGGCCGCCCGCTGCACCCTTCCCTTGCCGGTCACCGCGCCGGCAATCGCGACCAGGGCCAGCGCTCCGGCCAGCAGCACGAAGACCCCGCCGAGCGCCAAGATCAGCGCCTGACCGGAGTCGCCGCCGGCAGCTCCGAGCGCCCGCCCTCGCTGCCGAATCGCCGCCCGCATCCCCATCGCCTGAGCCTGGCCGGCGGCGGCGCACCCGTGGCGCGATCAAGCGAACGATTGCGACACGGAGAAGCGACCAAATCGCAAATCCAGCCCGCCTCGAACCTTTCCCCGGCCCGGCCCGTAGACCATTCGACAAAGTCGACCAAGGAGCCCTGTCATGCGGCGGTCAGCGATTCCCCATCGGACACACCCTTCGATCCGACTCGTCCTGCTCGCGACGGCGCTGGTCGCCCTGCTCGTCTCGGCGGCTGCCGGCGCCGGGCAGGCGAACAAGCGCGTCGCCAAGCAGGCCGAGAACCCGACCCTCGGCCGCACGATCCTCACCACCACCAGGGGCCGCACCCTCTACGGCCTCAGCGCCGAGACCAAGGGCCGGTTCATCTGCACCGGCACCTGCCTTTCCACCTGGCACCCACTCGTCGTCCCCGCCGGGGTCAAGCCGACCGGACCGGTCAAGCTCGCCACGATCGAACGGCCCGACGGCAGGACCCAGGTGACCTTCGAGGGTCACCCGCTCTACAGCTTCGCCGGCGACTCGAAAGCAGGCGACGTCAACGGCGAGGGAATCAAGGACGTCGGCACCTGGCACGCCGCGACGACGTCGAAGGCATCCCCTGCGCCCGAACCCCAGCCCCAGCCGGAATCGCCCTACCCGTATTAGAAGGGTCCACCGACAGCAGTTTCTCGAGTAGGCGCGAGGGCAGACCTCCTGCCGCATCCGCTGTCAGGGACCCGAAAAGGGCGCGGCGCTCGACTACCCAGCTCAGTCGCTGCTTGAGGACTCCGACGGCGAGGTCGCGGTCGATCAGATCGCGGGCGACGAGGGCCAGCAACGGGCGGTCGGCGGCGATATCGGCGCGCAGGAGGACGCCGGACGGCTCTGGGCCGAGGCGTTCCGCCAGGACCGGCTGCAGCAGCGCCGGGGGCAGATGCAGGACGGCGAGCGCGCCGCGGGCGACCGTCACCGCGGCCGACGCCGCCTCCAGCCCGTCGGGGTCGGCCGGCACCGCCAGATGGCAGACCTGCCCGCGGGCCGCCACCCGCGCCTCTGGCAGGTGCGCGACCAGGCGCTCCTCCAGCCGCCGCGCGGCCGCGGAGGCGAGCAGGGTCGGCCGCGGCGCCCTGCCGCCGACGTCGACGAGCAGCGTGGCCAGGTCGGCGGCGGCTCCAGCGCAGGTAAGCGCCGCGGCGGCGGCGCGGGAGCCCTCGGCCTCCCCCACCGCGGTGACGAGGACGGTCGGCGCGTCGGCGGTCGGGTCGGTGCTCATCGCGCCGGCCTCGCGCTTGCCGAGCTGCTGACGGCGAGGCGATCGGCGAGCGAGCGCAGCGGCGAGGGCGGCAGCAGGCGCACGGTGACCGTCCCGCCCCGCACGCTGACGGCGACGTCGTCGTCCGCCCACCCCGGCAGGGCGCCGCGCGCCGCCTCCACCGCCGAGCCGCCCGAGGCGAGCGCCAGCGCCCCGGCCTCGGCGGCGCCGTCGGCAAGGGTCATCGCGTAGCCGGCGGCGAGCAGTTGCAGGGCGACGATCGCGGCGAGCAGCAAAGCCGGCAGGGCCGCGACCAGCTCGATCGACGACTGGCCGCGCTCGTCAGCCATCGTCCGGCTCCAGGCTCGCCCTCGCCCCCACCATCACCCGTGGCAGGGCCGGAAAGAGCCGCGGCACCGGCACCCGCACCGAGATCTCGCCGGAGTCGTCGACCTTGGCGCCGTCCCGCAGCGACGGCGGCAGCGCCCGTCGCGCCGCCGCCGTCGCTTCTCCTCCGACCAGCGCCGCCCGGGCCCCGGCGCGGGCGGCGACGCTCGCCGACCACAGGGCCTGTCCGGCGAGGGCGATCTGGACGGCCGCCAGGACCGCCAGCAGCAGGAAGGGGACCACGGCGACCAGCTCGACCGACGCGGTCCCTTCCTCCCTGTGGCCTGCGCTGCTGACGGTCCTTGGCGGCACCGGCGAACCGTCCCAGGCAAGTGCGCACGCGTGGCGCGCACAGGGTCACAACTCGGTCAGCTCTCCCCTACGTCAGTAGGTATTCGCCTCGAGCCAGACCCGCCAGATCGCCGCCACCGAGGCACCGAGCAGGAGAATCCAGACGAGGGTGCCGCCGCCACTCGAAAAGAGCTTGTCGGCGCCGGCGACCAGCAGCGCGATCATCCCGAAGGCGCCGTAGAAGATCGCCCGCCGGCTGTCGCTGAGCGTCGCCAGGGTCAACTGGTTCTGGCGGCTGAGCGTGTAGAGCATCCAGGCGATCCCGGCCAGGAAGCCCATCGTCAGGGCGGTGAAGACGGCGTCGACGAAGTTGCCGCCGTTGGGGGCGAAGGCGACGCCGAGCGCCAGGACCATGACGATGGCTATGTTGCGGGCGGTACGCACGAATCCAGTCTACGACGGCTACTTGCTGGTCATCACGATGATGCCGACGAGCACGATCGCGGCGGTGGCGAGAAGGGCCAGGCAGGCGACTAGAGCGGCGGCGCCCGCCGCCAGGGGCCGTTCGTTGCGGCTGAGATCGACGAACCGGGCCACCCCCCAGATCGCGACCGAGAAGACGAAGGTGACGCTGATCCCGGCGACGGCCGAAGCGCCGACCGTCTCCAGCAGCTCCTTGCCTTCGACGAGCGTCGCGATCATCCGCTCGAGGCCGCGACCGGTGCGCCGCGCTCGGCGCGCCGCGCGAAGACGGCGACGATCAGCGAGAGCGAGGCGATGGTGACCACGACCGGGCCCAGGGCGCCGGTGCCGAAGATCCGCGTCAGGCCGTAGGCGAGCGCCCCGATCGCCGCCGCGGCCGGCAGCGTCAACACCCAGGCGAAGACGATGTTGCCGGCGACACCCCAACGCACCGCCGAGAAGCGCTTGGCGGCGCCGGCGCCCATGATGCCGCCGTTGATGACGTGGGTGGTCGAGAGCGGGAAGCCGAAGTGGGTCGAGGCGAGGATCACCGCCGCGCCCGCTCCCTGCGAGGAGAAGCCCTGGGCGGCGTCCATCTTGATGATCCGGGTGCCGGTGGTCTTGATGATCCGCCAGCCGCCGCTGTAGGTGCCGAGGGCGATCGCCGTCGCCGCCGAGGCGATCACCCAGAGCGGCGGGTCGGAGCCGGCCCCGAGGCTGCCGTTGGCGATCAGGGCCAGGGTGATCACACCCATCGTCTTCTGGGCGTCGTTGGTGCCGTGGGCCAGCGCCAGCAGCCCGCCGGAGACGACCTGCCCGTATTTGAAGCCGCGGGTGACGGTCCCCGGCTTCTGCTTGCCGACCACCCGGTAGATCAACCCGATCGAGAGGCCGGCGACCGCGAAGGCGAGCACCGGCGCGATCAGCGCCGGGATCAGCACCTTGCCGACCAGGCCATCGGCGATCACGGCGTCGAAGCCGGCGGCGGCGACGGCCGAGCCGACGACACCGCCGATCAGCGCGTGCGAGGAGCTGGAGGGCAGGCCGAAGGACCAGGTGATCAGGTTCCAGGCGATCGCCCCGATCAGGCCGGCGAAGACGATCGTCGGCGTGATCACGTCGGCGTTGACGACGTCGTTGGCGACCGTCGCCGCGACCGAGATCGAGATGAAGGCGCCGGCGAAGTTGAGCAGCGAGGCCATCGCGATCGCCACCTGGGGCCGCGCCGCCCCGGTCGAGATCGAGGTGGCGACGACGTTCGCGGTGTCGTGGAAGCCGTTGGTGAAATCGAAAGCGAGCGCCGTCCCGACGACGATGACGAGAATGATGTCGGAGCTCACCGCAGCGAGGCCCGAGGATTGATGACGAGGCCCTGGCGTCGCCAGGCAAGGACGCAGGGAGCGAAGCGTGCTCCGCACGCGAGCGACCGAGGACGCAGCATGGCGGCGCCAGGGCCCGTCATGAGTTCTTGATGACTATGCCCTCGAGTATCTGGGCCGCGGTCTCGGTCGCGTCGATCGCGTTCTCGAGGACCGCGAACATGTCCTTCCAGCGGATCACGACCATCGGGTCGATCCCGTTGGAGAAGAGCGAGGCGACGGCGTCGCGGGAGATCCGGTCGCCCTCGTTCTCGAGCCGGTGGATCTCGATCCAGTATTTGTCGAGGTCCTTGAAGTCGCGCAGGTGCTCGAGGCCCATGGCCAGCTGCTCACAGGAGGCGACCAGGACCTTGGTCAGCGCCCCCGCCTGCTCCATCGGCGCCTCGATCTTGTAGAGGCCGAGGAAGTCGGCGGCCTCCTCGGTGAAGTCGACGATGTCGTCCATCTGCGTCGCCAGGCCGTAGATGTCCTCGCGGTCGATCGGCGTCACGAAGGTCGTGTTCAACCGTTTGATGATGTCGTGGGTGATCCGGTCGCCCTCCTGCTCGGCCTTGAGGATCTCCCGCGAAATGCCGGACTCCTCGGGCCAGACGTTCATCATCCGGTCGAGCAGGGTCGCCGCGTGCACGGTGTTCTGGCCGGCCTCGATGAAGAGGTCGAAGAAGGTGCGGTCGCGAGGGAGGAGCGAGAAGCGCGCCAAGAGTCGCATCCTAGTGGCGAACGGGGCGGCCTGGAGTGGCGTCAGCCGGTCGCGGCGGCGAGCTGTTCGGCGGCGCGGGCGGCATGGCGCTCGCGCAGCTCCTCCTGGACGCTGCGGCGCTCGCCCTGGGGGGCGACCGTGCGCGCCCAGCGCCCCTCGGAGTCGAGCTCCCAGGCGTTGGCGTCGTCGGCGAAGCAGCGCTCCAGCACGTCGAGCATCTCCGCCCGCAGCTGCGGATCTTCGACCGGGGCGACCAGCTCGACGCGGCTGTCGAGGTTGCGCGGCATCAGGTCGGCGGAGCCCATCAGCACCCTCGTCTCGGCACCGCGCCGGAAGGTGTAGACGCGGGAGTGCTCGAGGAAGCGGCCGACGATCGAGACGACGCGGATGTTCTCCGAGAGCCCCGGCACGCCGGGCCGCAGGCAGCAGATCCCGCGCACGTTGAGGTCGACCTGGACCCCCGCCTGGGAGGCCTGGTAGAGCGCGCGGATGCAGCCGGCGTCGACCAGCGAGTTCATCTTCAGGGCGATCCGCGCCTCTTCGCCGGCCTCGTGGGCGGCGACCGTGCGCTCGATCTCCTCGACGATCCGGCCCCGCATCGTCGTCGGCGCGACCAGCACCTTGCGGTAGGCGGCGGGGCGGCCGTAACCGGTCAGGAAGTTGAACATCTCGGCGACGTCGGCGCCGATGTCCGGGTCGGCGGTGAAGAGCCCGAAGTCCGTATACAGGCGGGCCGTCTTCGGGTGGTAGTTGCCGGTGCCGATGTGGACGTACTCGCGCACCCGCTCGCCCTCGCGGCGGGCGACCAGGATCGCCTTGACGTGGGTCTTCAGGCCGGGGATGCCGTAGACGACGTGGACGCCCGCCTCCTCCAGCGACTTCGCCCAGTGGATGTTGGCCTCCTCGTCGAAGCGCGCTTTCAGCTCGACCATGCAGACCGCCGGCTTGCCGCGTTCGGAGGCGCGGATCAGCGACGGGACCAGCGGTGAGTCGTCGCTGGTGCGGTAGACGGTGTGCTTGATCGCCAGCACGTCCGGGTCGGCGACCGCCTGCTCGACGAAGCGCTCGACCGAAGTGGAGAACGAGTCGTAGGGATGGTGGACGAGCAGGTCGCCGCGGCGGATCGCCGCGAACATGTCGACCGGCTCCCCGTCCTCGCCCTGCAGGCGCGGCTGCGTGACCGGCGACCAGGGCGCGTAGCGCAGCTCGGCGTGGCCGGGGACGTCGGCGATGTCGTTGAGGTCGCCGAGGTCGATCAGCCCGTCGACGTCGTAGACCTCGCGGTCTTCGAGCCGCAGGGCGCCGATCAGCTGCTCGCGCAGCTTCGCGTTCATGCCGGCCGCGATCTCCAGCCGCACGACCTCGCCGAAGCGGCGGCGGCGGATCTCGTCCTGGACCGCCTGCAGCAGGTCGTCGGCCTCGTCTGAGACCGTGAAGTCGGCGTCGCGGGTGACCCGGAAGTAGCCGTGGTCGATCACCTCGGTGCCGGGGAAGAGCAGGTCGAGGTTGGCGGCGATCGCCTCCTCCAGCGGCACGAATGATTTGCCGTCGGAGCCGAGCGGCAGGAAGCGGCCGAGCAGCTCCTTCGGGACCTTGACGCGGGCGATGATCTCGCTGCCGCTCTCGGGATCGCGCAGCAGCACGCCGAGGCTGAGCGAGAGGTTGGAGATGTAGGGAAAGGGACGGCCGAGGCCGATCACCAGCGGCGTCAGCGCCGCGAATACCTGCTCGTGGAAGCGGGCGTCGATTTCGCGCCGCTCCTCCTCGCTGGCGCTGTCCAGGGTGACGATGCGGATCCCGTCCTCTTCGAGGGCCGGTCGCAGGACGCCGCCGAAGCAGGAGTGCAGGCGCCGGTCCAGCTCCAGCACGCGGGCCTGGATCGCGTCGATCTGCCCGCTCGGGGCGAGGCCGTCGGGGCCGCGGGCGTCGATCCCGGCGTCGAGCTGGTCGAAGAGGCCGGCGACCCGGACCATGAAGAACTCGTCGAGGTTGGAGGCGTAGATGCCGCAGAAGCGAAGCCGCTCCAGCAGCGGCACCGCGGGGTCCTCGGCCAACTCGAGAACCCGCTGGTTGAAGTCGAGCCAGGAGAGCTCTCGGTTGAAGTAATTGGCGGGGTCGTCGATCGATCCATCGTACTGAGGCAGGGCAGGGGCACTCGCGGCCTCGGGCGACCTGGGCCATCGCCTGTCGGACCGCCGCCGGGAGCGGCTAGAGCGAGCGCTGCAGGGCCAGCCAGGTGCCGCCTTCGGACTCGGCCAGCCAGAGCTCGCGGAAGCGCCGGAAGAGCAGCTCGCGCCTGGTTCGCAGCAGCGCCAGCAGCGACTCGACCGCGTGGCACCGGGCAGCATCACGTCGCAGTCGTGGATCTCGCCGAGGATCCCCTGCAGCTCCTTTGCGGCCTTGCCGGCTCGCTCGGCCTCGGGGCCGAAGCAGGGCCCGGTCAGCTCGAGCACGTAGCGCAGCCGCTTGGCGGCGATCCGCAGATCGTGCTGGGCTCGCGGGTTGGCCGGATCCAGGGCCGGCCCGGCGAGGACGAGCAGCTCGGCGAGCCGCGTCTCGACGGTTCGGGCCGCGTTGGGCCGCAGCGGCGTCGCCGGGTCGAGGCCCTTGACCCGGCGCGCCTTCATCGCTCCGCCTTCCCGGCCAACCTCTCGAGCCGGCGCTGCAGCTTGCGCAGCCGCTGCTCCTCGAGCTGGGGAGCAAGGTCGTCGTTGGCCCGCCGCTGCGCCTCGCGCGAGACCTCGATCCGCGCCGCCAGCGCCGCCCGGTCGGCCGCCGGCGCTTCGCCCGCGAAGGCGCTGAGGAACTCGATTTCGACGTCGCGGTCGCGCCGCTCCCCGAGCGCGTCGGCCAGCGCCTTGACCCGCTTCAGCGCCTTGCGGAAGCGCTTGCGCGGAAAGCAGGCCTCGAACACCTCCAGCGCCGCCCGCAGCCGCCGCGTCGCCACCCGCATGTCGTGCAGGCGATCGACCTCGGCGACGTCGAGCACTCCCGCGGAGTGCTCGAAGACCTCCGCCGCCCGTACCCGGACCGTCCTCGCGGCGGCCGCGGCGAACGGCTCGTCGCAGTCGAACCCGGGTACCTCGCGCGCGCGAGCCACGCGTTCAGGCTAGCCCAGCTCCACTGCCGCCGTCAGGCGGCGAGGCGGGCCGGCGAGGAACCGTTGGCGTCGCCGTTGAGGAGGTCGAGGATGACCCCCTCGCGCAGGCCGCCCTTGCCGATCTGCAGGGGCTGGCCGAGCAGCTCGGAGACCTTCTCCAGCAGCAGCACGCCGGTGGTGAGGATGCGGACCCGGACCGGGTCGAGCTCGAAGCGGCGAGCGACGTCGGCGGAGGGGTCGCCGCAGAGCACGCGTATCCCCCGCTCCAGGGTCTCGTACTCGAGCACGGCGCCGACCAGCCGCCGCAGCGACGTGGCGCTGCCGCCGACGGCGACGGCCTGCGCCGGATGCTCGACCTCGACTCCAGCGAAGATGTCGTCGATGCGGTCGCGGACCTTGCGGATCTCCGCCGCGGAGGGCGGGTCGGAGGCGATCAGGTCGTCGGCCAGCACGCCGGAGCCGACCCGCCAGGAGCGCACCTTCTCGACTCCGCCGGAGACGGTGCCGATGATGATCTCGGTCGAGCCGCCGCCGACGTCGACGACGCCGATCTTGCCCTCGACGGGATGACCCAGGCCCTTGGTGGCACCGATGAAGGAGAGCCGGCCCTCCTCTTCGTCGCTGAGAACGTCGACCGGCACTCCCGCCGCGTCGCCGATCGCCGCGGCGACCTTCTCGCCGTTGGCGGCCTCACGCACGGCGGCGGTGGCAACCGCACGGATCTCTTCCGCGCCGAGCTCCTGCGCCAACCGCACCTGGGTCGCGACCACCTCGCAGACCTCATCGACCTTCTCGGGAAGGATCTCGCCCTTCTTGCCAAGCGCCTTGTTGATCCGCGTATAGGCCCGCTGCTCCATCACCTTCTTCAACTGCCCATCCACCGGCTCCGCCACAAGGACGCGAGTCGTGTTGGAACCAATATCTATGGCGGCGCAGAGCATCCCGGAGTCTCTCCCATGTTCCCAGAACCTGCGGATCTCACACGAGCTCTGCGTGGGCGCCACGGGGAGGGGGTCCGAGAACGGAGCCAGTTTGCCCCGCCCGCAGGACCCCCTCCCCGTGGCGCTCGCTACACGCTCGGGTGCGAGGCGTCCTCGAACTCCCTGAACAACCCCGTAACCACGAAGG
>Ga0193706_1000292_pt1 | contig 31414 bp, 29 predicted proteins | sample U3c1metaG_FD_160130 | JGI IMG/M metagenome (GOLD analysis project Ga0193706, IMG submission 160130) | Soil microbial communities from a riparian zone of the East river system, Colorado, United States - U3c1 | ecosystem: Environmental > Terrestrial > Soil > Riparian zone | place: USA: East River... | reverse complement strand
CGCTCTCGGTCGAAGGCGTCACCGCCGAAGCCACCGTCGGCACGTGATGGACGGCGAGATCGTTCTCGGGTCATGGGGTGTGCCGCTCGCCGTATGGGGCGGGGCGATCCGCCTGAGCACGCCCTTTCTCCTGGTCAGCCTGGGTGAATGCCTGACCGAGAAAAGTGGGCGCGTGAATTTGGGTCTCGAAGGCACGCTGGTGATGGGCGCCATGAGCGGGTATGGCGCTTCGTATTGGTCGGGATCACCGTGGCTCGGCGTGGCCGTGGCCGGCGCCGTCGGCGCCGCGCTCGGTGCCCTTCATGCGACGCTCTGCTCGCGACCGCGCGTGAACGACATCGCCGTTGGCATCGCGCTCATGCTCTTCGGCTGCGGACTTGCGTTTTTTCTGGGCAAGCCGCTGATCAAGCCGGTAGCGCCGCACCTTCCCGCCCTCGGGCTCGGCGCGTGGAGTCGCATTCCGCAGGTGCGCTCGGCGCTCGAGGTCAACGTGCTGTTCTTGGTGGGACTCGTCCTGGCACCCGGGCTCGCATGGATGCTGAGAAAGACACGCTGGGGGCTCGTCATCCGCACCGTAGGGGAGAGCGCCGACGCCGCGCGCGCCATGGGCTACGACGTCGACCGCGTCCGGCTCTTGGCCACGATGGCGGGCGGATTCTTGGCCGGCATGGGGGGAGCGTTTCTCTCGCTTTTCTATCCGGGCAGCTGGAACGAAGGTCTCTCCAGCGGGCAAGGATTGATGGCCGTCGCGTTGGTGATTTTCGCGCGCTGGGACCCGGTTCGCTGTCTCTATGCCGCGCTCCTTTTCGGTGCGGCCAGCGCGCTCGGCCCGGCGCTCCAATCGGTCGGCGTGACCAGCGGGTATTACTTGTTCAATGCGGCTCCGTACGTGGTCACGCTGCTCATCATGGTGGTCACGAGCTCGCCGACCCACACGCGGCCGGGCCAGCCGGCTGAGCTTGGTGCGGCGCGATGACCGCCGAAGAGGGCTCCATGCAACGCGTCGACGCCAATCCCTACGCATGGCCATTCGACGGGGATTTCGGTCCGCGCAATACGGCGCTCATGGTGATCGACATGCAGACCGATTTCTGTGGCCGGGGAGGCTACATCGACCTGCTCGGCTACGATATTTCCGTCACTCGCGCCTGCATCGAGCCCATTCAACGCGTGCTGGCAGCGCTCCGAAAATCGCAATTTCACATCCTGCACACCCGCGAGGGCCATCGCCGCGATCTGTCGGACTTACCGGCCAACAAAAGGTGGCGCTCGCGCCTGACGGCCAACGGCAAGAGCAGTGGCATCGGGATTGGAGATGCCGGACCGTGCGGGCGCGTGCTCGTGCGGGGCGAGCCGGGTTGGGAAATCATCCCCGAGCTTGCGCCACGTGAAGGCGAGCCGGTGGTGGACAAGCCGGGTAAGGGCTCCTTCTGCGCCACCGATTTGGAGCTCGTCCTGCGCCAGCGCGGTATCCGCAATCTCATCTTGACCGGCATCACGACCGACGTGTGCGTTCATACGACGATGCGGGAAGCGAACGACCGCGGTTTCGAGTGTCTCTTGCTCTCCGACTGCTGCGCGGCCACCGACGCCGGCAACCATGCGGCCGCGCTGAAGATGGTCACCATGCAAAATGGCGTGTTCGGCGCGGTCGCCACGTCACACGCCTTGCTGGAAGCGATGCCATGACCGCCGCGTCGCCCATGCGAATCTCGCGATCGGCCACGTCTGGCGACGCGCGGTCAACCTCCTCACGCGACAGGGTGAGCGCGCCGCCCGAGCTTTGCGCGACAGGGATCGACAAACGCTTCGGAGCGTTCGTCGCGCTGGAGGGCGTGTCGCTCACGCTGCGCCCCGGCTCGTTTCACGCGCTCTTGGGCGAAAATGGCGCGGGCAAAAGTACGCTCGTCAAATGCATCATGGGCTACTACCGGCCCGACGGCGGGCGCATCCTGCTCGACGGTACCGAGGTGAGCATCCGCAGCCCACGCGACGCCCAGCAGCACGGCATCGGCATGGTGTATCAGCACTTCACCGTCGTGCCGAACATGACCGTGGCCGAGAACCTCGTCCTCGCCCGTTCGGATCTTCCCTTCCTCCTCGATTGGACGCACATCGAACGAGAGCTTTCGGCGTTCATGAAGCGCATGCCTTTCTGCCTCGATCTGTCGCGGCAAGTGCGATCGCTCTCCGCCGGGGAGAAGCAAAAGCTCGAAATCCTGAAGCAGCTGTATTTGGGTAGCAGGATCATGATCCTCGACGAGCCCACCTCGGTTCTGACGCCGGCCGAGGCCGACGAGGTGCTGGGGTTTCTTCGGGAGATGGCTGGCCGCGGTGAGCTCAGCGTGCTCCTTATCACCCACAAGTTTCGCGAAGTGACGAATTTCGCCGAGGAGGTGACCATCCTGCGCCGGGGGCGTTTGGCCGGCTCGGGACGCGTCGACGCGCTCGGCGCGGAGGACATGGCGCGGATGATGGTGGGAGGACAGCCGGCCCAGGCCGATCGCAGGCGATCGGTACGACCCGTGGGCGACCGGTATCTCGTCCTCGAAAAATTGGAAGCAGTCGACGAAAAAGGAATCACCGTCTTGCGGGGTCTCGACCTCGAGGTACGCGCCGGTGAGATCGTCGGAATCGCCGGCGTATCGGGCAACGGCCAAGAGCCGCTGGTGGAGGTTCTGGCCGGGCAGCGGCAGGCGAAAAGCGGCGTCATGACGGTGAGAGGGGCCGCATACCGCGCCACGCGCAGTGAGATGCTGGTCCATGGTCTGCGCTTTCTTCCCGAAGAGCCGCTGCGCAATGCATGCGTTCCGACCATGTCGGTGGCGGACAACCTCGGATTCGGCAGCTACGACCGGCCGCCTTTCACCGTCGCTCGTTTTGGCGTCCGGAGCGGCGCTTTGCGCCGCACGGCGGCGCGCCTGGTCTCCGAGTTCCGCGTGAAAACGCCGTCCGTCGACGCCGCTATCGGTCGGCTTTCGGGCGGCAACGTGCAGCGGACCGTGCTCGCGCGCGCGCTCACCGGTGACGTCCACGTGCTCGTCGCCGCGAATCCTTGTTTCGGCCTCGATTTCGCGGCCGTCGCCGAGATCCGCACGCGTCTCCTCAATGCCCGCGACCTCGGCATGGCGGTCCTGCTCATCAGCACCGATCTCGACGAAATCTTCGCCCTGGCCGATCGGATCCTGGTCATGAGCGAAGGAAAGATCGTGCACGAATCGCCGATCGCCACCGCGGACGTCACCACCATCGGACGATGCATGGCCGGCCATGGGCACGCCTAGCATCGACGCCCAGCCCTATCGTTTCGCCCTGCCGCCCGACCGCGGAGCGGTCGCGCTTCTGGTCATCGACATGCAGCGTGATTTTCTCGAGACGGGCGGCTTTGGCGCCGCCCTCGGCAATGACGTCGCGACGCTGAAGCCAGTCGTTCCGGTCATCGCGCGGCTCCTCACACTTTTCCGCCAGCAAGAGCGGCCCATCGTCCATACCAAAGAGGGGCACCTGCCGGACCTCTCCGATTGTCCGCCGGTCAAACGGAAACGGGGCCGAGAAGGGACGCGCATTGGCGACAGCGGGCCGATGGGGCGCATCCTGGTGCTCGGTGAGCCGGGCAACGAAATCATCGACGAGCTCAAGCCTCATCCCGGGGAGCTCGTTCTCGGCAAGCCAGGCAAGGGCGCATTTTACGCGACGGCTCTCCATGAGATGCTCCGCGCCCGGGGCGTCACGCATCTGGTGCTCACCGGCGTCACCACCGAGGTTTGCGTGCAGACGACGATGCGCGAAGCGAACGACCGCGGTTACGAATGCCTGCTCGTCGAGGACGCGACGGCGAGCTACTTCCCCGAGTTCAAAGCAGCGACCTTGGCCATGGTCCGCGCGCAAGGCGGCATTGTCGGCGCCACCGCCACGAGCGCCGCGGTCTTGGAGGCACTATGAGCCCCATGTCCCAGCCGCCGATCGTCATGCGCCACTTGATGCAGCTGGCGAGCAGCGAAGGGCTTCCTTTTGAGCCCTTCCGGCCGGGCGTCGACATTCATCGGCTTTATGGGGACGGCAAGGAAGGGCCTTCCGCGGCGTTGCTCCGTTACGCCGCGGGCGCGCGCGTGCCCATGCACGTGCACACCGGCTACGAGCACATCTACGTCCTTTCCGGATCGCAGGGCGACGAGCGCGGTGTGTACGATGCTGGCACGCTCGTCATCCATCGGCCCGGGCAACGTCACAGCGTCCATTCCCCGCAAGGATGCACCGTCCTTGCCATCTGGCAAAGGCCGGTTGCCTTCGACGAAGATGGACGATGAGAATGGTCGGGCGGCGACGAAGTCCTACGAACATGCCGGAAGCGCGAGCGTTTGGTCCGCCGAGCTGCGGCTTCGGTTCACATCCGCGGCGGGCTCTACCCGACTTGGACATTGCGAACATCGAGGCCCTCTCCGCGTACAGCGCGCGTTCTATCCGGAGGGCTCCGCGGTCGCTCACGTCTATGTCCTGCATCCGCCCGGAGGCTTGGCCGGCGGCGACGAGCTGTCCATCGACGTCGATGTCGATCCCGGAGCCCACGCGCTTCTCACCACGCCGGCCGCCGGCAAGTGCTATCGCAGTGACGGTCGCGTCGCGCGCCAGACGCAGCGCTTGCGCGTCGGGCCGGGAGCTCGTCTGGAGTGGCTGCCGCAGGAGAACATCTTGTTCGAGGGCGCGCAGGTCCGCTTGGAGACCCGCATCGATCTCGATCCCAGCAGCGTTTTCATCGGATGGGATGTCCTCTGTCTGGGGCGCCCCGCGAGTGGCGAGCGCTTTCGCAAAGGCCGGTGCCGGCAGAGCGTCGAGCTCTTTTCGGAGGGCCGGCCGCTCTGTATCGACCGCGCGTCGTACGAAGGCGGAGCGCCGCTGCTCGACGCGCGCTGGGGCCTTCATGGCGTCGCGACAACCGGCATGCTGTTCGCTTGGCCGGCGTCGAACGCCGTGCTCGATTTGGCGCGCAACGTGGAGCTCGCTTCATCGGAAGCTGCGCTGGTCAGCCATACGTTACTCGGCGCGCCGAGCCTTCTCCTCGTTTCGCGGTACCTCGGCCCCGACGCCGCCCGCGCGCGCGAGTACCTGGCCCAGGTGTGGCGCGCGATTCGGCCCGAGCTTCTCGGCAGGGTGGCCAGCTGCCCCCGCGTATGGTCGACATGACGCTGCTCTTTCCAACCGTTCCCGAGGACTCCATGGAACTTCTCCCGCGTGAAAAGGACAAGCTTCTTCTGTTTACGGCCGCGCTCGTGGCCGAACGCCGCAAGCAGCGCGGTCTCAAGCTCAACTATCCCGAAGCGGTGGCTTACATCTCGGCGGCGATCCTGGAAGGAGCCCGCGACGGGCGGACGGTCGCCGAGTTGATGACGCTCGGCACCAAGTTGCTCGGTCCAGACGACGTGATGGAAGGGGTCCCGGAAATGATCCCCGACGTCCAGGTCGAGGCGACCTTTCCGGACGGCACCAAATTGGTCACCGTGCATCGTCCCATCGCCGGCTCGCTCGACGCGGGCGGACCCGGTCACGTCGATGCCGGCGAGGGCGTCGTTGTCCTGAACGAGGGGCGACCGACGCTCACCGTGCGGGTGAGCAATACCGGCGATCGTCCCATTCAGGTGGGGTCGCATTACCATTTTTATGAAACCAATCCGGCGCTCGATTTCGATCGCGCGGCCGCGCGCGGCTATCGTCTCGACATCCCGGCCGGCACCGCCGTTCGCTTCGAGCCGGGACAAACCCGCGAGGTCCAGCTGGTGGCCATGGCCGGCGAGCGCAAGGTCTTCGGATTCCGTGGCGCAGTCATGGGCAATCTGGACGGCGCAACAGCGGGCGACGCTTCCCCGGACGGCGGCGCGGGCCGCGAACCATGAACAAGCTCGACCACCGAGCGTACGCCGAAATTTATGGTCCGGCCCGAGGCGACCGCATCCGGCTCGGCGACACCAATCTGGTGATCGAAGTCGAACGCGACTACGCCATTTACGGGGAAGAGGTCAAATTCGGCGGGGGCAAAGTCATTCGCGACGGCATGGGACAGAGCCAACGCGCCGGCGCCGGCGTCGCCGACCTGGTGATCACCAACGCCGTCATTCTCGATCACTGGGGCATCGTCAAAGCCGATATCGGCATCAAAGATGGCCGCATTTCCCGTATCGGCAAGGCCGGCAACCCCGACGTTCAGCCCGGCGTCGATATCGTCATCGGGCCCGGAACGGAAATCATTGCCGGCGAAGGAAACATCGTCACCGCGGGGGGCGTCGACGCGCACATTCATTTCATTTGTCCCCAGCAGTGTGAAGAAGCCCTGGCCTCGGGCATCACCACCATGATCGGCGGCGGTACCGGGCCGGCGGCGGGCACCCACGCCACGACGTGCACTCCCGGGCCGTGGAATCTGGGGCGCATGCTGCAAGCGGCCGAATCGCTGCCCGTCAACGTCGGATTTCTCGCCAAGGGCAATGCCAGCCTGCCCGAATCACTCGTCGAGCAAGCCGTGGCAGGAGCCATGGGATTCAAGCTCCACGAAGACTGGGGCACGACGCCGGCAGCGATCGATTGTTGTCTGTCGGTTGCCGACGAGCACGACGTGCAAGTCGCCATTCACACCGACACGCTCAACGAGTCCGGGTTCGTCGAGGACACCATCGCCGCTTTCCGCGGTCGCACCATCCACACCTATCACACCGAAGGCGCCGGCGGCGGTCACGCGCCCGACATCATCAAAGCGTGCGGCGTGCCGCACGTGCTGCCTTCCTCCACCAATCCCACCCGCCCTTATACGATCAACACCATCGACGAACATCTGGACATGCTGATGGTCTGCCATCACCTCGACCCGGGTATTCCCGAGGACGTGGCCTTCGCCGAGTCCCGCATTCGGCGCGAGACCATCGCCGCCGAGGACATTTTGCACGACATGGGCGCGTTCAGCATGATCTCGTCGGACTCGCAGGCGATGGGCAGGGTCGGCGAAGTCATCGTGCGTACCTGGCAAACGGCGCACAAGATGAAAGCGCAGCGCGGAAGCCTTCCCGAAGACCCGCCCCAAAACGACAACCATCGCGCCAAGCGCTATGTGGCAAAATACACGATCAACCCTGCCATCACGCACGGGATCAGCCACGAGGTCGGCTCGATCGAGCCGGGCAAATGGGCGGACATCGTGCTCTGGCGCCCGGCGCTCTTTGCGGCCAAGCCGGCCCTCGTCATGAAGGGGGGGCTCATCGCGGCGGCACCGATGGGCGATCCCAACGCGTCGATTCCCACGCCGCAGCCCGTCCACTATCGTCCGATGTTCGCGGGCATGGGGCGCGCCGGTTCGGTCACCAGCCTCGTCTTCGTGTCGAAGGCGGCGGAACAATCGGGCGTCGGCCCGCGGCTCGGTCTGACCAAGAGGCTCGTCAGCGTGCACGGCACGCGCAAGCTCGGCAAGCGGGACCTCATCCACAACGATCTTTTGCCGCACATCGAAGTGGACGCGCAAACGTACGAAGTGCGGGCCAACGGCGAGCTGCTCACCTGCGAGCCCGCCAGCGTCCTTCCGCTCGCGCAGCGGTATTTTCTGTTTTGATCCGGGGACCGGTGCCTATCCATGCTGACGATTCGCAAGCTCGCTGAAAACCGATCGAGAGAAGCTGGCTCCTTCGATCTGACGCTCACCTTCGAAGAGCGCAAAAAGAGTCGCTTGCGCACGCATCTCGACGACGGCGCCGAAGTGGCTCTCCTGCTCGAGCGCGGCACGATCCTGCGCGGCGGCGACGTGCTCGTCACCGACGACGGACAGCTCGTGCGGGTAAGAGCGGCACCCGAACAGGTGTCGACCGTGCGCGCTCCCGACGCGCGCACGCTCGCGCGGGCGGCGTACCATTTGGGAAACCGACACGTGCCGCTCCAAGTCGGAGAAGGATGGGTTCGCTACGAGCACGACCACGTGCTCGACGATCTCGTGGCCGCGCTCGGGCTCGACGTCGTCGTCGAGCTCGAGAGCTTCGAGCCGGAAGCGGGCTCCTATGCCGCGCGCGGCGCCGCCGCCCACCACCACCAGCATGAGCATGAGCATGAGCACGAGCATGAGCACGAGGATCCGCCGGGCCAGCGCGGGGCGCCCCCCTCGAACGGCCCCATCGGGGATGTACGCAATGCTTGAGAGCGGCGCTTCTTTCACGGCTGGCCCTTCGTCGTTGAAAAACAGCCAGGCGGGCGACGAGGTGCGGATCGCGACCGATGGATTCGTGCGCTTGCTTCAGATCACCAGCCCGGCACTACCGATCGGCGCGTTCGCCTATTCACACGGGCTGGAGCGCGCCGTGGAATTCGGATGGGTGCACGATGCGCCGACCGCACAGGATTGGATCGAGGGCGTCCTCAAGTCGACCTTGGCCGCGTGTGAAATTCCTGTCCTGGCCCGCCTTTATCGCGCCTTTGTCGACGGAGACGACGCCGGAGCTCGGGCCTGGAGCGCGTGGCTGTGGGCATCGCGGCCGACCGCCGAGTTACAGGCCGAAGATCGTCAGCTCGGAACGGCCCTTGCGCGCGTTCTCGTGTCACTCGGCCTCGCCGAGGCGGACCGCTTCATCGATGACGCGCACACGACGCACGCTTGCCTCTTCGCGCTCGCCTGCGCAAGGTGGCAAGTTCCGATCCCGGCCGCGGCAGTGGCTTTTCTCTTTGCGTGGGTCGAAGGTCAAGTGGGGGCAGCGGTCAAGCTCGTGCCGCTCGGTCAGACCGATGGCCAGCGCATTCTTTGGCACCTGGGCGGCGCACTGTCGGAGGCGGTCCGCGACGGCCTTTCCCGCCAAGACGCCGACATCGGTGGATCGCTCGTGGGCCACGCCATGGCCAGCGCGCTTCACGAAACGCAGTACTCGCGACTCTTTCGATCGTGAACGTCAAACCGGAGGCTCCTCGTGGCTCAACATCAAGCACTTCGCGTCGGCATCGCAGGCCCGGTCGGCTCCGGCAAGACGGCACTCGTAGATTCGCTCTGCAAGCAGATGCGCGAACGGTACGACGTCGCCGTCGTTACCAACGACATTTACACCAAGGAGGACGCCGAATTTCTTTGTCGCAGCGGCGCCCTCGCCCCGGAACGCATCGTGGGCGTCGAGACGGGAGGGTGCCCGCACACCGCCATCCGCGAGGACGCATCCATCAACTTGGAGGCCATCCATCGGCTCGAGACGCGGTTCCCGTCGCTCGATCTCATCCTGGTAGAAAGTGGCGGCGATAACTTGGCGGCAACCTTCAGCCCCGAGCTTGCCGATCTCACCATCTACGTCATCGACGTGGCGGCGGGCGACAAGATTCCGCGCAAGGGCGGCCCCGGGATCACCAAGAGCGATCTCTTGGTGATCAACAAGATCGATCTGGCAGAGCAGGTGGGAGCCTCGCTCGAGGTCATGGCCAGGGACGCGCAGCGCATGCGAGGCGATCGACCCTTCGTGTTCACCAACCTGAAGCTGGGTCGCGGGCTTGCCGAGGTGACGCAATTCGTCGTGGGCCGGGGAATGCTCGACCGAACGGTAGCCTAGCGACGATCGCCCATGCCCGCGTCCGTCCACCGAGATTCGCTCGACTTGTCGGCTCTTCAAGCGGCCTACCAGGCCGACGCTCGACCGGTGGACGTGATCGAGCTCGTTCATGCGCGCATCGAGGATGACGACACGCCGGGCATTTGGATCCACCGAGCGTCGCGCGAAGCTTTGATCGCCGCTGCGCTGAAAGTGGAGCGACGTCGCGACGCCGGCGCGCGCTTGCCGCTCTACGGCGTGCCGTTTGCCGTCAAAGACAACATCGACGTCGCGCACCTCCCGACCACGGCAGCCTGCCCGGACTTCGCGTACCTTGCCGGCTCCTCGGCGCACGTCGTCGAGCGCTTGGTCGACGCAGGCGCCATCGTCGTCGGCAAGACGAACCTCGACCAGTTTGCAACCGGGTTGGTCGGCGTGAGATCTCCCTACGGCGTCCCGCCCAATCCTTTCGATCGGCGGTACATCTCAGGAGGCTCGAGCTCCGGCTCCGCGGCGGCGGTGGCACGCGGTCACGTCACCTTCGCCCTCGGCACGGACACCGCTGGTTCGGGACGTGTTCCCGCTTCGTTCAACAACTTGGTGGGGTTAAAACCAAGCCGCGGGCTTTTGTCCTGCGCGGGCGTCGTTCCTGCATGCCGATCGCTCGACTGCGTCTCCGTCCTCGCTTTGACATGTGAAGACGCGGTCGACGTCGCAGAAGTCGCGGCCGCCTACGATCCTTTGGACCCGTACTCGCGTCCCGAGGCCGATCAACGAGGTTGGCGCGCGGCGATGCACGACCGGGGGTTCACCTTCGGGATCCCTCGACTCGAGCAGCGCGAATTCTTCGGCGATTCGGAGAGCGCGCGCCTCTTCGACGACGCGCGGCAACGCCTCGAGGCCTTGGGAGGGCACGCCGCGGTGGTAGACTTGACGCCTTTCGCCGAAGCGTCCGCTCTCCTTTATGATGGCCCGTGGATCGCCGAACGGTTTGCCGATCTCGAATGGTTTCTCAAGCGCCATCCCGATTCCCTATTGCCTGTCACTCGGCAGATTCTCGAGCGCGGTGCCGCGCCGAGCGCGGCCAAAGCATTCAGAGCATTGCATCGTCTCGAGGAGCTCAAACGAACGGTAGCCCGCGCTTTCGACGGGCTCGACGTTCTCGCGCTGCCGACCACGCCGACCGTCTACCGCATCGACGAGATCGCCGCCGATCCTATCGGCTGTAACGCTCGCCTCGGCGTTTACACCCAATTCATGAACCTCCTCGATCTTTCGGCGGTGGCGCTTCCCAATGGATTTCGGTCGGACGGCCTCCCCTCCGGCATCACCCTCGCCGGACTGTGGGGCTGCGACGCGCAGCTTTTGGCCATCGCCTCGGCATTCCACCAGGCCCTCGGCGGTACGGTGGGCGCTCGCGGTCTCGCGCTGCCGAGCCCGCGGCCTCGAGAAGCCCCACCGTCAACGCACCTGCGCCTCGCTGTTGTCGGTGCGCACCTCTCGGGCGAACCGCTCAATCCCCAGCTCACGACCTTGGGAGCGCGCATCGTGCGGGCCACGCGCACCGCACCTTGCTATCGCCTGTATGCGCTCGGTGGCCCTCCGCCGGCGCGCCCGGGCCTCGTGCGCGTCGCGAGCCCCGCCGGCACGAAGATCGAGGTCGAAGTCTGGGAACTCTCGCGGACTGCCTTCGGAACTTTCTTTTCCAACGTCCCGCCCCCGCTCTCCATCGGCACCATCGAGCTCGAAGACGGTGAACGCGTCGCGGGCTTCCTCTGCGAATCGTACGCTCTCGCCGACGCCCAGGAGATCTCCGAGTTCGGCGGCTGGAAACGCTACCGGACCGCGGCCCTGCATTAGGCGCCGCCTCGCAACTGGTCGGAATCCGGCCCAACCTTCCTTCATTGACGGAGGGACTGGATACGATCCTTCCGCTTGTCCCTAGATGCAGCGAGTTTCGTCCGGAACCACCCCATGTCGAATCAAGTCGTCAAATACGCGCTTTGGCTCGGTGTCGGGTGGTTCTGCGCTTGCTCCGCTCCTGCGACGCTGCCGCCTCAGGATGGCGCCATACGGGAAGACGGTGGCGCCATGTCGGACGTCAGCGCCGAAACGACGACCAAGGATGCTGCGATAGATCCCAACGTCGACCTGGCCGCCTGTATGAACCGACCTCCGCCGCCGCCAGCGCATGAATGCATGGGCTGCCCAGGCGAAAGACCGGGCGGCAGCTGCGTGCTCCCTCAACGCGATGGCGGCCTCTACGGCCGCTGTCGCGAAGAGGGAGAAATTATCAACGGCAAAATCGTGGGCGCCTACTGCTGCAATCACGGGGACGGTGGCGGCATAGGCTATATCATTAACTCACAGATAGTGAACGACGCCGGCACATGCACGCAGACCGCGCCCGACGATCTCTTGATTTGCTCGGTTTGCGGCGATGGCATCTGCGCGGAGTGGGAGAATCGTTGTAACTGTGCGCGGGACTGCTTGTGAGGATTGGCGACGCCGGTTCAAAATGACGGATTTGCGGGAGGCCGCGAGCAACCAAGCCAGAGCGATCGGTGCCGGGGTCTCCATGCGGCCAGTCGGGCACGCGCTTCGAAGCGCTCGCGCCGTTGCGACAGGGCATCAGGGAGTACATCGGTGCATACACCCTCGTCGACCGGCTCATCCGGCTCCAGAGCCGGCGAGGGTGGGACGAAGCGGAAGTTCACGGTCGCGCCGGCGCGATGCGACCGTTGGCGTTCATGAAGTTGTCAGTCGCGTTCTCCTCCAAAGGGGATCAGCGGCACGGTGGCGCCGCGAAGCGTTGGTCGCGGTCTGCAGGTTCGCCTGCGGTCCGACGCCGGCGAGTTTCGCAGTCTCGATGAGCTGTAGAATAGTGCCTCCGCCATCGACCTGTTCGTAGCCTTGACCTCTGGTGCAAAGGGGCCAAGCTTGATGGCTTCGGGGAGGGGCGGAAATTCGTGGGGGAACTCGAATTCACGTATGCCGAAGCCCTGACCGTAGATGGCGTCCGATGGCACCGCGGCCTGCGGCGAACCGTGGCCCGCCGCGGGTCAGCGTGCGGAGGACGGCGCGACGAGCGCGCTCGATCTCGACGAGGCAGACGCATTTCACCTCGAGATACTCGTCGAGGCCGTGGCCAAGCTTCGTCGGAATGCAGGTGAAGCGCGCAGATCTTCGCGCTGGACCAGTATGGTCGAGCGAAACGCGCACATTGCCAACAAGCGCACGGCGCCTGCATAATCGATTGCAATTATGAAAACAATGGGTTACAAATACCCCGCGCCAATGAAAACTGCAGGGCAACTCGCATTGCCGCTTGGCTCGACCGCCAGGCGTCCGTCCCGGACTGCTCGTGATTGCAAAGCACATTGCGCCCGCTCGCGGCATTGCCACCGACACCCCGTGCACGTCACGCTGCGCCGGGTGCGGTGTTTGCCCAGTCTGCGCGCACCCATCGTGTTTGCGGCTTTGCGGCGGGGATTTAGCGCCGCTTCGCGGCGGTGGTTTCGCGTCGTGCATTTCGGCGTGCAGGTCGATCATCTTCACTTGCTGATAGAAGCCGACGACAACCTGTCCCTTTCGCGCGGCATGATTGGTTTGACCGTTCGCCTCGCGCGCGCTTGCAACCGTGCGTTCGCGCGGCATGGCTCCGTTTGGAGCGAGCGTTTCCATGCACGCGCACTTCGAACCCCGCGAGAGGTTCGTCACTGTCTCGTCTATGTTTTGATGAATCGCAAGAAGCATGCGCCGAGCGCCGCCCTACGGGCGGAGCTCGATCCCTGCTCATCGGCGCGGTGGTTCACGGGATGGAAGCATCCTCCAGCATCGGGCCCACCTCGGTCGCACGACGTCCCTCCCGTGGTGGCGCCTCGGACCTGGCTGCTATGCACGGGTTGGCAGCGACACGGCCTCATCGCGACGCACGAGTCGCCAAGCTTGCCTACCAGCGTGCGAAAGCAGGTTGCGAAGAACAGCGGGATCTTCGATCCGCTTGGCAGGATCCGGAGCGCCACGAATTTTAGGTCGACGTGCAGGGGCGGTGCATCGTCGGTAAAGGCAGATAAGTAGAAGAGGCTCACCGACATGTTCGCCGGTGAATGCAGCCAGCAGGGAGCCGAGCGCACCGGCAATTTGTATGCGGTCGGCCATGATATCGAGATGGTCGCTCTGTTCCGTCGCAACCAGGAGATCGAGGTCACTGAACTCGTCCATCGAGTTCGTGAGAAATGATCCACCGGCCGCGATGCCCACAATGCGCGCGTCATTTTCGAGGACAGCAATCGACGACCGTAACTCCTCGCCGCTGCCCGTCCTGACGGGGCGACGGTGAGCGCCGGCCCGGTTCGAGGGCGTCCTCAGATCAGCTCGTGGGGCAGCGGTACGGCGGTGCCGCGGAGCGCGGCGTTGGTCGCGGGGCCGCGCCGGAGTCCTCAAATTGGACGCGCATACGATCGCTGGTGTTGGACGCGCAGCTTTGATATCAGTCATGCTGATGCGCAGGCGCGAGGGCAGCAGTTGATCCGGCTGCGCCTAACAGCTGTCGCGGATCGTCGCACCGCCCAAAGCGATGTAATACTTCAGAGACTTGCGGGCGAAGCGTCTATGTTGACGAGGGGGCCGCAATGACACATCAATCGCCGCGACACTTTTTGGCGTTGCAGAAGAACATTCATGTTGTCGGGACGGCGATGGCGGTATTGCTAGCCGCCTTGCTTGCAACGGAGAGCGCTCAAGCAAGTACTGTTGGCGGCCCGCTACTCTTTGGTAACGGGTTTAATGATGGGTACAGAATCGGTGTCGGTGCTCGGGGTGGTGTCACTGTTCCCTCAGGCGTGTACATCGGTGCCGCCTTCATGATGCATGAAGGTTTGACCGGCTGGAGGCACGAGCGAGGAGAGCGGCCGCAGACAGACGTCTATTACGGAGGAGCCGAAGGAGGATGGGATTTCGCGTTCGACCCGCTTATCATTCGACCTTATCTTGGGCTTGGTTATGGCCTTGTGCACTCATCTGCCACTTCCGAATGCTCGGCGCGCGAGGGATGCGTTTCCGCTTCGTCAAATGATGGAGCTTTTGCGCTTTTCCCGGGAGTTGCCGGGCTAGTGAAAGTCGGCATCGTCGTCTTCGGAGCGGATTTTCGCTACGTACTGCTGGCCGGTTCGGGCTACGAAAACGCCGTCGGTGCTTTCGGCACCGCGGGCCTTTCGTTCTGACTGAGGTGGCGTCGGCTACGGGAACAGATGGCGCTCGTACGCGCGCCGTAATTTTGTCACCGCTGCGCGGATCCCACGTTCCCGCCAGCCGCGCCCGCGGTAGAAGGTCGCGGGCCACGAACTACGAGGATGGCCGCACGCAGAATGACTCGACCAGCCACGTGCCCGATGCCGTGCTGCCGCGCGTGTCCCGATGACGTCCGCGATGGCGTGCATGATTACATACGCCTGCAAGTCGCCGTTGGAAGTGGTTACGACACGCGGAGTGAAGTGGCGACGATGCCGAACATGCGGCGGAACGTTCGGCTCAAGTGTGCCGAATCCGCGAAGCCCGCGCCGTGCGCCGCTGCCGTAAGGGAGGCGCGTCCGGCATACATCTCGACCGCGCGCATGAGTCGCAGCCACAGCAAGTAGGTACGGAACGGAAGCCCTGTCTGCTGTACAAACAGGTGGCGAGCCCGTCCCGGTGACAAGCCGATGAACGTGGCGGCGTCGGTCAGGCTGACGGCTTCGTCGAGCCGCGGCGCCACCCACGCGATCCACTTCCCGATGCGCGCATCGGGCGCGTCTGCGCGCGCGCCTTCGCCGGCGAGCCGAGCGATCAAGCTCCGGCCCAGGGCGCGCAGGTCGTCGTCCGTGTGTCGCGGATTCTCGAAGGTCGCCTTGAGCCGGGCTGGGAGATCGCCCAGCAGACGGGCGGGGATGGACGCGATGGGCCCATTCGAAAAGAGTCGGCGCGCGATCTGCCGACCCTCCTTGCCATCGGAGGCGACGAACAAGTGAGCGACGAGCCCCGTCCCTTCGAAGGCATGCCGCGAGTTCGGCGCGATGCCGATCGCCCCACCGGAGGCGCGCTCGCCTTCGCCATCGAAGTGGATTCGACCAGTGAGGGCGACCGTCACTTGAACGACGTGATGGGAATGGGGATCGGTCTTCGGATACTTCTGGCCCGGAGGCGCGCTGAGTATCCACAGGCTCGCTCCTTCCCAGAAAAGGATGCGTCCGTGTGCCTTCGGTCCCATATCGGCGAGACTAGCGGAAAGGATCGGCGACGACGCACGATCGTGCACGGCGAGGCACGCGCCATCAGCGCGCCGCCCTCCGACCCATCGGCAGATGGCGCCACCCGTCGCCATGCGCGCCCGCATCAGCGTTTCGGCGCCGGAAGGAGGCTCAGAATCACCTGGGCGACCTCGTGAGCCCGCTCCAGCTCGAGGTGATGGCCCGCTCCGACAAAGAGTGTCTGCTCGCCGTCCGCCGCCTCGTGGGCGAGTGATCCGAGCATCGACTCCCACAGGACCTCGAGCTCCGGCGCGAAGCCGTGCACCGTCGCGGTGAGGACACGCACCGGGTACGTCCCGAAAGCGCCGAGGGGATGAATCTCGTTGGACGTGTGAGCGAACGCCTCGAATTCGTCGATCTGCACCTGGGGCAACGAGGCCAAGACGGAGGCTGGCGGAACGCACCCTTCGAAGCCGCCTTCTTCGCAGGCGGTTGTGAAATCGCGATGGCGCGGATCGACGAGCACGACCCCCATGACCTCCTCCGGATAGGCCTTCGCGAAGAGCTCCATATAGGCGCCGCCGAACGAATGGCCGACGAGCACGTACGGAGGCGTGAAACCCCGCGCCGTGAGCAGAGCCCTCAAATCCCTTACGATGTGTGCCGCATCACGTGGCTCCGGCGAAGGATCACTCTGCCCGTAGCCGGGGCGCGAGTAGGCGAATGTTCGTGCCTGGGCGGCCACCTCAGTGGCGACCTGAATCCACGGCGTCCAGTCGTTGCCGAGGCCGGATTCGAAGACGACGGTTGCGTCACCGGCACCGTATTCGACGACCTCTACGGCGCGATCGGAAACCGCAGGGGGGGTCGGGCCGGGACTTGCACCGCACGCTGCCAAAGCAGCGACGGCGAGCAGCAGGCTACCCGTCGGGAGGAAATGAAACTGTCGCGAAGGCAAACGCAAAGATGCAGCGGTCATGGAACCTCTTCGGTTGGAGAAGGCTCGACCATAAATCCCCGCGCCATGGGGCAATTGAACGAAAGGGCTGCAAAGCGACGGTTTGGCGTTCGCCGGCGTACCGCGGGCGTCTCGGTGGGGAGCTGCGTCTTCCGCTTTCGCAAAAGCTGAACTCACGAGGCACATCTCGCGTGCGGCCGTGGCCTTGCATCTCGGCCACGATCACCTGCTTGCTTCTCGCCAACACGGCCGCCAGCATGCCACCTCAAACGCACGCGACAATGGGGCCAAGATAATTTCGCGCCGTCGAGAACCGCGGTCTCCCCTACTCCGGTGCTCGACGTCGACCGCGAGCATCGGGCGCCGTCACCGCCGCGGGTCGCTCACGAAGTTGAACCACCATCGCGTCTGCCCTACATTTCCGATCATGCGACGCCTAGCGATCGTGTTTCTTGTTTTGAAATTGGGAGCGCTTCTGGTGGCGTGTGAACGAAAGCCCTCGTCGGGCGCCGAAGAGAATCGTGAGTTTCGAGGAATTGCGCTTGCTCCGAAGTCGAGCTCGGCTCCGGCGGACCCGCCGCCGTCGCCAATGACGCCGAAGGTCTCGATCGGCGCGGCCGATGCTTCGCCTCTCCGGACTAGGAATGATGGTGGAGCGTGCGGTTGCGCACCCGGTGATCCGCTCTGCAGTTGCCTTTGAGACGCGCACAGGGTGCCGCCGCCGCAAAGCGCGTACCCATCGTCAATCTTGGAATCACCGCCCGTTCGTCCGAACCTCGGAGACGACTGGGAGATCCGCGTCGGCATCGCGCCATTGTTCCGCCAGTAGCGCGAAGTACGTCTTCGCTTTTGCCTCATCGGCGGCCGCCCTCGCGGCGCGGGCGGCGCCGAGGAGCGCCGGCGCGTGACGCGTGTGCACGTCGAGCACGCGCTCGTACTCGGTGAGCGCTTGCTTCGCTCTTCCAGCTGCGAGGAGCGCAGCTGCGAGCGTCGAGCGCGCCGGCGGGAGCCACACTGGACCGGGCGTTGGGTGCTCGCTCTCGGCGCGGGCCGCACGTTCGAGCGCCTCCAGCTCGAGCTTCGCTCCTCTGGTCGCCGCCTTCGCTCGCGCCAGCAGCGTCTCCTCGCGCGCTTCCGATGCCGCGGCCATCTCCAGAGGGATCGTCTTCACCCATGGCGTCATTTGCGCCCGTACGGCCTTGTGGTCGGCGACACGCTTCTTCGCCGTCGCGAAGTCGCCCATCTGCAGTGCCGCCTCGGCGCGAACGGCGTTCCCGACGAGTCGCGCGAAGAGAGCCAGCGGGGGCCGAAAGGCTCCACTGCCGCCGGGGGCATGGGCGGCGCAGGCCATCGACCCGGCGACGCCCGGCTCGTCGTTCGTCGCTGCGAAGACTGGGCGAAGGAGGTCGGCGGCTTCCTTCCAGCGCTGGGTGTGCATGACGTACGCCGCGACCTCGTCGGCGTAGTTCGCCCGATGGAGCGCCGTGTCGTCCTCCGCGGCGACCAACATCGCGCGCCCCTCCTCGAGCACCTGCCTGGCGCGGCCGTACTGCCCGAGCTCGAGCAGAGCGGCGACGAGCCAGGCGTGCGCGTGCCAGTCGAAGGTGCTGGACGTGTGCCCGCGTGACCGCTCCCACGCGACCGAGGCTGCGAAAGCGCGCTCGTTCGAGGGCACCACGTCGCGCCAAATTCCTAGGTGCACGAAGGTGTGCGAGGGCATGTGCAGCGCGTGGGCTGCGGCGGGCGCGATTCGCGCGTACACGCGCGCGGCCGGCAGCGCCAGGACGGCATGCTCACGCGAATCGAACGCGTGGATGGCGTAGTGCGCGGCCCCCGGATGGTCGGGTCGGCGCTGCAGAACACCGAGCGCCACCGCCCCCGCCTCCATTTGCCCGTCGACGTGCGCGCGGTCGTATCCGTACACAGCCAGGAGCGCCAGCGCGTGCTGGAGCGCGACCTCGTCGTCGTCCGGGAAGGCGAGATGCATCTGCGCCGCCCCACGCAGCCAGCCAGCGTTCGCGTCTGTGATGTCGTCCACCGCGAAGAGCGACCGCGCGATGCCCACGAAGGCGAGCTCTTTCGGCGTCAGCCCCGCCTCACGCACGCGTGCCAACGCCGCGCGGCCCTTGGCGAGATCGCGTTCGTCCCACACAGGATGCACGTACGCCATGGCGTCCCCCCACGCCGCCATTGCACAGGCAGGATCGACCGTGAGCGCGGCCTCGAAGCTCGCGTGCGCCCGGTCGTACCAGAACGAGTGCAGCGCCGACATCCCATCGCGAAAAAGCCGCGCACACTCTTGCGACCCGCTCACGGGAAACTCGATCTGCCCGAGCCCACTCGACGGCGCGCCTGCATCGGCTGCCGGGGAGCCGGGTGACACGCTGACCGGCGAGTCGGGCGGCGGCGCAGCGGGGGGCGCGGGGTGCACGATGGGAGAAGCGGAGCATCCGATGAGCAGTGAAAGAGTCGCGAGGGGCAGGAAACGCGTTTCGGCGACCATCAGCGATGCACCGGATGCTCACCGAAAACGGCTTGCCAGAGCCTGCGCGCCGGCTCTTCGAGATCGGCCCAACGCGGCAAATGGACGTCGCTCGGCGGAGCGAGATACCAGCGCATCGACATGGCGAGATGCTGCCATCCGCGCACCTCCTGTCAACTCGAAACCTGGCGTGTCGCCGGCCACGCTGATGAAGAGTCAGCAGATCGAGCCCGGCCCCCGATGGCGCGAGGTGTCCTTCAGCCTTGGGGCAAACCGGACATCCCGTCGCTTGCATGTCCCGTGACTTTCGAATACGTTGACTGAGTCATCTAATTAAGGTGGTGTTCTTGGAAATTCCTCGTTGTCAACGGCGTGCTTTCTTGCTTCTAGCGGCGGGTCTACTGAGCGGCTGCTCCCATGCAGACAGGAGCGACCGAGATGCGAACGACCGAGATGCGAACGACCGAGATGCGAGCGACCGAGATGCGAGCGACCGAGATGCGAGCGACCGAGATCCCTGGCACGCCAAACTCGCCGAGGCGCAGATCGTGGAGAAGTCGATTCAAATCGGAGAGGTCACCCTGCGCTACGCAGAGGGCCCGGCAAATGGTCCCCCGCTCCTGCTGCTCCATGCGCAACACATGGACTGGTTCAGCTACAGCCGCGTTTTGCCCGAGCTTTCCCGGTCGTTTCATGTATTCGCCGTCTCGTACCATGGTCACGGCACCAGCACCGGGTCGGCGGAACGCATGGATGCAGCGGACATCGGCGCCGACCTCTCTACGTTCATCGAGACGGTCGCACAGGAGCCTGTCTTCATCACGGGTAACTCGTCTGGAGCCCTGCTCTCGGTCTGGCTGGCAGCGAACCGACCAGCTTGGATCCGGGCGGTTCTCCTCGAGGACCCACCCTTGTTCACCGCGGAATTGCCGCGTTTGACGAAAACGGTGGCGTACCGCAGCTTCGCAACTTGCCACGGCTTTCTCGAAGCCGGAATGAGCGATGATTTTCTCCTGTATTGGCTCGAGGCGAATCGGCAGTTCGTGATCAACCAAGCGGGCGAGAACGGCCTGGCGCTGCTCGTCGACAGCATCAAGAGCTACCGGGCCGCCCATCCGGGCGAACGAGTCGAGCTGAACAACTTGCCGGACACGCTGCGCCTGCTGATACGCGGCCTCGACGTCTACGACCCGCACTTCGGAGATGCGTTCTATGACGGCCGATGGAACGAGAATTTCGACCACGCGGCCGCGCTTCAGCGCATCGATGCGCGAACGCTCTTGCTGCACGCCAACTTCAGCTATCTGCCAGACGGCACCCTCGACGGGGCGCTCGATGACGCTGACGCCGAGCGTGTGTTGTCACTCTTGCGCAACGGAAGCTATCTCAAAATCGACGCCGCGCACGTCGTGCACCTGGACAAGCCAAGTGAGTTCGTCGCCATCGCTCGACGATCCTTCCTCGGCGAATGAGAGAGCCGGACGCGACGCGACTCGGGCGGGTGAGTAAAAGAATGGAATGAAAGACGTCGAGGTCCTCCGATCGTTCGGTGTGCTGAACCGCACTTTCTTGGCGTACTTCTCGCACGCGATCGCGAACCAAGGCCTTTCCTATTCCGAAGGGGCGATACTCGCGAATATAGGAGACAGACCGGGAACGAATCAGGATGCGCTCGCGCTCGACTTGGTCATCGACAAGGCTGCGATCGCGCGAGCCGTGAAAGGGCTGAAAGAAAAAGGCTTCGTCCGAGTGAAGCGCGCGCCCTCCGACGGCAGAGCCAACGAGCTGACGCTCGCACGTTCTGGCGAGCGGTTGCTCAGCCACATCGCCGATTTGAATGACGCTTGGATTCGGTTCGTCACCTCGGATCTCACCGCCGTAGAACGCAGAAAGTTCTTCGAATCGCTCGGCAAGCTCGTGGCTAGGACGAAGCAACTTCCGCCCGAATGGCGCGGCCGCCCATCTTGACCTCCCCGCGACCCGGCTGCGTGCTACGAACGGAGACCCGAAGGGCACGAGAGAGGGACCGAACATGACGACACCGAGAAACCGACGATGGCTGCTGGCCGAGCGCCCCACGGGGCTCGTCGAGGACAAGAATTTTCGCTGGGTGGAAGAGCCGCTGCCGGAGATCAAATCCGACGGCGAGATCCTGGTCAGAAATTTGTACCTCTCCTGCGATCCCACGCAGCGCGGGTGGATGGCGCGCGACACCTATTTGCCGGCCGTCGCCATCGGCGAGGTCATGCGTTCCGGTGCGGTGGGGCGCGTCGAGCAATCGCGTAGTCCGGACTATGCGGTGGGCGATCTCGTCGTCGGCACGTTCGGCTGGCAGGACTACGTCGTTGTGCAGACCCGTGCGTCCGGGATGCGCCCCATGAAAATACCCACCGGCGTTCCGATCCCCCTCGCCCTCTCCGCCCTCGGGCTAACCGGCCTCACGGCTTACTTCGGACTGCTCGAAATCGGCCAGCCCAAATCCGGCGAGACCGTCGTCGTTTCCGGCGCCGCGGGCGCAACGGGTTCCATCGTCGGTCAGATAGCCCGCATCAAGGGGTGCCGCGCCGTGGGGATCGCCGGCGGAAAGGACAAATGCGGTTGGTTGGTCCGCGAAGCCAAGTTCGATGCGGCCATCGACTACAAGTCGGAAGACGTGTCCGCCCGCCTCCGCGAGCTGTGCCCCAACGGCATCGACATCTATTTCGACAACGTCGGCGGCGATATCCTCGACGCCGCCCTGGCGCGCCTGGCCATGCGCGGGCGCGTCGTGCTTTGCGGGGCCATCTCCCAGTACAACGCGACGGAGCTCCCCCCCGGACCCAAGAATTATATGAACCTTCTCTTGAAGCGAGGTCGCATGGAAGGCTTCATTATTCTCGACTACCTCGAACGCGCGGGCGAAGCCGTGCAGGCACTGGCGGGTTGGGTAGCCAAGGGCCAGATCGTCGATCGCGTCGATATCCAGGAGGGCCTCGAGAACGCGCCCCGCACGTTGCGGCGACTCTTTCTGGGCGAGAACATCGGCAAACAGCTCCTCAAAGTCGCGGACTGAGGGGAGGAGGAAAGCGTCATCCCTCTTTGCGGCGGTAATGCATCGCCATCACGCCGGACTTCAGGCGCTCCGTCGAGACGAGCTCGAGGTGCCTCGCGCGCTCCAAGCCCTGAAACAAGGTCGGCCCGTGGCCCGCGAGGATCGGGTGGACGACGAGACGGTACTCATCGATCAGCCCCAGCCGCTCGAGCGCGGCCGAGAGCATGGGGCCGCCCACGAGCAGGCCGCGCGGGGTCTTCTCCTTGAGCTGCCTCACGGCCTCGTGCAAATCCCCCTCGACACGGATGGTGTTGTTCCACGGGAAGTCGCGGCGCGAGGCCGACACCACGTACTTCGGCTTGGTCTCCAGGTGGAGCGCCCACTCCCGCATCGCGGGCGGCGCCTTCTCGTCGCGCGCCACCGCTGGCCAGGCGCTCTCCATGAGCTCGTAGGTGACGCGCCCCCACAGCATCGCCCCGGCTGCGTCCATCAGCCCCGTGAAGTAGCGGTGCAGCTCGTCGTCCGCGATCCCCTCGCGATGGTCGCAGCACCCGTCCAGCGTCACATTGATTGCGAAGGTCAAGAGGCCCATGGCGCTGACTCTACTAAAGGGCCCGAGCAGGCGGGCGGGAAATTCTCCTAGGGCTCATTCAGCTGCGTGGTAAAAAACGGGTTGTAACGCACGCACAGCTACGAAAAGGTGGGTCGATGACGAGTCGATCTCGTATTTGCTTCACAGTGTTCACATTGTTTGCAGCGTCCTGCGCTCCGTCTACCGCGGGAGAGCCATCTGACGCGGGTATGGACAGAGAGCCATCTGACGCGGAAACGACGTACGCCGACCATCTCGATGCCGTCGTCACGGACTACAGCGATAGGACCGCTGAAACAGCTACCGATATCGCTGACGCATCGGCCATGATGGACGTAGACTCGTCGCGCCCACCACCGCCGGACGTCGTCTCTGACGCGTCTACCGACGCAAGCACGTCGAGTGACGTCAGGTCGACCGACGCAAACCCGTCGCCTGACGTCACGGATGCAAGGACGTCGACCCCGGACGCCGACGTCGTTACCCCGCAGGTCGTGTCACACACGTACCAGACCGACGCGACTGCCTTGGACAATCCCGAACGCGGTTGGTACAGCCGCAAGGACATCGTCATCGATCGCGACTTCACGGCCGCGGCGCGCATCGTGCACAGCTATGTCAGGCTCGATAGTCATAAGGACGGCACAGACATCGGGGCGACGGATCCGATCGCAACCGGGATGCAGGCGGGTCTGCAACGCCTCCGCGAGCAGGGGCGCAAAACGATCCTGCGGTTTGCCTACAACTACGGAGACTGGACCGGCTCGGGATGCAGCAACGCCGACGCGACCGAAGCAACGATCACGAAACACCTCACGCAGCTTCGTCCTCTGTTGCAGCCTTATCGCGACATCGTCATGGCACTGGAGGCCGGGTTCATCGGCTGCTGGGGTGAATGGCATTCATCTTGGTATCAAGGCGATCAGGAGATCCCGCCCAAGACGGCCATCGTTCGCGGCATGGTCGGCGCGTTCACGTGGCCACATGACACTGCTCTGGATCCCGCGTGGCAAAATCTCTTGTATGCACCGCAGATCGCCATTCGCTACCCGAGCCTGGTCAGGGCGGTAGGAACCCAACTTACCCAGGCCGAGCAAGCGCGTGTCGGCCATCACAATGACTGTTTTCTGGCCAGCACCGATGACTCTGGAACCTGGGGGCGCGGCCCACAACCGTTGAGTATTGCCGATGACAAGGCCTACGTGAGCACCTTGGGCCGCGATCACGTCGTGGGCGGCGAGACCTGCGCCTACCCTGGTCGCGTCACCTGCACCACGGCTCTTGCCGAGCTTGCGGCCATGCACTTCACTTATCTCAATGCCGACTACCATCCGGACGCCGTTCAGGCATTCAAGAGCGGTGGCTGCTTCGACGAGATCAGCCGGCGTCTCGGCTACCGCGTCTGGATCAAAACCGCCGACTTTCCCGACAGCGCGCCCGCAGGCAGCACGTTCCAATTGCGGTTCGTTGTGCAAAATGACGGCTTTGCAGCGCCGCTTTACGATCGCCCTGTCTACGTGGTCTTTGACGCCGGGAGCGGACTGCCACGCAAGGTCGCGCTGCCCAACGTGGCACCCACCTCGTGGCAACCCGGAGAGACCGCGGTTTCGGTTCTCTTCACTATCCCGTCAGACCTGACGTCGGGCCAGTATCGGTTCGCGCTTTGGCTCCCTGACAAGACCGTCGATCTCCAGCCCCGGGTCGAATACGCCGTCCGATTCGCTAACGCGATAGCCGGCACTTTCTCCTGGGACGCCACCAGGGGTTACAACGTCCTCCAGCCGGCATTTCTCATCTCCCAGTAGACATCTGTCCGCGTCGTGCCGGCGTGGGGTTCCGAGACGTGCTCAGGGCCCAGCGGTCTCGTTCTCGACTTCGTGCGCGCGTGATTTGCAGAGCGAGCCGAAAGCGACCTTCGCAGCGCCAGACGCTTCGATGCTTTCGACTTGAGCCACGATGGCAGCGGCTTCGTCGCATTGCCCCTTTTCGACCTTGGCGTGCACCTCCGCCGCACCCCTTTGCCCGATTCGCTGACGTACCAGTTCGCGCTCCGGGGAAAGACAGCCGTCGAAACGCCTGATCGCTTGCGCGATTTCTCCCCGCTGCGCGTAGATGAGAGCCAGGGCGCACGTCTTCGAGATCGGCATCTTCGGCGTGACAGCGGGCGAAGCGATTTGTGCCGCTGTCGCCAAGCCGAGCGGCGACGGGGCCGAGACGGATTCAGCGGACCCAGGCTGTGCTTCGCCCGGATCGATAGGAGCGGCAATGGCCCCCTCGGAAGCCGTAAGTTCCCGAGCGGGCTCGAGACCCATCGCCAAGGGCGCGACGACGGCAAGCGGCTCCCCCGCCGCGGAGGGCACGAGACGACGGTCATCGGGGCGCGCGACCGCTATGAAAAGCGCGACAGCGGCGGATCCCGCCAATGCACCTGCGAAAATCGCCAAGCCCACGCGTGCCGAAGCGCGGCGCTCTTGCGCGGGCCGCTCTCGCTCGGGCGCGGATCGCAGCGACACGTCGGCCCTTTCGGCTGGTGACACCGACAGCGCCGCGCGATCGGGCGCCGCGCGATCGGGCGCTGCGACGTCGGCGTTCGATCGGCGCCGGATCAACGCAATCGCCGGCTCGGGCGTCGGCAATTCGACGCGTGATTCGTCGTCAGGCGAAGCTTGCCGATCGGCGAGCGTGATCCACTCCTCGTCGATCGCGCGTTCGGCGATCGGCTCGCGCACGTCGTCGGGCACCTTGGGTCGCCCTGGTCGCACCGTTTCTCTCAGCGACGCGTCCTCTGTCGACGCCGCGGCCGGCACGACAGGAAGAGCGATCACAGCGCGCGGAATCGTCGGCGGCTTATTCGTATCGAGCGATCCTCGCACGCTCTCCGCGGAGCGCACGCGGCTCTCCGAAGCGTCGCCGCGCGCCACAACGCCCGACTGCGCGCGACCAAGGTAGCGTCCTTCCGTGTAGAGCTCCGCAATCCAGCGATCGGCCAGAGACGGCGCCAGCTGGCGCATGGGAGATTCCGCCAGCGACGCCGACAGACGACGGAGCTGAGCGCTCGACTGCGCCGCAAGCTCGCGGAACGCCGGCGAGCTCGGAACGCCGAGGACGAAGGGCAGCGCGCGCATCCCGTGGGCTTCGAGCTGTAGCGCGAGGTGCTCGGATGCAAGTGACGCGAGCCGCGCGACGGGCTTGTCGAACCATTGCGACAGCGCCCCGGGCTGCACCGCAGGCAAAACGATGGCGTTGTCGAGCATGGCGCGCACCTCGGTCGCAGCGGCCGATCGCACGGGCTGCTCGAACCACGCCGCCAGCGCAGGCGCGTTGCCGAGAATGACGTCCAGCTTCGCGATCTCGTCGCTATCGGCAAGTGCCTGGCGGAGCTCCGGCTCGACCAGCGCGAGCGCTAGCGCCTGCCACGCCGTGAGGAGCGCATTCGACCGCGCGAGCGCGACACAAAGACGAGCGAGTCTCTTTTCGTCCGCCTTTTGCCCCGCATCGAGGATCGCGGGCGTGCCCTGCCACGGGACCAGCACCGCTGTGCAAAACAGTCCTTCCAAACGCAGCCAACTCGGTGCGTGCCACCTTCGTGTGGAGATCCCACCCTCCGCCATTTTGCCAACTTACCACAGCAGCGCGCATTGTTTCGCGCCCAGGCGCACGCGATCGGGCGAAAGCCTCGATCTTTCGATCGAGGAGTCGTGTGCGCCGATTTCCCTACCCGGTGCGCAACTCGCGAGCCCTTCCCCCGGCCGCCTGGAGCCGGTCTTGGCAGGTCCTACCCCCTCCAACCGACCCGAGCGGTAGTAACGTAGTTTGAGCTGTTTAGTCGAACAGGTCGAAGGCCGACGGCGCTGGACCGAACGAGACAATCTGCGGTGTTTGCAGGTTCCCCAACTGTTTGCGAAGCTCGTCTTCGAGCGCCGTCCACGTGCAGGCACCCGCTTCACGGCATACGACGAGAGCGGCCTTGAGCTTGTCTGAAAATAGGGTGACCTTGTCGACTCCACCCGAATGCCACGAGCGTTCATGGGCTTGACAGCTGAACATGTGAACGAAATTATCCGTCCAGGTAAAGTTGGGAATCGCCAAGAAGCTTGCCGCGAAGCACGTGTCCCATATGACGAGCGTCGGCTGATTGCCGCGACGCGCTGCAATGGCGTGGGCGACGACCGCTTCCGAGACGCGCGTCGCTGCCGCACCCGGTGCGGCCGTCACGAAGAGTCCGTTGGGGATGGCGTGGCCGACGACATAGAGAACGAGTGGGTCGGTCTCGGGGATCGCGGCCGGATCTTTGATCGGCTCGGGGCCAGCCACGGCACCCAGCACCAGCTGGGAGGCGCTGAGATCGTTGCTCATATTCAGTACGCAGATGGCAGGCATGATTATGGTCCTTTCGGCCCGCCGTTGGTCGGCGGCAGCTGTCCGTCCTCGAGAAGCTCCAGAATCTCCAGCGTCAAGGCGCGCTCGCTGGGGGGGTCGTCCGCGGAAAGCAAAATGACTGGGACGACAAAGAGATCGTAGCCGACCGTGATCGCCGCGTTGGTTTCGTCGGCATAACACTGCTCACCTGGGTTGGGCGGAGGCGGATCGGACGTCGGAAAACCCTGCGCGGGGTCGATCTGTCGCGAAAGATAGGATCGGTCACCGTCCACCGAGTGGCGGTAGATGACGACAGCATCGGGGCTGCCCAACATGGGCCTCTGAAGATACTGCTGCCGCGCAAGCGCGGCCGGGTAGTCGGGAGGGACGCTCTCGAGAAACATGACGTTCCCGAGTCTCTTGACGGGCGCTACCATGGGAAACCTCCTTTGTTATCTGGAATCGACGGTCTTCGCACAACGAAAGCCTAGATTGAGACCAACGTTGAACGCCAAGCGAAAGCTTCGTGAAGTCGTGCGGGCCATGAAGGACGAGTTGTAAGCGCCGCCGCGGTAGACGGCCGAGCTCTCGGCCGTAAGGCGATTGACGTACGTCGCCTCGTCGGTATTGACGACGACATTGTCGTCGACCCATTCGAGAACGTTCCCGCCCATGTCCCACGCCCCTTCGGGGGTGACGTCCCCTGCCGCGCTCATGACGGGAAAGGGAAAGGTGCGCTCGTTGTCGCAGCGTTCGGGGTTGCGGACGGCGAGGCTACCGTCGCTGGGGACGTGCATGCGCTCGCAATCAGGTTGCTGATTTCCCCAAGGAAATAGCCTCCCCTCGTTGCCGCGGGCCGCGAATTCCCACTCCGCCTCGGTCGGCAGTCGCTTGCCGAAGCTCTTACAGAAGAGCCTGGCAGCGAGCCAGGTTACGAGGGTAACGGGAAGGTTTTCGAAACCGGGCCGCGGGCGAAACGAATCGCCTGGAAATTCGATGCCCCGCGAGGGCGCCCACAGATCGTAGAGGAGCAGATCGTCGGTGGAACGAAGAAAGTAGCGAACGTAGCGCGGGTAACCTTCTTCTGGATCGGGGAGGACGCGGATCGACGGGCCGATGGTCGTCAGAAAGCGCGCGAACTCCTCGTTGGTCACTTCGCGGTGATCGATATCGAAATGGCTGATGGTGACGGGACGCGGCGGCGTTTCGTTGTTGATCTCGGATGGACAGCCGTGAGGATACGCGCTGCAGATGGTCGGAAGCTTCTCGGCGTCGGTACCCAGCGTGAACGCGCCTCCCGAGAGGCGAATCATTCCCGGCAGAATCGGCGGCGCGGCGGGCTGCTTCGGCCACCATCGGAACGCGAGCAGCGAGGCAGCCACCAGCGCCGCCCCGGAGAGGGCAAACCACGCCGTGCGCCTGCGTGGCAGCGCGCGCTGGGAGATGACCGCCACGCTGGCCGCGAGTGACTCGCGCCGCCCCTTGTCTTCGCCCGGCGGACGAATGCGTGGCGTTCGGGCGCCCGAGATAGGCGGGAGTGTGGGCCGGAACAATGAGGCGAGCGCCTCCGCCATGGCTGGGACGGCGCCAAATCGTTGCTGAGGATCGCGGGCGAGGGCGGTCCGGACGGCGTTGCGGAGCGCGACGGGAATGTCCTTCCACGCGGGATCGCTGAAGGAGACCTCGGCGTGCAGCGTCTGTTCGCGAATCTCCAAGTTCGTCGTGCCGCGGAAGGGCGCCCGGCCGACGATCAGCTCGTAGGCAATGACCCCCAACGCGAAGAGATCGGCGCGAGCGTCGACATCGCCCCGGCGCCATTGCTCGGGAGCCATGTAGCCGGGCGTCCCCACGCCGAAACCGAGGGTCAGGGTGCCCGGGGCCTCTCCCAGCGGCTCACTGGTGTCAGCCAAGGGGACACGCCGTGCCACGCCCAGGTCGAGAATACGGAGATCCCCCTCGATGCTGACCATGACATTCTCGGGTTTGAGATCGCGATGGACGAGGCCGCGATCGTGCAGCGCCTGCAGCCCTTCGAGAAGCTGCTGAACGATGGCCACCACTTCGCTCGATGAGGGCCGGTACTTCTTCATCCACGCGCGAAGCGTCTCACCTCGCACGTACTCCATGGCGATGAAGGCTCGGTCTTTCCAGGTACCGGCGTCGTAGATGCGCGCAATACGCTCGTGCTCTGCGCGCGCCGCTGCTCGCGCTTCCCGCAGCAGCCTTCGCTCGTCGACGAAACTTTCGTCGCTCGAGCTGCGAAGCACCTTCAGTGCCACCAGCCGATCGAGCAGCACGTCGCGCGCGAGAAAAACGTCCCCCATGCCGCCGTGGCCAATCGGCTCCATGATGCGGTAGCGCGAGGCCCACAGCTCCTCCGGCTCGGGGAGCGTCTGTTGGGCCGTCGGCTCGGCAAGACGCCGCAAAGCCTGCATCTCGCTCGGGCTCAGCGGCGTCTCCGTTTCGCTGTCTTTGCGGCGCGAACTCATGGTTTCTCCGAGTCGCTCGCCTTACGATGGGCGGTAACCGAGGCGACCGACATCCGGATGGATCGAAATCGTTGTCGAAGGCGGGCTGCTTCCCGGGCCACCGCCTCCGGCTCGGAGTCCGACTCTTCGAGAAATGCGGTGGCAATTTCCTTCCAGGCGAGGCCCTGCTCCACGCGCAGCACGAGGAGATCGCGATCCTCGTCGGAAAGCGACATGCGCAGGTCATCCAGCTGGTGGCGGCGGGTGGTCGAGAGCGTCGGCGCGGTTCCCCCGCGGGCTGCCAGGTGGCCGGCAGCGGACAGCGACGTTTGTTGCACCGCCGCTCGCAGATGCCGAGCGCGGCATCGACTCGCCTCGCGCCGCGCGACAATGTAGCTCCAAGATCGCAACGAGCATTCCCACCGAAATGTGGGAAGCCCTCGCCATAGTCGTTCGCAAGTCGCGCTATGGGCTTCATCGGCCAGCGCCACGTCGCCGAGCAGCCGATGCAGGAATGGTCTTAGCTCCGGTGAGAGGTGGGCGAGGAGCAGCTCTGCGGCTTCGCGGTGGCGCCCCGCAAGAACGAGCCCGCTGACGCCCGTGTCGAGCGGCGGGGCGTTATTTGCCTCCCCTTTCGTCATGGATACCTCGGCCAACGATCGCACGGTCTAGCGCTTTCCTTGCACATATATCCAGATCCCACCGATAGAGAGAGCTCGAATTTGCGACGATTGTGCTGCCTACAAGAAAGACCCCTCTCCCTCGTCGCTGTGAGCGCGGGTGTTGTGATTCTTCCCACGAGACCCGAGAATCGGCGCCAAAGCCGTGTTCGCGGACGTCCGGTCTGCCAAGATGAGCCCGACATGGCGGCGCTTGTGGCTCGATTGCCACAAGGCGCAGACGAACACCGGCTTCTCCACAGCCGGGTGAGATCCCGTCAGGGTTGACCGTCAGGTACTGTCTGTAGAGATCGGCGCCGGCTCGACGAAGTCCTTCTCAAGGACGTTCGAGTCGCCATGCTCCTCCGTCCAGTGCCGTGCCCCGGGTCGGGCCTGACGGCAAACTCGCGCTCGGGCGCTTTGAGGACGAACGCAGCTCCCTTACGAGCGGGGTGCCTTGCCCCGCTTGCCAGATCGACGAGCCGTATCTCTCTTCGATCCAGTAGCAAGCTTCGCCATGTAGTCAGACAGCGATGAGTGGTGCGCTCGGGCGAGCTTCTTCAGCGTATCCAAGTGGGGCTGGACTTCGCCATTCTCGAGACGGCGGACTTCTCGCTCACTTAGCCCAGGGATACTTCCTTGTCGAAGACCTTCAGTCTCACGAATCTTTCGAATCGCTGCCCCGTAACGCGCGGCTTCCTTCTCATCGCACGAGAGCGTCGCGGGGGCCGGGGGGCGAATGGGGCAGCCCGCGAAAGGCTGGAACCCCGGACTGGTGCCGATGCCATCCGTTGCAGCACCTCGCACGCATCGCTCGGTTGACCGACGGCCGTTGCTCCCGACGCGCGGGTAGGTGCGCGTCGTCCATGGGTCTTGTTTGAGATCCGCCTCGGCCAGCCGTGATAGAGTCAAAGCTCGTCTAAAAATACCTGCTGGATGTGGGGTGTGATGGTGGCAGGTATGCGGGTTCTTGGCGACCCATACTTACAAGGAGCGACTCGATGACTGTGAGTACAGCCGTTTGGCTCAAGCGTGCCCTTGGCGTTACTGCGCTCGTTCTTCTGTCTTGCCTCATTGGTTGCGGGAGCCCGGAGCGCACGTTCGCCGGAGA
>Ga0193706_1000291_pt1 | contig 31433 bp, 37 predicted proteins | sample U3c1metaG_FD_160130 | JGI IMG/M metagenome (GOLD analysis project Ga0193706, IMG submission 160130) | Soil microbial communities from a riparian zone of the East river system, Colorado, United States - U3c1 | ecosystem: Environmental > Terrestrial > Soil > Riparian zone | place: USA: East River... | reverse complement strand
AAAGCTCGAATATTGATTGAGACGGGGGCGCTTTCTGACGCCATCACTTTAATGGATGGAATCCCTATGTGGTGGCCTGGGAATTACGATTCGTTTATCGATGCCTTGTGGGTCGAGGTGTCGATGCGGTTACGTTAACACTACCCAGCGCGCTCGGCCGGGCTCGAGCAGTTCTGTCCGTCCGGCAAACCTAATACGCACATGAAATTGCGCGTACCTCTAACTTCAAAGGGCTTCAGTGAATTGTCTGGGTAGGTCGACCTGAGCGCGGCGTGCGAGCCGGGTACGATCGCAGGCATGCACGATATAACGCTGTACGCATTGATCCTCGGTGTAGTGGAACCCTGGAAGGTCGCTGAGGTGCGGACCGAGCTGGGCAAGGGCCAGATCGTGGACCACGTCGAGATGCCTTCGAGCGCGAGCCGAGTTGCCCGAAGGTAACCGTTGCGTGATGCACGCCTGCACCTGATCGCCGGAGCCACCAGGATATCCCCTGTCCATCGCTAAAACCTCATCGCGAGCAATTCCGGCACACAAGGGATCGGCGACGACCATGGTGAATGGCGGCGGATCCCTCTGCTCCCGTTGATTGCCAACGTCGCGTGAAGCTTTTCTACCTCACAATTCACGGCCGAGAGCGCTCGGTCACCGCGTGGTGGCTGTTCCCTGGTCCGCACTTGTCCGCGTTTGTCCACTCCTCGCCCGTCACGGATGTACCCTATTGTCCGCGTTTGTCCGCACTTGTCCGCGTTTGTCCACTCCTCGACACCTGCCTGGAATAGGATTCCCAAGGTTGATGTCGAGGGTTCAAGTCCCTTCGCCCGCTCCAAAACGCACGGATTGAGCAGTACGGAGTAACGCAGTGGATGAAAACAGCTTTTCCAAAGGTGTCACCCGATTCCGCGAGACGAGCCTTCCATACATCGTCGCCGCAGCAACCTTCGGTGGCGTCGTAGTGTTCTCTCAAGGAATGTCGTTTGCATATCCTCCCGACGACAACAACTACCCAGTGGATTATCTCCAGGATCACGCCGTCCTTCTGGCGGTCGCCGGTATCGCACTTTTGTTTATGGGCATCGCGATTTCCCATCTGATCCAGCGCGTGTCGACGCTTGAACGACAACTCGCGAAGCAGGCAGGCACACAAAGCACGTAGCGTCGCCCATGGCTCAAGTTCCTTCGCCCGCTCCAACTACTATTGTTTGCGATTGAGGCGCCTAGCTCCAGAGCCCTTTTAGCTGACGTGTCGTTCTCACTTCGAGTGCCAATTCGGCTGGCCCCAGGTCGCAGCGTTGCGGGCATTGGAAGGGAGTCCTTCTCGATAGATGGAAAGCTTTATCGGTTTTCAGAAGAAGACCCTTATCTTGCCATCTTGGTTGACAACTTCAGCTGCGAGGAGGCTGCCCAGAATCATTTCGATCGGCTTCTTGCCGCACTGTACTGGGTTGCGATCGATCGTGGTGTGGCGTTCACAGCTGGACGGCACTTTGATAAAATTGCCTTTGCATCAGACCCAGTCCTCGCTGCGAAAAACCTGAACAAGGCATTTTGGTTAGAGTTGAAACGCTGTGATGGGATTGCAAATGGCAACATGCCGTGCGTCTATTCAACCGAGGCGCAGCTGCGGTTCATGACTGTTGGGGACGCTACCATCCACATAGGCACACTACCCTCTCAATTCGTAGACTCGCTTACCAGTGGGCTCCTCGGATGCGATGCGGGCGCCCTCTCAGATAAACGCACCAAGACTGCGCTCGAACTTTATTGCGCCCATTACCACGAAGTGTCCCGCCCCGCCCGCTTCATCGCTCTGGTCATGGCGATGGAAGTACTAACAAGAAAGACTGAAAAAGCTCGCATCGTCCTTGACCTGATGGAGAAGTGGATCGATGAGACTGACATTGTTCAACAAGGGGATCGATCAGCGGATGAGAGGGAAGCTCTTGAGTCCATCAAGAGTGAGCTGCTCTTTCGGAAAGACGCATCGCTTCGAACTCGGGTGCGCAGGTTGGCCGCCGGTACGCCCGACCTCAGTGAAGCTGATGTCGCGAGGGCGGTGAGAATCTACGACACTAGAAGTTTGCTAGTCCACGAAGGTGCCGTCCCTGAGCGTGTCATCGACGATGCCATCCATGACGGCCAGCGGATCATTGGTATCATGTTGCGGCATCGGTTGCGTGGAGGGCCTTGAACACGCTCAATCCGAAGCGCTGAGTGTCAGTGACCATGGTTGCAGAGCCTTCAGTGAAATCTGATGATGACCTCGTTCTCAATAGCAGCTACAGCCCCTCGCGAATCACATGCCCACCCCCATCACCCCGCAACTCGACTCCACCATCCAATCCTTCGTCGCCGAGATCTCCTCGCTCGTGCGCGTCGCTGCGCTCGAAGCCGTACGCGACGCTCTCGGTGGCGGCGCATCTCCTGCGCGACGCGGACGTCCGGTGGGCTCTGGCCGTAAGCCGGGCCGCCCCGCGAAGGCTGCGCGTCGTGGCCGCCCCGCGCGCCGGTCCGCGGAAGACGTCGATGCCCTTGCGCAGAGGATGCTCGCCTACGTGAAGGCCAACGACGGCAAGCGCCTTGACGAGATCGCCAAGGCGTTGGGCATGGACACTGCGGAGCTCACCGGGCCGTCGCAGATGCTGCTTGAAACGAAGGCCGTGAAGCGCAGCGGTCAGCGTCGCGGGACGAAGTACCACGTCGGCGGCGGGACCAGCCCAAAATCTGAAGCCACGCCTGCCAAGGCTGGAAAGCGCGCTAAGAAGGCGTAGGGGCCCACTGCCCCGATAGGAGCCAAGTCTCCGGAGTCACGCGCTACCCTGACACTGGGGAAGAATCCGACATCCAGTTCGAATTCCATCGGCCCGCGCCAGACGATTCCCGCCGGCGGTGCTGAGTCTTTATCGAAGAATGGCCGGCCGCGTTCGATGGTGACGTCAAAGATGAGCTTATGGTGGCCAAGGGGCAAGATCCCTAGCTCCTGATTGGCCCACGCTTCTCGAGCTGATTCCATGCAGTTCCCGCAGCCCCCTGAACTTGTCGAACCGCATACAAGCGTGTTGAGGCGCGAAGCCCTGGGAATCATCGTGACTCGGGTGAGGAGGAGCACAAAGGTACGCTCCATCGGGACGGCGATGGGTCTGTCGGGCTTCCAGCGATCGGGGAACCGCAAGCTGCCTGTTCGGATGAGCAGGCGCTTCCATTGCTCACTGGTCAGGCTAACTCCGCCCTCTATCTTGACGCGCATCTCATCCGTCGCAGCTGCAAGTTCCCACCTGCCACTCCGCCCTCGCTCCTGCCCGACTGGAGGAAGCCTGTCGATCAAGGCGTCGAGTTCTGAGCGCGTCGGCGGAGGCGCAGGTTGCCCATGCTCGACGACGTGCTCGCTCTCGCTCGGAGCGGGGGCGGCGCATCCAAACATTGCGAGACCCAGCAGACTGAGCGCCCAACGTCGCATTGAAATATCCATTGAAGACTGCGCAGGTGCGCTCCCAGTCGCTCGCAACCCGCAGAGGCTACCACGCGACGCCGCGTGGAGGGTGACGCCCCCCTTGGGAATAGGTGCATCGTCGGGACGCGTAGGGAAACTACCGCGCCTGCGAAGGCTGGGAAGCGGGCGCAGTAGGCGTAGGCTGGAGACAATGGTAGGTGGGTCACAAGAATCGCGATTCGAGGCATCACCCCCTCGCAGACAAGGGGATGGTTTCGTACAAGCATCGCGTCCATGACAGCCGAACTCCCGAGTTTTGATCGCCCTCCTCTTACTGAGGTCTTCCTCGCCGCGCAGTTCGAGCCTCTAGCCAAGCTTCGCACGTCCCACCTTGGTCAGTTCATGGGCGGACTGGGCGCAGCCTGGAACTCGTTGCCCGATGCACCTGCGCTGGGGCAGACCCACGAGCCAGTAGGACCTGAACCCGAGTGGCTCGCTTCAGCGTTCGAGATCGAGCTTAACCGCGGTACGAGGCTCCGGTCTGAATCCGCTGACTCGAGTCGAATGCTCCAAGTTGAGAATGGATGGATCGCACTAAATTGGAGGGGTGGAGGAGGATCACCATATCCACGGTTTGGCACCTTGCAGCGAGAATTCGAAGCACAGCTGGCCCGACTTGAAGATCTGCTGTCCAGCAACAACATCGGAACGATTGGCCCCAATTTATGGGAGGTGGGATACGTCAATGTTTTCCCTCGCGGGGATCTTTGGGCGAACGCGAGTGAAATCCCATCACTAATCCCCACACTTCTCAGTCCTGGCCCTAGTGGTACCGGTTCCCTTCAAACGATAAGTGGTAGATGGGCCTACGTAATCTCTCCTGGCGTAGGCCGAATTCAGATCTTTGCTGAACATGCCTTACGTGGTTTAGCTGAACCGACAGAGTGCCTTATGTTGCGACTCATCGCAAGAGGGCCAGTCGCAGAGCCATCAATGAAAACGATGATGGAAGGACTGTCGTTGGGCCATGAGACAATTGTTCGAACTTTCGCGCAGCTTATCTCGGATCGGGCCAAGACCCACCTTGGATATAATCCATGACGCCGACGACGTTTAATGAAGCCTGGACGGGCAATAGGATTGCCAGTACCTGGTCAGAACCATCTCCCCGCTTTAGCTCGAGAGGTTCGCGGCAACGTGAGGGGCAAGAGGCGCGTTATCGCGAAATTATTGAGTTGTTCAACGGATGGCTCTCGGATCCGACTCAATTGCAGGCGGAGGATCTCTCGCCTCCGGCGAGAGGCGTCACCGAATATGTGGTTCAGGCCTGTCAGGTCTGGCTTCAGAAGAATCATCCTCTGCCCGACCGAGTATTTCCAGAGGCGGAGGGAGGCTTGGTGCTTGAGTGGTTTCGAGAACCGACATATATCGCACTCGAACTAAGTGCTGACGGTCGAGCCCTCTGGGCGTCCTATCGCGATTCGAGTCCAGCTGGACGCGGGAGCTTCCTTTGGAAGCATTAGGCTAGTCATTGGCAGGACAAGTGCCCGATACTGCCGGAGAGGGCTCGGAGCCGGTGCTACCGGAGGAGAGCATATTACGTCGAATCTCCTATACATATATGGAGGGCCCGCGTAAGGACAAGATCAGTCCAAACGTATTCAAACCTCGATTGGTGGACACCGACGGCCTGTCATTTTTCAGGGAGAATTTCCATACTCCAAAAGAACTGGCTTGTGCACCAGGCCCAGAGTCTCGGCACGTGGCCAGGGTGGCCGTAGAATCCATAAATGCTCTAGGACTTAGCGTGCGCCCCGACCCTGATCCGCCCAAATGGCCTGGACACTGCATTGTTCCAGAACTTCATGCTGGTAACCGCGATGATCCCTGGGCAAAGGATCTCCGAGTGAAATTGGCCGGTCAATTCTCGGACCTAGTCGGGCCCATTCTATGTGCTGATGCTGATGGTGTAGGCGACGAAGAATGAGTGCCAGCGACGGTTACTCACGCGAGGCGGCGGAAACGAAACCCTCTCATAGCTCTCTAGCACCCGCGAGGGTTCCGCGCTCGCCCACCTTACACGCTCGCGTAGTACTTCATCCCCCTGCGCTGCCCCTTGGTCTTCACCTTGCCCTCGTCGATCAGCTGCCGCATGACCGGCCGCAGCGTGCCCGAGTCCGTCTCGAACTCCTTCGAGAGCGCCTCCGAGCTGCTGCCAGGGTTGCCCTCAAGGTACTTGAGCAGGTCGTTCGCGTCCGGGCCGTCTGCGGACCCGTTGGTCGTCGATGATGTGGGCGCGGTCCCACGAATACGCGCTGCAAGCAGCCGCCCTCTGAGGCGCTTCGTCTTCGGTGTGACGCCCAGGAGCCCGAGGCAGGCCGAGACCACGCCCCGTGCCTCGTCGAGCGACTTCCGGAGCACCGTGTCGTCCGTCGCGTTCAGCGCCTTGTCGATGGAGGCGAGCGCGGCAGCCATCGGCTTGATGGCGGGATTCTTCGCCACCTTCTGCCGTTCGGCCTGCGCCTTAATCTTCTGAATTTTCGCTTCGAGGTCCTGGATGCGCTGCTCGGTCGTTTTGCGTGCCATGTGGAGATAGATCGCTTTCCGCGATGAGAGGTTGCTTTCAGATTAACGGATGCGCGCCGAATCGCCGCGAACAATCGCAACGAACTCAGCGTGTTTGATGGGACTCAAGCCAGTCTCGCCGCCTCAGTCGCGCGTTGCAGAACCGGCGGCGATGCCAACGTGTCGATCGCGCCGCGCAGGTCTTCGCTTTCGAGGTGCTGATAGACGGAAGTCGTCAGGCGTACGTCGCTGTGCCCGAGAATCTTCGCCGCTTGCACTTGTGAAACACCGTTGCGCGCGAGCCTCGTCGCGAACGAGTGACGAAGCGCATGAAGATCAACTGTGCGCCCTTCCGAATCTCTGCGATCGATGCCGGCGAGTTCGAGCAGCCGCGTCAGGCGCCGCACGAGATTGCCGGACTGCTGCATGTGCGCCCGGCCCTCCGGCGTGACGAACAGGCGGTCGTCGGGGTTCAGCGACCTGCGATGCACACGCTCGTGAAACGGACGCAGGGCGCGCAATTCGTTCAGCGTCTCGTCGCGCAGCGGGATGCATCGCTCCCGTGCCGACTTCGTCGTAACCGCGCGCAGCCGCAGCATCTTGCGCTCGACGTCGAGATCGGCCCAACGCGCACTGACGAGTTCGAAGTATCTCGCGCCGGTTTCGAGGAATGCGCGCCAGAGCGCGGCCTGAGGCACACGAACCGCTCGAACGCGCAGCGCGTAGCGACGGCCCTGCGTCTGCGAGCGGATCGTCATCTTCGCTGCGAGACGCTCGGCCTGGTCGATATCGTCGAGCCGCGCAGCTTCGAGCAAGCGGGTGATCTCCACTTCGGTCAGCGCGCGCCGGCGCTTGGTCTTGTTCTTCTCGTTGAGCGGGATCGGCTTGACGTTGCGCAGCGGGTTCTCCCCGACCAGCTCGACAGACACCGCCCAGCGCAGCATCGTGCTGACGCAGGTGACGTAGCGGTTCGCGGTGGAGACTGCGAGGCCAGAAGCGCGCAGCTTCGAACGCATCTCAAGTACTGCGTGAGGACGCAGATCGCGAACGCGCTCGACCTTGAGTTCCTTGATCACGTAGCGCACATGCGAATTGACGATCTCGACGTACCCCTTCGAGCTAGATCGGCCGCGCAGGTCTGAGATGTACTTTTCGAGGAGGTCGAGCAGCAGTTCGTTCTGCGACCCGAGCATGCCGATTCCAGCGAGCTGCAGGTCGCGCTTGCGGATCAGCTCGCGCGATGCGGCTTCGGCCACGCGCTTGTCCCGCGAGAGGTTGACGCGGATTCGCCGGTGCTGCGCGTTGGTGTACACGAAGCGATAGACCGGCCCTCGCGGCGATTCGATACGCTGGAGTACACCCGGCCCGAGCAGTCGAACGCCCGACGAACTCATACGCGTTCCTTCTGGCGCTCCGTCCACGCCTCGATCTCGTCGGACCTCCAGCGCAGCGAGCTGCCGATCCGGCGGGCCTCGGGGAACCGCTGCGCTTTGTCCAGCCGGAGCCGCCTCAACGTCCGATTGTCGATCCCGAGGCGTTCGGCGACCGCCGCGACGGACAGGAACTTCTGGACAACCTTCGTGCTACTCATCTTGGATCGACGCAATCCGAGAACCGGCGCGTCGTCAACGTGTCCTTGCTCGCGGGCGTCGAGGGACGCAAGTGCATCTTCGAAGTTCTCCAGCTCGGTCGCGATTGCGGAAAAGTACTCGGCAATTCGGAGACACTTGGCGGCCATGGCGCTGACTGAGGAAGGCGCCTGGCTCACGGCAGCATTCCCTGCCGGCGGAGAGCGTCGAAAACCTGCTGCTCCATCGATCGCCACGCGGCTGCCCGCAGCGGGCGCAGGAGCAGGTGGCGGCGGCCGGTCGAGTCGACGCGCTCAGGGAACGAGAGGCGCAGTTCGCCTCTCACCGTGCGGCGCAACGCGATGCCGTCCAGTCCGAGCATGTCGTCGAGCTCGCAGGCGACCGAGCCCAGCAACCCCGCCTGCTGGTCGAGTCGAGGCGCGGCCGTGAATCTGACGCTCGTCACCACCGGGGCCAGGCGAACCTGCGGATGGCTCATTGCTCATCCTCCGGTTCTTCGGGCGAGAAGAGATCCCCCTGGTCGTCCTCTGTAGCGTCTGGCTTGTGCTGGTTGTCCGCCGCGGCATCGGCAGGGTCGTACGCTAGCCCGGACGATCCGGACGGTCTGGACGATTGTGTCCCCCGCCTGTCCTGCGGAATAAAATTCGGTTGGGGGCCGGCGTCATCACACTCATTCCTCGGGAAAGAATTTGTGTCTAGGTTTTGGGTAGCGACAACATCGTCCAGACCGTCCGGATCGTCCGGGGCCCGGTGCGCCGCGCCCGATTCGGGTCGCAGGCTCAGATGGATCAATCGCGTGCGGTCGAAATCGCTCGCCCGCTCGCCGGTCTCGACGATCACGCCAGAAGCACGCAGGGCCGGCGAGATGCGCTTGAGCGCCTCTGCCATGCCGCGCGGCTTGCGAGGCCAATCTTTGCGCTGCTTCGTGCGCTCGTCCGCGTAGCGGGTCTCCAGGGTTTCCATCAGCTCGCCAGCCGTCCCAGTCCAGTCCCGTTGGTCGCGGACCAGGGCCAGCAGCGCAGCGCCCACGGCGGAGTTCTCGATGGCGATGGAGTGCGCCTCGCCCCGGTTTCGCGTGTAGGCGGCGAGGAAGGAGCCCTCCGGGAACCCGAACGCCTGCTCGGCGGCTGCGCCCCAGCGAGCGTAGTCCGCCATCCGCGGCTTGCTCGAGAGCTGGATGCGCGGGTGCAGCGCTAGCGCGCGGCAGAGCGCATCGAGGAGCGCGCCCAGAATCCGGGGCCGCGCCGCGACGAACGCGACCTCCATCTCGGCCTCTTCGCGCCGCTCCCCGTCCGGGATCGCCGGCAAGTCGAAGATGACGCTGCGGTCGAGCAAGTCGGGTCTGGTCGTCACGTCCTCGATGCCGTTCAGGAGGACCGGCCGCTTCGCATTGAAGATTGTCTCTTCCCGGTCGGTGTATAGCTCGCGCACGCTTACCCCGCCCCCGGTGCTCAACATGCACAGCGCGTCCGAGATCGCGGGCGAGATGTGCGACAGGTTGTCGAACGAAAGGACGTGCGCGCTCTCTGCCGCTATCATCAAGTCGCGCAAGTCTTTCGGCAACTGCCTCCGCGGTGAGCTTGTCGGGTCGATGACGGCGCGCGTCCGGTCGATCGTCGTGGACTTCGCGGAGCCTTGCTCGCCCGTCAGCACGAGCACCGCGTACGGGCCGCTGGGCAACATCAAGGTAAGCAGCGAGCACGCGAACAGCCGCCATTGCTCGTCCGACTTGAAGTTGAGGAAGGGGCGGAGTTCCTCGATCGAGCCGCCACGCACCGGCGACGGCAGAGCCAGCATTCCGCGCTTTCGCGTGAATCTCACGGGCGATTTCGCGCTCAATGACACCCTCCAATTGGCGGGGTCGACGATTACGACTGACCAGCTCTCGTCGCAGAGATCCAGGACGATCTTGCCCTCAAAAGGCGCCACCCGCAGGTGGACATCCATCATCGGTCCGCTGAAGCACGCCTTGGCGTCCAGCGTATTGATGGCGTCCGCGAAGGCTTGCGCCGACGGCGACCGCTGTGTGACCTTGTAAAATTCCTGCCGCAGCCAGCTCGCGAACTGTCGCGTGCGGATGCCCCAGACCTCCAAGTGATCTCCTACGGTGATCTGGGCGAAGGCGTCGCCGTCGCTCGGAGATCCTCGGTGGAAAAGTTCGAGTCCGTCCGCGTCGCTCCCTAGCTTGATCAGCAACTCGTTGTCGGACCCCGCTCCAGAGTCTTCGGAATCGTCGTCGCCTTTCGGCTTGGCAAGTTCGGCGGCGATCTTCTCCAGCTCGCGGTCAATGACCTCGACGATGATGCCGGGGTGCTCGCCCACGAGGTCGTTCATGAATCGGCGGCGCGACTTGAAGCTGGTGGCGTTGAACGTGTCGGTAAAGGTCCCGTCGGGCAGGGTGAGGACGAGTTTGATTCGTCCCTTCGTGCCAACGACCGTGTAATCAACCTTGATCTCGTTCGCGTCCATCTCACGCACCTCCTTGACGGACGCGCAGGGTCAGATGGACGGGCGGAGCCGTGTCGATCGCGGCTTGGACATCAGCTCGAGTCGCACCGCCGCGCTTCCAATCGCGGGCGTCTTTGACGCCCTGTGGCGGGGTGATGACGCGCAGCTCGAGAACGCGAGTCACGAGCGCACGGGCGAGGTCCTGGGCGCCGACCTGACCCGCGGAATCGCTGTCGGCGACGATCACGACGGTTCGTGGCTTCGTGAGTCGGACGAACCGTACTAGCTCGCGCTTGCCGCCGTTGCAGCTCGGGCGACCGATGGCTGCGAACCCGAGATCGAGGATCGCCGCGGTGTCCGTTGGCCCTTCGCAGATGAGCAGTCGGTCGGGCTGGGGAAGGTCCCTGGGAATGAAGAGCCCCTCGTGACCGCCGGGCACGGCGCGCTTCGAACCGTCTGGCATGCGCAGGCGGATGCCCACGACCCGCCCGACGGCAGAAGACATCGGGAAAGTCCAGGCATCCTCGGCCCAGCCGATCGAGAACTTGTTGGCGATGCTCGGGGTGAGCCTGCCGACCGACTGCCGACGCAGGGAGTCCGGGCTCAAGGCCAGCCGCGCGGCCAATGACTTCAGGTCGAAATGGTTCGCCGAAACCCAGGCGCACATGGCTAGCGACGTCAGATTCGGGCCTTCCGGCTCGCGAAGCGCTGCGATGAAGCGCCGGATGGGGCCGCTCCGTCGTGGCGCGTGCCCAGGGCCACGATGGAGATACCCGGCATCTCCGTAGCGCTTGTCCGACTCCACCCGCTGACAGATCGAGTCGCCTTCGGACTCAGTGCCGGGGCGGCCGGCGAGACACCAGTCGGGCCGCTCACAGATTGAACAAGGACGTGTGCGCGTGACGCGCTCGAATTGGGCGAGGAGACTCACGGGCGATCCTCCGGCGTTTGCGGTCCCTGGTTTGGCGCGGCGTGCTGGATGCGCGCGCGCAGCTCGTTATCGAGCACGCCCAGGGCCTCGGCAGCCTGGATCAGGTGCTCGGCGAACCAGAGGCGGCGGCCGGCGATGATGATGGGTTCCGGGCGGACCTTGCCGCGGCGGACGGTTTCGGACAGTTCAGGCTCGGTGACGCCCAGGAGCTGGGCGGCAGGTCCGGTCGTAAGAGGGAATCGCATAGGAGTTCTCCGTCGAGCGACGATTCAGGTCGCTTCAACTCCCAGGCGGAATCCGTTCCGGAGACTTCCGCGGAGACTTTTCTCTTCGCGACTACCGGGCTACCGCGTGGACCATCTCACCGAGTGCGCGCTCTGCTGCCACCGATGCTTCAGCTCAGCGGGCAGCCGCGAAACGATTTCACGCCCAATCCGCTCTAAGGAGGATGAGTCCGAGGTCCACCACAAGTTTCTCATTCCGGTGCCCGCGAGGTCGACCCAACGATGGTCTTGATCCGGCAGCTCAATGACGGTCCAGGCAAGACGTGCCATCGTCCGTCCCCGAATGATCGTGGGGCGTTCCGGCGCACCAGCCGATCTCATAGTGATCTCCAACCGAGGGACCTTCATCTCAGGCGCCTCACGGAAGACGAACGTGAAGGAAGCGTCCCTAGGCTTGGCTTGTTGCGGCACGGGCACGGCTTCGGACTTGATCTCCGTTGCAATCCCTTCAGCTTCCCGCGGAATCGCCGCGAACTCCTTCCCGATTGCTCTCAGCTCCTGCGCTGCAAGCCCCACGTTTGCGTGAAGCGGAGCTTGGTGCCTTTTTTCACTGATCCCCACCAGTCCCATAACTAGTCCGTCCATCATCGCGCGGGACAGCCGTCTGACGCGCTGCTCGATGGCGAAGTGGTTGTTCTCGTAGATCCCTGTCCGCTTCAACCGGATGCCGAGGCCATCTGCTGAGCGACCCACGAACTCGATCATGCCGTGAAGTCGCTGGTGCGCGCGGTTGTAGTTCTCGATCGGAACTGTCTTCTCGTCGGCTTCTCTCAAGATCTCCACTGAGCCTACGAGTGCAGGCAAGGGGCCGTACCACCAGCCGACTTCTGCCAGAGACAGCTTTGCGGGCTCTTTGGGCGGGTCATCGAAGATGTTCTCCTGCAACGGCACAGGAACAGGGTACGGCAGCGGCACGGCGATCGCACGAGCGTGGATCGGCGTGACCTAGCATCACGCGCAGTGACCGCGACAGCGCGCTGCGAACGACGCAACGGGACTCCCTGGGGGATCCAATCGAAGGTCACCGGCGCCGGTCGGTTTCCCCGCCATTGCCTGGCGAGTTGACCTTCTCTCCTCCGCGCTCGCGCTCTCGATTTTGGTCCTGACAGTTTTCAAGTCGTGATCTCCAGATCAGGGGGGCTAGCATTCGCGCCCAATGCCCGACCAAAGTTGCCCTAGCTGTCGCGAGCACGTTCCTCCACCAACCCACCAGCAAGCGGACCAACCCGACGGAAGCTCCGTCATCTGCCCAAGATGTAGCTGGGCGGGCTACGCCTGGGAAACGGCGCCGCATCTCGTCCTGCCGAGGAACCTGACGATGCATCGCTGCCCAAAATGCCGGCGGGACGGACTGCGCTCTACTGAAAGCTCCCCGCAGCCGGCGCGCACAGTCATCCTGCTGGAGTGCCCCTCGTGCCGGTGGTGGGCAGAAGTGCAGGAGTGATCACCGCAAACGGCAGCTCAAGCGCGGCAGCGGCTTACTGCGTGACTGCGTGCGCGGGGAGGAACGGGACTCCGCGTATGGAACCAATCGAAGCCTTAGGCCGGGGGGTCGTGGCGCGCGCGTTCCGATGACATGCGCGCCACGCGCGGCCGCCCCGCTCCCCCTCCGCTCCGCGCCCGCGCTCACCCGATCGCTTGCCGCAGCTCGTCCTCGCTGGCGCGCGCGTAGGTCAACGTCGAGGCGATCGAACGATGCTTTAGCGCGGCCTGGACCAGCGGGAGGTCCCGGGTGCGTCGGTAGAGCGCCATAGCGAACCGATGGCGAAGGTCGTGTGCCGAGGCGCCGTGGCCTACGCCGGCCTTCGAGAACCACTGTTCAATGCGACGCTGAACATGGCGCGTCCCGACGCGGTCGCCGTCGCGGTTCGTGAACAGCGGGCCTTCGCCGCGCTCCGCGAGGTAGCCCACGAGGTGGTCCCGAAGCGCCGCCGAGATGAAGACGCGTTCGGGCGCCTGGTTCTTCGTGATGCGCACGACGATCTCGCCGCGATCCAAATCGATATCGCTGCGGTCGAGCGCGAGCGCGGAACCCAGGCGCAGCCCGGTTCGCAACATGACCTCGATCAGCGCGTGGTCGCGGCGCGCGCTTGGTCCCTGAGCCAACACCAGCACGTCGGTCAGGCGCTGGACCTCGTCGTCGCTCAAGCCGCGTGGAGGCGGAGGCGTGCAGCGGGCTCGGCGCAGCAAACGCGCGGGGTTCGTGGGTGAGATCGACGCCTCGTGCGCGTGCTTGAAGAACACCCGCAGCGAGGTGCGCAGCGCGTTGACCGAGGTCGGCCGCTTGGGCCTCGCCCCGCCGAGCGCGGCAGGCGAGGTCAGGAACCTGGCGAGGTCCCCCACCGTGATCTGGCTGAGGTCGCGGTCGCCCACGAACGAGGCGAAGAGGCGAACGTGGCGGGCGTACTGCGCGACCGTGTGCGGGGAGCGACCATCGGCCTGGATCTGCAAGAGGAACGCTTCGAGCGCGTCGTGGAGACGCATGGGAATCCTCCGAAAGTAGCGGCTGAAAAGGCGAAGGCCCGAGCGAAATGCCCGGGCCCTGCGAACGACCGAGTTGTCAGAGATCAGGACGCGATCTTCGCGGCGGGCGCGGGAATCGGCGCGACCTCGCAGAGGCCCGCGTCTTGCGCCCAGCACAACGCGAGGCGCAGCACGCGGCGCGACTTCGCCCACGTCGGTTTTGCTTTCACTTCGCCGTTCTTTTTCTTCATCACCGCATCGGATTCGAAATACGCCAGGACCTTTTCCGTGGTCAGGTCCGCGAGCGGCGTCGTCTCGCCGAGTTCGCGCAAGGCGAGCTTCAACTCCATGCGGTACGACGACAGCGTTCCCGGCCCGGCCTCGTCCTTCTCGATCGCGGACAAATACCCCTCTGCCACATCACGCAATGTCGGGCCAGCGGTCGCGGGGGTTGCCTCGGGGGCGGCTTCGGTCGTTTCGGTCGTCTTGCTCTTCTTCTTCGATCCCATTGTTGATCCTTGGATTTGGCGCATCACCATGGCGCGTGACCACAACAGGCCTCGACTCGCAGAGGAATGGAGGAGGGATTCCGCTGAATCCAGCGAGAAAGATTCGAGCCCGCAGGCACACGTCCTGCTGGCGCGGCTTCCCATACCCGTCGGTTTTTTCATGTTCGTATCGCCCAACCTGTTCTAGAAAAGGCGCGCATTCAGCAACGCGAACCGGTCCCACCTCTCTCAACCATGCCTGAGCCCCATGTGTTATGCCCGACATGTGCGAAACCCGTTTCACGTCCCCCTGGTGGGCCACTCGCCGGACCAGACGAACGAGGAATTGCTTGTGAAGGCTGCGGCTGGCGCGGGCATGCATGGGAATGCGATGAGCACAATCGAATGGGACTTGGGGAGTGGAGCAGAACTTACTGCCCGAAGTGCCAGCGTCAGGGGACGCTCGAGCCGCGCAGAGTTGAGCCGGCCCCGCTAAGGTTTGCCGACCTCGTGAGTTGCCACGAGTGCGGATGGTGGGCTGCGGCGCACTGAGGCGCGTAGATCACCCCGCCTTCGCAATTCGCCGCCGGCTCTCCATCAGCGCGCGCGCCTTCCCCACCTCCGTTGCGAAATCCTGGCCGGGCGCCAGCCTCCAACGGAGCTCGGGGCCAAGATCAATGATCAGCCGTCCTCCCTCTCCGCCGGCCCGGAAGTGACGCGTGACACCCTGGCTGTCAACGACCCCATTGCAAACCAGGCACCTGGCCTCGGTCGCGTAGTCCACGAAGACAATGTCGCGCACAATCCGATCACTCGGGTTACCGCAGGACTCGCACGGTAGCTCGCGCTCGCCGAGGAACTCCGCGAGGTACTCCTGCGCAAACGCATCCTTGCCCAGCCGGCGCTTCTCTGACCCCACGACCTCTTCCGTGATGTTGGGATTGTCGAGCGTCGATCCGCGCCAGCTTTCGTACTCGGCATCGTGCGCCTTCTGCCCGCGGTTGAACTCGGTGTAGAACCAGTCCAGGCCGCGCGGCGTGCTGATCAGGAGCCCGCGACCCTTGCGATCGACCAGGCGGGGCGCGATGTAGCTTTCGAAGATTTCGCCGCGCAGCTTGGCGGCCTCATCGACGATCACCCAGTCGAGGCCCTCGCCCAGGAGCGAAGTCGGGTTCTCCGCTGACTTGCCGCGCATCTCGCTCCTGCCGTTGGCGAGGTTATTGATCACGAGCCGTTGCGAGCGCGTGTCATCATCGAGGATGCGGCCGGGGAATCGCTCCAGAAACGCGAGGCGCACCTGCGTCATGATCCGCTGGGTCAGGTCGTACGTCGGAGCCACGAGCCAGCCGATCGATTCCTGGCGGGGCTCGAGCAGCTCGCAGACCGCTTCCATCGCAGCGCAGGTGGATTTTCCCCATCGAACGCCGCACGCCAGCACGCGGAACCGCGCGTGTGAGTTGTGCACGAGCACCTGTCCGGGATGCGGCGCGTAGCGCAGCACCGCGAACAACTCGGCCTTGTCCACGCAGACTTTCGATTGCGGCGCGGCAGTGGTCATGGGAGATCGAGCTCCTCCAGGCCGGGCGCAGGCTCGCCAACGACAAGTTGCATGACTCCCGGGGGTTCGGGGATCGGCTCATGGAATGCCGGCTCCGGCTCCTCTTCCGACTCGGGCCTAATGATCAGCACCTTCGTGCGCGCAACGCCGTTGGGCCACAGCTTGATGATCGTGTGGTTGCCTGCATCGACCATGCCGTCGCAGTCGCGACAGCGGGGAATGTCGCCCTCAGCCGTGTGGACGTAGGTGCTCGGAACATCGGCGTCGGGCTTGCCGCAGGTGTCGCAGGAGCTGGGATGCACGCCGATGAACTTCGCCGCGTACTGCTCGTCGAACACGTCGCTGGGCAGGCGCTTGCGCTCTTCATCGATTGTCGCCCGGTCGATGTGCGGGTTGTCCCAAGACGGCGAGCACCACGAGGCGAAGTCAGGGTCACGCCCGCCCTGGCCACGCCGGTACAGGTGGAAGAAGAAGTTCGTGCCCGAGGGCGAGGACACCAGGAGTGCCCAGCCACGGCGATCGATCAGCCGGGCGCTCAGGCACTGCTCCCAGGTCGAACGCGGGAGCTTCGCGGCTTCGTCGACCACGAGAAAGTCGAGCGATTCCCCGAGCAGCGAGACGGCGTTGTCGGCGGACTTGCCACGGACCTCGCTGATCCCGCCGCCAAGGTTGCGCACAACCAGGCGCTGGGAGCGTGCGTCCTCTTCGACAATCCGGCCTCGGAAGTGCTCGCGGAACGTGGCCAGCACGCGCTCGAAGATCCGGTCGACCAGATCGCGCGACGGGGCCACGATCCAGCCACGAACCTTCTCGGCAGGCTCCAGCAGCGCGGCGACGACCTCCATCGCCGCCGCCACGGACTTCCCGAAGCGCGCTCCGCACGCAAGGACCCGAAACCTGGCGGTCGACGCGTGCATCGGCGCCTGACCCGCGTGAGGCTCGTAGCCGACGAAGCGGAACAGCTCGTCTTTGTCGATGCGCAGGCGCTCAGGTTTGTGCGTGGCCTTGCCGTACTTGTCCATCGAGATCGTTGGGAGTCCCTGGAGTCCCTATGGGACCAATTCAAAGGTCTGGCGCCGGGGTCAGCCTGCGTCTCGTTCGTCGTCCTCGTCGTCGTCAGCGCCCGCTACCGACGCTTCCACCAACCTGGGCTCCGGGTCCGCAGGCACGACCTTGAGCAGCGTGCGGATCTCATGGCGCGTGATCTCCTCGATCGACATCTCCGTGCGCTTGCTGACCTCGCCGGCAAGCAGGCGCTCCATCTTGATCACCATCTCCGCGCCGCGGACCGCGTCCATGCCGCTATCGATCGGGTAGTCGCGCAAGGCCTGGGCGACGCGCATGGCGATCGCTTTCAACATCGTCAGGTGGCGGTCGTGCATGTCTGCCAGCGACTCCGCGAGCTTGCGGTCGCTCGTCACGCGCGCCTCGCCTTCGATCCTGGCCAGGCGGCCGGTCCAGTCTTCCTTTTTCGCGCGCTTGCTGATCGCGCACTTCGAAACTTGGAACTCGTCGGCCGTGGCCTGGTAGCTGCGGCCAGGTCCCTGCGCCACGTAGTGATCGAACGCATCGGGCGGAATCTTCGACTTCATTGCGCCGCCTCCGTGCTCGTGCGCTCAGCCCGAAGCTCGTCGTAGCACTTGCCGCTGCCCTCCTGAAGCGCCTTGCGGCCCGTGAGCTTCTGCCAGCGCTCGACGATCACGTCGGCATACAGCTCGTCCAGCTCCATCAGGAACGCCTTGCGGCCGGTCTGCTCGGCAGCCGCCATCGTCGAACCCGAGCCCCCGAAGAGGTCGAGCACGTTCTCGCCCTTGCGCGAGGAATACTGCATCGCGCGGGCAGCCAGCTCGACGGGCTTTTCCGTGAGGTGGACCATGGCGGTGTGGTTCAGTTTCTTCACTTCCCACAGATCGATCGCGTTGGTCGGCCCGAGCCACTGGTGCGCCGCCCCTTCCTTCCACCCGTAAAACGCGAGCTCGAAGGCACCCATGAAGTCCTTGCGCGTCAGGACCGGGTGCAGCTTGTTCCAGACGATCGCCTGGCTGAAGTAGAAGCCTGACTCCGCGAGCGCGGCGGGATAGTTCGCCAGATTCGCGTAGCCGCCCCAGATGTAAAACCCCCTGCCCGCGTCCAGCACGCGCGAAGCGTTGCCGAACCACGCCCGGAGCGCCTGCGCGAAGTCCTCGTCGCTGATGAAGTCGTTCGCGAGCGGGCGGTCCTTGGGACGCAGCTTCTCGGTTGTCCGCTTGGACTTCTCGGGATGCCGCGCGAGGTCCAGCTTCTGGTGGTGCGTCTGCTTCTGCGGCGCGAAGGACGAAAGTCCGGCGGCGATCGCGTTGTTGGACCGCGGCTCGACCTTGACGTTGTAGGGCGGGTCCATGTTGACGAGTTGGATTCGCGCACCGGCGAGCAGGCGGTCGACGTCCTCGGTCGAGCTGGAATCCCCGCACATGAGTCGGTGATCACCCAGGACCCAGACCTCGCCCCTCCGAGTAGTGGCCGCGTCGGGCAGCCCCGGCACCTCGTCCTCGAGCAGGCCAGCGAGCGGGTCGTCATCCTTGGCGATCGAGGAGATCAGCTCGTCGAAGTCGGACTGGTCGTACCCGAGGCCATCCAGCGCATCCTCGCACTGGAGCTGTTCCAAGAGGCCCAGGAGCGCCTTGTTGTCCCATTCCGCGAGTTCCGCCGTCCTGTTCAAGGCGATGCCGAGCGACGTCGCGTCGAGGTCCGTGACCTCCAGCTCGACGATCTCGGCCTCTTTCCAGCCCAGGGCGCGCATGGCCTCCAGGCGCCCGTGGCCGGCGATCACGCGCAGCGTGCCGCGTTGCACGATCAGGGGCTCGGCCTGGCCGAAGCGGTCCAGGGAAGCACGGATCGCGCCCAGGTTGCGCTCGCCGTGAAGGCGGGCATTGGCAGGGTCGACGCGCAGCTCAGCGAGCGCCACGCGGCGCACGACGAGCCCAGGAAGGGACGCAGGCTTTGACTTTTCCAAGTTGGTCTCCAATGACGAAGGGGCCACAGGCCGGCGACCAACTTGGAATTAGGGTCGCGTGAAAAGGTCGAGCCGGCGAACAAGAGAAAGGTAGACAACTTCCGGGGCCTGCACAAGAGCCTTTTCACATCCACGTCTACGGGAAATCGCGAAGTTCGTGAAGATGGCAAAGCCCGATTTCTGCGTTGCCAAGTAAACCACCGTACAACCATCGTGTTAGGTGTCCGATGGTTTTGCGGTCACCTGATTTTCGGCCCTCAAGGTAACCGCAGAATCGGCCACGGCGTAGGCGTCAAGGCCGATTTCAGCTCAAGGTAACCGCTCCCAGGGTCCGGTTTCGTACCACCTCCGTACAACCACGTGGACACCCGGTTTGGTCTACCTTGGGACAACCGGACAACCAGAAGCTCACATTTCCGGTCTCATGTGGCTGTCGACATGCGCAGGAGTCGGAGGAGATGCACGAGTCAGCGGACAGTCGCAGGCTTGCGGCAATGGGCCGCCAAGAGAGGGGGCCCTTCTCAGAAATACTCAATAACTAACCTGCGAGACAATATATGCTGCGGCTCCAGCCATTAGGAATACTGCGATTATTGCTGCGCCCACGTTGCCGTCGCTCTTGAATGACTCCATCCTGACGACGTTGCTGATTGCATCCTGGGTTTCTTGTGTGATCGGCCCTGAGCCCGCAATGGCCGAGACAGATTGCTTGATGCCTTGCCTGCGGTTCACTGTAGCGAACGAAAAGGCAAGGTCGACGAAGGAGTGATATTCCTGTATGGTCGTAAATCGCGGAAGCGCGTTAGCTTCATTGCGAAACGCTTCTCGCGCCTTGCGCTCCTCGAACCAACTCTTTGAAATTGAGATAGTTGACGCGAGCAAGAGCAACAGCACAACTGCGGCTGGATAAACGGTCCAGGGCGCACTTGACTTCGGCCGTGCCAATTCCTGAGCTCTGTCAATTCGCACGATTTCTGGCAATTTGGCAATCCTAGCGTCAGCCTCGTGTCCTGTTAATCTACCTGAGTACAGAACGCTGAATTGGAGCCGATCCCCGGCGTTCAGTAAGGGGAATGCGACGATTACCCCGCTGCCATCGGCGTCAATTGCGAGCGTGCAGTCCAAATTGCTTGGCGATAGAGATTCAACGCTTGACTCCAAAAGACGGCCGTCTCCGACAAACACTACGTGCGGATACTTGGTCACGTCTTGTGCCTTGATCGGCTGATATCCAGAATTCACCAGTGCAAAAGTTATCCTCGATACAGCTTGAGTTTCCTGCCCGTCATAGAGAATGCGCAGTTTCGTAAGCTCGGGGCTGCGCTCAACAAGAGTCGTGGTGGAAAGGTGCTCAAGCTGCAATGATGTCGAATTGGCAAGTCGTTCCCAAAGAATCGGAATGACAATGGCCAGCGCGGCCAACACCAAGCCGAGGGAAGTAATGCACCCGCGTTCTTTGCCTAGGTTCATGTTGGTCTCTTGGTGGTGCGGGGCTGACGATCAGCCGTCCTTGCATGTTGCAATCGGAGCAGCACCCAGACGCGCAGTCTTGCATGCTCTCCTGGCGGAACTGTGAAGTCAATCCCGGGTCGACCATCTCGCCCAACCGACGATCGCGGTGCCCACTCCTCGCCAGAATCCCCTTGCCCTCCTCCGCCCCCCGAGCCCTGTTGGTCCCACGCGCAATCGTGCGCGCCCAACAGCGAGGATTCGATGGCTACAGCAACGAAGACAGGGTTCGCGGCGATGATCACGCTCGACCCGTGCGACCCAGCGACGACGGACAAGGCCCGCGGGTTTCTCACCCAGATCAGGGCGAACGTGGACGCCTGGTACGCACAGCGGAACACGCCCGCGAACTACGCCGCGTTCACCGCGCGCAACGGCGCGCTCTGGCAACGCGTCGTCGCGGCTGGCAGCGCGGTCCACGATGAAGTCCTGCGTCTGCTGCGCGACGAGCCGAGGGAGCCGTGAAGTTCCGGGTCACCATCGGCCGTTCCGACGCCGGCAGCCCCGTGATCAACTTCACGCCGCCCGTCCGCGACCTCACGGGGCCGCAGGAGTACCGCGAGCTGAACGCCATCATCTACGAGGTCGCGGTCGGGCTGGAACGCCGCTGCGCAGACCTCAACGCGCCTTGGGTAATCTCGCCCGAGGCGTACGCATCGAGGCTGGTCGTGGAGCTGCTGCACGAGCGCGAGGCGGCAGCGGCCGAGGCGATGATCGCCAGCGTGCTCGCGGAGAAGGGGCTGGGCTGAGCGCGCGTCCGCCGACCGGATACAAACCGCAGGGCGAGTAGGCGCGCCTTTGTGGCGGGCCGTGTGTGTGGGACGGCGGGCGTTATTTATTGTACCTCGCGGCTCATCCGGCGATCGTCACGTGTGGCAACCGCTGCCGCCCACCACCGTTGCCGGCTGAGTTGCAAAGCCAGTATGGTTGGAATCGGCCACCGCAGCGTTGTCTCGCTATCGTTGCATAGAGATGGTTTTTTTCTGTTGCAGCTCTAACTTCCAGCGCGCTGATCAGTCCGCAGAATTTCGCGCAAGGACTCAAAATAGCGTCGATGAGTGCGTCGTAGATCGTGCTCGCTATCAGCCTCCAAGAGGACAACGTCATTAGCAATGTTCCTGGCATTGAGGGATAGCTCAAGGTCCAATCGAGCATCTTCGGCAGCCCTCTTGTCGGTAGATTCGAATGTCTTGAGTTGGACTATGGCGCTAAGCGCTCGAGAAAATTCAATTAGATAAATCATTTCGGCTGCTCTTTTTTTCTATCCAGCATAACGATTGCATTTCTCAAGCTTCGCTCAATCCGATCATGCTTCTTCAATCGATCCGCTTCCTCTCGTCGGGACAATCGCTCGCCCTGTGCAATCCTCTTGGAGGAGCGTTCAGCCCAATACTTCAAAGATACCAGTTTTTGTCCGGTTGCCCCTGAGGCTCTTGCCTCAGCGACCATCTCAGAGAGCCGGACATTTTCCCGCTTGAGTTCCGCGCGCACCTTAATTTCATTGAAGGCGGCTATCTGCATTTCTTCGTATCTCGCAAGATAGGCTGATGTCAATTTGAAGAACATCTGCCATTCAGGGATTCCTCCACCATACTTTATGGATGGATCTAGGACATCCGAAGCTTTTTCTGACAGTTCTGCCCATAGATGCTGCAAGACGCTACGCACCTGGATCTCGACATCTTTGCCGTCGATCACCGGAATGACATGGACGGCGCGATAGCCGAAGCTAGGGTTTTCCCGGCGATCGACGACGATAGCCGTCTTAAACTCGTTCCGAAGGTAGCCAAGATAGGTTTCTTGCTCCAAAATGTCTGGAACAACAATACGGCAACCGGCGATGTCCTGCATCTGGCTTAAACGAATGCTTTCTCGACGGAGTTTCTCTGCTATGGATCGTGTTGACTTTGCAGGGCGACCAGTTGATGGATGCTGTTTGCGACGAACCCTCTCCAACACGGATTCGTATGCATTGCCGAACGATCTACGGTACTCATCAAGAGATCGAAGATCATCTGCGGTGTGATCGCCGCTACGGAGGCGGTTGCCGAGCCGATCGATCTGAGTAGAGCTAAGCATGGAACAGGAGTGTAGCGAAAGAGAAGCAGCTTACGCTGCCCCTGCATCGACAGCACGCGGGTTTCTGCGCTGACAATCTCGGAAGCCTGCGGGATGCGGCTTCCTAGCAAAGTTGACCTTCGCTGGCACTCCCATCGGCGGCATTCAGTGCGGGGCAGTCTCAATTGCAGATAGGGCCTCCGCGGCCCCGGGTTCTCCGATGTATGCGTAAGACCTGGCGACTCATAGCAAGGACCACGTCGCGCACTTGCGCTTCTCCTGGTCTACCGGAACCTTCACAATCGCTCCGTATAATGTTTTAATTCACTCCGCGTCCCTCAATCGGCCCCGTACGTTTTCTACGGGCAGATCATGAAGGTCAACGCATTCGTCAGCCCGATGTTGCTCGCAGTGTGCGGCGGCCCGGAGCCGGGGTCGCGGCTCCAATACTGCGCGTATGCGCGCGTGCCAGGCGGTAGCAACTGCGCGAGCATGTACGATTGCGTGAAGTGGTACGAGTACGTGCCCGTGCAATCCTGAGCGGGAGCCGGTGTTCCGCCTGAATTCTGACCTGGTGTGCGAGTAATCGGGGCGGCCACGCACAGTGTGCCTCCGAAGAACGGAACCGCTCCGGGAGTCAAACTCCACAACATGATCCCGGGCTTGCCGTTCAACACACTTGCGGCTGTGATGTTGAAATTGTCGGGCCCTGAATAGCTGGGGAGCCCGTTGTACGAGATGCTCGGTACGCACCCGGCTGAGTTTGTCTTTGCTGTGCAGTAGGGCGAGAGCTGGGTACAGGCGTTTCCGTAGTCGACCTGCATGTCGTCGAAGATCATCAGGCCTCCATCGTAGGGAGGGTGTGCAACGAAGGAGATGATCTTCACTTTCGAGAAGCTCTGAATGCCGGTCGTCTCCCAACCGTTCCATGTCCATGTGCAGTTGGCGGGGACGATGATCGGCTGTGTCCAGAGGAGCGTGTTCGTGCTGTCGTAGAACTCCGCGATTCCATCGCCATTGGTGCTCTGACCGGACATCTGCCCGAAGTACCCTCCGAACCGGTTCACGGGTTGATCAAATGTGTACTCGCAAGGATGCTGGCAATAGGCAAGGTGGCCACCTGAGCGCGGAAGGAACTGGCATCCGGAGGTCACGCCGATACCTACGGACGTACCAGCCGCACCGGTCGAGTCGCACAGGTCTGCGGTACTCGCGAACACTCGGCTAGGTGCGCAGATCGTCAGTCCTGTCGGCGCTTGAGTCTCAAAACCTTCCGCGTGCTGGCCGGCAAACGGCCCGATAGGGGTGATCTGTGCATTGGCCTCTAGCTGAGCCCCCGCGAAGACGGTGGCAACCCAGAAAAGCGAAGCGAACGAGCGTTGGGCGGTGTGACGCATGGCGAATCCTTCGGAAGCTGACGATCGAGGACTTCGACTCGAACCTGGGAAAAAGTTCGCCTACGCCGGAGTCAGATGAGAACGGTAGCACGGTCGGCGGAACAGCGGGACATGAGCGCGCGGTCGTGGCGTTGTGCTCCGTGCTCCGGGCGGGAATTCGCCTGGCTCATCGCGTCGCCCTCTCTGTCAACCCACCCAACAAATCCGCCTGTCTGTCGCCCTCCGCGATGATCCTCGCTTCGGCGGCCTTGGCAGCCTTGTCAGAAGCGGGCGTCCTAGCCGCGTTCATGGTTGCCTTGTGAGCCCTGACCGAATCGGGAGTCCGGTTGCGGTCGTCGACGGCGGCATCTAGCACCTCCTTCGCGGCCTCTCGGGCCGCTAGGCAAGCGCAGTAGGCCTCAATCACATCTGCGTCGTGGGCGAAGACGGCGACTTTGACGGCTAGTCCCCATCTTGCGGCGCGGGCCTCTGGAGCTTCATCCTTGGATGCCTCGCACTCCGCCCTAAGCCTGGACTTGAAAGCAACGATTGCTGTCTTGCGCACGACTTCGAATGCGTCGTCCGCTGCCTTGACCGCCGCTCTGTAGGTGTCGATATCCGCCTTTATTCCCGCGTCCACAGCGTCGGGCGGCGGCGTTGCCACCGGCTCGCTGCGTTCGGAGGCACAGGCTGAAGCCCAACAGACGACGGCAAGAATGGCGAGGCTGCGAATGCGGGTGTTCATTGCTGCGAGTGTGTGTGGTGTCTCATGATCAGCGCCCTCCCCAAATGGCAACTTCTCCAAAGTCGATCGTCTCCCCATTCGACAGCTTGACCCGGTTGCCGTCGATCTCCAAGACACTGGCGTTGACACCCACTCGCTGACCACTCTTCAGAGTTACCTCCTTGACGTAGGCCCCCTGCGTTATCCCCAGAGGGGAGCTGCGCCAGAAGGCAGGCACGTCCGGCAGGTCGTCCCAGGAGAGGGCGGCGAAGACGGCGATCAACCCGGCGGCGAGGAACATCCAGGTCCTTCTCTGTTCGCGATCTGACTGACGGACTCTCTGCTCGGCTGAAAGCGAGGCCTTCCGCGCGATGTCAGGTGATCCACTTGCTAATTCGTCTTGGATCTCGCGGTCTGTCATGGTTCGCGGGTATTTCACGGAGCACCTCCAACGCTCACAGATCGGACGATCCCGAGTGCGGATGCAGTAAGCCTGCGGTTCCTCATTGAGCCGCCGATCACGGTCCAATCACAAACGCCAGCCCATTCGTGAGGCCGATGTTGTTCGGCGCAGCGAGACCAGGATCTCGACTCCAGTACTGCGCGCGAATCGTCTGCCCCGCCGCGAGGAAGTAGTTCTGCATGTAGGCGTGCCCGAAGTGGAACGAGTACTGGCCGGTGCAGTCGATGACGGGCGCGGGTGTCCCGCCGGATTGTTGCCCGGTGGTACGGATCACCGGCGGCGACAGACAAAGTGTTCCGCCGCCGAGCGGGATCGAGCCCGGCTGCGTGCTCCAAATCATGAGACCGGGTTTGCGGTTCAGGACGTTCGAGGCGGTGACGTCGAAGTCGTCGATCGGGCCACTGTGTGTCGGTGTCCCGGTCCAGGCGATCGCTGGGGGGCATCCAAAAGAATTAGTCTTGGGTGTGCAGTACGTCGTAGGTGGCGGAATGCAAGCGGGCGTCGCTGCGCTACCAATCACTGATCCCCAAGAGCCGGCGCAGTTGATTGCGCTCACCCTGAAGTCGTACGTTGAACCGCACAGGACGCTGGCGTCACGGAAGGCGGTAGCATCCGCTCCAGTCGTGCCGACAAGCAACCATGCTCCGCTACCAGCCAACGCATGCTCGACACTGTACCCATCCTCATCAGAGGCATTGTCCGTCCATGAAAGCGCGACCTCGACTTCGGAGATTGCATTCGCAATGAGAGCAGTTGGCGCTGCGGGAAGCGACTGCGGGCAGCCTCCCGCAGGTTCGATTAGCCCTACTGTGCTGTGTCCACCTGCACCGATCTTGACGAATCTTATGCCGGGTTGGAGGACCGGGACACTGCACTGCCCATAAGGGTTGTAACCCCAAGCAATCACCGCCCCGTCGCTGCGCTGTCCGACCGAATGCCATACCCCTGCGGAAATCTGCGTATATGCAAGGCCGGCCGGGAGAGCGGGCGCATCACCCTCACCCCAAGAATTCGAACCCCAGCCAACGATCATTCCGTCGCTCCGTATTGCAACGGCGTGGTCTTCCCATGAGGAGAGGGCGACGTAAGAGAGACCACCGGGGAGCGCGGGGACGTTGCAGACTCCGAACGAATTGCCGCCCCATGCGATGATAGATCCGTCGCTCCGTCGTGCAACCGTGTGATGTGCCCCTGCGCCAATCTCGACATAGCTCACTCCAGGCGGGAGGCTGGGCACATTGCACTGCCCCGAGGCGTTGTATCCCCACGCGACGAGAGTGCCGTCATTGACTCGGGCAACGGTGTGATCCAGCCCCGCGGCGACTTCAACATATGAGAGTCCAGGTTGAAGCGCGGGTACATTGCACTCGCCAGAAACGTTCTTGCCCCATGCTACGACCGAGCCGTCGCTTCGGCGCGCCACAGAGTGACCATAGTTGGCCGCGACCTCAACGTACGACAAGCCTGCCGGTAGCGACGGAACGTTGCACTGCCCGAAGTAGTTCCATCCCCATGCGGCGATTGATCCATCGCTGATCAGCGCCAACGTGTGTCGTTCTCCGGCCGCAATTCCCGTGTAGGTGACACCTGGGGGTAACGCAGGCACGTTGCACTGACCGGCACCGTTGTCGCCCCATGCCAGGATGTCGGACTGCGCCGCCGCAAGCTCGGTGGTTGCTGTTACGCAGAAGACGACGGCCACAAGCGAGAGGAACGTGCGGAGCATGGCGGGTCCTTGGGAATGGGGACACGATCGTAGAGCGGGAAGGCTCCAGCGACGGCGGATGCGCGGGGCGAGCAGGGTAGCACCCCAGTGTGATTGCGTGGTGCCGCCGCGGTCGCGAGCACTGTCCCGAAGCTCAGGCACGCTTCCCTTGGCGCAGCAGGCCTCTTCGCACAGTTCTGTGGTACCTGCAAAATCCGCCTGGCTGGACTGGATCGGAGATCGCGATCGAAATCGCCCGTGCTCGTGGACCCTGGATAGGATCGTTCGCGAACCTCCCACGCTCCCGCGCTCGGCAGCATCCACTGCCGGCGATCCGCCGCACGAACCCAGGCTCGCACATGCACTTCATCCGAAGCCGCTCGATCTTCGTCCTTGCCCTTGTTGCGCTTCCCACCTTGGCAACGGCGCAGACCACCACGCGTGCAAGTCTGTCGTGGGCCGGCGTGCAGGGCGATCAGAACAGTACGCCGTGCGCCTTGTCCGACGACGGCCGATTCGTCGTGTTCGAAAGCAGCGCCACCAATCTGGTTCAGAGCGGCTTCTATGGATACGACGTCTACGTTCGCGATCGGCAGCTCGGGACCACGGAGCGGGTGAGTATTGATTCCAGCGGAGGGCATATCGGCAACCATGGACCGGCCGGTGGCGGTCCCGCGATTTCTTGGGATGGGCGATTTGTCGCGTTTGGGACCTCGCTACTGCTCGAGGCCGGAGATACCAACAACACTGAGGACGTGTACCTTCGGGACCGAGTGCTTGGCACGACCGAACGCGTCAGCCTTATGGCCAATGGCGCACAGATCCTCGGCCAGAGTCTCGACCCTGCCATTTCCGCTGATGGGCGGTACGTTGCGTTCCGCTGCTCTGCTCCTGGGGTTGTGAATGGAGCACCGGGCGATCAGCTCTACATCCGCGATCGCCAGGCATCGTTGACAGAAATCATCAGCGTCAGCACCCCCGGCTTGCCGAACGTGCCTGGTGTTCCGAGTTTCGCGCAGTCGGACGGCCAAAGATTCAGAAGTTCGCCGGAGCAATGCAGGGACGTCGGGCGCAAGGGCGTGTTCATCACGACCTGGTGGTTCGAGAGGATGCCGTGCAGTTCGAGACTGGGATTGAGAAGATCATCCTCTGTCGACGGGCCAGAGGTCTGCTCGCATGATGACCAAGTCCGGCGAAGGCGTGGCCTCATTAAAAATCCTGAGGATCAACTCAGCGAACTTCACGGGATGATCGCCGCCATCGCCCTTCGATCCATCACTGCAGCGCGTGGAGACCACGCATGGACGCATTCCCAAGCGTGAATCGAGGAAGCCAGTCAACTGCCTGTCGGAAGTCCCCCCGTCCGCCCGCTCGCCCTTCCTCCATGAACGAAATCCGATTTCCCCCGTCGTCCCTCGCATCATCGCTGGCGCTTGATGTACAGTCGGGGTTCGTACCTTCCCCGTTCGTTCTATTCTCCGTGGATTCAAGAAGGGTTCCTATCTGATGGCCGAGCCTGTTTTGAATTTGGTTCCTGACATAGGTAGTGATCCGGAGCACACCGCAATCAAGCTGAATGCGCTTGATGCCACTCGCGCAGTGGAGCAGACGGCGCTTCTCCTTGCACTCATCACTGCGCAGGGTGAATCACTCCTCCTAGAAGCCAAGAAACACGATCGATCACGTGCAAAGTCGGGGGACGCGCAGCATTCAGAGACTCCCACGGGCCCGGAGGGAGAATCTGTCCCTGCTTCGCGCGTCGAGCGCGGGCGGATGGTGCGCGGCCGCGGAGATGCGTACGCAGCCGCAGCGATGAGCGGCTACCTCTCGCACATGCACTGCGGCGGCAGAATAGTGCATCCAGACGACCCAGCTCTGAAGGGACGCGCGGAGGAGTTTTGGCGACCGTTGATGAAGAAAAAACGCGCCGGGAAGAGTAAAACTCGCGACGCATTCGCCGAGGCGAATCGCGAACCAGACACAATTCCCTTTGGTCGAGCTGGTAACGATGGCAAGATATGGGAAATCGACTTCGTTGCGAGCCCACTCGACGGGGTTACCGCTTTCCTGGGGGGCTGGAATGAAGGTACGATCTCTGCCCTCGCTGGCGTGCCGAGGGGGGCACTCATCTCAGCATCTGAACCGTTGGCTAAACGGTATCTGGTAATCACGGCGGCCTCAAAGTCCATTCATGATCTATCGTCTGTCGCGACGGCAATGCGCAATCGATGCGTCTCCTTCGGGCTGAGGCTGAATGAGGATGCGATTCTCGCCGAGGTCGTTCGTCCGGTTCGTGCCGCGTTTCACGTCCACCAAGACGCCAGGGCGGCTGGGGTCACGTTTGCGACAGCAGCGAATCCTGACGACAATGTGGGCAAGACTCTGCTACCTGCACTCCGGCGGGTATCGAAAACCAGGGCTTTCAGCGGTTCGTCACTCGCGGCTGGTCTGTGTTCGTGGTTTCCATCAACCGGCATCAACGTGTCAATGACGGTTTCGAGGCGGACACACGCGGTAATGCTGGCAATCGCGGCGGTCGCAACCGACGGCGAGTTTATAGCCATCCCATTGGAGGACGGTGCAAAGGAGGACAGTTCGAAGGAGTCGATCCGTGTGTCCAGCAATCCCAGTCACAGAGTTCTGAGCAAGGCGGACATAGTGATCAATCAGAGCGATGGGTTCTTTGTTGCTACCGGAGTTTCCGAGACATCGCTGCTCAAGGGCGTGAGGTTTGTCGATGGGCGTTGGGCGCGCACCCAAACCCTATGCCTGCGGTTCAAGTCATGTTCGCACCGCATCATTGAACACCACCAAGCGATCAAGGGCTTGCCGTTTCGATTTCGCGATCGCAACGACCGGTTGACCCCCGTTCTCGCGTTCTTGCGAAGGCACCAGATGCAGGCAGAGTTCCTGTAGCGGGTTGGCCCTTGCGAGGCCTAGCTAGACGCGACCGGGTGAACTCATTCAGGCCCGAGTTTCGACGTCGCCACCTGTTTCGAGGGTGAACAGACCGTCCAGAGAACGTTGAGCTGCTGAAGGGCTCGCTCTAGCGCCGCCCGTGTACCCGGGGGAAGTTCTTCAACGCGCTCCGTGGCCAGAGGCGGTCCCTCGCCGCAAAGCCACGCCAAATGCTCGGAGAGAAGTGCGTCCAAGACTGGGATCTCGTTCTGGTACATCAAGCTGGCGCTCCTAGGTGCTCCGGTGAGCGATCGCCGTCAGAGACCGGTCGTTCTTCGCCTCGGGATGCAGAGTAGCCTCGCTCCGGATTCCCAACGCACGTCGGTACCGCAAGATGTACACAAAGCAAACATGTCGACCCGAACGCGATTCTACCCCGGGGTATTTCAATGGCATCGATCACGCGAAACGCAGCGCAACATGCGCTGGCCTCTCCAACTCTCGAATGCGCGGCGCGCACAGCGAAACATCCGCGTTCATTTGTGACCAGACCGATAGCCTTTGGAACTTGGTGGTATCAAAAGCCGACTCTACGCAATCGGGTCCATGCAGTAGTGACTCTCGATAGTGCCAAGCGTTGTCTCGCTGCAGTGCGCTTGGTTTTGGGGGGATGAAAATGGTCGGGCGAAGGCTCGCTCTGGTTGGCAGAAGCTCAGTCCGGCACGCAGCGATTGCCGCTGGATTCGCGTGCGGTCGAACCGCGACCTGCATCGCGCACTCCTCGGGCATGATTCCTTTCTTGCAGGAGTCATTACGTGCTGAGGCGGCGCGTTCGTGAATGTGGCGCGCGATCGTCTCTGACCCCCACGCCCCCGAAGTCGGCTACGAGGATCGAAACCCGGGAGGCTTGCGGCCCCCGCTCCCCACAGCGCACATTCCACTAGCAGGAGCCCGTGATGAAAATGAACAAGACCATCCGCGCACTCGTGAACGAGCTGGCTCGTACGGCCATCGGCTCGCATCCGTCGTGTCGCAGCGGCGCGATGTCCCCTGACGACTTGCAAGCAGTGCAGCGCACCCTTCGCGCCCGCACCACCTTGGACGTGATCCACGGAAAGCTCTCAGTGCGGACGCTCTTGCAACGCGAGCTCGCCGTTCGCAAGACCTTCTCCAAGCTCGAGGAAGTCCTGCGGGAATACGGTTCGAACCGCCTTAAGGGCGAGGCCGCTGTCCAAGCCGACCTCGCGCGCGGACTGGCCGCCGCGATCGCGAACGATCCCGCGCTCGTCGATCTGGTTCGTGTCGTGCAGGAAGGCAAGTACAAGCCGATTCAAGGCATATTCAAAACGGCGGGTGCCGTGTACAGCCTCTTGCGGGTTGTCGCGAAGGCGCAGCTCGGCGATGGGGAAGCAAACCAGCTCCTGGATCGTTTGGAGCGTGGCGCAGCGGTCCAGGAAGACGCCGAACCGCGCAGCGAAGAATCCTCGGACGAATCCGGACCGACCATTCCTCCGAAGCTCGGCTACGAATGACATCCTCACAAGGCGACGCAACCGATTCAGTTGCGTCGCCCGCGGTCCGAAGTCGCCCCGACGCTTGCGGGATCGCCCCGCGCCCCTGCCCCTGGGCGGATCATTTTCAGCCGGCGCCAAACAATCACTGGCGAGCCGAGTGCATGAGACAGGGCTCAGGAAACGTATCACTATCCTGCCGCCGTACCGCGCCCTCTTTTGGAGGCGTTTGACCAGGGGGGCGTGTTAGGACGCCAAGTTCGTCTACGCCAATCGGTCCGTCTTCGCCACCCGCTGCCCACTCAGCCCGAGTTTCACTCCAATCTGGGCCAACGTCTCCGGCCTCGCCCACAGGTATCGCGCCTCGATGATCCTGGCGTCGATCGGGTCGAGCCTGGCGAGGTCGCGCTTCGTGAGGGTGCGCAGGTGATCCCGAACCCC
>Ga0193706_1000290_pt1 | contig 31446 bp, 35 predicted proteins | sample U3c1metaG_FD_160130 | JGI IMG/M metagenome (GOLD analysis project Ga0193706, IMG submission 160130) | Soil microbial communities from a riparian zone of the East river system, Colorado, United States - U3c1 | ecosystem: Environmental > Terrestrial > Soil > Riparian zone | place: USA: East River... | reverse complement strand
CAGCCCAGCGCGTCGACGCACTCGCGCTTGATCATCGCGATCTGCGCCGCCGGCCCGCCCCAGGCGAGGGCGCCGAACCTGAGGAAGCGGAGGAAGATCGAACGGAGGGGTTCACCGGCGGGCTGGGTGGTCACGGCAGGCGGGAGTATCGCCGCTCCAGCCCCCAGCCTCGGCGCGGCGGCTTTAGGTTTGGCGCGATCGCGTCGATGGGCGCAGATGCCCACTCGCTCAGTCGTCTCCCGTGTCCTGTCCACTCGTTTCGCGCTCGCCCTGACCGCCGTGGCGGTAGCGGCGCTCGCCAGCACGTCGATCGCGGCAGCCGCGCCGGGACGTGGGGTGGTGACGCTCAAAACCGTCAAGGTGGGCGCACCCGGGAACGATCCGGTGGCGATCCTCCCGTTCACCGACGCGATCTACCGGTCCTGCGAAGAAGCTCCCCAGTCCTCGAAAGAATGCCTGGCGGTCGGTGGGGTCAAGTACCGCTACGGGCTCGGCCAGCTCGAGGTGACCGTGGCGCAGTGGGTGACGTTCCTGAACACCGTCGATCCGAGCGGCCGGGACCCGCACCATCTCTACGAGGCGAGTGAGAGCTCCTCGGCCTGGCCCAAGTACGGCCAGATCGACTTTTCCTCCGCCCTGGGCAAGGGCCGCCACTACATGGCCGCTTCGCCGGAATGGGCCGACAAGCCCTACGGCTTCGCCAACTTCCTGCGGGTGGCGCGCTTCGTCAACTCGCTCTACAACGGGCAGCTGCTCGCCAAGAACGCCAGCAGCGCCGGCGCCTTCAAGTACGTCAGCTACCGGGTGCGGCTCTCGCGCCAGACCGAGAGCGGCATGTACGAACTCGCCGGGGCCCGGGTCAAGGGCGCCAACCGCGCCCACAAGACCGGCTTCGTCGTGCCGAGCCAGGACGAGTGGATCAAGTCGGCCTACTACGACCCCAGTGGCGGCGGCACCTACTCCTACTGGAAGTACCCGACCAACGCAGGGACCTTCGGCGACGGCCAGGCCGACGGCCCGAATCCGTCGACGCTCGACCCGACCACGGGCGACGTGACCAACGCCGCGACGCAGCCACTGGCGACCTACCGCGCCTCCGAAGTGGTGCCGAGCTGGTGCCCGTCGACCTTCTCGGCCGAAGCCTGCAGCGCCGTCAACCCCTTCGGGATCCCCGCAACCGGCTACGCGAAAGCCTTCCAGGGCAGCCTCAGCACCGTCGGCCAGGCGCTGACCACCTCGCCGTGGGGGACCCTCGACCAGGGCGGCAACGCGGTCGAGTGGACCGACACCATCGCCAAGTCCCCGACCGGCAAGAGCGACGGCCGGGTCTGGCGACGGCTGCACGGCGGCATCGCCAACTCCACCGCCTACCAGCTGTGGCTCTCGGCGGTCGGCCTGCAGCCGCAGGACAACACCGCTTTCACCGCGACCTACCCGTGGCTCGGCTTCCGGGTCGGTGTGGTCGGCAACCTCAAGGTCGCCAAGCGCTAGCGCCGGACGAGGCCCGGCCTGCGGCCGTTACAGCGGCTGCAGGCGGGTCTTTCGGCGTGGCTGGGCTGCATTGAAGTAATCTTTCCATATAGTCAAGATTACTTAAGCCTTTCATGAGCCCGGCGAAGGAAGTCAGGTGACGGAGACCAAACAGGTAAATAGTGAGATCGAAGAGGCTCGACAGCGCTTGGTCGATCATCCTCTCTACGAACGCCTTCACTCATTCGGCGACGCTGGTGTCTTCATGCGATACCACGTGTTCGCGGTGTGGGACTTTTTCTCGCTACTGAAGCGTCTTCAGCGCGAGGTCACTTGTGTTGATGTTCCTTGGCAGCCGCGTCGAATGAGCGACCACGCCCGTTTTATCCTCGAGATCGTTCTCTCGGAGGAGAGTGACGAGGCGATTGGCACCGGCTACATCAGTCACTTTGAGATCTATCTCGACGCGATGGCGGAGGTCGGTGCCGATCGCACCGCGATCGACGCCTATCTCATGAACCTGGAAGCGGGGCAAGATCCCATCCATGCCCTCGCTGATGAATCGATCTCGAAGTTCGTAGCCGATTTCGTCGAAAGCACGTTGCAGGTCGCAATCGCCGGAAGGCCGCACGAGGTCGCAGCCTCTTTCTGTCATGGCCGGGAGAATCTTCTGCCGGACGTGTTCGCCGGCGTCCGACGTAGCCTCGGCTCGGAGCTGGACCGCGCGCCTACCTTCAAGCATTACCTGGATCGTCACATCACCTTGGATCATGAGGAGCATGGCCCGCTCGCTCTAATGCTGCTGGATGAGCTCTGCGGCGGTGATCCGCAGAAGATCGCCGAGGCGGATCGGGCGGGCGTCGAGGCGATTCAGGCTAGGGGGCGGCTCTGGGATGGGATCCTCGCCGTGCTCGACGGAGAGGCGCCGTGAGCGCGGCGTTCGCGAGGCATCTTCTTCTCGGGCTCGGGCTGTTCTTGGCCGCCGCCGGGATGACCGCGTGCGGGTCGAAGAGTGAGCCAATGGGCGACGACGAGGCGGCCCAGTCGGTCGTGCTCGGAGTGTCACAGCTTCCCTCCGGCTCGAAACCCTCGAAGAAGCCGCTCGTCTCGGAAAGGTGCAGTCCGGTGAGTTATTTCCGGGACTATGCGAAAGCGGTAGTAGCGTCTCCCGGCTTCATCCTTCCCGAAGGCGAACTGCTACAGCAGGTGGGGATCTTCAAGAATGAAGGAGACGCACGCCGAGCCTTCGACGCGGTCACCGCGAAAGCGGCCTGGCGATGCGTCGGAAGAGAGGCGCAACGAGTCGCCAAGGAATTCACCGGACGCGAAGGGGAGCTGGCGCTCAAGCGCGTCTCCCGCAAGCTGCCAAACGTAGAGGCGCGGGGGCTGAACATGCGATTGGTCCTACGGCTTGGATCGGTCGAAGTTGAACGAACCGCGATCCTCGATGGGCGTGTTCTCACCACCGTTACGCTGATTTCGCAGAACCAGCCGTTAAATCCGTCCTATTCGCCCTCGATCTCGCGCGCTGCGGCGCGCTCGCTCACGGAGACGCTCGCCTCGATCGAACTTTAGGATTTTTGGACTGCATTGGTCCCTGCTCCTCGCCGAAGAGGACCAGGCGGCGCGAGCGTCTACCCAGTGCCACTCGGGCCGGGTCAAGCCGGATACGGCGCATCAGCTCGGCTCGAGCCTCTCCGGTGTGGCCCGGTGCGGCCCCGCGTCTCACGCGGGCGCCCTTCGGGCCCGGCTCGTCCATTTCCCATGTCCAGCGCGCGATCATCCGCTGCGTCTGGAAGTAGCGAAGGCGCTCGCGGGCGTATTGGGCGCAGGCCTCATCCCAGGCTGAGAAGTCGAGTAGGCGGTTGCTCAGCTCACGCACGTCTCGAAGCGTCACCGACAATCCCTGCCCAATACTCGGGTCACCCGTGCCGGCAGCGTCTCCGACCAGAACTAGGCCGGCAACCCAAGGGTGGGGGACCCATCGATTTGCATTAGGGAAGGTTGCAGAGGGACCGGCAGGCGCTGCGTCGGCGAACCAGCGAGGATCCAGCTCGGATTGGCAGAGCGCCAGGATCTCCGCGCTTGCTCGCGGTCCACGTAGGCGCGGAGTCTGGGAGAGGTCGGCCATGTAGTAGATCCGCGTGTGCGACGCACCGATCGGAAACAGTAGAAGGCGGCCGTGGCGTACGCGCTTAGTCAGGACCGAGTCAGGGGGGAGGCAGGTGTTCGAGGCGAGAAGTCCCGAGACGGTGTGGGTTGGCTCGTCGGCGACGCAGCGGCGGCCCAAGGCGCGGCGGGTACGCGAAGACCGCCCGTCTGCTCCTATCACCAGCCGGGCATGCAACAGGGTTCCGTCGATTCGCACGGTGGTGTCTCCGTTGCGCCGGCCGATGCTGTCGAGGTGCGCGGGCCTATACGCCGCCACGCCACTGCACTGGGCGAGATCCCATAGTGCGTTCTGTGCCCGCTGGTGGCGGAAACTGAGGATTGCCTCGCCGTGCGGGTCTTGATCAGGCAGGGAGATCCAGCGAAGAGCGTTGTCTGCGTAGCTCGACCAGAGCGGCAGCGGATGGGCTTCCGCCCTGTCGAGGAGCGCGTCAAGAAGGCCGAGCCGCCTTGCCTCGACGACGCCCCACGGGGCCAATGCCTCCCCTCGGACTCGATCGCCGAAATCTTGCGCTCGCTCGACCAGCGCGACGTCGAGCCCTGCTCTTGCCAGGACCGTCGCCAGGCTCGATCCGGCAATCCCGCCTCCCACGACGATCGCATCGAAGCTCCTCCTTGCGGCCGGCAGGGCGGGAATCACTCAAACCTGAGCGTGTTGAACATTTCCGGCAGCAGGCGACGGGCTGGGATCCAGACGGCTGCCGAGCTGGCGATCAGCACGAGGGGCAACGTCAAGACGAGGGTCGAGACGGGCACGACCACGGCCGGCTCTAGTCCGGTAACCAGGCTGAGTGCTCCAATGGTCAGGTTGATCGCCAGCAGCCCGCTCGGCGCTCCCGCGAGCCAGGCTGCCCCTCCAATCAGCAGCGCCTCGGCTATCAGCTGGCGCCGCACCGATCTTGGCGATGCCCCGCACAATGCTGAGAGGCCAAGGAACTTCCCGCGGGCGCTCAGCAGCGCTGCGGTGGTGGTCATCGCGACCAGGATGACGAGGGCGAAGATCGCGAGCGTAAGGCCGCTGAGTACGGCGACCAGCGAATCGAAGAACCCCGTTACCCGCTGGCGCATTTGGTCGCGGGTGGCAACGACGAGATCCGGCCGGCCCGGCAGCAGCTGGCGCACCTGTTGAGCCACCGCGGCCGAGCTGGTGCCAGGCTCGAGCGCGAGCTGGATGCTTTCCACTCGCCGGTCGCCGGTCGTCCGGCGGAAGGTTGGGAGGGACATGATTGCGGCGCCGCGTTCGGAGAGGTAGTCGTCCACGACCGCCGCTATCCGAAAGCGTCGGACGCCGTTCTCGGTGGGAATTGAAAGCTTGTTTCCTACGCTCAGGTCGCGGAGCTTCGCCATATTCTGGGAGATGGCGATTTCGCCGTGATCGAGCGCGCTCCAGAGGCCTTGGCCGCGCGGCCCGTCATAGACGATCAGGTCGACGACGCCCTTCGTGTTCTTGCTGTCCCACGCCTCCAGCAAAAACCTCTTGCCGGAATCCTCAACCATCGTCGAGGTCCAGGCGCCGGCACGTTCGACTCCATCGAGACCGGCCAGGCGAGGTTGCAGGCTGCCGGGGAAGCGGGTGTCGCGGGTAGTGCTCCCGGCCCAGCCAGGCCTTACGAAGAGCTCCGCCTGGGTCCAGGAGTTGACGCTGCGAGACAGCCCGCCGTCGAAGCTGAGTATGAGCCCGCTGAGGACGATCGAGGCGGCGATGCCAATGCCGAAAGTCGTGGTCAGTAACGCGATCCTCCGTGAATGGGCGGTCAGGTAGCGGCCAATCGCCAAGGGGAAGAACCCCGTCAGTCGCGCGACCAGCGAAGCCAGGCCGATTGGGATGAAATAGGCGAGTACACAGGCGCAAAGCACGACGATTAAGAGGCCCACCGCGTCCCAGCCGGTTGGGATCGCGAGGGCGACCGCGAACATGAGCGCGAGCGCGGCGAAGATGGAAATCAGGCTCATCAGCTCGAGCCGCCGATGGCCGATGAGGTCGGGTCGCTCGACGAGAAACGCCTCGACGATCGGCACCTTCCGCATTGAGCGGATCCCGAAGAGCCAAGCGGCGCCCGTCATCGCGAACGCCGATCCAACCCCGGCTGCGACCGCCGCCGGGCTGATCGAAGGGGTTGGATTCGCAGCCAAGCCGGTGAAGCCCGCCAACTGCTGCGTGACGTCCTGCAGCGCCATGCTCAGGGCGATGCCGGCAGCGCTCCCGACCGCCGCGCAAACCAGCGTCGCTGCACCCATCACCAAGATGGTGCCGGCGGCGAGGTCTTGGAGAGTGGCGCCGTTAAGGAGGAAGCGGGAGATGTTGCGGCGCTCGTCTTCCAGCATCAGCCGCCAGCTGACGAAGACCACTAGCGCCGCCGCAGCGACTCCGAGAAGGGCGACCGCGATCAGTACCCCGCGGATCGCCAGCAGGGAGGCTTCGTCGGCCCGCGAGGAGGCTCCGGGGCCGCCGACGACGGCGATGCCGCCACTGGCGGCTCGTAGGCGGGCTTCGAGGGCCGCCGTCGAGTCTCCCGGCGGCGTCTGGACGTAGATGGTGTCGGTCCTGCCGGGACGGTCGAACGCCGCCCGCGCCGCCCCTATTCCAACTACGCCGATTGCCCCTCCATTCGGCAGCGCCGTGGGGATGAGGCCGGTAACCGTCCAGGAGACCGTTCCCCGCGGGCTGGCGAGCCCAACCACATCACCCCGCCGGATTCCGAGTTCGCTGGCCCAGTCTTGCCCCAGGAGGAGGGCTTCGGTCCCGCGATGGGGCCTCACCTGCCTCAGCTTCGCCGGATCGAACTCGGGAACGAGCCTGCGAGCCCCACCTGGCACTCCTAGGATCGAGAGGACGGGGCTGTCACGGCTGTTCAAACGCGTATTGATCTGGATCACCGGAACTGCCACGGCGCTTCCAGTCGCGGCGAGGATGCGGCGGGTCGCATCCGGGTTCATGCCACTCGGCAACCGTGCGGATACCTCTATGTCGGCGTCGACCAGTTCGCTGCCTCCCGCGCCTCTTACCGCTTCGGAGACCGATGCGGACACCGCCACCACTAGCACGGTCAGCGCCACACCCATGGTTACCCCGAACAGTGCCGCCCACGATCGCAGCGGGTGCCGGCGCCAGGCGCGACAAAACGATCTTGCGATCAGCGTGGCCCGGCTGAGCTTCACACTGGCTCTTCGCTCAGCTGCCCATCGACCATGCGCAGCGTCCGGTCGGCGATTGCGGCCGCATAAGGATCGTGCGTCACCAGCAGGGTGGCAGCATCGCATCGCCGCACCAACGTCTGGAAGATCTCCAGAACCACTGCCCCGGCGTGGGAGTCGAGCGAGCCGGTCGGCTCGTCGGCAAAGATCAGCTGCCGGTCTCCAGCGCAGGCTCGGGCTACGGCGGCCCGTTGTGCCTCGCCGCCCGAGATTTCGGCCGGCCAGCTGTGCCTCCGGCTGGTCAGGCCGACAGCGTCAAGCATCTCCTCCGCTCGTTTCAACGCGACCTGGCGTCGCTCTCCGCTGAGCATCGCCGGGGCCGCAACGTTCTCCCTGAGCGTCAGAGACGGGATCAGGTTGTCACGTTGAAGCACGATGCCAATCTCCTCCGCACGCCAACGAGCTCGCTCCCTTGGGCCGACGTCCTCGAAATCGCGACCATCAATCTGGATCCACCCTTCGGTCGGATTGTCCAGCCCACAGAGCAGGTGCAAGAGGGTGGACTTGCCGCTGCCGCTGGCTCCCACGACAGCGGTGATCTCGCCGGCTCGGAGTGAGATGTCACATCCCCTCAGGGCCTGAACTCGTCCTGGGCCCCGGCCAAACGTCTTCACCAGTCGCTGGGCTTGGAGGAAGCAGCCATCCGATTCGATGCGTTCGGGGGCCGCCCCCATTGTCCTCGCGCCAATTGCCACGCCCTCCATGCCTACCTCCTAGTCGACGCCTACTCTTAATAGAGAGTATATCTTGACTATTATAGATTTGGCTGATAAAAACGCAAGCATCCGCTACCAAGGGACTATCGCCATGGGTTTGCTTGCTGCGCCGAGAGTTAGTTGCATTAGGCGTATTGGATATGCGAGTCCCATAGTAACTCGAAATGCAGCTTATACGTTTCGGTAATGTTCAGCTCGCGAAGTACCTTCGTCAACGGTTCCTCGAGTCGGCTGGAGTGCCTTAAGGAAACGGTTTCGTGGGCGCGCGAGCACAGCGGCTTCTACGCGACGCACTTAGGCGACGTGCGCCTAGACGTGAGCGACGAGCGGCTCCTGCTCGATCAGCTGCCGATCCTCGAGCGCACGCAGATCCAGGCAATTTCACGCAGTCCAGAGAGTCCGCTCGCGTGTGTCGACCCAAGCGCCTTCGTGCGCGTTCATCACACCTCAGGCTCGACTGGGGAGGGTTCGTTGTGGGTTTTCGATACGAAGGATGATTGGGACGAAATCGTTAAGTGCTGGTCGGTCGCGCTCAGGCAGTTTGGGATACAGGAGGACGACCGTGCGCTGGTGTGCGCGGGTTACGGGCGCTTTATCGGGTTCTGGGGATTGCACGATGCATTTGTGGAGAGAGGTGTAATGACCGTGTCCGGCGCGGACGCCGACACCAAAGCGCGCGTTGCGCTGATCCGCGCACTCGGAATTACGGTTGTCGCCATGACCCCCACCTACGCGACTCGACTGGGGGCCGCAATCGCCAATCTCGACACCGATGTCAGGTTGATCCTTACCTCTGGTGAGCCACGGCCCCTGGAGACGCGCCGCCGGATTGAAGATCTGTGGGGCTGCGAGGCTTACGACACCGCTGGGATGACTGAGATGGGGACGATCTCGATGCTTGAGTGCCCGGCCCAGCCAGGGCACCTCCATGTGCTTGAGGATGTGTTTTTAGAGGAGGTCCTCGATCCGGTTACTCGCGAGCCAGTTGGATATGGCGAGATCGGCGTCAGGGTCGTGACGACCCTGGCACGACGCGGCATGCCGTTCATCAGGTATTGGACCAACGACCTTGTGGTGCGGGATCCGGCGCAGTGTGAATGCAACCTTGGCGAGCATGTCTACGTCGGTGGGATTAGAGGCCGCCTCGACCAGATGGTCAAGATCGACGGCGTCTGGTTCCTGCCCTCGATGCTCGAGGCGGTGGTGCGTGGGTTCGACCGGGTGCTCGAGTATCGGGCAACGCTTAGCGACAGCGGGGCCAACCGTAGCGTCCTCGTCGTCGAGCTCGAGCTCGACGACCCGCGGAGGGTTTCCGATGCGTTCGCCTCCGAATTCGCGGCCGAATGCAAGCGCGCTCTGGGTTTCCGCCCACGCGTGGATTTGGTCAGCGACCTGCCTCGCTTCGAGGTGAAGGCGAAGCGGTTCCACGACCAGCGCGCTTCCATATCCGCATGAGCGTGGGACCTGCCTCGCCCGCCGAGACTCTGGCGCAAGGGGGCGGCTCAGCCGCGTCGTTGCCTGCGTTTGTAGAGCTGGGCAAGCTCAAGATCTTCGAGCTCTGGCTCGGTATCGCCTTGACCTGGTCGTTGCTAAGTGAGGACTCGGCTTCTAGCGGCCGGACGTTGGCTCTGCTCGGTTGCGCGCTCTTGATCGAGGCTGGGACGACCTCCGCAGCCTTGGCCCTCGACGATGTCACCGGCTATCGCGACGGGGTCGACTCGAGCAACCACGCTGATTCAGATCGCTACGGCGTCGATAAGCCGCTGATTACGGGTCAACTGAGCGAGCGTCAAGCGCTGCGTTTTGGCTTCGGGGCAGCCTTCATCGCGGTGCTTGGCATGCTCACCGGGCTGGCGATTGCCACGCCGGTGCCGTGGTGGCTCTTCGCCCTCACCATTGCCGTCTTCCTGATCGCGCTCAACTACTCCTATGGGCTGCGACTGAGCTACCGGTTCGGGGGCGGGGAGCTGGTCACCTTCGTCACCGTGGCGGCAACCCTCATGCTCCCTTACGCGCTCGTCACCGCGACCATCTCGGGCGTTGTGGTTGTGGAGTCTGCGCTGGTGGGATTTTGGATGCTTCAGATCGCGGTCTTCTCCAACACCCAGGATGCCCCCGGGGACCGGGCAGCGGGACGGCGCACGGTTGCCGCCAGTGTCTCGCCCAGTGCCAATCGCATCTTCATCGCTGCGGTTTTCTGCGCCTCCTGGGGATTGCTCTTGGCGAGCGTGGCCACTGGCCTGCTCGCGCCCGTCTACCTCCTGCTTTTGTTGATCGCGCCGTTGCACCTGCGGCAGCTCTTCGCCGGCTTACGGGACCGGCAGTGGTTGGTCGCGCGAAGGACCGGCTTCCTGGCGTTTCGGGCCGCCGCCGCGGTGCTTTTCATCGCAAATCTCCTCGCGGTGCGCGGGTGAGGCGCGCCGATCTCGCTGCCCTTCCGGACCAAGCGGCAGATCGCTACGGTCAGGTCCCCGTGCGCCTTGATCGCCCGCTCGACGCCTGGCCGGAGCTAGGACAGGCGCTGGATTTTGGCCAGGTCGCCGTGCTGGCCCGCGAGGCAGCGGCATGGCTGTCGGCCGCCGGTGTCGGGGCAGGAGACCGCGTTGCGATCCTCAAGGAGAACAACCCCGATATCCAGGTCTTCCTTTACGGATGTCTGTGGCTGGGAGCGGTCCCTGCCCTGATTTCTGCAGGGCTTGGAGGGGATTGCGCGATAGCGCTGCTGGATCGCCTCGACCCTCGAGCGATCGTTTCCGACAGGACCACCCTGACGCGGGGGGCCCTACGGGTGCAGCCGCGCGACGCGATCGTGGTCTGTGTCGACGGAGCGTCTCCCGGAAGCCTCGGGCGCGCCGACCTTGCGGGTGGCAGGCCGCCCCCACCGGCGCGGTGGAGACGAGGTGAGCCGGCGCTGGTGCTGCACACCTCGGGGACCACTGGCATTCCGAAGCTGGTCCAGCACACCGCGGAGAGCATCCGGCGGGGGGCGTTTGTCGGCAGTCGCCATCGCAGCTTTCGGTATGCGCCGCTGCAGCAGTCCGACACGGTCGCAGCCTGTCTTTCGTGGGCCCACGTCCGGGCTGTCTTCGGCTTCGCCTTTGCTCTCTCAAAGGGCGTCGGCCTGATCGGCCTCAGCAATCCCGACCAAGACGCGGCTGCCGGCTTTCTCTCCACAACCAGACCCTCTGTTCTGGAGGCTCACCCCAACATCTTCCAGCGCTGGCGCCGGCTGCCGGGCCATCCCTCACAGCCGTTGCGGTCCGTGCGCCTGTACGTCAGCACCGCCGATGCCATCCATCCTCCTACCGTTCGGGCCCTTCTCAACGCATCCGGCCATGCCCGCCCAGTCTTCATTCAGGTCTACGGGATGACCGAGCTGGGTCCCGTGTCGGTCCGCGTCTTTACCCGTCGCGTCGCCAGCAGGATGAGAGACGCGCGAAACGCCGGCATGACGATCCCTCTGCATAGCCGGGTTCGCATCGTCGACGAGCAGACCGGCCGGCGCCTCCCCCCTGGGCGGGCAGGTGTCATGCAGGCGCGTACGTCGAGTCGCTTCCAGACCTACGTCGGCGAGGAAGGCCGAGCCGACGCCGCTCGCGTGGGGGGGTGGTTCACGACCGCCGACCGCGGTCTACGGACGTGGAGAGGTGGAGTGCGACTGCTTGACCGCCAGGTCGATCACATTCCTGGCATTCCGAGTGCGCTCGTCGTCGAGGAGGCGCTGTTCGCGCGCTTGCCGAGCCTAACCGAGGTTGTGCTTGTAGATCTCGGTGGAGGGCTACCGACGCCGGTCGTCTGCACTGCCGGAGGCGAGCCGCTCGACAAGGAGGAATGGCGGCTGGCCACCATTGGTCTTCCTCCTCTTGCGGACCCCCACCCAATCGCCGCTGAGGAGCTTCCGATGACCGCCACCTGGAAGGTCAGGCGCTTCATGCTCAAGGAGCGCCTGACCGGCCGGACGGCGGGGGCAGATCCTCGACGTCAAGTCGCCAAGCACTAACCGCCGCAGCTGTTACAGCGGCTGCAGGCGGGTCTTTTCGACCCGGGCCAGCTTGCGTTTGAGCCGCTGGAACTGCTTCTCCTGCGCCTCGGTGCGTTCGTAGCCGCTGTAGGCGAGGTTGGTTTCCTCGAACGGGTCCGTCTTGAGGTCGTACATCTCCCACTGCGGCGGCTTCTTTTTCCGCTTCTGATTGGGCACGTCGTGGTATTTCGCCAGCTTCCAGCGCCCTTCGCGGATGGCGACGATGTGGTTCGGCGGTTTCGGGTAGGGCGGTTTCTTCTGGCCGGACTGGAAGTCGTCGTAGGTGAAGACGATGTAGTCCTGAGCCGGCTTCGCGGTCTTCGGCCGGAGGACGATCGGGGAGTAGTCGACGCCCTGCCAGTCGGCGCGGGCGGCCTTCGGCGTCGCTGCCAGGCTGGCCAGGGTCGGCAGGAAGTCGACGTGGGAGACCAGCGCGTCGCTCTCGACCGGCTTCGGAAACAGCTTCGGGTTCGAGTAGACCAGCGGGATCCGCGTCGCCTCCTCGTAGACGTTGAAGTTCTTCTGCCGCAGGCCGCCGTGGGCCAGGCCCATCTCACCGTGGTCGGCGGTGCGGACGATCAGCGTGTCGTCCAGCAGCCCGGTCTCTTCGAGTTTGTCGAGGACGTTGACCAGGTAGCTGTCGGAAGAGCGCATCAGGTTTCCGTAGTAGTTCAGGTAGTTGCGGACCTGTTCTTCGTTTTCGGGCTTCCCGGTCAGGTTGAAGATTTTCAGGAATTCCGCCTGGACGGTGGGCTTGGTCGAGAGGTCTTCTTCGCCGGTCCGCGGCGGCCGGATGTCTCCCTGCAGCCAGGATTCGTCGTAGCCGGCTTCGTTGAAGGTTTTGCTCGGGTAGAAGAGGACGTCGTGCGGGTTGACCAGTGAGATCACCATGAAGAAGGGCTGCTGTTTGGTCGCCGCCGAGCTGAGGTACTGCATCACTCCCTCGTCGCCGGCCGCGACGTCGCCGACCGAGTCGACGAAGCGGCCGTCGTTGTCGACGAAGCCGCCGCCTGCCTCGGGCACGCTCTGGTTGGCGCCGGCGTCCGGCGGGTTCCAGCGATCGAAGCCGTACTTTTCGAGGTCGGAGGGCTGGGCGTCTTCCGGCGTAGCGGGCTTCGAGCAGTGCCACTTGCCCTTGTAGACGACGTTGTAGCCGGCCGCCTTCATTACCGTGGCGAGGTTCTTCAGTTCCACCGGCAGGTCGACCTGCGGGTAGCCCTTTTCCGCCGGCATGTCTTCCTCGAGCGTGTACTTGACCCCGTGCTGGGCGGGGAAGTAGCCGCTCATCAGGGTCGAGCGCGCCGGCGAGCACATGCAGGCGTTGGTGAAGGCGCGTTCGAAGCTGAGGCCATGGCGGCGCAGCCGCCGCATCCCCGGCAGGTTCTGACGCAGCCAGTTCGGCGGGAAGTGTTGAATCGCCCGTTCCTGGTCGGTGACGAAGAGGACGATGTTCATCCCGGCGACGTCGCGTCGCTGCCCTTTCGCCGCCGCCAGCGCCTGTTCGATGCCGGCGTTCTGGGATAGCAGCAGGGCCGAGGCGGCAGTCGCGCCCGAGCCGAGCAACTGCTTGCGGGTCAGGCCCTCGCCGTGCTCATCCGATCGGCTCATTTGTTCCTCCGTGGGGTCGCGCGACGGAAGACGTCGACGGCGTTGCTTTCGAATGAGGTCGAGTAGACGTAGCGGCCGTCGTGGCTGAGCGCGATCGAGCTGACCCCGGCGAGCGCGCGAGCGCGAGTGCAGCCCGGCACCGAGCGCGGCGCCAGGCAGCCGGCGCTGCCCGGCTTCTGGGCCACCGAGCCGGATTCGCGGTCGCGGTCGAGGACGGCGACCGCGCCGGTGGTGAAGGCGGCGGCGTAGACGCTGGCGCCGTCCGGCGAGACGGCGAGGCCCTCGGGCGCGGCGAGCGCACGGCCAAACGAGCAGCCGACGGCGCGCAGCAGGACCAGGCAGCCGGAGGTGCCCGGTTGCTGGGTGAGGGCGCCGGACGGGGTCGTGCGGGCGAAGGAGGTGACGCTGTTGCTGAACAGCGAGGTCACGTAGACGTCGCCGCCGCTGGGGCTGAGCGCCACCGCGTTGGCCCCGGCCAGCTGTACGCCCATCGTGCATCCCGCGAGCGGGCTGTCGACGATGCAGCCGCTGCCGTCGGTCGCCTGCGTCAGCGCGCCCGTGGAGGGGTCGCGGGAGAGCGCGACGACGGCGTTCGAGGCCGCCGTGGCGACGTAGAGGTTGGCGCCGTTGGGGCTGATCGCCATGCCCTCCGGGGCTTTCAGGGCGAGAGCGGGGGCGCAGCCGTCGGCTCCGCCTTCCGCCAGGCAGCCCGCGGTGCCTGCCGGCTGCGCGAGCGAGCCACCGGAGCGGTCCCGGGCGAAGACCGCGACCGCGTTGCCGAAGAAGGAGCCGACGTAGACGTTCTGCCCGTCAGGGCTGACCACGACGACGTCCGGGGCGACCAGCGCCCGGCCGCCGGCGCAGCCGGGGACCGGTAGGCCGGAGATGCAGCCGAAGCCCGGAGGCAGTTGCGTGAGCCGGCCGTTGGACCGGTTGCGGCGGAAGACGGTGATCGAGTTGGCGGTCCGGGAGGTGGCGTAGACGGTTCGGCCGTCGGCGCTGATGGCGAGCGAGTTCGGCCCATCCAGGCCAATCGCTTTCGCGCAGCCGCTGACGCCTTTGGCGGCGATGCAGCCGCCGGCTCCCTGCGGCTGGGTCAGCCTGCCGCTGCGGGCGTCGCGGCTGAAGATCGCGATCGCGTCGCTCTTGGAGGAAGCGACGTAGACGTGCTTGTCGTCGGGGCTGACCGCGATCGCGCGGGATCCCATGAATGGGCCCGGACCCTTGAGCGCGCGCGCCTTCCCGCAGGAGCCGGAGGGCACGGAGCGATCGACCAGGCAGCCGTTCGCCCCGGCCAGCTGCGCCAGCGTTCCCGGCGAGCGCACCGGCTTGTCGCCGGGCTTCGGCGCGCCGAGCGCGGCCGCCGGCAGGGTGAGCGCTGCCAGGGTCGCCAGGGTGGCGAGCGCTCGGAAGGGCAGGTGTGGGTGTGAGGTGGAGGAGCGCATAGTCGTGGGGGCGGGTCTTGTGACGGGCATCTTGCGCTCGCAGAGGAACTCGATTCCGAGCATAGTCGCCGCCTCGGCGGGACCCTCGCGCTCCAGTCAGCCGGGAGAGCGCCCGGCACTCGGGCCGCGATCTCAACACCAACCGATCGAGTGCTTAGGTGAGAGCATGGGTGCGATGGCAGTGCTGGCGATCGAGACCGAGGGGCCGACGAAGCTCTCTGGCGACGCCCATGGGATCGGTGCCTGGCTCTTCGATCACCGGGATGTCGCCGGCTGAGCCGATGCGAGCGATGCTCTTGGAGCAGGCTCGGCAGCCACTGCGGCCCGCCGAGCTGCGCGACCCGGCCCCCGGCCCTGGCCAGGCCCTGATCGCGATCCAGGCCTGCGGAGTCTGCCGCACCGACCTGCACATCCTCGACGGCGAGCTGGCCGGGCCGAAGCTGCCGCTGGTGCCGGGCCACCAGATCGTCGGCACCGTGGTCGGAGCGGGGGAGGGGGCGGAGCGCTTTACCACGGGCGAGCGGGTCGGCGTGCCCTGGCTCGGCTGGGCCTGCGGCGAGTGCCGCTACTGCCGCGGCGGCCGCGAGAACCTCTGCGACCTGGCCCGCTTCACCGGTTATGACCTCGACGGCGGCTACGCCGAGCTGGCGGTCGTCGACCAGCGTTTCTGCCTGCCGATCTCAGCGGGGCTGTCCGACACGGAGGCGGCGCCGCTGCTGTGCGCCGGCTTGATCGGCTACCGAGCGCTGCGCCTGGTCGGCGACGCCGAGCGGCTCGGCTTCTACGGCTTCGGCGCCTCCGCCCACATCCTCTGCCAGGTCGCCGTGCACGAAGGGCGGCGGGTCTTCGCCTTCACCCGCGAGGGCGACGTCGAGACGCAGGCTTTCGCCCGTCGGCTCGGCGCCGAGTGGGCCGGGTCCTCGGAGGAAGCGCCGCCGGAGCAGCTCGACGGGGCGATCGTCTTCGCCGCGGTCGGCGCGCTGATGCCGGCGGCGCTGCGAGCCAGCGCCAAGGGCGCCCGGGTGATCAGCGCCGGCATCCACATGAGCGACATCCCCGCCTTCCCCTACGAGATCCTCTGGGGGGAGCGAACGCTGGGCTCGGTCGCCAACCTGACCCGGGCCGACGGCGAGGAGTTCATGGCCCTGGCGCCGCGGATCCCGGTCCGCACTGAGGTGACGACCTACGCCCTCGGCGACGCGAACACGGCGCTCGAGGACATGAGGGCGGGTCGCTTCCGCGGCGCGGCCGTCCTCACGACCGCCTAGCTGCGAGCAAGCTCGCGGTCGATGATCGCGGCGAGCGCGTCGTCGACTCCCTCGGCGGGAACGCTGGAGATCTGCGCCCCGGCGGCGGCGCCACGGACGTTTTCGGCCGCTCGCAGCGCGTGCCAGTGGGAATCGAAGGACTCTCCGGAGGTCGCCACGGTGCGGCCGTCAGCACCGAGCAGGCGCCAGCGCCACTTGCCGACCAGGTCTTCGTATGCGTCGAATTGGGGCATCGTCGTCTCCTACCTTTCGAATGGGAACGTATGTTCGCATCCGGACCGGCGGCAAAGCGAAACGCCGCCGGGAGCCTGTAATTCGCCGCCGTCGGCCTATATAAGGAGCGGGGCGATGGGCGACTCCTACGGCGAGGGCGAGCGAGTGCTGGTGCTGGTCCACGGGCTGCTCATGAACCGGCGCATGTTCGATCGGCTAGGCCCCGCGCTGGCGGCGCGGGGCAACCGGGTGATCTGCGTCGACATGCTCGGCCATGGCCGCTCCGACCGCCCCGAGGACCTGCGGCTCTACTCGATGCCACTGTTCGCGCGCCAGGTGGCGGGCCTGCTCGACCACCTCGAGCTGCCGGCGGCAACGGTAGGAGGGACCTCGCTGGGGGCCAACATCGCCCTCGAGCTGGCGACTCGCCAGCCCGAGCGGGCGCGCGCCCTGTTCATCGAGATGCCGGTGCTCGACAACGCCCTGCCGGGTGTCGCGGCGACCTTCGCGCCGGTCCTGCTCGGCCTGCGCCTGGGCCGGCCGCTCTTCGAGGCGGTCTCCATCTTCACCTCGGCCGTCCCCCGCACCAACTACCTGGTCGACATCGGGCTGGACTGGGTTCGCCAGCGGCCCGGCCCCTCGCGCGCCGTGCTCGAGGGGCTGCTGCTGGGGGAGACCGCGCCGCACCGCGAGGAGCGGCTGAAGATCCAGCAGCCGACGCTGATCGTCGGCCACCCGCGCGACCCCCTGCATCCCTTCAGCGACTCGGGGATGCTGGCCGAAGAGCTGGCGAACGCGCGGCTGATCGAGGCCAACTCGATCTTCGAGTGGCGCTTCAGCCCCGACCGGCTCAACGCCGAGCTGGCGGCCTTCCTGGCGGAAGTCTGAGCGGCGGCGCCGCGAGGTCGCAACCCGAGCGCCGGGCGCTATCGCCGCAGCGTGATCGCTTTGGTCGCCGTCGTCCTGGCGCCGTCGACGGATTCGCCGACGATCGTCAGCGTGGCGCGGACGAGGTTGTCGTCCTCGAGGTATTTGCGGACCGGCCAGCGCAGGCGAATCTGGGTGTTGATCGTCAGCGGGATCAGCGTCAGCGGGGTGCCGAGGCTGTCGGCGATCGTGCGCTGGTTGCCCGGCAAGCCGAGGCGGTTCGCCTCGGCATCGGACACGCGCAAAAGGGCCACGATCTGCGCGGCAGCGGAGAAGGTGACCGGCAGGCGGATCGGCTGGCCGAGGAGGATCTGCCTGAGGCCACCCGGCGTCGGGGCCAGCGGACCGATGGTGATCGCCAGCGGCAGGGTGCCGACCTGGTCGGACGGGGGAGTGGACTGGCCACCCGCGAGGTTCTCGCAGCCGCTGATCGGGGCGTCGTCGGCGTCGACGATCGCCACGTCGGTGCCCTCGCCGCAGTTGAGGCGGTCGGGAGTGAAGTCCAGCGCGGCGGTGATCGTGTCGTTGCCCCACTCTTTGGTCGGGCGCAGCTCGTCGCCGTAGATGTCGTCGCGGCCGGCTCCGCCGACCAGGCCGTCGTCCCCCGGGCCGCCGAGGATCAGGTCGTTGCCCGCGCCGCCGTCGACGTTGTCGACGTCGTTGCTGCCGAAGAGCTTGTCGTCGCCGGCGCCGCCCTTGATGTCGTCGGAGAGGATCGTGCCGTAGATCGTGTCGTTGCCGGCGCCGCCGTCGGCGACGATCCGCGGCTGGCGGTCGTCCAGGCCCGCGGGCTGGAAGAAGTCGCCGCCGCCGCCGAGGTTGACTTTCAGCGTGACCGCGTTGACCTGGGTCTGGGAGGGGGCGCCGCAGGCCACGACTATCGCCGTCACCCTCGGTCCGCGCAGCCGCACGCAGCCCGGGCCGGCGCGTAGAACCTCGCCGCGGCGCACGGTGTAGGTGATCAGCCGCCGCAGATCCGTGCCGGCATTGGTGATGTGGTCGCCGTCGGAGTCCGAGACGATCGTGACGTTATTGCCGCTGCGGGAGATTTTCGCGTCGGCCAGTGCCAGCGACGGCAACGCCAGCATCGCCAGCGCGACCACGAGACCCCACCCTGAAATGCGTGCTCGCGCCATGGCGACCCATACAACCAGGGGGTGTGGCATAGGTCAAGGCGACCGCCGAGCGGGTGGTACCTTCGTCTGGCCCATGGCAACCGTGCTCTGCGTGCTCTACGACGACCCGGTCGACGGCTATCCGCCGTCATACGCGCGCGACGAGATCCCGACGATCGAGCGCTACCCCGACGGCCAGAGCACGCCCACTCCCGAGGCGCTCGGTTTCGCCCCGGGCGAGCTGGTCGGCAGTGTCTCCGGGGAGCTGGGACTGCGCGAGTTCCTCGAGGGGCGCGGGCACCGGCTGGTCGTCACCGCCGACAAGGACGGCCCCGACTCGGCCTTCGAGCGCGCGCTGCCGGAGGCCGAGGTGGTCATCTCACAGCCCTTCTGGCCGGCGTACCTGACGGCCGAGCGGATCGCCAAGGCGCCGAACCTGAAGCTGGCGCTGACGGCGGGGATCGGCTCCGACCACGTCGACCTACAGGCGGCGATGGCGCGCGGCCTGACCGTCGCCGAGGTCACCTACTCCAACAGCATCAGCGTCGCCGAGCACGTGGTGATGATGATCCTGGGGCTGGTTCGCAACTACATCCCCTCCTACCAGCGGGTGGTCGAGGGTGGCTGGAACATCGCCGACTGCGTCTCGCGCTCCTACGACCTGGAGGGCATGCAGGTCGGCACTGTCGCCGCCGGGCGGATCGGCTCGGCGGTCCTGCGGCGGCTGGCGCCCTTCGAAGTCGGCCTCCACTACACCGACCGCCACCGCCTGCCGGAGCAGGTCGAGGAGGAGCTCGGCGTCACCTTCCACGCCGACGTGGAGTCGATGGTGGAGGTGTGCGACGTGGTCACGATCAACGCGCCCTGCACCCGGAGACCGAGAACATGTTCGACGCCGAGCTGCTGGCGAAGATGAAGCGGGGGTCCTATCTGATCAACACCGCCCGCGGCAAGATCTGCGACCGCGACGCGGTCGCGGCGGCCTGCGAGAGCGGCCAGCTGGCGGGCTACGCCGGCGACGTCTGGTTCCCGCAGCCCCCGCCCCGGGACCACCCCTGGCGCTCGATGCCCCACCACGGCATGACGCCGCACACGTCAGGCACCAGCCTCTCGGCCCAGGCGCGCTACGCCGCCGGCACCCGCGAGATCCTCGAGTGCTGGTTCGACGGGCGCCCGATCCGCGATGAGTACCTGATCGTCGACGGCGGCACCCTGGCGGGCGCCGGAGCGCACTCCTATAGCGAGGGCAACGCCACCGGCGGCTCCGAGGAGGCCGCCCGCTTCAAGAGCGGCTGACCCCGCCGGAAGATCGCGGTCGACGATGAAGATGCGCGCCGCGGTGCTGGAGGAGTTCGGGCAGCCGCTCGGGGTCCAGGAGGTCGAGCTGGCCGAGCCGCGGGCAGGGGAGGTGCTGGTCCGCCTGGTTGCCTGCGGCGTCTGCCACACCGATCTCTACACCGCCTCCGGGGCCGACCCCTCGGGGTACGCGCCGGCCGTGCTCGGCCACGAGGGGGCCGGCGTGGTCGAGCGGGTCGGACCCGACGTGACCCTGCTCGCCCCCGGCGACCACGTCGTCACCCTCTTCTCCCCGCAGTGCGGCGAGTGCGTCCACTGCGTCGACCCGCGGACGAACCTCTGCCTGGCGATCCGCGAGCAGCAGAACAAGGGCTTCCTCCCCGACGGCACCACCCGGATCTCCCGCGATGGAGACGGGATCCGTCACTTCATGGGCTGCTCGACCTTCGCCGAGTACACCGTGATGCCGGAGATCGCCCTGGCCAAGGTCAACCCCGAGGCGCCCTTCGAGCACGCCTGCCTCTTCGCCTGTGGGCTCTCGACCGGCCTCGGAGCGGCGATCAACACCGCCGCGGTGCGGCCGGGCAGCACCTGCGCCGTCTTCGGTGCCGGGATGGTCGGGCTGGGGGCGGTCGCCGGCTGCCGGCTGCAGGGCGCCGACCGGATCGTCTGCGTCGACCTCTCCGCGGACCGGCTGGAGCTGGCCCGCGGCCAGGGCGCGACCGACCTCCTCGAGGGCGGCGACGGCGCGGTCGAGCGGATCCTCGAGATGACCGGCGGCTTCGGCGCCGACTACACCTTCGAGGCGACCGGCAACGTCGCCGTGATGCGCCAGGCGGTCGAATCGGCGCGGATGGCCTGGGGCCTGTGCACCGTCGCCGGAGTCGCCGGCAGGGGGGAGACCCTGGACGTGGTGCCCCGCTTCCTGATCACCGGTCGCCGCATCGCCGGCTCTTCGTTCGGCGGCGTCAAGGGGCGCGACCAGGTCCCGGTCCTCGTCGATCGCTATCTGGCCGGCGAAATCGACGTTGAGCCCTTCGTCTCCCACCGGCTCGGCCTCGACGAGGTCAACCGCGGCTTCGAGCTGATGGAGGCCCAGGACGGGATTCGCAGCGTCATCGAGTTCGGCTGAGGGCCAGTTGCTCGGCCGAAGACGCAGGGCCGTGGGCGCCGTATTGGCGGGCCTGGCGCTTGCCGCTATCTGCGGCTGCGGCGGCGGCAGCGAGACGACCGGTCCCGGCGCTCCCTCCCAGCCCGCCGAGCGCCCCGTCGTCCAGAGCGGGGCAAAGCCGCTCGCCGCGGTCGCCCCAGCCCGTTGCCCACCCGGCCTCCCCAGCTGCCGCAGCGCCGAGGGGCGGATCGTCTACGTCGAGCGGGTCGATCCCGACGGCGACGGCGACGCCCATCTGGTGATCGCCGACCCCCAGGGCATCACCCTCCCCGGCCTGACCGCGATCGACGTCCGCAAGGGCCTGCGCCCGCAGCCGCTGCCCGGCCCCGGCGACCTGGTCAGCGCCGCCGGCCCGGTCCAGACCGGCTCCTACGGCCAAAGCCAGATCCACGCGCTGGAGCTGCACGTCGCCCGCTAGGTCAGGGCTCCCGCACGGCGGGCTCGCCGAGGGTCAGCCCAGCTCCGGGAGCCGGCGCAGGTTGGGGTGTCTGAGCTTGCGGGGCCTATATGACCCCTAAGCTCAGACACCCCCTGGGCGGGCTCCTTGAAAACGAGGATTGAACTCGACTGGATCACATCGAGGTTGGCCGATGTCTCGACCGCAAGGCGCACGGTCGCCGAGTGGTTTGTCCGCTGCGTCCAGCGGGTAGCCGCCTCCACTGATCGCCCGGGAAGCAGGAGCAGGAGGGATACATGTTCGAGTGCCAGAGGTGTGGAAGCAGCTACAGCGCGACCCACGTTGGAGTCGAGAACTGTCCGCGATGCCAGCTGCGCGACGAAGTTCGAGCGCCCCTGGCCTTCAGGGCATTTCGCCCGCCGGGCGCCAAGCGCGCGCCGGCGCCGGAGGCTGGGGCTGGGGCTGGGCCCCAGGTCACTCCGGCGGCGCCCACCGAGGCGGTTGAGCAGCCGGGCCTCTAAGCCCGCTCCGGCTCCTCCTCGCCCGGCCAGGAGCCGGTCGCTTTCGCGAAGGTCGTCCTGGCGCCGTGGTCGGTGAGGCCTTTGACCAGGCGGAAGATCGCGCCCTCGATGACGAGCGCGGCGATCAGCTTCGGCCAGGAGAACTCCCGGTGCTCGGGGCTGGGTGGCTCCTCGTCGTCGACCAGGCTCCAGATTTTTTCGAAGATCTTCGTCCCGATCAGCCCGGCCAGCAGGCCGAGGATGATGCTGATCGGCGTAAAGACGAACTTCATGATGGGTCCTTCTCAATTGCTGGCATGAGGATCTCCTTGGCTCAGGTGGTCTTCTGGTCTTTGGGCTCGCTGCGCGGCTCGAGCTGTATCTCCCGCTCTGCCCGGGGACGGCCCTCTTCGATCTCGAGGCTGCGCTCCCGCTCGGCGTTCAGCTGGTGGCCGAAGAGGATCGCCAGGTTGCTGATCCAGAACCAGACCAGCAGCGCGACCAGGCCGCCGAGCGTGCCATAGGTCTTGTCGTAGGAGCCGAAGTTGGCCACGTAGAAGGCGAAGGCCGCCGAGGCGATCGCCCAGACGACGATTGCCACCAGGCTCCCCGGCGTGACCCACTTGAAGCCCCGCACCCTGACGTTAGGAGAGGCGTAGTAGAGGACGTTGACCATGAGGATGAAGATCGCCACCATCGCCGGCCACTTGGCGACGTTCCAGACGCTGACCGCGGTGTCGCTCAAACCGATCGGGTCGGCGATGGCGTCGACCAGCGGCCCGGTCAGGACCAGCCCCAGGGCCAGCAGGGTCATCAGCACGACCATCCCCAGCGTGACCAGGATCTGCAGCGGCCGCAGCTTCCAGAACGGCCGCCCCTCGGGGGTCTCGTAGATGATGTTCGAGGCCCGGATGAAGGCGCCGACGTAGCCCGAGGCCGACCACAGCGCCACCGCCAGGCCGAGCACGAAGGCGAAGCCCGCGGCGCTCTGGTTGGAGGCGACGGATTCGATCGGGCCCGAGAAGGTCTCGGCCGCCGAGTCGGGGCCGATCGAGGTGATGATCTCGGTCAGGCTCGCGGTGGTGCTTTTCGGGTCGCCCACCAGCCCGATCAGCGAGACCATCGCGATCAGGGCCGGGAAGAGGGCGAGTAGGCCGTAGTAGGTGAGCGCGGCGGCCCAGTCGGTGAGGTTGTCCTCCATGAACTCCGTCGCCGTGCGCTTGAGGGTGGCAAAGGCTCCCGGGTGGGCGCTCGCGCCTTCGGGGGCGTAGTCGCGGCGCGCGCTGTCCTCCGGTGCGCCGCGACCGTTGCCCGCCTTGGCCTCGGGCCTCTCAGAGGCCCCCCGTTCGCTCATCGCGAAGTCAGCCTCCCGAGCACGATGCCCGCCAGGAAGGCCCCCCCGAGGGCGACCGGCACCGGGTTCTCCCGTGCTACTCGCTGCGCCTGCTCCATGCCTTCTCCAGCCGAGTTCGGAGCGACCTCCTTGGCCTTGTCGCCGAGCTCCCGGGCCTTGGCCTTCGCTTCCTGGGCCTTGGCGCCGGCCTGCTCTTTCAGCTCGTCGGTCTTGGCCTGGGCCTGTTTCTTGACGTCGGTCTTTGCAGCGACCTCGGACACGGTCTCGCCGAGTTCGGCCCGGGTGGCCTCGATGTCGTCGCGGATCTCCTCGGGGTCGCGGCTGCTTTTGTCGTCCGCGGTGGTCGTCCTGCGCTGCTCTGCTGCGCTCATTCTCTTCCCTCCATTGCCTTCTCTTTGGTCAGTTCAACGTCTTGCTTGATGCTTTCGGTCGCCTGCTCCGGCAACGGCGGGGCCGCGGCCTTGACTTTGGAGCGACCGAGCAGGCTCAGCATGCCGGCTACCAGCAGGTAGGCGACCGCCACGATCAGGGCCGCGAGCCAGTCTTCGACCCCGGTAGCCAGTGCCAGGATCGCCGCTGCCGTCAGCGCCCCAAGCGCCAGCAGCGCCAGTAGCCCGGCGGCGCTGAGGGCCCCGGCTCCCATCCCCAGGCGCTTGCCCTTGACCGCCATCTCCGCCTTGGCCAGCTCGATCTCTTTCTGGGCGAGCCGGGTGGTCTGCTCGGTCAGCTGCTGCAGGAGGTCGGAAATCGAGCGGCCGTCGTCGCCGGCGCGCGCTCCCTCTGCGGGACTCGAACTGGCTCTGGACATGGAAGACGCTCCTTTGGGGTTGCTTCGGGCCGGGGTCTTTCTCTTCTGCCCATTAGGAGAGGAAGCCAATCCGCCTATTTCCAGAGATGCCCCAACTGACACACTTCCAAGGGACGCTGCGTTTCACTTATGGGCAACGCGATCGGCAAGAGAGAGGCCGAGGCCGGCGAGCGCCGCGCCGATGCCCTGCGCAACGACGAGCGCATCCTCGACGCCGCCAAACGACTGCTCGAGCAGTCGCCCACCGCAACTCTCTCCGACATCGCCGCCGCGGCGGGGGTCTCGCGCTCGACTCTCTACCGGCGCTTTGCCGACCGGGCGCAGCTGATCGCCCAGCTCGACGCTCGGCCTCAGGACGGCGCCCTTGGCCGGGCGAAGGACCCCCTCCCGGTGGGCCAGCTCGGCCGCCAGCGCCCACTCGCACTCGACGCGATCCACGTCTTCGACGTCGTCCCGCCAGCCCTGCTCCCCGAGCAGCTTGTCGCCGAGGCACAGCGGATCGCCGAGGTGCCGGTGGCGCTGTACGTCCTCGACATCGACGGCAGCCACCTTCTGCACATGGCCGGCCCCACGCGCCTGGGGGTGAAGCTGCGGGCCCCGTTCGCGGTCGGGCCCGAGCTTGACGCCGACGGCGTCGCCGCGATCAGGCAGAGCCTCGCCCACATTCGCGGCAGCGAGCTGTTCGCGCTCTGGCTGCGCGGGCGGGCGATCGGCGTCTTCATCGCTTTCGGGCGCCCGCGCCACCCGCTGACCGAGATGGCGCGCCAGGCCGCGGCCGCGGTGACCCTCGCTGACCGCTACACCGACGTCTTCGCCCGGGCCCAGCGCCGCAAGCAGCCGAGGGCGGCGGCGGAGATTCAGCAGAGCCTGCTGCCGCCGCGGATCATCCGGATCACCGGCGCCGAAGTCGCCGGCAACGTGCTGCCGACCTACGAGGTCGCCGGCGACTGGTTCGACGTGGTCGAGAACGCCGACGGGGTCTGGCTGACCCTCGCCGACGGACTCGGTGACAGCACCCGCTCCGCCGCCAGCAGCGCCGTTGCCCTCGGCGCCCTGCGGGCCAGCAGGCGCAGCGGCGCCTCGATCGGCGAGGCGCTTCTGGTCATGCACCAGACGCTGCGCGAAATGCCGGGTCCGCGCGCCGAGATGGCGGCGATCGTCGCCCGCTGGGATCCGACCACGGCTTTGGTCGAGCTGGCGAACTGCGGCCATGTCGCGCCGCTGATCCTGCGCGAGGGTGGCACGGTCGAGCGGCTGCGGTTCCCTCCCTCGCATGGCCTGGGCGGACGGGCGACCCCGAAGCCGAGTGAGGCCTCGGCGACCCTGTCTGGCGGCGATCGCCTGCTGATGACCTCCGACGGCGTCATCCACAGTGGCAAGGGACAGGCTGGCCTGGAGGAGGGTGGGCTGGCCGAGGCGGGCCTGCGCTCTACGCGAGCCTCGGCGGCCAACACCGTGCGCGACGTGCACGACGCGGTGCTGTCGGCCAGCGGCGGCGAACTCGCCGACGACGCGACGGCGGTCTGCCTGGCGGTTGGCTGAGGGCTATCGGCGGAGGCGCCGCCGCCGCCGCTGTCGGCCGCGCCACTCCTCTGCCCGGCCGAGCGTGTCGCCGATCAGCCAGAGCAGCGGTGGCCAGAGGCCGACGAAGAGCGCCCGGCGCTCGGCATTGCCACGTTCGTCCTCGCCGATCGTCTTGGCGCGGATCCAGAGGACGACGCAAAGGCCAACGGAGCCAAGGGAGAGGCCGTAGAGGTGCAGGCTGCGCAGGGGCGCCTTGCTGAGGATCGGGTTGGCCACCGCTGCAGTCTGACAAATGCGATTTCCGCGTCAGCGAGCCCGAGGCGGGTAGGACCGGGGGATGGCGCGCTACCAGTCGATCGGCAGGCGGTGGTACACCGCAGCCCGCTGGCCGCTCGGCGTGTTGCTGGCGTCGTGGCGTTACACGTGGAGCACGACCCCGGTGCACCGCTGGGAGCTGAGCGGCTCCTGGCCTGAGGATGCTCCGCCCCGGCTTCCCTCGGAGGTCGACGTTGCCGGGATACAGCGGATCGAGGACGGCACCGGCCCGCTGGTGCATCGCATCTATCGGACCCGGATCGTCGGCGCGGCGATGGAGCCAAGGCAATTGATGGAGGCGATCGCCGGCGATCTCGACCGCGTCGCGCCCTCGGAGTTCGCGACTTTCCAGAAGGTCGGCGGCGAACAGGGTCGCTTTCGCGTCGGCGACGAGTACGTGGTCCGCATGCCGGGGCCGTGGGACGGTCCGGTACGGGTGGTGGCGGTGGGTCCGACCTCGTTTCGCCTGGCGACCCTGCCGGGCCATCTCGAGGCGGGCCAGATCGAGTTTCGCGTGGCCTCCGACTACCGCTCGCTCGGCTTCGAAATCGAGTCCTGGGCCCGTAGCGGCGATCGCCTCAGCGACCTCCTCTATAGCCGCTTGCGCATCTCCAAGGAGGTCCAGCTGCACATGTGGTCCTCGGTCCTGCGGCGGGCGGTCGGGCTTGCCGGTGGCCGGATGGATCGCGGCATCGTGATCACGACCCGCGTCGTCGAGCCGAACGAGTTGCCTGGCCCGGGCAAGCGGAGCCGTGCCGACGGCAGGATGGCTCGGCGCCTGGCCGCGCTCAGCCAGCGGTCGGTCAACTTCGACCCGACCGACGTCGATTCCCTCGTCGCCGAGCACGGCTGGCGGCTGGACGACATGGTCGAACCGTTGCCGCACGAGGAATCGGGGCCGCCGTCAGAGGGGGGCAGCTGGCAGGTCGCCCGCAAGATCATGGACGACTACCAGCTGGCCGACCCGGGCGTGGTGAGCGCCTTCTACGATCACGAGGCGCCGATGTCCGGGCGCGACATGTTGCTGAGCATCCGCTTTGCCGGGCTGCGGCTTCGAGTCGGCGTGCGGATCGGCGAGGTCTACGAACGCACGCTGGAGCTGGACGGGCGCCGAGCCCGGCTCTTTGGCTGGAGCTACCGGACTCTTGAGGGGCACTTCGAGCAGGGCCAGATGCACTACGAGGTCTGGAAGTGGCTGGATACCGGCGACGTCGAGTTTCACCTCCGGGCGGTCTCCCGGCCCGCCGAACGTGGGCCGCTGCTGCCGCGAATCGGCTTCCGGCTCTTCGGCCGCACCAAACAGCTGCGCTTCTACCGGCAGGTCTGCCGGCGCGCCAAGCGGCTCACCGAGGCCCAGCTGGAGACCCGTCGCGCCGCCGCTTCACGCTGAGGCGTAGATGCCGAGGACGCTGGTCTCGAGCAGGCCACCGGCGCCGGCCTGCAGAGGGTGACCAGAGCGCCGCCGCGGCCAGCCAGACGGCTGCCCGGGCGCGCATAGGTAAAAGCACTCTTCATTGATATCTATCGATGAAGCTGATAGCTTCGTGCCGATGACCGAGCTGCCGACGATCGAGTGCTGCACGCCGCTGGCGGGCTCATCGCTCGCCGAGGAGCGGGCGGTGGAACTCGAGGCGGTGCTGAAGGCGGTTGCCGACCGGCACCGGCTGAGGATCGTCAACCTGCTCCTGCGGGCCGACGGCGAGGCGGTCTGCCTCTGCGAGATCCAGCCGCTGCTCGGCCTCTCGCAGGGCACGGTCAGCCACCACCTCAAGCAGCTGGTCGAGGCGGGGCTGATCGAGCGCGAGGCGCGCGGCACCTACAGCTACTTCAGCCTCGTGCCGGGCGCGCTCGATTCGGTGCGTGAGGTCTTCACCTCGCCGACCGCCGCCTGCTGCTGAGGCCAGCGTGAGCGAGCGCCCCGATCTGAGCCGGCGCGCCGCCGCCGAGGGCCTCGGCGTCTTCGCCCTGGTCTTCGCCGGCTGTGGCGCGATCGTCACCGAGGCCCAGCACCCCGGCAGCCTCGGCACGATTGGGATCGCGCTCGTCTTCGGGCTGATCGTGATGGCGATGGTCTACGCGACCGGTCACCTCTCGGGCGCCCACCTCAACCCTGCGGTCACCGTCGCCTTCGTCCTCACCAGGCACTTCCCTCGGATCGAGGCGTTGGCCTACCTGGCGGCGCAGTTCGCCGGTGCCCTTGCCGCGGCCGGGCTGCTGGCGGCGATCTGGCCGGGTGACCCGGCGGCGCTCGGAACGACTCTGCCGACGATCGGCGACGGCAGCGCCCTCGTCTACGAGGCGGTGCTGACCGCCTTCCTGATGTTCGTGATCATGGCCGTCGCCACCGACACCCGCGCGGTCGGGGCCGGCGCGGCGATCGCGATCGGCGGCACGGTCGGCCTCGACGCGCTCTTCGGCGGCCCGGTCACCGGCGCCTCGATGAATCCCGCCCGCTCGATCGGCCCGGCCCTGGTCTCCGGGGAGCTCGGCAGCCTCTGGATCTACGTTGCCGGCCCTGCGATCGGCGCCGCCTTGGGCGCCCTCGCCTACCAGGCGATCCGGGGTGCCTGATGGCTCGCCTGCTGTTCGTCTGCCTGCACAATGCCGGGCGCTCGCAGATGAGCGAGGCGCTGTTCGCTCGTGCCGCGTCGGGTCGGCATGAGGCACGGTCGGCGGGGACGACGCCAGCCGAGTGCGTTCACCCGGAGGCGATCGAGGCGATGGCGGAGCTGGGCATCGACCTCAGCTCGCGTCAGCCGCGCAAGCTGTCCCGGGCGGATGCCGAATGGGCCGATGTCGTGGTGACGATGGGATGTGGCGAGGAGTGCCCGTACGTCCCCGGCAAGCGCTACGTCGACTGGGACCTGCCGGACCCGAAGGGCCAGCCGCTGAAGGCGGTGCGTTCGACGCGCGACGAGATCGAGCGGCGGGTAGAGCTATTGCTCCGAGAACTGTGACTTGACCAACCAGAGACACCCGGCAAGCGCCGGGTGTCTCTGGTGGAAATACAGATGAGATGACTCGTTAGTTATGTGGGGGCCTCTCTCCTTCCGGTGCCCAGCTAGACGCGGGCGCCACGACTGGCCGATATCCGCGGCCAGAGCAGCAACACGAGCCCGATCAATATGCAGACGATGCCGAGCGCGTAGTGCACCAGGATTGCGAGAACGATTCCGATCACGATGAGTAACAGTGCGAGTGACATGCGAGGCTCGTACCCCTCACCCTGATAACCCAAACTAGGAATTTGCACCAAGTTTGGCCGAGCGGAATGGGGCTCCGGCTCGCTTCAGGTGGCCTCACGTCGCTCCTCTATGAGTGGTAAGGGGCAAGGGCGAGGTTTTCTACCCCCCTGACGATGGGCCGAACGACGATCAGTTTTTGGCTCGTGATCGCCGGGTAGCCCCAGCCCAACCCCGACAGGAAGGACGGTTGAGATCGCATGGCGGATATGAACGAGCGGGACGCGAAGCTGGTTCAGTACCTGAGCGAGGCCTTCGGCAAGGAGCGCGAACTGGAGGCGGCCCTCGAGGCCCACGTCGGGCTGACCACCAAGGCCCCCTACAAAAAACGTCTCAAACAGCACCTGAAAGAAACCAAAGCCCACGCCAAACAGATCCAGCGGCGAATCAAGCAACTGGGCGGCGGCACCCAGACGGCCCAGTCCGTTGTCGGCAAAGTGACCGCGGCGGCAAAGGGGCCCTTGCATGCCATGCGCGGCGGCGGCGAGCAGGAGAAAATGCTGAAGAACGCCAAGACCGAGTATTTCAACGAGCACGAGGAGATCGCCACCTACCTGGCGATCGAGACGCTGGCGGAGAAAGTCGGCGATCGTGAGACGGCCAAACTGGCAAAAGCGATCCGCCGCGACGAGGAACGGATGGCGAAGTTCCTTGAGGGGCAGATCAAGTCGCTGGCCGGCGCGGTGGTCGCCGCGGAGGTTCCCAGGGCGCAACGCAAGGCCGGAGCTGGCCGGCGCTGAACAATGCCAATCTTCGGCGGTGGGCGAGTACGAGCGCAAACGCGATTTCGACGCCACGCCGGAGCCGCGGGCGAAGAGGCGTGCCCGGGGGAAGGGACCGAAAATCGCAAGGCCGTCCACACACCGAGGACCATCCGCTCGAGTACCTCGAGTTCGAGGGTGAGATCCCGGCCGGCGAGTACGGCGCCGGGACGATGCGAATCTGGGACCGCGGCACCTTCGAGTGCCACAAATGGGAAGCGGGGAAGATCGTCGCCAGCTTTTCCGGCAAGCGGCTCGACGGCCGCTACGCGCTCTTCCGCACCGGTAGCGACAAGGACTGGATGATCCACCGCATCGACCCTCCCGCGAAGGAGCGTGATCCTTTCCCCGAATCGGTGGTGCCAATGCTGGCGCGGCTGGCCGCGCTGCCCGCCAAGGACGATGGCTGGGCGATCGAGGTCAAGTGGGACGGAGTCCGGGCGATCGCATACTGCCGTCCTGGCCGGCTGTGGTTGCAGACCCGCAACTTCAACGACGTCACCGCCCAGTACCCGGAGGTGCGCCAACTCGCGCGCCAGCTCGGCTCCCGCGACGCCGTGCTCGACGGCGAGCTGGTCGCCTTCGACGAGGACGGCCGGCCGAGCTTCGAGCGCCTCCAGCAGCGCATCCACCAGACCGCGGAGAGCGTGGTCCGGCGCCGCATGGAGACCCACCCGGTCACCTACGTGATCTTCGACCTCCTCTACCTCGACGGGCGGAACCTGATGGGCAAGCCCTACCGCGACCGTCGCCAGGCGCTCGAGGGACTGGCTCTCGACGGGCTGAGCTGGCAGACCCCCGGCTACGTCAGCGGCCACGCCAGGGAGCTGCTGGCGGCAAGCGCCGAGCAGCGGTTGGAGGGGATCCTGATGAAGCGGCTCGACAGCGCCTACGCACCCGGCAAGCGCGGCGGCTCCTGGCTGAAGGTGAAGAACGTCGGTCGCCAGGAGTTTGTGATCGGCGGCTGGCAGCCGGGGGAGGGGCGGCGCCGTGGCGGCCTCGGCTCGCTCCTGCTCGGCTATTTCGAGGGACCCGAGCTTCGCTATGCCGGCAAGGTGGGGACCGGGTTCTCCGACCGCGACCTGGCCGAGCTGATGGAGCGGCTCGCACCGCTGAAGCGCGAGTCGAATCCCTTCGCCGGCAGGCGCGGGCCGCGGCAGGCCAACTTCGTCGAGCCCGAGCTGGTGGCCGAGGTCGAGTTCCGCGAGCTGACCGCCGAGGGGATGGTGCGCCACGGCTCGTTCAAGGGCCTGCGCGACGACAAGGCGGCGGCCGACGTAGCAATCGAGCGATAGCCGGATTGGCAAGCCCGCGATGGGGGTAGGGGACTGAGGAGGCGGGTGTACGGGAGTGGCTGCAAGGAGAAGGAGCAACGATGGGTGATCGCTACTCGGGAATCTCGCTTGAGGCGTTGCGCAGGTCTCGGGCGGTTCTGTCGCGAGGGTTGAACGAGGCGGGCATGCCGACCTGGTTCGCTGAACTACACGGAACCGGTCAGCGGGCTGCCGGGGCGTCCCGCACAGAGGCGTTGCGGCGCGTCCGCGAAGCGGCGGCCTCTCAATACTTGGGCCGAGTCGCCACGCGCCGAGTCGCGGCGGCGGCCGACCGCCTCGGCGATCGCATGCGGTAGCCCTTGCTCCGCGGCTAGCCGCAGGGGTGCGCGCGCGAACGCGACTCGAGCACGAGGTGCTCGAGCATCGCTAGGAGGAGGCGTCGCGCAGCGCCAGGACCTGGTCGAGGTTGTCGAGCAATAGGTCGACGATCTGCGGATCGAACTGGCTCCCCCTGCCCGCTTCGATGATCTCCACCGTTTCGCCAACCGTCAGCGCCGGCCGGTAGCAGCGGTCGCTGAGCAGGGCGTCGAAGACGTCGGCGACCGCGGTGATCCGCCCCTCGAGCGGGATCTCCTCGCCGGCTAGGCCCCGCGGGTA